>Ga0335074_10000214_pt1 | contig 88915 bp, 85 predicted proteins | sample Lox_Sample_23_FD_206715 | JGI IMG/M metagenome (GOLD analysis project Ga0335074, IMG submission 206715) | Soil microbial communities from Loxahatchee National Wildlife Refuge, Florida, United States - Lox_Sample_2.3 | ecosystem: Environmental > Terrestrial > Soil > Wetlands | place: USA... | reverse complement strand
GCCAGCTCCTCGTGCCCGAAATACACCGACTCCTCGCGAAAGTAGAAGCCGCCGGCGGTCCAGTCGAGCAGCTTATCCAAGCTGTTGCCGGTGAGGCGCAGCTCCTCGCTGAACTGGTGATGGCCCATCGACTCCGCGCCGAGATCCATCGGCCAGATCGATTCGGAGTTGTCGTGGACCCAGTCCGCGCTGTAGCCGCGCAGCGCGGCGATGTTCTTCAGCGACAGGTTGTTGGCAATCGTCCAATCGGTCGTCTGCTGGACGCCCCAGTTGCGAATGGTCTGTTGCGGCTGGACGCAGGCGGCCGGGTCGCTGAACTGGAAGGGGGTACCGTTATAGACGGACGGACTCGTGAAGGCCGGTGCGCAAAAGTTGGCGTACGTGGCGTAAAAGTTCGACGGAATCATTGCCGGCACGTATGCGGAGTCGTACGGCAGCAGATGCCCGTTCGTCGTCGGAATCGCGAGCCCGGGCGAGAACACCGCCCCCTCGGAGGGGTTGGCTGTGGGCAAGGCGAGCGGACCGGGACCCGCATAGATGAGCGTCTCGGCGGGCGCCTCCTGATTGGTGTTCGTGAGATCACCGATCAGGGTGAATGACAGCGTGTCGCTCGGTACGAAGCGCACACTAGCCCGGCCACCGGCATAGCCTGTGCCGCCTTCCTGGCCGAGAACGCAGCTCGACGTCTGGGCGAGAAAGCCCGGAGTCACCGAGTAGGTGCCGGTGACGCCGTTGATGTCGGTTGCGGTGAAACTCGGATTGGCGCAACCGAAGTCGTACCGGGTGACATAGCCATCCTGATGATTCCCGACGCCGGTCAAGCGCACGAAGAGGTTGTCGGTGATGGCGAAATTGGTCGAGGCCCGCAGCTCGACGTGATTGCGGCTGCCACCGAGCAGGTCGAAGCTCGAACTTTCGGTGGCATCGGGCAGCTTCGAGAACAGTTTGATCGCTCCGCCCTCGGAGTTCATTCCCTCGAGCGTGCCCTGCGGGCCACGCAGTACCTCGACGCGGTCGAGATCGAGCAGGTCCATCAGCGATCCGGTCAGCGTGCCGAAATACACATCATCAATATAGATCCCGACGCCGGGCTCGAGCGCGGGGTCCAGATCGCTCTGCCCGATGCCGCGAATATATGCGGACATCGAGGGTCCGAAGGCACCGACCTCCGGGGCTAGTTGCACGCTCGGGGCGTCCTGGGTGATTTGAACGAGACTCGTTTGCCCGCGCTCCGCCAGGGCATCGGCACTGATCGCCGTGATGGCGAGCGGAGTCTGTTGCACGCTTTGGTTTTGGAACTGCGCGGTGACGATCACCTCTTGCAGCTGATTCTCGTTTGCGGCGCCTACGTTCTGCGCCGCGGCGCTCGGCGCGGCCGTCCCTTGATTGGCGTTCTGGGCGAGCACGGCCGTGCCGGCGAACAGCGCGACGATCGCGCACGTGACGCTCAACCCGTGCGGCGAACATCTCGCGCGCGCGGACGACCCACGGAAAACTCGGTCACCTGAACTGAGCATCGCTGTCCCCCCTCATCTGTAGCGGTGCGCGGCCGTGCCTAGCCGAGAACTTCCTGACTGGCTAACTTTTCGGAATGAACCCTCGTCCGTAAACGTTTTCTGAGTATGTGCTGGAGGGTAGCGGCTGCCATGCTCTGCTGTCAACAATGCGCAACGGCCCGTAGGCGTCCGCGGCAGTGATTACGGCGCAGTGGTTGCACGCCAGCAACGAGAGTCGCGTGTTACCCGCGGGGCTGCCGCTGACGACGCGCAGCCCAGTCGTCCGATCGAGGGGCGCCATCGCGCGCGGCGTCTCCCGTGAGGACGCCGCGCGCGACCCACCCCCTCCCGATCACATCAGGGTGTGCTTGATCTCGAGATCCAGCTCGAGCGGCGGTGAGGGCGTGCCGGTCACCGATCCGCCGCCGGCAGCGGTGAGGTCGAAGATGTTGACCCAGTAGAACTTGTCGGTGAGATTCAACGCCTGGAGGATGACCTGCCAGTCATTGCTCTCGTCGGCCCAAGTCAGATGCGCGTTGTAGGTCGTGTAACCGCCGAGCCGGTTGTAGATGTCGTTCACCGGGTTGGTGTAAACCCCGCTGCGAGTGCTCGCATCGAGCCGCCCCGTGAGCGAGCCCGCGTTGCCGAATGGAATGGTGTACTGCGCGCCCATGTTCCCCTGCCACTGCGGCGTGAATGGCGTGCTCATGCCATACGTGACGCCGGTGTTCGGGTTGAGGCTCACGTACTGGAAGTCGAGATAGCTGCCCGAGGCGTCCACCTCGAACGCACCGAGGCGCGCTTCGCTCTCGAGCTCCACGCCCTTCTCGTGCGCATCGCCCGCGTTGTAAGGCAGCGCGCAGGGCGATCCCTGGCCGAGCGCAGCGATGCTCGGGATGAAGCCGCAGTTGAGCAGCGTGAGCTGGATGTCACGGTACTGTGAAAAATATCCGTCGAGGTTGACGCGCACTCGGTTGTCGAACCACGTGCTCTTGATGCCTGCCTCGTAGTTGGAGAGGGTCTCCGGATTGAAGTGGATTGCCTGCGAGACGTAGAACGGGCGCGGATTGACACCCCCGCCCTTGAATCCGGTCGAGTACTGCGCGTACGCCATCACCTGATCGGTGAAGCGGTAGTCGATGTCGCCGCGCCAGTCCCAACGGGTTGCCGAGTACGTGCCCGTGTAGCCGTTGAGCGCGCTCACCAGAGTCGCCGAGCCGCCGGTCCCGCCCTGCGGGTTCACGCGGGTGTACGTGTAGTCCTTGTCCTGGCTCGTGAAGCGCATGCCGCCGGTCACGTCGAGCTTCGGAGCGAGGTGCCACACGGTGTGCAGGTAGCCGGCCCTGTCATGCGCGAGCACCGGGTCCTCGCCGAGGAAGTTCAAGTAGCCGTTGAAGAAGCCGACCGGGAGAGGCGGCACGGTCGCGCCGGGAAAGCCGGCATCGGTTGCGTACCAAAGGTCCTGGTGAGTGCCGTAGACGGTGTTCTCGCGGAAATAGAAGCCGCCGAGGGTATAGTCCATCAGCGTTCCCCACGAGCCATTCAGGCGCAGCTCTTCGCTGAATTGATGGTGCTCCAGCCACTCCCCTCCCAGCCCCACGGGCCACGGAGAGGCATCATTGTCTTCGTACCAGGTGCTGTTGTAACCGCGGTCGGCGAGGATGTTCTTCAGCGTCATGTTGTCATTGATCGCCCAGTTCACCGTCGCCGAGGTGCCCCAGCCGTCGAGTCTCGTCTGGTCTTGCCCGCAGTATGCGGGCTCGTTGAGGCCGAGCGCCGGATTGGAGACGGCGGGCAGGCAGAAGCTGGCGTAGCTCGCATACGGGCTCGAAGGGATCATCGCCGGAACCTTGCCACTGTCGTACGGCAGCTGCGCGCCACTCGTCGTCGGAATCGTGATGTTCTCGACTCCCGGACTCTGGGGGATTCCATTGAGTGGCGCGGCGCCCGCATAGATGAGCGATGTGGCCGGATTCTCCTGGTTCTCGTTCGTCAAATCGCCGGTGAAGATCGCATCGACGTTGTCGTTGACGGCCCAGCGCACCGAGATGCGCCCCGCGGTGTATCCCGTGCCGCCTTCCTGCCCGGTCTCGCAACTGCCGGCGTGCGTGAGGAACCCCGGCGCGACCGAGTAGGTGCCGGTCACACCGTCGGTGGCCGTGGCCGTGAAACTCGGGTTCGCGCACCCGAAGTCGTACACGTTCAAATAGCCGTCCTGATGATTGCCGACGCCGGCGATGCGAACGAAGAGACGATCCGGCACCAGCGTGAAATCGGTGCTGGCGCGCAGCTCGACGTGGTTGCGGCTCCCGTAGAGCGCATCGAACGTGGTGCTCGGGGTCGCATCCGGCGTCTTGGAGAACAGCTTGATCGCGCCGCCCTCGGAGTTCATTCCCTCGAGCGTGCCCTGCGGACCGCGCAGAATCTCCACGCGATCCAGATCGAGCAGATCGAGCAGCGAGCCCGTGAGGGTCGCATAGTAGACATCATCGATGTAGATGCCGACGCCGGGCTCGAGAGCGGGGTCGAAGTCGTACTGGCCGATGCCGCGAATGGAGGCGGCCATGGAAGGGCCAAACGCCGCTTCGTCCTGCAGCAGCGTGACGCTCGGCGCATCGCTCGCCACCTGAGCGAGGCTCGTTTGACCGCGCGCGGCGAGCGCCGATCCGGTGATCGCCGTGATGGCGAGCGGGGTCTGCTGCTCGCTTTGGTTGCGGAACTGCGCGGTGACCACCACCGTCTGCAGCTGATCGGAGTTCTCGGGCGCGGTCTGCGCGGCTTGGCCCGGCGCAGGTGTGCCTTGGTCGGCGTTTTGAGCGAGCACCGAGGCGCAGGCGAGCAGCCCTGCGATCGTGGTGGCAGCCGTCAGCGCCCGATGCGAAAACCGCGCGCGTGGGAACGAGGCACGGGAAACCCGATCACCGGAGCTCAGCATCGCTGTCTTCCCCTACGGGGTAGCGGTGCGGCTCTACCTCCAAACTTCCCGAATGAAACCCCGTAGCGAACGTTGTTCTTGGCGCGAGGCACGAGGAGCGTAACGGCTGCGCTGTCTATCGTCAACGATATGCAACGCTTATCACCGATCTGCGGCGCCGACCGATGCGCGGTCGTTGCACGAGCGCAACGACGGCATGCGAGCGCAACGACCGTAAGCGTGGCTGCGCAGGTTGAGCGCGCGGCTTCTCAGCGGCTCCGACGGCGAAATGGAAAGGTGAGCAGGAAGAGCGCGAGGCGCGCGTTGAGGAGCTTCAGTCCGCTGCGGGCCTCCTCCGGGCGCAGCGAAGCGGTGATCGGCATCGCACCGAAGACCTTGCCGCGAACGAGGAGCTGCCCGTTGCGGCGCTCGAGGGATTCGATGCGCATCAGCTCCGTGCCGTCCTCGGCATAGAGCTTCATGCCAGGAATTTGCAGACGCAGTCGCGCGCGGCCTCGAGCTCGTCGAGCACCAGGTGGCCCGCTTTCTCGAAGAGGGCGAGCTTCGCGTTCGGCAACCGCTCCATCCACTTCGCGGAGCGCCCGACCGGTGCCAACCGATCGTCCTTGGACCACACGAGCAGCGTCGGCATGGTGAGCCGATGCAGCCAGCGCTCGAGTCTCGGATTGAAAGGGCCTTGCGCGGCGAGCCGGCGAGTGGATTGCAGCTCGCGTGCGATCTCCGCGGCGTGCCGCGCCGCATCGGCGGGCGCCGGCAGGTAGGGCTTCAACACGCTGAGATCGCTCACGAGATGCGCGTACATCTCCTCGAGCGTCCAGGATCCCAGCGGCGGCCCCGGGTGCTGCGGGTCGGCGAGTCCGGCGGGCGCAACGAGCACGAGCCGGCGAACTCGATGGTTGTGGGCGGTCGCGAACTCGGCGGCCATCCAGCCGCCGAGCGAGAACCCGACCAGATCGAACTGCACGAGATTGAGCTGATCGAAGAGGTCGAGATAGTGGAGCAGGTACTCGCTCATCGAGTCCATGCGCGGATCGTCGTCCGACTCGCCCCACCCGGGATGGAACGGCACGATCACCTTGAACCGCTCGGTCCACGCGTGCGCGAAGTCGAAGCCATGCCAGGCTCCCGCGCCGTGCCAGTAAACGACCGGCCGGCCCTGCCCGCCGACGTAGACGACGGTCCTCACGCCGTTGACCGAGTACTCGTGGCGCTTGAATACCTTCGGGGGCTGGTAGCCGCGATCCTCTGGTGTCGCCATATCGGTCTCGTCAGGCGGCCGGCTCGGCGTCGAGCCGCACGGCCACCCCTTCGAGCGCCTCGCTCGGCGCGCGGTAACGCTGCATCACGGCGGGGTCGTGACCGGGGATGATGTACCGCTGCGATGAGGCCAGCTCGCGCAGCTTACGCCATCCGTCGACCATCGCCGTCACATCGGCGACCACCGGGAACGGCTTACCCTCATCCATGTTCGCCGCGTAATGGCTCGCATCGGAGGCGAGCACGAGCCATCCGAGCCGCGTCCACACGCGCACGACCTGCAGCCCCTGCGTGTGACCGCCGACCAGATGCACGCTGAGCCCCGCTGAGATCGGCGCGTCTCCGTCGTAGAAGCGCACGCGTCCCGCGTAGACGTGGCGCACCATGGCGACGACCTCATCGACTTCGTACGCCGCGGCGAAGAACTCCGTCGCCATGTAGCGGCCGGTCGCGTATGCGAGCTCCCGGTCCTGCAGGTGAAAGCGGGCGCGGGGAAACAGATCGAAGTTGCCGATGTGGTCGTAATGCAGGTGCGTGACGACCACGTCTGCGACGCTTGCGGCGTCCACGCCGAGCCGCGCGAGCCCCTCGGCCGGGGAGCGCAGGAACTCGCGTCGCCGGCGGCGCGCCGCCGCCTCGTTGAAGCCGGTGTCGATCACGAACACCTCGGAATCCCGGCGCGCGAGCCACACGAAGTAGTCCATGCGCGCCGCGCTTTCGTGCGGATCGCCACCGATGAAATTCTCGGCGCCGTGCCGCGCGACGGTCGCGTAGCGAATGGCGTAGACCTCGAACGGCACGGGCTGCGCGTCGCGACTGGCATCGATCGGCATCGCGCGAGTATGGTGAGCGGGTGCACGTGAGTCAAAGGCCCCGGGCCGGCGCTAAAATCCGACCGGGCGCGGCATACGACCGCGAGCCTCGTCATTCCATCCGGCAGTATCGCCCGTCAGGATCGCCCTCATGAACTGGACGCATGTGAGCTATGCACAGGAGCTGCGCTTCGGGTCCCGGGCGATCGAGGACGCCGGCCGCGCCCTCGAGGCGCTGGGAGCGCGGCGCGTCCTGCTGATCACCACGTCCCGCGGCCGCGAGTCTGCGAGCGGCCAGCGGCTCGCGCGGAGCCTCGGCGGCGCCCTCGTCGCAGTCTTCGACGGCGCCCGCCCGCACGTTCCCCAGGGCGTCGTCCGCAGCGCCCACGAGCGGCTCCGGAGCGAGCGCATCGATGCCATCGTGAGCTTCGGCGGCGGCTCGTGCTCGGATCTCGGCAAGGCCGTGTGCTACTTCGAGGAACAGCAAGGGGAGGAGCCGGGCACGTCCTGTTTCGATCGGCCGGCCGTTCCGCACGCCACCGTGCCGACGACCTACTCGGGCGCCGAGCTCACCCCGTTCTTCGGCATGATGGATGAGACCGCGAGGCGCAAATCGGGCTTCGGAGGGCCGACCATCGCACCCGCCATCGTGCTGTACGATCCGCAGGTGACGCTCGATCTGCCGCCGCGCGTGAGCGCCGAGACCGGCATGAATGCGCTCGCGCACTGCGTCGAGGCGGCGTGGTCGCCCGCGCGCACGGTCGAGGCCGAGGCGATTGCGCTCGCCGGAGCCGCGCAGATCTACCGCTGGCTGCCGCGCGTCGTCGAGCATCCCCAGGACCTCGAGGCTCGTACGGCGATGCTCGCCGGAGCGATGCTCGCGGGACGCGCGCTGCAGAATGCCTCCATGGGCGTGCACCACGGACTCGCGCAGATGGTCGGCGCCCGCACCGGCATCCCGCACGGGCTCGCGAATGCCCTCATCCTCGCCCATGCGGCGCAATTCAATGCCGATGCCGTTCCCGATGCGATGGGGCGACTGGCGGCGGCCTTCGGTCGCCGCGACGGCGATGCCGTGCGCGCCATCGACGACCTGCGCGCGCGACTCGGTTTGCCGGCGCATCTATCCGATTGCGGCGTCAGCGCCGAGGACGTCGAGGTGATCGCACGCTTGAGCGCGGCGAACACGACGCTCGCGAAGAATCCGAAACGGGTGCGTGAAGCCGACGCGCGCGCCATCCTCGCCGCCGCGCTCTAAGTAAGAGCTCGGGTTCGGGGCATCCTGTTTCACGTGATCGGGATCATCGCGACCGTGCACCCGACGGCAAAGATCGGGATGGGCGCGTAGAACCACAGCTCGCCGCGGTTGCCTGCGGTACACCCCGCGAGCGCGATGAACGTGCGGATCTCGAAGCCGCCCTGGCCTGCATCGCGGTAGATCTCCTCATCCGTGTAGGCGAGCAGCTCCGCGCGGCGATTGTCGAGAAACTTCGCGAGGAAGTCGCGGTCCCACGCTTCGTTGATCCGTCCGGAGTCGGGCGTCGCGGGCCAGTGCGAGATGCCGCCCGTTGCGACGACCGCGATGCGCTCCGGCACCTGGTCACAGGCGCGCCGCAGCGCGCGACCGAACGCCCAGCACCGCGCGAGCGGTATGAGCGGAGGGCCCTGGCAGTTGATGTTGACCGGAATCACGGCCAAGTCGTAGCGCGGGGTGAGGAAGTGCAGGGGCACCATGATGCCGTGATCGAACTTCCACTCCTGCGAGTAGGCAAGGTCCACATCCTTCATCATCTCCGTGATGAGACGCTGCGAGAGATCCGGCGCGCCGGGGACGCGCGTGCGCCGGATGCGCAGCCACTGCTCGTCCTCGATGGGCCCCTCGTAAGCGTCCGCCATGCCGATGCAGAGCGAGGGCATGTTGTTCATGAAGAAATTGGCGAAATGCTCGGCGGCGATCACGACGAGCGCATCGGGCCGCTGCGCCTCGAGCGCCCGGCGCAGGCGCTCGAGATTGGCGTAGAAGCTCTCGCGCAAGGCGGGATCGGCTCGGTCGGCACGCCCCGTGATCCCGGGCGCGTGGCTGCAGACTGCGGCGAACACGAGGCTCATCGGCGCTCCCCCGTGTCGCGCGCGCGCTTGTACAGCCCCGTTCTGACGGGGCCGTACCGCCGCTCGCCCTCGCGCATCGCCTCGAGATACACGTCCCACTCGAGTCCGCGCAGCGCCGCGAAATGCATGAGGAGCTGTCCGTTGACGCCCATCACGTAGAGCAGGCCGATGTCGGGCGCGCGCAGGGCGCGCCGCTCCTCGTCGGTCAGCTCGAACTCCTCGAGCAGCGCATCGAAAGCCTGCTCGTATCGGCGCCGCACGGCGGGGTCGCGATTGAGCTGATAGAGCAGCTTCTGCACGTAGTACAGGCTCATGCCTTGCGCACCTCGGCCACGGAGCGCTCGAGCTGCTTGAGGAGCTCGAACAGCTGGGCGAGCCGTGCCGCTCCGAAGCGATCCTCGATCGCGCGGTAGATTCTCTCCGACTCGGGGGCGTGCGCCGTGATGAGCTCGAGCCCCGTGAGCGTCAGCATGACAGTCGCGCGCCGCAGATCGTCGGGCACGGGCCGCCGCGCGATGAAGCCGCGCGACTCGAGGTCGGGAAGGATGCGCGAGAGGCTCGGGGGACGCAGGCACGTCTCGTCGGCGAGCTCGGTGATCTCGAGCGCTCGTCCGACGAGCGCGCGCAGCACGCGCCACTGCTGCTCCGTCACGCCGTGGCCGCGCAATCCGGGCCGGAAGCGACGCATCACCGCCTCGCGGGCCCGCAGCAGCGCCATGGGGAGGGAGTCCGAGAAGGCGCGCATCGGCAGCGCCGGGCGCGGAAAGCGCGCGCGCCCGGCACGGCTCTCGAGCCCCTTACGCCGGACCGGGCGCTGCATCGTCCACGACCGTGTTCGTGAGCGTGCCCACGCTCGAGACCTCCACGGCGACCACGTCCCCGGGCCGCAGGTAGCGCGGCGGATCGAAGCGTGCTCCCGCCCCGCTCGGCGTGCCCGAGAAGATCACGTCTCCCGGCTCGAGCGTGCAGAACCTCGAGAGATAGGCGATCAAATAGGGGATGGGGAACAGCATGCGGTCGCTCGTATCGTCCTGGCGCAGCTCGCCGTTGACCCGTGTGGTGACACGCAGCGGCGCGGTGCCGACCTCATCCGAGGTGACGATCCACGGACCGAGCGACCCGGAGCGGTCGAAGTTCTTCCCCTGCGTGACGTTGAACTTCGCGTGCCGCAGCCAGTCGCGCACCGAGCCTTCGTTGCCGCATGTGTACCCGAGGACATGCGCGAGTGCCTGCGCCTCGGGGATTCTACGACCACCGCTTGCGAGCACGACGACGATCTCGCCTTCGTAGTCGAGCTGCTCGGACTCGAGCGGCCGCACGAGCGACTCGCCGGGTGCCGAGAAGGACGTGTGCGTGCGCATGAAGACGCTCGGGTAGCGCGGGCGCTCCGCGCCGTCGCGGTACTCCTCGTTGCGCTCGGGGTAGTTGACGCCGATGCAAAAATAGCGCGTGCGTCCCGCGGGGTTCTGAATCTTCACATCGCCGAGCGCGTAGTCGCGGGTTGCGTGCTCGACGAGCGCGCGCGCCTGCGCCAGCCCGCCCGTGCGCAGCAGCGTCGTGAGATCGGTCGCCTCCCCGGGCAGCCGCGCGCGCAGGTCCATCACTGCGTCCGCGACGAGCGCGCCGAATGTGGATCGGCCCTCGACCGAGAAGTTGACGAGCCTCAAGCGCCCTCCCACGAGCGGCGGAGAGGCTTGCCACGGGCGCGCATCACGCGGAGCGGCTCCCGGGGGGCTCGACGCTCCCGAGCAACCCGGCGCGCCCGAGCACTCCATCGAGACGCCGCTCGACGTCCGCGGTCGCAGGCGCCATGGGCAGCCGATGCTCGTTCGCCGCGAGCAGCCCCAGGCGCTTCATCATGTATTTGATCGGTATCGGATTGGTGTCGAAGAACACCGCCTGATTGAGCTCGAACAGCCGGTGATGCAGCCCCTGAGCGTGCGCGAGGTCGTTGCGCCAGACCGCCTCGCACAGATCGACGAGCATCCGCGGCTGCAGGTTGCCGACGGCGTTCATGAGCCCGCAGGCCCCGACCGCGAGCATCGGGAAGCTGAGCTCCTCGAGCCCGGCGAACACCTTGAAGCCGGGACCGAGCACCGCGAAGCACTCGGAGAGAAAGCCGAGATTGTCCGTGGCATGCTTCATGCCGACGAACGTCGGCGAGCGATCTCGGAGCTCCTTGAGCGTATCGACGGTGACGCTCACCGCCGCACGGCCGGGGATGTGATAGACCATCCAGGGCAGGCGCGAGAGCGAGGCGAGCTCGAGGTAGTACGCCACGAGCCCGCGCTGCGGAGGCCTGGCGAAGTAGGGGGTGACGATGAGCAGCGCGTCCGCGCCCGCGCGCACGGCGTGCTCGGTCAGGCGCCGGCTGTCGGCGAGCGACTGGCCGCCGGTCGCGGCCACGACGGGCACGCGCCCGGCCGCCGCCGCCACCGCGATGTCAACCAGCCGATTACGCTCCTCGACGGTGAGCATCGAGGGTTCCCCCGTCGTGCCGTTGACGAGGATGCCGTGCGTGCCGTGCTCGATCTGGAACGAGACGAGCTTCCCGTAGGTGTCGTAATCCACCTCACCGCGGCGAAACGGGGTGACGAGCGGGGGCATGGAGCCCTTCAAGCGGTCGAGAGGGGCGGTCATGTTCGGGCCTCACGCGCCGAGCCGGGGTACGCGGTGCGTGCCCTGAGCCAGGCAGACGTTCTTCGTTTCCATGTAGAAGTCGAAACTATAGTCTCCGCCGTCGCGCCCGATTCCGCTCGCCTTCATCCCGCCGAACGGTGTCGGCAGATGGCGATTGTTCTCCGAGTTGACCCACACCATGCCGGCCTCGACCGCGTGCGCCATCCGCAGCGCCCGCCCCGCGTTCGCGGTCCAGATGTACGCGGTGAGCCCGTAGCGCACGTCGTTGGCGAGCGCGAGCGCTTCGGCCTCGTCGGAAAAGGGGATGACGGTGAGCACGGGTCCGAAGATCTCCTCCTGCGCGATGCGCATGCGGTTGCGCGCCCCGGTGAGGAGCGTCGGCGCGACGAAATTACCGGCGAGCGGGGCCGCGCGACGGCCGCCGCACCGGATCTCGGCGCCTTCCTCGCGTGCGAGATCGAAATAGCCCAGCACCTTTTCCAGGTGCCGCGCGTGGATCAACGGCCCGATCTCGGTCGCCGGGTCGAGCGGATGACCGACCTTCAAGCGCCCGATGCGCTCGGCGATGCGCGCGACGAACTCGTCGTGGATCGAGCGCTGCACCAGCAACCGGCTCGAGGACGTGCAACGCTCCCCGTTCAGGCTGTAGATCATGAACACCACCGCATCGAGCGCGCGGTCGAGCTCGGCGTCGTCGAACACGATGACCGGATTCTTGCCGCCGAGCTCGAGGTGGACGCGCTTCAGGGTGGGTGCGCCCTGGCTCATGATGGCGCTCCCCGTGCGGGACTCGCCGATGAACGCCGTCGCACGAATCGCCGGATGCTCGGTGAGCAGCCGACCGGTGCGCTCGCCGATGCCGTTGACGAGATTGACGACCCCCGGCGGAACGCCGGCTTCGGTCATGATCTCGGCGAGCAGCATCGCCGTGAGCGGGCTCCACTCCGCGGGCTTGTGCACGACCGTGCAGCCGGCGGCGAGCGCGGGGGCGATCTTCCAGGTCGAGAGCATGAACGGCGTGTTCCAGGGCGTGATGACCGCGACCGGTCCGAGCGGCTGGCGCAGGGTGTAGTTCAGGTGCTCGGCCGCAGGCAGTGCGAGCCCGTCCGACGCATGTGGCGCGCGATCGGCAAAGAAGCGAAAATTCTCCGCGGACCGCGCGGCGGCCTTGCTCATGAAGCGTATCGCCTGGCCGGTATCGAGGCACTCGATGAGCGCGATCTCCTCGCTCCGCGCCTCGATGAGATCGGCGACCCTGTGCAGCAGCGCGCGCCGCGACTCGCCCGTCGTGCGGCGCCAGGCGCCGAATGCGGCCTGCGCTGCCCGGGCGGCGGCATCGACGTCGGCCTCGCCCGCGCAGGCCACCTGGCAGAGCAGGCTCCCGTCGACCGGTGAGCGATCCTCGAATGTCTCCCCGCCGGCGCCGCGCTGCGGCCGCCCGTCGATGAAATGTCCGAGCGCTGCGCCGCGGAAGCGCGCGAGCGCGCGCTCGGCTTTCTCGATGTTCGAATCGAGGCTCGTCATGGCGGAGCTCCCTCGCTCCGACGGCGCTTGACGTACTCGTGCAGGTTGTTCTTCTTGAAGCTGAGCTCGGGATCGAGCTCCTGCATCTCGACGGACAGGCCGAGCGGGATGCGCTCGAAGAGCGCCCCGAGATGCTCTGCGGCCGCCTGGAAGATCTGCTCGCACGCCTCGCGGCGCGTCGGCAGGTCGCGACCATGACCGACCCGCACCGAGACGTGCACGAAGGCATTGTCGGCATGCCCGTCGGCGATGCAGTAGGTCTCGCTCGCGTACGCGCGCGTGCGCAGTCCGCCGATCGGGAAGATGCCGCTCGCGAGGGCCGCCTGATGCAGCGCGCGCACGAGCCGCGGCAGATCGAGCCGGCCGCTGAGGTTCGACGAGTGCTCGATGATGATGTGGGCCATGGACAGTCCCCTCGGAGGCGCGCCACGCCCCGAAGTAGTTAACATCGCAACTATCCCACGCCGCGAAGAATGCGACAAGCGATAATCCGCGGGCGAGGAGGGCAATATGAGCTCGAACGGGAAGGTGGCGATCGTGACGGGCGCTGGCAGCGGCATCGGACGCGCCGTCGCCCTCGCATTTCTCGCCGACGGCTACCGCGTCGTGCTCGCGGGCCGCCGGCGCGAATCGCTCGAGGAAACCGCGGCACAGGCGGGCGCGGCGCGCGGCAACGCGCTCGCGATCGTGGCGGACGTGACCGAGCCCGCCGCGGTGCAGCGTCTGTTCACGCGCACGCACGCGGAGCTCGGGCGTCTCGACGTGCTCTTCAACAACGCGGGCGTGAGCGCACCGGCGGTTGCGCTCGAGGAGCTCGCGTACGCGCAGTGGGCGAACGTGATCGCGACGAACTTGACCGGCGCGTTCCTCTGCACGCAGGAGGCGTTCAGGCTCATGAAGAGCCAGCAGCCACGCGGCGGGCGCATCATCAACAACGGCTCGATCTCGGCGCACGCGCCGCGCGCGCACTCGGCGGCCTACACGGCGAGCAAGCACGGCATCACGGGTCTCACGAAATCCACCGCGCTCGATGGGCGCCCGTACGACATCGCGTGCGGCCAGATCGATATCGGCAACGCGCGCACCGAGCTCGCGAGCCAGCTCGCGCGGCGCTCGGAGGCGCCCGAGCCGCTGATGGATGTGAAGCACGTGGGAAGCGCCGTGCTGCAGATGGCGAATCTGCCGCTCGACACGAACGTCCTCTTCATGACCATCATGGCAACCAGGATGCCGTACGTCGGGCGCGGCTGAAGAGGGCACGTCTTTCGCGCTATAGTGCGCGCGAATCTCGGCCGGCGCTGCGCCCGTACAGCGCCTCCTGCGGGCAGGAGAGGTTTTCATGCTGTCGCTTTATCACTGGGAGCCCAACGCCAACTCCGGCAAGCCCATGCTCACCCTCGCGGAGAAGGGCGTCGAGTATCAGAGCCACTACCTCGATCTGCTCAATTTCGACCAGCACAAGCCCGAGTACCTGCAGGTCAATCCGGACGGCACGATTCCCGCGCTGGTTCACGACGGCAAGGTCCTCACCGAGTCGACGCCGATGATGGAGTACATCGACGAGACGTTCGACGGTCCGTCGCTGCGGCCGGGCGACCCGAAGGAGCGCTGGCGCATGCGCTGGTGGATGCGCTACTTCGACGCCTATTTCGCGCCTTCGCTCAGCATGATCGGCTGGAGCATCTTCGTCGGCCCCGCCGTGCGCAACCGGGATCGCGCGCAGCTCGAGGCGGCGATCGAGCGCATCCCGCTCGAGGCGCGTCGGGTCGCCTGGCGCAAGGCGATGTTCAATGAGTTCAGCGAGGCCGAGCTCAGCGAATCGCGGCGGCGCGTCGCATTCGCGACGCGCGCGCTCGAGCAGCACCTGACCGCCCATCCCTGGGTGGCGGGCAGCGGGTTCTCGCTCGCGGACATCAACGGCTTCAACCTCGGCTACGCGCTGCCGCTCTCCCAGCCGGAGCGCTGCAACGACGAGAAAACCCCGCACATCATGGAATGGCTGCGCAAGATCTACGAGCGCCCTGCGACCCAGGCGACCTGGCAGAAGGGTCGCACGGCGATGGCGACACGCGTGACGGCGCTGCAGCGCAAGCCGTGACGGCGCGCGCCCGCCGGGACCTCGAGGAACCCCGACATGATTGAGCTCTACCACTCGGAACCGAACACGTACTACCTGAAGCCGCTGATCGCTCTGAAGGAGGCGCGCGCGCCGTTCGAGAGCCGCTACTTCGATCCGACGAGCTTCGAGCAGTTCTCCCCGAGCTTCCCGCAGAACAGCGAATCGCGGCTCAACCTCGAGCGGGAAGGTCCGACGCTCGTGGACGGCGTGACGGTGCTCAGCAGCTCGTTCTTCATGCTCGAGTACATCGCGGAGGCGTTCCCCGCCGCCAACCTCTGTCCGGGGGATGCCTACGGGCGTTACCGGGCCCGCGCGTGGGGCCAGTTCATCGCACTGCAGCTCGCACCGGCGGTCTGCACGCTCGGCTGCGCGAAGTATCTCTCGCCCGCGCTCCAGGCGCGGGACGTTGGACAGCTCGTGGCGCGCATCGAGCGCATCGAGCCGCAAGAGCGCAGGGAAGCTTGGATGGCCTGCGTCGACGGCCGCTACGACGCGGCGGCGCTCGCGACGGTGCGCCAGGGGCTCGAGATGCCGGTCAAGCGCATCGAGGATGCGCTCGGCAGGGGTGCGTGGCTCGCGGGCCCGCAATACTCCATCGCGGACGTCGATGCATTCGCGATGCTCAACCCGCTCACGGATCTCGCGCCCGAGGTCGTGAGCGAGACCGCCACGCCGCAGGTCGTGCAGTTTCTCCGTCGCGTACGGGATCGGCAGGGGGTTCAGCAAGCGCTCGCGCTCGCGCGCACCGCGAAGCCGCACGAGGCGTTCGTGCCCGGTGCCGAGCCGTCACGCTGGGGGTGAGTGGCGAGCGGTGTCTCCATGCTGAGAGCACTGATCGTGGCGGCGGCCGTGGTATGGGCGGCGGCCGCGTCGGCGCGCGCGGCGGCGCAAGGCGCTGCGGCTCGGCCCGGGCCGGCCGGCCCGGGCTACGACATCGAAATGAGCCGCATGATTCCCATGCGCGATGGCGTCGAGCTCGAGGCATGGATCTTCAAACCATCCCAGCTCAGCGGCCCGGCGCCTGCCGTCCTCACGCTCACGCAATACGACATCGACGGCGGACGCCGCGGCGGGCCCGCCGCCCTCACGCGACGGGGCTACGTGTTCGTGCAGGTCTACGTGCGCGGGCGCGGCCGCTCCGGCGGCCTCAAGAGCGACAACCTCGGCCTGCAGGTCGGGCGCGACGGTTACGACACCGTGGAATGGATTGCGAGGCAGCCCTGGAGCAACGGGCGAGTCGTCATGTACGGCGGATCCTTCGTCGGCATGACGCAGTGGCGCACCGCCGCGCAGCATCCGCCGCACCTCGCGGCCATCGCGCCCTATGTCTCGATCTATCCGGGGTGGGACGTGCCGAACACCAACGGCATCCCGCAAGCCTGGACGGCCGTGATCATGGGCTATACGTCGGGCCGCTCCCTGAACAGCGGCTTCCTCGAGAACGAGAGCTACTGGCAGGGCAAGATGCTCGAGCAGTACGCCGCCCAGCGTCCCTTCAGCGAGCTCGATCGCGCGATCGGCATCGCCCCGGACGACTGGTGGATGGAGGACGCGCGCGGCGTGCGGCTGTCGTTCTTGCGCATGTGGCTCGATCACGTCGGCGACGAGGCGTTCAATCTCGCCGCGGAGCCGAAACCTGCCGACTATGCGCGGATGGACTTCCCCATCCTCTCGGTCACCGGTTTCTTCGACGACGATCAACCGGGAGCGCTGCGCTACTACCGTGGCGACACGCGGTACGGACCGGCAGGCAGCGTGGCCCAGCACGATCTCGTGATCGGACCCTGGGATCACTCGGGCGCGCAGGTCCCGTCGCGCGAGATCGAGGGACTGTCCATCCCGGAGGCCGCGGTGATCGACATGGGCAAGCTGCATGCGGACTGGTACGACTGGGCACTCGGCCACGGCCCGCGGCCCGCGCTGCTGCGCGACCGGGTCTCCTATTTCATGATGGGCGCGCAGGAGTGGCGATACGCACCGACGCTCGCGGCGGCGTCGTCGGGCCGCGAGCGGGTTCTGTACCTCGATGCGCCCGAGGGAACCCCGCACGATGTGTTCCATTCCGGACGGCTGACGGAGCGCTCGCCCGGCGCCGAGCCCCCGGCGCTCCTCGTGAGCGATCCGCGCGAGCTGCCGGAGCTCGAGGTGGCGCAGTATGCTGCCGCCGAAGACCTGACCAGCCAGTTTCGCGCGTACCAGAAGCGTGCGATCGTCTTTCACTCCGCGCCGTTCGAGCGCGACACCGAGATCGCAGGGACCATGCGCCTCACGCTCGTGTGCGAGGCCGATGCGCCGGACTTCGACCTGTGGGCGCAGGTCTCGCTGATTCGTCCGGACGGCTCCGCCGTGCGTCTGGGCGAGGATATCCGCCGTGCACGCTTCCGCGACGGTCCGTTCAAGGAAGAGCTCGTCCAGCCTCACCAGGTGATCGAGATCCCGTTCGAGTTCAACTGGACCGCCTGGCGGATCCCGGCCGGGGCGCGCCTGCGCCTGATCCTCGCGCCCCTCAACTCGCCCAACTATCAGAAGAACTACAACACCGGCGGTCGCATCGGCTATGAGCGGCTGCAGGACGCGCGCGTCGCGCACGTCAGAGTCTTTCACGATGCGCGGCACTCGAGCCGCCTCACCCTGCCGCTCGCGGCCATCCCGGCGTCGTGAGGCGGTCCGCGAGGGCGGCTCAGTCGCCCCAGACGTCCCGCGCAAATCGAAGAAAATTGCCCCCGAGGATTTTATCGACGCGGGCATCGCTGTGGCCGCGGCGGCTCAGCCGGTCGGCGAGCGCCCGGAACTGCTCGGGGCCGCGCAAGTCCACGATGAACGGATAGGCGTCCGCGCGCTCGCCGGCGGCGCCGAGCCCGGCCTGCCGGCGATTCGCGACCTCCAGCGCGAGGCGGGCGCGGTACCCCTCGAGATCGTCTATCGGCGTCACATCGCCATCGGTCCCGATGCCCACGTGATCCTCGCCGCAGACGTGGATCGCATGCTCGAGGTGCGCAACGACGTGGTCGGCGTGCGCCGGACCGTCCACATTCAGGAAGGGCATGAAGAAGATTCCGATGAATCCGCCTCCGGAGGCGACGAGCCGCAGCTCCTCGTCGGCCTTGTTGCGCGGCAGATCGGCGAGCGCGCGGCAGCCGGTATGGTTGATCGAGGCCGGCGCGCGCGAGGCGCGCGCGGCATCGAGACAGGTGCGCTCGCCGCTGTGGGAGAGATCGACCATGATGCGCTGCGCATTGAGGTGCGCGATCACCTCGCGGCCGAAGCGCGTGAGGCCGCGATTCGCCGGCGCCATGCAGCCGTCGCCGAGCGCGTTCGATGGGTTGTAGGTGAGTTGAATGACGCGCACGCCGAGCCGGGCAAAGAGCTCGGCGCGCGCGGCGTCGGCACCGAGCATCGCGGCATTCTGAAATCCGTAGATGACGCCGATCCGCCCGTCGCGCCGGGCGTCGACAATGTCCTGCGCACGGCGCACCTTCGCGAGGTCGGCGCCGTGGCGGCCCACGATCTCGTCCCAGGTGCGGATCGTTTGCAGCGTGTACTCGAAGGGGTCGTCCGGGCCCCCGACGTAGCCCAGGGTCACATTGACGGCGGTGAGCCCCGAGGCGTGCGCGTCGCGCAGGGCGCGCGCGTCCACGTCGGGTATCGCGGTATCGACCGGATTGTCGCTCGGCGGGCGCTCGAGCTCGAGGTTCGGATTTCGGATGCCACCGAGCGCGTTGATGATCAGACGCGCCGCCGGATGAGGTTGCAGGCTCACGGCGTCAACGCCGGGCCGAGCTCGGAGAGCCCACGAGGTCGAAGCGCGACAGGCCCGGCGGGGTGATCAGGAGCGATGCCCAGCCGTCGAGCGCCTTGGGCGGATACCAAAGGAGCGAGCGGTCATCGAGTCGCGCCAGGGCACGGGTGCCGGCCCATGCGCCGCCGTCCGTGACGTGAAAGGACTCGAACGGCCCGAAGGCGGAGGAGGCGAGCCCGGCGTTGTTCTCGAAATAGATGACGACCGCATCGAGGGCTTCGACGCGAGCGAACTCGGCATCGGCGAGCTTCCAGCGCTTGAGATACGTGGCGACGGGCTCGTTCCCCGGCCCGCGGCACAGCATGCCGCCGATCAGGCGGAAGAACGGACCGGGCTCGACGGCCTCGACCGTGGGTTCACCGGGCGTGTAGAAGCGCAGCCTCAGCAAGCTTCGGCGACCATGAGTCCGACAGGCTCCTCGTTACGCGGTCGCTTGCGCCGCGCGATAGAAGTTCCCCGACCGGATCTTGACGAGCGCGCGCGCGGGATCGAAGTTCACGCCGATCGGATCCCCATGCTTCGCCACCACTTCGATCTGCTGCATGAGCATGCGCCGCTGCATCATGATGCCACGGTCGCTCGTCACGAGGTGCTCCTCGGAATGCAACGAGATCGCGCCCTGGCCGGCCTGGGCCTCGTAGTCACCGGGCGTGCGCTGGTGATCCTCCTCGGTCATCTCCCCCCACGTCTTTCCGTTGAACAGCATGCCACGGAAATTCACGCCCTCGGGGATCTTGCTCACCATCGCCTGCACGTAGTGGCTGTCGTCCACGGGGACGACCCAGGACATCCCCGCCGACGGCCCGGGCCGCATCTGCACATCGGGCACGCTCATGATGTTCGGCATGAGCCAGGAGGAGATCCGATCGACTTCCTGTCCGTTGTCGAGCGTGCGAATGGCGGAGTAGCACACGCCTTCCTCGGTCTGGAAGAAATCGACTTTCGGCATCAGCGCGAACTGCGGGACGAACTGCACGACGCTGAACGTGGAGTGCAGAACCTGCACGTGGAAGGGATCCATCACGTTGTCGTTCATGTGGATCCAGCTGTAGGGCACGACCTTCAGGCTCGCGTCGCCGGTTGCGCCGAAACCGCCGAAGCTGCTCCACATGCGCTCCCCCGCCCGCACGTTCTCGAGATTGTCGTAACGCGGCAGCACCGGCTTCTTCTCGGGCGGACCGAGGTACGCGAAGATGAACCCGTAGCGCTCCTCGACGGGATACCAAGGCTGGCGCGCCGCGTCGCGGTGGCGCCCGCCTTCCGGCTCGCAGGGCTGATCGAGACAGCGCCCCTCGACGTCGAACAGCCAGCCGTGGTAGCAGCAGCGCAGGCCACGCTCCTCGGTGCGGCCGTAGAAGAGGGACGTGCCGCGGTGCATGCAACGCGGATAGAGCAGGCCGGGATGCCCCGAGCGATCGCGGAACAGGATCAGATCCTCTCCGAGGATGCGTACCTTCTGAGGCAGATCCCGCAGCTTCGCGGAGCAGCCCACCGGGTGCCAGTAGCGGCGCATGAGCTCCCCGAGCGGGGTTCCGGGCCCCACCTCGGTCAGGAGCTTGTTCGAGTGCTGGGCCGGCCGGCCGTAGGCGCTGCCGACATACGCGGTTTCGCGAGGCTCTGAATCGCTCATGGCTTCCCCTCTAGGCTCGGTGCACGATTCGCGGCCGAGATTGAACCGATTCGGCGCCGTTCGCAACGGGCCGCACCGTGGCTCACGGGCATTGCCGCCGTGCTCGCGCCATGTCATAAGAGCTCGGCGCGGCGCAAGCGTCGCGCGCTCGAGCGGGGAAGACTGGGGGGAATATGTCTATAGGACGTGTCGGTATGCGGTGGTTGTACGGTGCGGTTCTGGGCGCAGGCGCGCTCGGCGCGGTCGCGCCCGCGCTCGCGCATCATTCATTCGCGCTCTTCGACCACGTCAATCGAATCACGGTCACGGGTACGGTCGTGAAGTTCGACTGGACGAATCCCCACGTATTCATCGAGCTCGAGGTTCCGGACGGCAGCGCGACCAAGCACTACAGCGTCGAGTGCGCGAGCCCCAACGTGCTCACCCGCGCCGGCTGGAAGTACGGTGACATCAAGAAGGGCGACCGGGTGAAGCTGCTGGTCAATCCTTTGAGAAACGGGCAGCCGGGCGGCATGCTCGAGACGGCCACTCTGGCGGACGGACGCGTGCTCACCGACAGCAACCCGCCGGGCGGGGTCTTCCCGCGTCAGCGGCAGTGAACGCGCGCCGAGCGGCACGCGCGGGGCGAGCGAGGAGGCTCACATGAGGCTGAAACCGATCTGGCTCGCGGCGGCGCTCGCCACCGTCGCGGCGAACTTTCCCCTGAGCGCCGACGCAGCGGGCGCGAGCGCGCCCAACCTCACGGGCACGTGGGCGCGTTACGGTGGCTTCTCGCGGCGCGGGGTGGACCCGCGATACGCCGCCCCGCCGCCCGGGAAGATGCTGCTCGCGCCGAAATACGCGGCCGCGTACGCGCTGCGGACCAAGGCTGAGGAGGCATCGGACGCCCGCGGACAACCGATCGCGGCGCCGGGTGTCGACTGTCTCCCGTACGGCATGCCGGAGATGATGTCGGCGATCTACCCGCTCGAGATCCTGCAGACGCCCGGACAGGTGACGATCATCGCCGAGGCCATGAGCCAGGTGCGGCGCATTTATTTGAACGAGATGCAGAAGATGATCGACGATGTCGCCCCCGGCTACTACGGGCACTCCGTGGGGCACTGGCAGGGCGATACACTGGTCGTCGACACGATCGGCGTCAAGGATTCCGTCCTCGGCCACAACGAGATGCCGCACAGCGATCACATGCGCATCACGGAGCGCATCCGGCTGGTCGCGCCGGACATTCTGCACGATGAGATCACCGTGTCGGATCCGGTGACGCTCCTCGAGCCGTGGACGTTCACGTTCGCCTACAAACGGATGCCGCACTACGAGATGCAGGAGTACGTGTGCGAGAACAACCACGAGTACGTGGATGACCAGGGCGTGACCCACATGCGTCTGCACGATCTGAATTGAAGGAGAGCCGAGCCATGAACGCCGTGAAACCCGATCTGCAAGCGCGCACCGCCTCGTTCCTCGCGCAGGCGCACAAGCTCTTCATCGACAACCAGTGGGTCGAGCCGCAGTCCGGCAAGGCGATCGATGTCATCAACCCCGCGACCGGCAAGGTGTTCGCGCACGCCGCCGCGGGCGGCGCCGCGGATATCGACCGAGCGGTTCGCGCCGCGCGTCGGGCGTTCGAAAGCGGGCCGTGGCCCAGCATGCCCCCCGTGGAGCGGGCGCAGCTCATCTGGAAGCTCGCCGATGCGGTGGAGCAAGCGGCGGATGAGATCGCCTACATCCTGAGCCTCGACAACGGCATGCCGATGGGCATGGCCAAGTTCGCCGGCGCACTCGGCACGGCGCGCAACCTCCGCTACCTGGCCGGGTGGTGCGGCAAGATCGACGGCGCCGTGCCGGCAACCGCCGAGCCGAGCACCAAGCTCGCCTACACGCTGAAGGAGCCGGTCGGGGTCGTGGGCGCGATCACGCCCTGGAATTTCCCGTTTGCGATGGAGGCCGACAAGGTCGGGCAGGCGATGGCCGCCGGTTGCACGCTCGTGCTGAAGCCGGCCGAGCTCACACCGCTCGGGGCCATCTTGCTCGGGCGCCTGGTCGAGGAGGCGGGCATTCCCCCGGGGGTCATCAACATCGTCACCGGGTACGGGGATCCGGCCGGCAAGGCCCTGGTCGAGCACCCGGACGTGGACAAGGTGACGTTCACGGGCTCGACGGCGACCGGCAAGTGGATCGTCCAGGCGGCTGCGGCCACGCTCAAGCGAGTGACGCTCGAGCTGGGTGGAAAGTCACCGACGTTCATCTTTCCCGACGCGGATCTCGAGCGTGCCATTCCGGGCGCCGCCATGGCCGTCTTCGCCAATGCCGGCCAGATCTGCGTCGCGGGCTCGCGGCTCTACGTGCACAAGAAAGTCTTCGACCAGGTGGTCGCGGGCATCACCGGCATGGCGAGGGTGCTGAAGGTCGGACCCGGGCTCGAGCCCGACACCCAGATGGGACCGCTCATCTCCGAGCGCCAGCTCGAGCGCGTGACGGGCTACATCGAATCCGGCAAGAGCGAGGGCGCGCAAGTCGTCGTCGGGGGCGAGCGTAAGCCGAGCGAGGGGTATTTCCTCGTGCCCACCGTGCTCGCCCAGACCCACCGCAGCATGAAGGTCATGCGGGAGGAGATCTTCGGGCCCGTGATCTGCGCCATGCCGATGGACGACGAGGATCTCGACCGGATCGCGAAAGTCGCGAACGACACGACGTACGGCCTCTCGGCGTACATCTGGAGCCGCGACGTGAGCATCGTTCACAAGCTGGCGCGCAAGATCCGGGCGGGTACGGTCCAGGTCAACGGTGGCGTCGGGCTCGATCCCGCGGTGCCGTTCGGTGGGTACAAGCAGTCCGGTTGGGGGCGCGAGCGCGGGCGCGATGGCATCGAGAGCCTGACGGAGACCAAGGCGATCGGGATCTCGCTCTAAAGGCGGTCCGGAATGTCCCGCCTGCAAGTCGGTTTCGTGGGCGTCGGCAACATGGGCGCGCCCATGGCCGCGAACATCGTGAAGGGCGGATACCCCGTCATCGTCTACGACCGCGACGGCGAGCGCGGCGCGCGGTTCGCGCGCGAGCACGGCTGTTCTGCGGCGGCGACGCTCGCGGAGCTCGGCTCCGCACACGCCGTCGTCACCATGCTGCCGACCGGACACGATGTGCGCCAGGTGTTGCTCGACGACGGCCTGGCGGCGAGCCTGCAGCCGGGGGCGCTCGTCATCGACATGAGCTCGTCCGACCCGGTCGGCACCCGGCAGCTCGGCCCCGCGCTCGCGGCGCGCGGCCTCACGCTGTTGGACGCGCCGGTCTCGGGCGCGGTGCCGCGTGCCCGCGCGGGCACGCTCGCCATCATGATCGGCTGCGACGATCGGGACGCCGTCCCGCGCGCGAAGCCGTTGCTCGGAACGATGGGGGAGAGGCTGTTCGAGGTCGGGCCGCTCGGGGCGGGGCACGCCATGAAGGCGCTCAACAACTTCGTGGCTGCCTCCGGCTTCATCGCGGCGGCGGAGGCGCTGCTCATCGGCAAGCGTTTCGGCCTGAATCCAACCACGGTGATCGACGTGCTCAATGCCTCGACCGGGCGCAATTTCCTCACGGAGGTCGTGATGAAGGAGCACGTCGTCGAGGGGCGGCACGCCACCGGCTTCTCGGTCGGTCTGCTCGCGAAGGACGTGAAGATCGCGGCCGACCTCGGGGCCGCCATGCGGCTCGATGCGCCCCTCACGCGCCTGGTGAGCGAGCGCTGGGCGTTCGCGCGGGATCAGCTCGGGCCCGCGCGTGATAATTCCGAGGCGATCCACACCTGGGACAGCGACCTACCCGACAGCGACCTACCCGCGGAATGATCGCGCGCCCACCCCGCGGGCAGGCGGCCAAAGTCGCGCCTTTGGCCGTCGGAAACGCAGCTATTGTCCGCAAAAGCGCCGCAGGCGATTTTTGCCAATGCCCTAAGCGCGTCCGGGCGCGGCCTCGGAAACACGCAGATCGCGGGCCATGCGAATGGCATCCTCCAGGCGCTGATAGTAGCCCGGAACACGGCCCGTCTCGCGGTAGCCCAGCTGCTCGTAGAAGGCGCGCGCACCTGCGTTCGAGGCACGCAGCTCGAGCTCGATGAGAAACGTTCCGGCGACCACCGCGCTTTGCTCGAGCCACGTCAGCAGCGCGCGACCGAGCCCGCGGCGCTGGTATCCCGAGTCGACGGCGAGCAGATTGAGGTGCGCGGTGGCCTCTCCGAACTGCATGATGGCAAAACCGCTGAGCGCCTCGCGGCGCTTGGCGGTCAGCACGACACTATCGGCATTGCAAATGTGGCGCGCCACGCGGTCCGCGGGCCAAGAGGGGGTGAGCCCGGCCTCGACCAGGCCGCGCGACAGCGCAGCGATCACGGGCGCATCCGCCATGCGCGCCAGGGCGAGACGATGTTCCGCGAAGCTCATGACGTGAGATTCCGCCCCCGGCGGGCGCCCGTCAACTCGTCTAGAATATCCGCGGAATGCACACTACCACAGCGGACTTGACGCGCGGCGCCGCGCAGACGAGGACCCGCCGGGAGGTCAGCGTCGTCGTTCCGGTGTTCAACGAGGAAGCCTCGCTTCCCGCGTTGTTCGCGCGGCTGTACGCGGCGCTCGATCGGCTCGGAACATCTTACGAGTGCCTCTTCATCGACGACGGCAGCCGGGACCGCTCGGCGGCGCTGCTGCGTGCGCAGCAGCAAGCCCGGCCGGCCGAAACGCGCGTCATCCTGTTCCAGAGGAACTTCGGCCAGCACGCGGCGATCCTCGCCGGCTTCGAGTATGCCGCCGGCGAGATCGTGGTGACGCTCGATGCGGATCTGCAGAATCCACCCGAGGAGATCCCGCGGCTGATCGAGGCGGCTCGCGCCGGGCACGATTACGTCGGGACGATTCGCCGCGGGCGCCAGGACCACTGGGCGCGGCGCTGGCTGTCGAAGGCGATCAACGCCGCGCGCGCGCGCACCACGCAGATTCGCATCGCGGACCAGGGATGCATGCTGCGTGCGTACTCGCGCGCCGTGGTGGATGCGATCAACGCCTCACCGGAGGTCAACACGTTCATACCGGCGCTCGCCTATCTCTATGCGCGCGAGCCGACCGAGATCGAGGTGGCCCACGAGGCGCGCCACGCGGGCCAGTCGAAGTACTCGATGTACCGGCTCATCCGCTTGAATTTCGATCTGATGACCGGCTTCACGGCGGTGCCGCTGCAGCTGTACTCGATGCTCGGCATCGCGATCTCCTTCATCGCAGGTGTGTTCGTGTTCTACCTCGCCGTGCGCAGGCTCATCGTCGGTCCCGAGGTGGAAGGCGTTTTCACACTCTTCGGAATCCTGTTCTTCCTCGTCGGCATCGCGCTCCTCGGAATCGGCCTGATCGGCGAGTATGTCGCACGCATCTACGAGCAGGTGCGGGGACGGCCGCGGTTCATCATCGCGGCAATGCTCGACAGCACGGGCGCGGGCACGCGCGAGGCGCCGCATGAGGCGGAGCCTCACCTCGCCCCCGAGCGCATCGCGCGCGAGGCTCCGCGTGTTTAGCGCGGTGGTTTTTGCCTACAGCGAGGTCGGCTTCCGCTGTCTCAACGCGCTCCTCGACGGCGGCGTGCACGTGCGTCAGGTGTTCACCCACGAGGATGCGCCGGGCGAGCGTCCCTGGTTCGGCAGTGTCGCGCGTCTTGCGGCCGAGCGTGGCGTCGAGGTCTGCACCGCGAGCCCGCACGCCGAGGCGTCGCTCCAGCGCGTGGCGGCGCTCGCGCCCGAGTATCTGCTGTCTTTCTACTATCGCGCCTTGCTCGAGGAGCGCTTGCTCGCCTGCGCGCGCTGGGCGGCGCTCAACATGCACGGCTCGCTGCTCCCGAAGTTCCGGGGGCGAGCCCCGATCAACTGGGCCATCGTGAAGGGCGAGACGCAGACCGGCGCCACGCTGCACTACATGGTGCGCAAACCCGACGCCGGCCCGATCGTCGCGCAGGAGCGGGTGGCGATCGGGATCGACGATACCGCGCACGCCGTTTCGCTCGCGGTGGCGGCGGCGGCCGCCCGCATGCTCGCGCGCTCATTGCCGCGGCTCGCGGCCGGTCCACCGCCCGGGCGGGCCATGGATCTTTCGCACGGGTCGTACTTCGGCGGCCGCACGCCCGAGGACGGGCGCATCGACTGGACGCAGCCGGCGGCCGCGGTTCACAATTTGATCCGCGCGGTGGCGCCGCCGTTTCCCGGCGCGTTCACCGACCTCGCCGGGCGGCGGTGGCTGTTTGCCGGCTCGCACTGGACCGGCGAGGCGGCGCGCCATCCCGGGAGTGCACCGTGTTTGTACCTCGAGGAGCGGCGCCTACTGCTCGACTGTCGCGACGGTCTGCGACTCGCCATTCCTGGCGTGGTGCTCGATGGCCGCGAGCTCGACGCCGAGTCGTTCGGCCGTCTGTTCGCACCTGCGCTGGTCGCGCTCGACCCGCTTCATCCACAAGGCGCCATCCCGCATGAAGAAGCTGCTCATCCTCGGTGTTAACGGCTTCATCGGCCATCATCTGAGCGAGGCCGTGATGCGCGGCACGGACTGGGACGTGTACGGCATGGACCTCGAGTGCGATCGCCTCGCGCACCTGCTCGGCAATCCACGGTTCCACTTCTTCGAGGGGGACATCACGATCAACCGCGAGTGGGTCGAGTACCACATCCGCAAGTGCGATGTGATGCTGCCCCTCGTCGCGATCGCGACGCCCGCGACCTACATCAGCGACCCCCTGCGCGTGTTCGAGCTCGACTTCGAGGCGAATCTGCCGCTCATCCGTGCGTGCGTGAAGTACGGCAAGCGCGTGATCTTTCCATCGACGTCCGAGATCTACGGGATGAGTCCCGACCGCGAGTTCCACCCCTACGATTCGCCGCTGGTGCTCGGCCCGGTGCCGAAGTCCCGCTGGATCTACTCCTGCAGCAAGCAGCTGCTCGACCGGGTGATCTGGGCGTACGGCTCGGAGCGGCGGCTGGACTTCACGCTGTTCCGCCCCTTCAACTGGATCGGTCCGGGGCTCGATCGCATGACGACACCGAAGGAGGGCAGCTCGCGCGTGCTCACGCAGTTCCTGGGCAACATCGTGCGCGGAGAGGACATTCAGCTGGTGGATGGCGGCACGCAGCGGCGCTGCTTCACGTTCATCTCCGAGGGCATCGACTGCCTCATGCGAATCATCGCAAATCCGGGCGGCATCGCATCGCGCAAGATCTACAACATCGGCAATCCTCACAACGACCTGTCGGTGCGACAGCTCGCCGAGCTGATGCTCGACGTCGCGAGATCGATCGAGCCGTACGCGGAGACGGCGCGGCGCGTGCGGCTCGTCGAGGTCTCGGCGGAGAAGTACTACGGGGCCGGATACCAGGACGTGCGCAGCCGCGTTCCCTTCATCCGCAACACGACGGATGAGCTCGGCTGGGTGCCCAAGATCGACATGCCGACGGCCGTGCGCAGCATCTTCGAATCGTATCGGGCGAACCTGCCCGACGCGCGCGCCCTGGTCGAGGCCGGCTGATCGCGAGGCGGGGCGCGGCGCGCGCCTCCATCAGCCCGAAGCCAGATGGCGCAAGCTTCCGCGATCGCCGCGCAACCGGAGCGGCTGGTGGCGCTCAAGGTGGACGTCGACACGCTGCGAGGAACGCTCGAGGGCGTGCCCGCGCTCGCCGCGCTCCTCACCCGCTTGAGGCTCCCCGCGACGTTTTACTTCAGCGTCGGACCGGACCACACCGGGCGGGCGCTCAAGCGGATCTTCCGGCCCGGCTTCTTCAGCAAGGTGCGGCGCACCTCGGTCACCTCCCATTACGGCCTGCGCACCTTGCTCTACGGCACGCTGCTGCCGGGTCCGCGCATCGGCGCGCGCGCGGGCCACGTGATGCGCGCCGTGCGCGACGCCGGCTTCGAGGTCGGCGTGCATTGCTACGACCACGTGCGCTGGCAGGACGGCGTGCGCCGCGCGGGTGCCGCCTGGACGCGGCGCGAATTCGAGCGGGCGATCACCGCGTTCGCAGCCGTGTTCGGCGAGCCGCCGCGATCGCATGCGGCGGCGGGCTGGCAGATCAACGCTCACGCGCTCGCGCTCGAGCAGGAGTTCGGTCTCGCGTTCGCGAGCGACACGCGCGGCTCGCGGCCGTTCTATCCGGCGATGGACGGCGTCGACGGGCGCTGCGTGCAGATTCCGACGACGTTGCCGACCTTCGATGAGCTCATCGGCGTCGATGGCCGGGATGCGCGCGGCGCGGTGGAGGAGATCCTGCGTTTGACGCGTGGCCACCCGGGCGCGCACGTCCTCACGCTGCACGCCGAGCTCGAGGGTCAGAAGCTGCTGCCGCAGTTCGAAGGGCTACTCACCTCGTGGCTCGAGGACGGACACGTGCCGGTCGCCATGCGAGAGCTCGCGGCGCGGGTTGCAACCGCGGCGCCCCGCCACCGCATCGAGCTCGATTCCGTGCCCGGGAGGTCCGGCGTCCTCGCCGTGCAGGGTGTGGCGGTATGACGCCCGGGATCGGGCCGCCTGCGCCACCGGCGGCGGGGCGCACCCTGGGGCCCGGTGCGGCGCGTGCACGCCCCGCGCGGCGCGCGGCGCTCGCGCTTGCCTTGCTCGCGGTCGCGACCTCCTGGCTCGTGCTGTGCGGCTTGCGCCCGCTCTTCAACCCCGACGAGGGACGCTATGCGGAGATTCCCCGCGAGATGCTGGCGAGCGGCGACTGGGTGATTCCGCGGCTCGATGGGCTCATGTACATCGAGAAGCCGCCGCTGCAGTACTGGGCGACCGCGGTCGCGTACATCCTCTTCGGCGAGAGCGACTGGTCGGCGCGCCTCTACACCGCGCTGTGCGGGCTCGCAACCGTGCTCGTGAGCGCGGGACTCGCGCGGCGGCTGTGGGGCGCCGCCGCGGCCTGGCGCACGGGCATCATGCTCGGCAGCTCGCTCCTGGTCGCCCTGCTCAGCCATCAGCTCACGCTCGACATGAGCCTCACGCTCTTCATGACGGGGACGCTCGCCGCGTTCTGTCTGGCGCAGGATGAGGGCGCCGATCCGCGGGCGCGGCGCCGCTGGATGGCGCTCGCCTGGGCGAGCGCGGCCGGCGCGTTCCTGACGAAGGGTCTCGTCGCGGGCGTCTTGCCCGTCCTCGCACTCGCCGCGTACTCCGCGCTGCACCGCGACCTCAAGCCCTGGATGCGACTCGCGCCCGTTGCGGGCCTCGTGCTCTTCCTGCTGCTCGCGCTGCCGTGGTTCGTGCTGATCCAGCACCGGCTCCCGTCGTTCTTCGACTTCTTCGTCGTGCGCGAGCACTTCCAGCGCTACCTGACGCTCGTCGAGGCACGCTACGAGCCCTGGTGGTTCTTCTTGGAGGTCCTCGCGCTCGGGGCGCTGCCGTGGATCGTGCCGGCCGCGCGCGCCCTCGCCGGCGGCTGGCGTGCGTCCGCGCCCGCGGGTCGCTTCGATGTGCGGCGGCTGCTCTGGGTGTGGAGCGTCGTCGTGCTCGTGTTCTTCTCCACCTCCGACTCGAAGCTGATCCCCTACATCCTGCCCATGTTCCCGCCGCTCGCGCTGCTGATGGGCAGCGCCGCCGAGCGACCGCTGCGCGCCGATCTGCGCGCGACCGGCGCGGGCCTCGTCGTCGCGGGGCTCGCGCTCGCGCTCGCCACGCTGCTGTTGCCGCGCCTGCTGCACGACCCGGCGCGGGCGCCGTATTTCCTCGCCACCCGTGCGCCGCTCATCGCGATCGCGCTCGCCTGTGTCGCGGGAGGTCTCCTCGCGCGGCGCTTGCGAGGCGGCAGCCTCGCGCTCACGGTCGCCGTCGGTGCGACCGGCTATGCGGTCTTCATCGGCATCTCGTGGGCCGCGGCGCTGCTCGCCCCGATCTATTCGGGCGGGCCGCTCGTTGCGCAGCTGTCCCCGGCGCTGCGCGCGGTCGCGACGGTCTATAGCGTGCGAATGTATGATCAGAGCCTGCCGTTCTATCTCAAACGCACGGTGACGCTCGTGGAATACCGCGGGGAGCTCAACTTCGGCCTCACGCTCGAGCCGCGGAAGGCGATCGCGACGCTCGCCGCGTTCGAGCCGCGCTGGCGCACCGAGTCCCAGGCGCTCGCGGTGATGCAGCCCCCGACGTTCGCGGCGCTGGCGCGCGCTGGCGTGCCGATGGTGCTGCGCGCGCGAACGCCGAACGAGCTGATCGTGAGCCGGCGCTGAGGCCATGAGCGCACCGCTCCCATGACGCCGGTCACCTGGGTTCTGCTGCTCGGCGGGGTCGCGCTCAATGCGGCGGCGCAGCTCCTTCTCAAGGCGGCGACGCGCGCAAGCGGCGTGCTGTTCGCCGATAGCGGGGCCGTCTCCTGGCCGACGGCCGCGCATCTGCTGCGCACGCCGCCGCTCTGGGCGGGGCTCGGCTGCTACGCGGTGAGCGTGGTTCTGTGGGTGGGCGGGCTCTCGCGCGCCCCCGTGAGCATCGCCTATCCGCTGGTTTCCATCGGCTACATCATCAACGCGTTCGCGGCCGCGGCGCTCTTCGGCGAGGCGCTCTCGGTCGCGAAGCTCGCGGGCATCGGGCTCATCGTGGCGGGCGTGCTGGTCCTCACGAGGTTCGCGCAATGAGCGAGTTTCTGCCTTTCACGCGTCCGAGCATCGACGAGGAGACGATCGCCGGCGTCGCCGAGGTGCTCCGCTCGGGCTGGATCACCTCCGGCCCGCAGGTGAAGACCTTCGAGAGCCGTCTCTCGGAGTACCTCGCCGGCCGCCCCGTCCGTGCGTTCAATTCCGGCACCTGCACGATGGAGATCGCGCTGCGCATCGCCGGGATCGGCGCGGGCGATGAGGTCATCACGACCCCGCTCTCGTGGGTGGCGACGAGCAACGTCATCCTCGCGGTGGGAGCGCGACCGGTCTTCGTCGACATCGATCGCGTGACGCGCAACATCGATCTCGAGCGGATCGAGCCGGCGATCACCGCGGCGACGCGCGCGATCCTGCCCGTCGATCTGGCAGGCCTGCCGGTCGATCGCGATCGGCTATACGCCATCGCGCGCTCGCGCGGGCTGCGTGTGATCGAGGATGCGGCGCAAGCGCTCGGGAGCACCTGGGGCGGGCGTCGCATCGGATCGTTCGGAGATCTCGTCTCCTTCAGCTTCCACCCCAACAAGAACATCACGACGATCGAGGGCGGATGCCTCGTGCTCAACGACGAGCGCGAGGCGGCCCTCGCCGAGCAATACCGCCTGCAAGGCGTCGTGCGCACCGGACTCGACGGCATGGAGGTCGAGATCGCCGGAGGCAAGTTCAACCTGACCGATGTGGCCGCGCGTGTGGGTCTCGGCCAGCTGCCGCATCTCGAGGCCTTCAATGCTCGCCGGTGCGCGCTTGCGCGCGCCTACTTCCGGGCGTTCGACGATCGCGGCGCGGAGCGGCTCGGACTTGCGCTGCCGGTCGCGGATCTCACCCACACCAACTGGCACATGTTCCAGGTGGTGCTGCCCGAGGAGCGGCTGTCCATCCCGCGCGCCGGCGTCATGGCGCGATTGCGCGAGGTCGGCATCGGCAGCGGCGTGCACTATCCGGCCATTCATCTGTTCGCGCTCTATCGCCGGCTCGGGTGGCGACCCGGTGATTTTCCGCACGCCGAATACGTGGGCCGCAACATCCTCACGCTGCCGCTATTCCCCGCCATGCGTGACGAGGATGTCACCCGGGTCGCCGGCGCGCTCACGGATCTCCTGCGGGCGCACTCGAGCTGACGGCTCCTGGCACGCCGCATGCACTGGGAGACCCCAACCGGCAATGATTGCCGGGAAAAGGGGATACCGTCATGCGACTCATCGAATCGACGATTCGCCGGTGCGCGCCTGGCCTCGGCGTGGGCCGCCGCTGGCTGAAGGATCTGCTCGCCGAGCTGGAGGTGAGGGTTCATCTGTGCGAAGGATGTTTGCAGGACCTCGCGAACGATGCCGAAGCCGAGGTCGGCCGGCGTCTGTCCATCGCGGCGGATTCTCAAAGCTATCTCAGATGCCTGCGCGAGGAGCTCGCGGCGCGCGCGGAGTTCGTCCGTCGCTGGACCTCTTCGGACGAGCGGATCGATGCGAGCGACGACACGCTCCACGCGCTTGTAAGAATTGCACGCAACTACGCGCTGCCGCGTCCGTGGAGACTGTCCGAGCCCGTCGCGACCGCCGCGGTGCGGCAGCCGCCGTCCTACTATCGATGGGCGTCTCGCACGAGCCTGCACCTCTGAGCGTTCAAATCAAATTATGTTAATGGAATGATGACTCAGTGCCGGCGAGGCTTGAGCAGAAAGTCGTTGCGATCCGCTGATTGAATCTGCACCCGCACGGTGCCCTCGCCGCGCCCGAGCGTCAGCGGGATGTGGGTGCCTGCAGGTCCGACGCTCCAGATCTTGCGGAAGACATCCGCCAGATTGGACACCGGCGTGTCGGCCACCTCGAGCACGAAGTCTCCGAGCCGCACGCCGGCACGATGTGCCGGACCGCTCGGGGCGAGGTTGTTCACCACCAGCCGCTGCTTCAACTCCGTGACGTAGAGCCCGAGCCACGGGCGTGGCGGCCCGGCCCGCCGGCCGAGCCTCATCATGTCTTCGAGCACGGGCCCGAGCAGGTCGATGGGCACGAACATGTTCGCGTCGAAGGTGTGGCCGCTGACCGCTTCCTGCACCAGGAGCGAGCCGATGCCGAGCAGTCGCCCGTCCGGCCCGATGAGCGCGGTGCCTCCCCACTCGGGATGCGGCGGCGCCGTAAAGAGCGCCTCGTCGAGCACGTACTCCCAGTGTCCCGCGAACTCACGCCGCGCAATGATCTTGGCTTTGAGCGAATGGGCGACGCCGCCGTGGCCGATGACGATCACGTCGTCGCCGACCTCGAGCGAGGCGCTCGAGCCGCGCTCGATCGCCGGCACATCGAGCCGGCCGAGCGGCATCACGAGGCCGAAGCCCGTCGCCTGATCGTAGGCGAGCGCATGGCCCGGAACGACTCGACCCTCGTGCGTCGTGAGCCAGAGCGTCGTCGCCTCGGTGATCAGATAGCCGATCGTGAGCACGAGCCCCTCCGGGCCGAAGACCACGCCGCTCCCCATGCGCTCGGTTCCGAGCCCCGAGGCGGTGAAGGCCTCCTCGGGAATCTCAGCGTGCAGCATGACCACGGATCGGACGGCCGCGTGCAGATCGAACCGCACCTGCTCCGCGCTCGGCTGCAGTGCGGTCGGGAATGACCACTCGGCGTTCTCGGCCATACGATGCAAATGTACCAGGCTACATCACGCGCTGCCGCCGGCGCCGTTCACTCTTTCAGACCGACCTCGATCTGCTTCCAGAGCGCTTCCTTGAGGATCTTGAGGCGCTTGCCCGCGAAATCGGGCCAGCGCAGCGCGCGGAGCAGGATCGGTCGACCGCGGCGCACGAGCGCCAGCTGCCCGACGACGCTCAACGCGCGGATGAGCGCCTCGGGATCATCCGGGGCGCGCTCGAGAATGCGGCCCACGATTTGTGCGGCGAGCGCGATGATCGTGCCCACCACGCGCTCGAAGAGCACATCGAAGGCCGCGCCACGCTCGCTCTGGGCGCGCGTGAAGAACAGCACCCAGCTCTCCGGGCGCTCGGTCGCCATGCCCTCGAGGAACGGCTCGAGCACCGTGTGCAGCAGGCCGAGCAGTGTCGCGCGCGACAGGCTCGATTCGGCGAGCGCCGCGCGCGCCCGTGCGACCGCGGGGGCGAGCCGCGCGTGCACGTCGGCGACGATGTATTCGGCGCAGGCGCGGTGCAGACCTTCCTTGCCGCCGAAGTAGTACTGCAAAGCCGGCAGGCTGACGCCCGCCCGGCGGGCGATCGCGCGCGTCGCGGTGCGCTCGTACCCGAGGCCGCCGAACATGTCGATCGCGGCCTCGATGATCTTGCGACGCGTCCGCTGTCCGCGAGCGTAGCCGCCGCCTTGGGGATGGCGCCGGGCACGGCGCGGCGGATGCAGGGTGTGGCGCATGGCCTCGCGGGGCATGTTGTCAATGTCTATCGATTGACAGATGTCTATCGAACGATAGACAATTCGTCGGCGAAAGTCGAGTCGCGGCCGCGAAGGTCGAGCGACCGCGCCGGTGGGGTTGCGGCGGGTTCGGAAGGAGCGCTGTGAGCAAACGCTGGGTGCCCGTTGTGATCGTGCTGGCCGCGGCCGCCGGGCTCGCCTGGTGGCTCACGCACCGCCACCCCGTGCGCACCGCGGTCGTGCTCTACGGCAACGTCGACCTGCGCGAGGTCGATCTGCCGTTCCACGACAGCGAGCGCGTCGCGGAAGTGCTGGTCGAGGAGGGCGATCGCGTCAAGCGGGGGCAGCTGCTCGCGCGGCTCGACACGAGCCGGCTCGCCCCGCTCGTCGCGAAGGCGCAGGCCGTCGCGGCGGCGCAGCAGCAGGCGCTGCTGCGGCTCGAGAGGGGCAACCGACCGCAGGAGATCGCCGAGGCGCGCGCCGCCGTCGATGCCGCGCGCGCCGACGTGGTCAACAGCGAGGCGCAGTACGAGCGCGTACGCACCCTGGCGCAGAATTCGCAAGGCCGCGCCGTGAGCCGCCAGGACCTCGACGCCGCGCGGGATGCCTACGATTCGGCGCAAGCCCATCTCCTCTCCGCGCAAAAGGCGCTGGTGCTCGAGCAGATCGGCCCGCGCCAGGAGGACATCGCGCAGGCTCGCGAGCAGCTGCGCGCCGACGAAGCCGATCTCGCAACCGCCGAGCAGCAGCTCGCCGATGCTGAGCTCTGCGCACCGCTCGACACGGTCGTGCGCTCGCGCCTGGTCGAGCCCGGTGATATGTCCTCCCCGACGCAGCCCGCCTTCACGCTCGCGATCGTCGATCCCAAATGGGTGCGCGCCTATGTGGACGAGCCCGACTTGGGTCTGGTGCACGAGGGCATGGCTGCCTCGGTGAGCGCGGACAGCTATCCGGGACGCACCTTTGACGGATGGGTGGGATTCATCTCGCCGATGGCGGAGTTCACCCCGAAGACCGTGGAGACGACGCAGCTGCGCTCGAGCCTGGTGTACGAGGTTCGGGTGTTCGTCCGTGACCCAGCCGACCTCCTGCGTCAGGGAATGCCAGCGACCGTGCGCCTGCCTCTGCGTCGCTCCGGGATCTCCGCCGGAGCGAGCACCGCGCCTGGCAACACGATCCCCGGCTCCACGCGCGAGGCTCCAGCTCCGCCCGAGCGCCCGATCCTGGGGTCCGCCGCGACCTGTGGCTCGGCAGGCATGACCTCCGGTGTCGCGGGGGCAAGCGCAAGCCCCGGCATTGCGGGCGATGCCCGATGACCCCGAGCGCCGCGACGCGCGCCTCCGGCGAGCCGGCGCTCCTCGCTCGCGATCTCACCAAGCGCTTCACATCGAAGCAGCAGCCCGAGATCACGGCGCTCGATGCCGTATCGCTCATCGTCCATCCCGGGGAGCTCACGGCGGTCGTCGGCCCCGATGGGGCCGGCAAGACCACGTTGCTGCGGCTCGCCGCAGGGCTCACCGCACCCGATGGCGGCTCGCTCTCGGTGCTCGGCATCGATGTGGTGCGCGACCCGCAGCGGGTGCAGAACCGGATCAGCTACATGCCGCAGCGGTTCGGTCTGTACGAGGATCTGAGCGTGCTCGAGAACCTCGATCTCTACGCCGACCTGCACGGCGTGAGTGCCGAGCAGCGCGCACAGCGCTACCCCCGGCTGTTCGAGATGACGGCGCTCGGACCGTTCCGCAGCCGCCTGGCCGGTCAACTGTCGGGCGGCATGAAGCAGAAGCTCGGTCTCGCCTGCACGCTCGTGCGCCAACCGGAGTTGCTGATCCTCGATGAGCCGACCGTGGGGGTCGATCCGCTCTCCCGCCGCGAGCTCTCGGCGATCGTGCAGCACCTGGTGAACGAGCAGGGGCTCACCGTGCTCATGAGCACCTCCTATTTGGACGAGGCCGAGCGCAGCAGCCGGACGATCGTGTTGTACGAGGGCAAGGTGCTGACGCAGGGCCCGCCGGGCGACGTCGCGCAGCAGGCCGAGGGACGTTGCTTCACCCTCACGCCGCCGCACGGCCAGACGGCGCGCAGCCTGCAGGCCCGGCTCCTCGACCGCGCCGATGTGATCGATGCGGTGCCCGACGGCGGGCGCGTGCGGTTGGTGCTCGCGCAGGGCACGACAGTCCCCGCGCCCGCGCCTGCCACGCCAGGTGCCGCACCGGCCGCGGAGTGGGCCGCGACCGGTGCCGCCGTGCCGCCGCGATTCGAGGATGGGTTCATGGAGCTGCTGCAACGTCGAGTCGCGCGCGAGCGCGCGCAGCTGCTCGTCATGGCGCGCCCGCGCAGCGCTCGCGGCGGGCAGGTCGCGGTGCGGGTGCAAGGACTGCTCAAGCGCTTCGGTGCCTTCATCGCCGTCGATCACGTCAGCTTCGAAGTCGAGCGGGGGGAGATCTTCGGGCTGCTCGGTCCGAACGGTGCGGGCAAGACGACGACCTTCCGCATGCTTTGCGGGTTGCTCGCGCCGAGTGGCGGGGAGCTGCACGTCGCCGGCGCCAACGTGCGCACGGCGCCCGCCTCGGCGCGCGAGCGCTTGGGCTACGTCGCGCAGAAGTTCTCCCTCTACGGGCCGTTGACCGTCGTCGAGAACCTGGAGTTCTTCGCCAGTGCGTACGGCCTGAGGGGCGAGAGCAAGCGCGCCCGCATCGGCTGGGCCATGGAGCAGTTCGATCTCACGAGTCGTGCGCATGCGGTGAGCGCGATGCTGCCCGGCGGCTACAAGCAACGGCTGGCGATGGCCGCCTCGCTCCTCCACGAGCCCGAGATCCTGTTCCTCGACGAGCCGACGAGCGGCACGGATCCGCTCGCGCGGCGCGCATTCTGGCGCCGCATCACCGGCCTCGCCGAGCAGGGCGTGACGATCATCATCACGACCCACTTCATGCAGGAGGCCGAGTACTGCGATCACGTCGCCATCATGGATGGCGGGCGCGTACTGGCGCAGGGATCGCCGGCTGAGATTCGCGAGCGCGGCCGCAGTGCGAGCACGCCCGAGCCGAGGATGGAGGATGCCTTCATCGCCGTGGTGGATCAGGCGCGCGCGGGCGGCGCGCAAGCGAGACCGGCGCAGGAGACGGCCGCGTGAGTCCCACCGATCCGCGCGAGGCGGTCCGGGCCACGAGCGCGTCCCAGGTCGGCTCGGCGACCGGCGGCGCCCGCGTGCAGGCCCGCCGCGCGAGCGTGCGCCGCGTGCGCGCGCTCATCAAAAAAGAAGCGCGTCAGATGGTGCGCGACCCCTCCAGCATCGCGATCGGCGTCGTCTTGCCGCTCATCCTGATCGTGCTGTTCGGCTTCGGCCTGTCCCTCGACGTGCGCAACGTGCCGATCGCGATCGTGGTCGAGCAGCCCTCGGGAGATGCGGCGGGCCTGTACGAGGCCTTCCGGCTCTCACCCTACTTTCAACCGCAGCTCCTGCAATCGATGCCGCCCGCGCTGCAGCTGCTGCGCAGCGGGCGCGTCAACGGCATTCTCGACGTCGCCGGCGACTTCGCGAGCCGCCTGCAGGCCGGGAACGCGCAGCTGCAGCTCGTCGTGGACGGGAGCGATGCGAACAGCGCGCGCATCATCGAGGGCTACGTCGAGGGGGCGGTCGGAACCTGGTCGGCGCAACGCCTCTCCGAAGGGCGAGCCGGCAACCTCGTCAACGCGACGGGGCCGGTCAACCTCGAGACGCGGCTGTGGTTCAACGAGGCGAACGAAAGCCGCTACTTTCTGGTGCCCGGGCTGCTCGTGCTCGTCATGACGCTCATCGGGGGCCTGCTCACCTCGATGGTCATGGCGCGCGAATGGGAGAGCGGCACGCTCGAGGCACTGTTCGTGACGCCGGTGCGCAGCGAGGAGATCCTGCTCGGCAAGACGCTGCCGTACTTCCTGCTCGCGCTGGTCGGCTTCGGGCTGTGCGTGCTGTCGGCCAAATTCCTGTTCGGCGTGCCGCTGCGCGGATCGCTGTGGCTGCTGTTCGGCGCCTCGATGCTCTACGCGCTGGTCGCGCTCAGCATCGGGCTCGTGATCTCCTCGTGGGTGAAGAACCAGCTGGTCGCGAGCCAGCTCGCCGCGCTCACGACCTTCATGCCCGCCCTGATGCTGTCGGGGTTTCTGTTCGACTTGCGCAGCATGCCGACGGCGGTGCGGCTGGTCACCTATCTGCTGCCCGCGCGCTACTACGTCGCCATGCTGCAGAGCGTCTTCCTCGCAGGCGACGTCTGGTCGGTCGTGGTGCCGAACGCGCTGGTGCTCGCGCTCATGGCCGTGCTGCTCGCGTTCGCGAGCCGCGCGGCCACTCGCAAGCGACTGTTCTGAGGATCGCATGCTCGCATCGCTCCTGCGCATCACCGCCCTCACACGCAAGGAATTGCAGGCGGTGCTCAAGGACCGGCGGGCGCGCCTGAGCCTGCTGATACCGCCGATCGTGCAGGCGCTGATCTTCGGCTATGCCGCGACGTACGATCTGACCCACGTACCCTATGCGCTGCTCGATCGCGACCAGAGCGTCGCCTCGCGCGAGCTCGCGTCCGGGCTCGACGGCTCGGGTGTCTTCGAGCGCGTCGCCAACCTGCAGCGCGCGAGCGATGTGCCGACCGTCATCAACTCGCGCCGCGCGCTGCTGGTGGTGCGCATCGAGCAGGACTTCCAGCGCCACCTGCTCGCCGGGCAGCCGGCCGACCTGCAGGTCATCGCCGACGGCCGCAACTCCAACACCGCCGGCACCGCCATGGCCTACGTGGGCAGCATCGTCGATCGGTTCAACGCCCAATGGAGGCGCGATCACGGCCTGGCCGCCGCGCCGATGCAGCTGGTCGAGCGTGCCTGGTACAACCCCAATCTCGAGACGCGTTGGTACATGATCCCCGGCATGATCGGTACGCTCACGCTGATCCAGACCATGATGCTCACGGTGATGTCGGTCGCTCGCGAGCGCGAGCAGGGCACCTTCGATCAGCTGCTGGTGACACCGTTTCGTCCGCACGAGATCATGATCGGCAAGGCGATGCCCTCCATGATCATCGGCACCATCCAGGCGAGCGGTGTGCTGCTGGTCGGGCAGCTGTGGTTCCGGATCCCGTTTGCGGGCTCCTACTTCGTGCTGTACGCCGGATTGCTGCTGTTCTTGCTCGCGGCCGTCGGCATGGGGCTGCTGCTGTCGGCGATCGCAGCGACGATGCAGCAGGCGATGCTCTACTCGATGCTGTTCGTCATGCCCTTCGCGCTGCTCTCGGGCTTCACGACGCCCCTGAGCAGCATGCCCGGCGCCTTGCAGCAGTTCACGCGGATCAATCCGCTGCGCTACTCGATCGACATCACGCGGCGCGTCTATCTCGAGGGCGCCGGATTCGATGTGCTGCTGCGCGACCTCTGGCCGCTCGCCGTGATCGCCGTCATCACGCTCACGGGTGCGTCTTTCGTCTTCCGGTACAGGCCGCACTGACATGATCAAACCACACCGGCATCACCGGGCTGCCCGACGTGCGGTGCCGGCGGCTGGCATCCTGCTGCTGGCAGGCTGTGCCGTCGGCCCCAACTTCGCGCCCCCGAAAGCCCCCGTGCCGCAGCATTGGTCCAAGCACACCTTGCAGCCGCCGCCTGCCGTTCCGCAGCCGCCGCGGCAGGACGCGACGCCGCCGGTCGCGCTGGCATCGCCTGCGGCACCGGGTGTCTCGCTCGCCCCGCTCAGCACCGTTGAGGAGCAGCCGGCGCAGCTCGAGGCCTGGTGGGGCGCGTTCCAGGATCCGACGTTGAGCGCGCTGATCGAGCGCTCGCTGCGCTCGAACCTCGAGCTGCGCGTCGCGGTGCTGCGCACGCAGGAGGCGCTCGCCGAGCGCGATATCAGCGCCGCGGGACTGTGGCCGAGCCTCGCGGCGAACGCCTCGTACGACCGCGAGCGCATCAGTGAATCGACGCCGGAGGGCTCGCTCCTCACGACGTTCCCCAACCTCTCGATTCCCGGTGTGCCACACATCAGCATCCCGAATCCCTACAACCAGTACCAGCTCGGGGCGACGGCCTCGTGGGAGCTCGATCTGTTCGGACGCCTGCGTCGCACGGTCGAGGCGGCGAACGCCGCTGCACAGGTCTCACTCGAGGATCAGCGCGCGGTGCGGGTATCGCTCCTCGGCGAGGTGGCGCAGAGCTACCTCGCGCTCCGCGGCGCGCAGGCCCGCAAAGCCGTCGCGCGGGAGAATCTCGCGACCATCGGGGACCTGCTCGAGCTGACGCGCCAGCGCCACGCGGCGGGGCTCAACACCGAGCTCGATGTGCGCAACGCCATCGCGGAGCTCACCCAGACGCGCGCCACGCTGCCGGCGTTCGATCTGCAAGTGAGCGAGGCCATCCACGAGCTGGGCGTTCTGACCGACCGCCAGCCCGAAGAGCTGCGCGCCGAGCTCGACCGGGCCGCGGCGGTTCCCCCGGTCCCCCCGCGCGTGCCCATCGGTCTGCCCGCCGAGCTGGCGCGCCGTCGTCCTGATATTCGCGAGGCCGAGGCGAATCTGCACGCCGCGACCGCGCAGATCGGCGTTGCGGTCGGCAATCTCTACCCGGACCTCACCCTGTCGGCGCAAGGCGCCTTCCAGTCCGAGTCGCTCGGGAGCCTCCTCAAGTGGGGGAGTCTCTTCGAGACCATCGGCCCCGAGCTCGACATCCCGATCTTCGACCGCGGCCGCTGGAAGACCGTGCACCTCTACAAGCTCAAGGCGCGAGAAGCGGCGCTCTCGTATCGCTCGACGGTGCTCAATGCGCTGCGCGAGGTCGAGGATGCGGCGGCCGCCTACAACGCCGATCAGCAGCAGCGCGAGTGGCTGACCGACACCGTGAGGCAGAACGAGATCGCCCTGGAGCTCGCGCGCGAGCGCTACCAGAGCGGCCTCACCGATTTTCTCAACGTGCTCGATGCGCTGCGCTCGCTGCAGCAGAACCAGATGGCGATGCTCGCGAGCACGACGGCGGTGAGCACCGACCTGGTGACGCTCTACCGCACGCTGGGTGGAGGCTGGGCGAGCCCGTCAGCGAATCGGTAGCACGTCGAGACGCGCGACGGCACGCAGCGCAAAGCTCGAGTGCACGCGTGCAACGCCCGGCAGCCGCGTGAGCTCGCGGCTGTGCAGGCGCTCGAAGTCGGCCGTGTCGGCGACGGCAACGCGCACCAGGTAATCGAAATCTCCCGTCATGAGATAGCACTCCATGACCTCCGGGATCTTGCGCACGGCGGCCTCGAACGCCTGCAGGTCGGTCTGGTCTTGGCGGTCGAGCGTGATGCTCACGAAGACGTTCACGGGCAGGCCCGCCTTCTCCTGATCGATCCGCGCTCCATACCCGGTGATGAGCCCGGAGGTCTCGAGCGCGCGGACCCGGCGCAGACACGCCGACTCGGACAGGCTCACTTTCTCGGCGAGCGCGGCATTCGTGATGCGTGCATCGCGCTGCAACAACTCGAGAATCATCCGGTCGATGCGGTCGAGTTTCATTTCATTATGAATAATATTTCTCGAGAGCTAATTATATCGCAAGAATCTGCGATCATGAACGAGGTATCTGCATCATATTGCAAGTTCCTTCCGGCTGGGCGCGATACCCTTGTGTCACTGGGATTCCAAAAGCTGGGGTGGGCGATGCGTATCGGTGTTCCCCGCGAGATCAAGGTTCATGAGTACCGGGTCGGCCTCGTCCCGGCCGGCGTGCGCGAGCTCGTCGCGGCCGGTCACGAGGTGATGGTCGAGACGCGGGCGGGTGAGGGCGTCGGCATTCTCGATCTTCAGTACGAAACGGCGGGCGCGCGGATCGCGCGAAACGCGGCCGAGGTCTTCCGCTTCGCCGAGCTCGTCGTGAAGGTGAAGGAGCCCCAGCTCGAGGAGTGCCGTCTGTTGCGCGAGGGCCAGGTGCTGTTCACGTTTCTGCACCTCGCGGCCGATCCCGTACAGGCGCGCGCCTTGATGGACTGCGGCTGCACGGCGATCGCGTACGAGACCGTCACCGCGTCCGATGGGTCGCTGCCGCTGCTCACGCCGATGAGCGAGGTTGCCGGGCGGATGTCGATACAAGTGGCCGCAAGCTGCATGCAGAAAGCGAACGGTGGCAGCGGGATGCTGCTCGGCGGCGTTCCGGGCGTCGCGCCCGCCCGGGTGGTCGTGCTCGGCGGCGGTGTGGCGGGCACACAGGCGATCGAGATGGCCGTCGGGTCGCAGGCGGATGTGACGGTGCTCGATCGCTCCGTCAAGCGGCTGCGCGAGCTCGCGGCGCTCCACGGCGGCCGTGTGAAGACGCTCTATTCGACCACCGACGCCGTGGAGCAGGCGGTCACGGAGGCCGATGTGGTGATCGGCGCGGTGCTGATCCCCGGTGCGGCCGCCCCGAAGCTCGTCACGCGCGCGATGGTGGCGCAGATGAAGCCGCTCTCGTTGATCGTCGATGTCTCGATCGACCAGGGCGGGTGCATCGAGACGAGCCGGCCGACGAGTCACGCGCAACCCACGTACAGCGTGGATGGCGTGATCCACTACTGCGTCACGAACATGCCGGGCGCCGTGCCCCGCACCTCCACCTACGCGCTGACGAATGCGACGCTGCCGTTCGTGCGCGCGCTCGCCGATCACGGGTGGCAGGCGGCCCTGAAGCGAGACGCGCACCTCGCCCGCGGACTCAACGTCCACGAGGGCGAGCTCAAGCACGAGGCCGTCGCGCGATCGCTCGAGTCGGCGCTCGCGACGCATTGACGCGCCTGAGCACCCCCGGGTGCGGCCGGCGGCGCCTCGGAGGGGGAAAACGCCCCGCGGAGGTCGCCTTCGTGCAAGGTGTCCATGCTGCGCCATGGGAAGATGGCGCGGGCAGGATGCCGTGACTGGAACCTCAAACATGCGCGCGCTGCGCCGCCTCGAGTCCCCATGAGCCTCTCCGTTTTCGACATTTTCAAGATCGGCATCGGACCGTCGAGCTCCCACACGATGGGTCCGATGCGCGCCGCGCGCGAGTTTGCCTCGAGCCTCGAGCGGGCCGGGCTGCTCGACCAGACGCAGACGGTCACCGTGCGCCTGTATGGCTCGCTCGCCTTGACCGGCACGGGTCATGGCACCGACCGGGCGGTCCTGGTCGGTCTCGAAGGCGCCGAGCCGCGCAGCGTCGACCCCGACCGCCTCGAGACGGACGTGCAACGCATCCGCACCACCCACCGGTTGAAGCTGCTCGGCAAGCGAGAGATCCCCTTTGACGAGCCCACGCAGCTCCTCTTCATGCGCAGCGAACGCCTGCCGCGCCACACGAACGGCATGCGCTTCACCGCGCTCGGCGCCGATCGGCGCGTGCTGAGCACCGAGGACTATTACTCGATCGGCGGCGGGTTCATCCTGCGAGGCGAGGAGCCGGAGGCGCGCGAGGCGCTGGCCCCGGCGCCCCATCCGTTCAACACGGCGGCCGAGCTGCTCGATGCTTGCCGCGAAACCGGGCTCGGGCTCGCCGAGCTGGTACTCGCCAACGAGCGTGCCTGGAGAGCGGAGCCGGAGATTCGCGCAGGCCTGCTCGAGATCCGCCGCGTGATGCGGGCGTGTGTGGAGCGCGGCTTGCGCGCGAGCGGCTCGTTGCCCGGCCTGCTGCACGTCCGGCGCCGCGCACCCCAGCTCTACCGCGTTCTCTCGGAGAGCCACGGCGGCGCAAGCGCGCTCGATGTGATGGACTGGGTGAATGCCTGGGCCATGGCGGTGAACGAGGAAAACGCGGCGGGCGGGCGCGTCGTCACCGCGCCGACCAATGGCGCGGCCGGCGTCGTGCCGGCCGTGCTGCATTTCTACGAACGCTTCGAGCCCGAGGCGAGCGAGGCGGGGATCCTGCGGTTCTTGCTCGCCGCGGGCGCGATCGCGACGCTCTACAAGCGCAATGCCTCGATCTCGGGCGCCGAGATGGGGTGCCAGGGCGAGGTCGGTGTCGCCTGCTCCATGGCCGCCGCCGGACTCGCCGCGGCGCTCGGCGGGTCGAACGAGCAGATCGAGAATGCGGCCGAGATCGGCATGGAGCACAATCTGGGCCTCACGTGCGACCCCGTCGGAGGGCTCGTGCAGATTCCCTGCATCGAGCGCAACGCGATGGGCGCGGTGAAGGCGATCAATGCCGCGCGGCTCGCCATGCGCGGCGACGGCACGCACAAAGTCTCGCTGGATCAGGTCATCGCGACCATGCGCCAAACCGGCCGCGATATGTCGACCATCTACAAGGAGACCTCGCAAGGCGGTCTTGCGGTGAACGTGCCGGAGTGCTGAGGAGCGCGGCCTGCGCCGCGGAGCCAGAGTCTGCCGAATACGCATCGTAGCGAGGAGCGCCTCCCATGCAGCGACGACAATTCATCGGTTCGGCCGCCGCCGCGCTCTGTGCGGCGGGCACACGGAGGGTGCGTGCCGGCACGGGCCTGCGGCTCCTGATTCTGGGCGGCACGCAGTTCATCGGCGTGCACATGACCGCGCTTGCCTTGAAGCGCGGCTACCGCGTCACGCTCTTCAATCGCGGCAAGACCAATCCCAAGCTGTTTCCGCACGTGGAGAAGCTCCGCGGCGATCGCAACGGTCAGCTCGATGCGCTCCGCGGCCACAGCTGGGACGCCGTGATCGACGATTCGGGCTACGTGCCGCGACAGGTGCGCCTCTCCGCGGAGCTGCTCGCGCCGCACGTGCAGCGCTACGTGTACATCTCGTCCATCTCGGCGTACGCGAGCTTCGCGCAGCCGAACGACGAGAGCTCCCCGCTCGCGCCGCTCACCCGCGGTGAGAGCATCGAGAAGCTGACCGGCCCGAACTACGGTCCGCTCAAGGCGCTCTGCGAGCAGGCGGTCGCGGTCGCCATGCCGCACCGGAACATCGTGCTGCGGCCCGGATTCGTGGTCGGCCCCGACGATCCGACCGACCGCTTCACATACTGGCCCGCCCGGGCCGCGCGGGGCGGCGCGATGCTGGTGCCCGGAGTGTCCGCCCAGCCGATCCAGTTCATCGACGCGCGCGACCTCGCGCGCTTCACGCTCGATGCCATCGAGCGGGATCTGACGGGCACATTCAATATGGTGACGCCGCCCGGCCGGTACACGATGGGTCAGCTGGTCGGGGCAAGCATCCATGCGGCAGAGGCACTCGCACGCCCGAAGCCGGCGCCGCGCGCGGTGTGGGTGAGCGTGGACTTCCTGCAGCGCGAGAAGGCGGATCTCGACGAGTTTCCCATCTGGATTGCGCCGCTCGGGGATACCGCGGCGTTCCCCGAGGTGAGCGCTGCGCGCGCGCTCCAGGCCGGCTTGAAGATCACGCCGATCGCAACGACCGTCCGCGATACCCTCGCCTGGTACCTGCACCGTCCCGCATCGGAACGCACTCCCCTGAAGGCCGGCCCGGCACCTGCAGAGGAGAGACGGCTGCTCGCCGCGTGGGCCGCCCATGGAAAAACGGACGGCTGATCGAGCAGCGCCTGACGGCAGCGGCCGACTCGAGCGGCCGAGGTGCGTCGCTCAGGGAAGAATGCCGGGTAGGAATCGCGTGAACCGGTGCGCCTCGACGAGCGCTCGCGCCGCTTCGATATCCGTATGGAAGAATCGGTCGCGCTCGTACCGCGGTACCACCGCACGAATCATGTCGAGCGCCTCCTCGAGCACCGGGGAGCTCTTGAGCGGGCGGTGAAACTCGATCCCCTGCGCGGCGGCGAGCAGCTCGATCCCGGCGACGCCCGCGGTGTTGCGCGCCATGTCGCCGAGCCGCCGTGCCCCGTGCGCGGCCATGCTCACGTGGTCCTCCTGGTTCGCGGAGGTCGGGATGCTGTCGACGCTCGCCGGGTGCGCGAGGAGCTTGTTCTCGGATACGAGTGATGCGGCCGTCACATGCGCGACCATGAAGCCGGAGTTGAGGCCGCTGTCCTCCACGAGGAAAGCGGGCAGCCCACTCATCTTCGGGTCGACCAGCACGGCGATGCGGCGCTCCGAGATCGAGCCGATCTCGGCGATCGCGACGGCGAGCGCATCGGCCGCGAGGCCCACGGGCGCGGCGTGAAAATTGCCTCCCGAGATCACCTCGCGGTCCTGTGCGAAGACGAGCGGATTGTCGGTCGCGGCGTTCGCCTCGATTCCAAGCGTTCGCCCGGTGTGCCAGAGCGTCTCGAGACACGCGCCCATCACCTGCGGCTGGCATCGGAAGGAGTAGGGGTCCTGCACCTTGCTGCAGGCGCGGTGCGATTCGCGGATGGAGCTGCCCGCGAGCAGCGTGCGGTAAGCGGCGGCGACTCTCTCCTGTCCGGCGTGACCGCGGGCGGCGTGAATGCGCGCATCGAACGGAGCGTCGCTTCCCATCAGCGCATCGACCGACATCGCCCCCGCGACCACGGCCGCCTCGAACGCGCTTTCGGCTGCGAACAGTCCGTGCAGTGCGAGCGCCGTCGAGACCTGCGTGCCGTTGAGCAGCGCGAGCCCCTCCTTCGGCTCGAGTCTCAAGGGGGCAAGCCCGATCGCGTTGAGCGCCTCCGAGGCCGGCTGCTCGCGACCCGCCAGGCGGATGCGGCCCGCGCCGATCATGGCCGCCGCCACGTGAGCGAGCGGCGCGAGATCGCCGGAGGCCCCGACGGAGCCCTGCGCGGGAATGCAGGGGTAGGCCTCGCGCTCAAGCAGCGTGCAGAGAAACTCCACGAGCGCCGGGCGCACACCGGAGAGACCGCGGGCGAGGCTCACGACTTTCAGCAGCAGAATCGAGCGCACCACGGCGTCCGGCAGCAGGGGACCGGTCCCCGCCGCATGCGACAGCACGAGGTTGTGCTGCAGCTCGCTCAGGCGACCGCGCGCCACGCGCGTGTGCGCCAGAAGCCCGAAGCCGGTGTTGAGCCCGTAGACGGGTACGTCCTGCGCGACGATGTCGCCGACGACGCGATGCGACTCCGCCAGGGCGTGCCCGACCTCGTGCGCGAGCTCGATCACCGTCGCTTCGCGGGCCGCCTGGCGCAGCGTCGCGAGCTCGACCGGATCGCCGGTCAGGCGAATTCGTACCGTCATCTCACCATCGGCAGGTCGAGGTGGTGCTCGCGCGCGCAGGCGATCGCGGCGTCGTAGCCGGCGTCGGCGTGCCGCATGACGCCCGAGGCGGGATCGTTCCACAGGACGCGCTCGATACGCCGCGCCGCCGCAGGCGTGCCGTCACAGACGATGACGACGCCCGCATGCTGCGAGTAACCCATGCCGACGCCGCCGCCATGGTGGATCGACACCCACGTGGCGCCGCTCGCGGTGTTGAGCAGCGCATTGAGGAGCGGCCAGTCGGCGACCGCATCGGATCCATCGCGCATGGCCTCGGTCTCGCGGTTGGGGCTCGCGACCGAGCCGGAATCGAGATGGTCGCGACCGATCACGATCGGGGCGCCGAGCTCACCGCGCGCCACCATCTCGTTGAAGGCGAGGCCGAGGCGATGCCGATCGCCGAGCCCGACCCAGCAGATGCGCGCCGGCAAGCCCTGGAAGTGCACGCGCTCGCGCGCGAGATCGAGCCAGTGATGCAGGTGCCGATCGTCGGGCAGCAGCGCTTTGACCTTCGCGTCCGTGCGATAGATGTCCTCGGGATCGCCCGAGAGCGCCGCCCAGCGGAACGGGCCCATGCCGCGGCAGAAGAGCGGCCGGATGTAGGCCGGCACGAAGCCCGGAAAGGCGAAGGCATCCTCGACACCCTCATCCCGGGCGACCTGGCGGATGTTGTTCCCGTAGTCGAAGACCGCAATGCCCTGGCGGTGAAACGCCAGCATCGCCTCGACGTGGCGTGCCATCGACTGGCGCGCGGCCGCGGCCACCTCGCGCGGAGCTTCCTCGCGCAGGCGATCCCACTGCGCGATGCTCCAGCCGCCGGGCAGATAGCCGTTCACGGGATCGTGCGCCGAGGTTTGATCCGTCACGGCGTCGGGCCGCACGCCGCGGCGCAGCAGCTCCGGCAGAATCTCGCACGCGTTGCCGAGCAAGCCGACCGACACGGGTCGACGCGACCGGTGCGCCTCGGCGATCCGCTCGAGCGCCTCGTCGAGGGAGCCGGCCTGCACATCGAGATAGCGCGTCTCGAGCCGCTTGGCGATGCGCTCGGGACGGCACTCGATCGCGAGCATCGAGGCTCCGGCGAGCGTTGCGGCGAGCGGCTGCGCGCCGCCCATGCCGCCGAGCCCGGCGGTGAGGATCCAGCGGCCCGCGAGATCGCCGCCGAAGTGCTGCCGTCCCATCTCGACGAAGGTCTCGTACGTGCCCTGCACGATGCCCTGGCTGCCGATATAGATCCACGAGCCGGCCGTCATCTGGCCGAACATCATGAGTCCCTTGCGGTCGAGCTCGTTGAAGTGCTCCCAGCTCGCCCAGTGCGCCACGAGATTGGAGTTGGCGATGAGGACGCGCGGCGCATCGGCGTGCGTGCGAAAGACGCCCACGGGCTTGCCGGACTGAATGAGGAGCGTCTCATCCTCGGCGAGGCGCTCGAGGGTGGCGACGATCCGATCGAAGCACTCCCAGTTGCGCGCCGCGCGTCCGATGCCGCCATACACGACCAGATCGGCCGGCCGCTCCGCGACCTCCGGATCGAGGTTGTTCATGAGCATCCGCAGCGGCGCCTCGGTGAGCCAGCTGCGCGCCCGCAGCCCGCGTCCGCGCGGCGCGCGCACGCTGCGCCGTGGGTCCGGGGCTCGGTTCACGTCGTTCATGCGTCGCACGCTACTGCCGAGGCAAGGCGAGGTCAACGCAGAAATCGGGGCGAGGCCCTATAATTGCGGCCATGAGCACGAGCATCGCCGATGTGACGACGAGCCCGCGTCAGGCGCCCTTCGGCAGCGTGTTGACGCAATCCATGTCGGTCGCGTGGTTTCGCGACGGCAAGTGGTGGCCCGACCGGCTGGAGCCGACGGCCCCCCTGCCCATTCATCCGGCCGCGCACGCGCTGCATTACGGCAGCTCGTGCTTCGAGGGGTTCAAGGCCTACCGCCGAGGCGACGGCGGGATTCACATATTTCGCCTGCAGCAGCACATCGAGCGGTTTCGACAAAGCGCACGCCTGCTGTATCTGCCGCAGCCCGATGCCGCTCAGGTCGCGCACATGGTGGTGAGTCTCATCGATCGGTGCAGGCGCGACGTGCCCGAAGCCCCCGGTGCGCTCTACCTGCGGCCCGTGCTGTTCGGCACCCTGCCCAACATCGGCAGCGCGAGCAGTCCGACCTCGGAGGCCTGTCTCACCGTGCTCGCGAGCCCGGTCTGGGACTACTTCGCCGGCGGCGGCATGAAGCCGCTGCGCATCTACATCGAGCCGAGCGCCCGGACCGCTCCGCATCTCGGGATGGTCAAGACCGGGGGCAACTATGCCGCCGCGCTTGCCCCGACGCTCGCGGCGCGGCGCGACTACGGTGCCGACCAGGTGCTCTTCTGCCCGAATGGCGAGGTGCAGGAGACCGGCGCCGCAAACTTTCTGCTGGTTCGCGACCGCAAGATTCTCACGCGCGGTCTCGATTCGACCTTCCTGCACGGCGTGACGCGCGATTCGCTGCTCACGCTCGCCCGCGATCTCGGGTACGAGGTGAGCGAGCGCATCTTGAGCATCGATGAGACGCTGCGCTGGGTTGCCGACGGTGAAGCCGTGCTGTCCGGAACGGCCGCCGTGCTCGCGAGCGTCGGCACGCTGATTTACCAGGGCCGCGATCATCGTGTCGGAACGGGAGAGGTGGGCCCGCAAGCGAAGGCGCTCCGGGCCGCGCTGATCGCCCTGCAACGCGGGGAGTCCCCCGACAAGTACGGCTGGCTCACACCGGTCTGACGCATGGCGGCGCGCGCATCCCGGCTGCACGTTCCGCATCCCCCCGCCCGTCCCGGCGATCGGCCGGATTTCGGTTACTTGAGGCTCGCGCCCGCGGGGAGCGTGCCGCGTCCCGACACGACGGCGTCGCTCGCCGAGACCGAGCGCCTCGCGAGCACGCTGGTGCGCGTGCTCGACGAGGAGGGGCGCGCGCTCGGCCCGTGGAACCCGCACCTCGATGCGGCCGACCTTCAGGTCGGCTTGCGCCACATGGTGCTCACGCGGCGCTTCGATGATCGAATGCAGCGCATCCAGCGCCAGGGTCGCATCTCCTTCTACATGAAGTCCACGGGCGAGGAGGCGGTCTCCGTCGCGGGCGCGATGGCGCTGCGCCCCGACGACATGCTCTTTCCCTCGTACCGCAATCAGGGCTTGCACATCGCGCGCGGACGCAGCCTCGTTGACCTCATGTGCCAATGCCTCTCGAACACCCGCGACATGTGCAAGGGGCGGCAGATGCCGGTGATGTACCACTGGGCGAGCGGTAATATCTTCTCCATCTCCGGCAATCTCGCGACGCAGTTTCCCCAGGCGGTCGGCTGGGCGATGGCCGCTGCGCTCAAGGGCGAGGACCGGCTCGCCTCGAGCTGGATCGGGGAGGGCTCGAGCGCCGAGGCCGATTTCCATCACGGACTCACCTTCGCAGCCGTCTATCAGGCGCCCGTCATTCTCAACCTGGTGAACAACCAGTGGGCGATCTCGACGTTCCAGGGCTTCGCGGGCGGTGAGCATGGAACCTTCGCGGCCCGCGGCCCCGGCTACGGGATTGCGGGAATCCGCGTCGACGGAAACGACTTCCTGGCGGTGTACGCGGTGACGCAATGGGCGGCCGAGCGCGCGCGGCGCGGCGCGGGTCCGACGCTCATCGAGCACGTCACCTACCGCGCGGGGGCGCATTCCACCAGCGACGACCCGTCGCGCTACCGCCCGCAGGAGGAGTGGCAGGCCTTCCCGCTCGGCGATCCCATCGAGCGGCTCGAGCGCCATCTCATTGCGCTCGGGGAGTGGTCGGCCGAGCGGCAGGAGCGTCTCCAGAAGGAGATGGACGCGCACGTCGCCGAATGCTGGAAGGAGTCGGTCCGGTTCGGGACGCTCACGGAAGGTCCGTCGCTCGATCCGGCGACGATGTTCGAGGATGTCTTCAAGGAGATGCCGCAGCACCTCGTGCGCCAGCGCCGGGAGCTCAAGACCTTGCTCGGAGGTTGACCGTGCCTCAGATGAACATGGTCCAGGCCGTCAACTCCGCGCTCGACGTGATGCTCGGCCGAGATCCGGCGGTCGTGATCATGGGCGAGGACATCGGCTACTTCGGTGGGGTCTTCCGCTGCACGGACGGGTTGCAGCGCAAGTACGGCGAGGCGCGCGTGATCGATACGCCGATCGCCGAGGGCGGGATCGTCGCGGCCGCGATCGGCATGGGCGTCAACGGATTGAGGCCGGTCGCCGAGATCCAGTTCGCCGACTACGTCTATCCGGCCTTCGACCAGATCGTGAGCGAGCTCGCGCGGCTGCGCTACCGCACCGCCGGGGAATTCTCAGCCGCGGTGACGGTGCGCATGCCGTGCGGCGGGGGCATCCGGGGCGGGCAGACCCACTCGCAGAGTCCCGAGGGCATCTTCACGCACGTCTGCGGCATCAAGGTCGTGATGCCGTCGAATCCCTACGATGCGAAGGGGTTGCTCGTGAGCTCCATCGAGGACGACGATCCCGTCATCTTCTTCGAGCCGAAGCGGCTCTACAACGGTCCCTTCGACGGCGACTGGCACAAGCCCGCCGTGCCGTGGAGCACGCATCCGAAGGGCGAGGTCCCCGCCGATCATTACCGCATTGCGTTGAGTCGCGCGCAGATCGTGCGCGCGGGGTCGGACGTGACGATTCTGACTTACGGAACCATGGTGCACGTCGCCGAGGCGGCGGTGCGTCTGGCCGAGGTGGACGCCGAGATCATCGACCTGCGCACGCTCGTGCCGCTCGACCTCGACGCGGTGTGCACCTCGGTCTGCAAGACCGGGCGCTGCGTGGTGGTTCACGAGGCGACGCGCTTCAGCGGGTTCGGCGCGGAGCTCTCCGCCTCGGTCCAGGAAGAATGCTTCTGGCACTTGCAGGCGCCGATTCAGCGCGTGACGGGCTGGGACACGCCTTATCCGCACGCCTTCGAGTGGGAGTACTTCCCCGGTCCGAACCGCATCGTCTCGGCACTGAAGACCGTGATGGAGGTGGTGTGAGCCGCTACGTATTCAAGCTCCCCGACCTCGGGGAGGGAACGGTCGATGCGGAGATCGTCTGCTGGCGCGTCAAGCCGGGTGAGGTGATCGCCGAGGACGATGCGCTCGTCGAGATGATGACGGAGAAGGCGACGGTCGAGGTTCCCTCCCCCGTCGGCGGGCGGGTGGTCTCGGTGACCGGCACGCCGGGCGATCGGGTGACGGTGGGCTCGGAGCTCGCCGTGTTCGAGACCGATGCGACGACCGCAGCGACGGCGACGGCGGCAGCGACAACAAGCCCCGCGGCCCCGGCGAACGGGTCGAGCGGGGCGACGCGCGCCGCATCGCCGGCGCAACGCGCAACTCCCGCCGCGGAGGAGCCGGCCGCCACGCGCGCCGGGCGCGTACTGACATCGCCGGCGATCCGGCGCCAGGCGCGGGAAGCGGGCGTCGATCTGACGTCGGTTGCCGGCACCGGTCCGAGTGGACGCATCATGCGCAACGATCTTCTGGCGCATCTGCAGGCGCGCTCCCCCGAAGACACCGCGGCGCCGCGACCCGCGACCGCGCGCGCGTCCGGCGCAGCCGACAGCGAAGAGATCAAGGTCATCGGTCTGCGCCGTGTGATCGCCGACCGCATGAGCGAGAGCGCTCGCACCATCCCGCACTTCTCCTATGTGGAAGAGGTGGACGTGACGGAGCTCGAGCGGCTGCGCACGCACCTGAACGGCAAGCGCGGCGGCGAGCTGCCGCCGCTCACCTATTTGCCTTTCCTGATCCTCGCGCTCACGCGCACGCTCGCCGAGCACCCACACTGCAACGGGCTATACGACGCCGCGCGCGGCGTGATCGTGCGACACCGCGCGGTGCACGTCGGGGTGGCGACTCAAACACGCGATGGGCTCAAGGTGCCCGTGATCCGTGACGCCGAGCGGCGCTCCCTCGAGGAGCTCGCGCGCGAGCTGCGCCGCTTGTCCGAGGCGGCACGCGCGAACAAGGCGACGCGCGCCGAGCTTGCAGGCTCGACGATCACGGTCACGAGCCTCGGAAAGCTCGGCGGCATCGCATCGACGCCCATCATCAATGCGCCGGAGCTCGCGATCGTCGGCGTCAATCGCGCCGTCGAGCGGCCGGTCGTCGTGGGCGGCGGCATCGCCGTGCGCCGGATGATGAACCTCTCATCGTCGTTCGATCATCGCTTCGTCGATGGGCACGACGCCGCCGCGATGATCCAGTCGCTCAAGGAGCGCCTGGAGAATCCCGCGACGATCTTCATGCCGTGAGCCGCTTCACGGGCTTGCGACGCATCGACTCGTGGATGTGCGCGCCGCGCTTCAATCCACCTCGCCGAGCCCCCATCCGCCGTCGATGACGATCTGCTGGCCCGTGAGGTAGGCAGAGGCGGGCGAGGCGAGGAACAGCGCGAGCCCCTTGATATCCTCGGGAAACCCGACGCGATGCATCGGGATGTGCTTCGCGACGGTCTCCTGAACCACGGGATTCTTGGCGTGTCCGCCGCCGATGTTCGTGATGAAGAAGCCGGGCGCGATCGCATTGACGGCGATGTTGTAGGCGGCGAGCTCCAGGGCCACGTTCTGCATCAGATGAGCGGCACCGGCCTTCGCCGCCATGTACGCCGCGCCGATCGCACCCTCGCACTTGAGCGCCGCGAGCGAGGTGGTGACGATGATGCGTCCGCTGCGCCGCGGCTTCATGTGGCGCGCGGCCGCGCGGAGCGTCGCGAACACGCCGTTGAGGTTGATCTCGATCACCCGATTCCAGCGCTCATCGGTGTAATTCTCGAGCGCCCCTTCGGCCACCCGCGGGCGCTGCGCGCCGACCCACGCGCCGACGAAGCCCGGCCCGGAGTCGATGCCGGCGTTCGCGAACACCACATCGAGCCGGCCGTGCGCCTCGACGGCGTCGTCGAACGCGCGGTCGAGTCCCGCGTGATCGGTCACATCGACGACAGCGCCGCGCACGTCCCAGCCGGCCTTGCGCAGGCGCTGAGTCTCCTCGGCCACGCGCTGCGGGTGCACGTCGAGCAGCGTCACTCGGGCACCGTTCTCCGCGAGCGCCTCGGCATACCCGAGCCCGAGCCCGCTCGCACCGCCCGTCACGATGACCCCGTAGCCCTGCACCTTGAACAGCTCTGCGATCTTCATGGTGGCATCTTACTCTCGCGAGCGTCGCACGAGGGTGGCGTATCATCGTGCGTCATGCGCATGTCGAGCGCCGCTTGGCGCTGCTTTCTGGTGGGGTCGGCGTTCTGGCTGGTCTCGGCACCCGCACTGGCGGGTGACGCAGCGCCCCCCGTCGCCACGCTTTCGCCCGATCAACGCCCGACGCTGGTGATCGTCGATGCGCCGGCCGAGCTGATGATCGTGCACCATGCGCATCCGCTGCCGCCGAACAGAGCCGAGGAACTCGCGCTGAAGCTCGGGCTGTTCGTCGCGGGGCCGATCATCCGCCGGTACGCGCGCGAGGGCGTGGACCCCCTGCCGAGCGCGTGGGCGTCGGGCGAGCCGGATCGCGGCTTTGCGGCGGCGCTCGCCGCCGCGCTCGACCGGCCGCAGGCCAACTGGCCGTGGCGCGCGCTCAGCATTGCCGCATCCGTCACGGAGGCAAACGACGTGCTCGCCGGGCTGATGACGGGGCAAGACGTGGTGCTCGTCACGTTCCATTACGAGCTGGTGGATCAGCTGCACACCGTTCAACTCATGGCGCGCGCGCACGTCAGATTCGTGCGGGATGCGGGCACTCCCCGGGAGTCGCGCACCGAGTTCAGCATCGAGCATCTCTCGCAGCCGCTCGTCGCGGACTGGGGACATCCGAGAAAGTATGCCGCGGAGTTTCGCCCCGGCGGACCGCTCGATCAGCGAGTCGACGCGGCCGCACTCGATTTGAGTCACGCGCTCGCGGTCACCATCGCGCGCCTCACCACCGCGGCACCGGACGTGCGGCTGCCCGGCCGGCACTTCGCCGATCTGCCCGACAAGCCGACGTGCCCCGAGTGCCGGCCGACCGACGCCGTCCTGCACGTGGAGCCAGGCCGCATCTGGGTGGCCCCGGCGAGCCTCGCCGGCACGGTGCTCTCGCTCCCGGTGCCGGGCGCAGGCGATGATGATCAGGTCGCGAACGATCGCACCCACGGTTGACGCAACCACGCGAGGCTGTCCGCTGTCCGGCTGCCCGACGGGTGATATTCCGCACCGATCCATCCGTCGAAGCCGCTCCGGTCGATCGCGCCGAAGATGCGGCTGAAGGGGAGGGTTCCGGTCCCGGGCTCGTGACGACCCGGACAGTCGGCGAACTGCACGTGCGCCACGCGATCCCGCACGGCCTGGAACGCGGCGTCGGGCTCGAGACCGAGCCGTGCCGCGTGATACACGTCGAACTGCAGTTGCACGCGCGAATCGCACGCGGCGAGCACCCCGCGCGCAAGCTCGAAGCTCGAGACGCAATAATCGGGTACATCGAGCGGATTGATCGGCTCGAGGAGCGCGCGCGCGCCGCTCGGCGCGAAGACTTCGGCCGCGAGCGAGAGGTGCTCGGCGAGCTGCTGCAAGCACACCGAACGCTCATGAGGCGCCGCGCGCCCCGCGAGGACATTGATGTTCGGCGTGCAAAGCGCATGCGCGTACTCGGCTGCGCGATGGAGCGAGGCGCGAAAGGGGGCGCGGTGTTCCGGGCGGCACGCCATCCCCGGCGCCCGATCGGGACCCATGGGCGCATTGATGAGGACGATGGGAAGGCCCGCCTCGTCGGCCGCGCGCGCGAGCGCGGCGATCGGCAAGTCGTAGGGGACCTGGATTTCCACGGCGCGGAAGCCGCCCGCGCGGGCGGCCGCGAAGCGCTCGAGAAACGGCAGCTCGCGAAACATCACGCTCAGGTTGGCGGAGAAGTTGAGCATTGCGGTCATCCTTACCACGCCTGGCTAGTCTAGCTGATCATCATCGTGGCGCTCGCCTCCGGCACGGGGGGGCAGGCCGCTTATCCGCGGGTGCGAGAGATCTCGCGCAAAGTCATCAACCGGTTTCCGCGGGGCTTCACCAAGACCGAAGCGCGGCAGCTGGAGGACCTGTTGCAGCGGATGCTCGCGAAGGTTTGACGGCGCGGCAGGGAACGGCCGACCCGCTCGCGTTTCTAATAGGGCGTGAAGCGCGCGGCCCAACGCACGTTGAATGCCGCGCGTCAAAGGAGCTTGATCATGAACGCAACCTTCTTCGAGACTCGGTCCGCCGAGGCTGCAGCTTACGGCGGTTTGGTTGATGCGATCGGTGGAATCGCCACCGCGGTGCTCGCCATCGTTGCTCTGACGGGCTTCGATCCCCGGGCGCTCGCAGGCGTTGCGACGATCGTGTTTGGCGCCGCGCTGCTCATCCAGGGCGGAACGCTGCTGTCGGAGTATTCGAGCCTCGTCCTTCCGAGCGGTGCGAACGCATCGTCCGCGGCGACCGAATCGCTCGCAGGCGATGGTCTGTCGGCGATGTTGATCGTCGGCGTCGCGGGCGTGGCGCTCGGCGTGCTGGCCCTGCTCGGCATTGAGTCGACCGTGCTCACGGCCTCGGCCGTGATCGCCTTCGGCGGGGCGCTGGTGGTGAGCGCGAGCTCGGCGAGCCACCTGTATCAGCTCCAGACGGCGATGCGCAGGGGCTCCGCGACGCAATCCGGCTACGAGTTGCTCGCAGGACAGATGGCAGCCGGGTCCGGCGGCGTGCAGCTGCTCACGGGCCTTACCGCTATCGTGCTCGGTATCCTTGCGGTGAGTGGCGTCTATTCAGATGCGCTGACGCTCGCCGCGCTCTTGGTGCTCGGAATTGCGGTCATCATGACGGGCAGCACGCTGAGCGGAATGGTGCGGAGCTTCGTGCGCCCCACGTAGGCGTGATCGAGGCGCTGATCCCATGATGGAGGCGGCGCCGCATGGTGGAGCGGCGCCGCACGGCTCAATACCCGAGCCGCAGATTGACCACCGAGAGCATCTTGTCGCCCGCAACATAGCGGCGCAGGTTCTCGCGCGCCACGATCCAGCGGTCGAGCCCGGGCAGATCCGAGCGACTCGAGATATGAGGGCTCAGGATCACATGCGGCGCGCGCCACAGCGGATGACCGGGTGGCAGCGGCTCGGGATCGACCACATCGAGCCCGGCGCCGGCGAGGCGATGCTCGTCGAGCGCCTTGACCAGATCTGCGGTGACGACGCTCGCCCCACGGGCGACGTTGACGAAGATCGCCGTGGGCTTGACCACCGCGAAGAACTTCGCATCGAACAGCCCCGTCGTCTGCGGCGTGAGCGGGGCCGTGTTGACGATCACGTCCGCGCTCTTCGCGAGCGTGAGCAGCTCGCCCGGCTCCCCGACGTAGCTCACGAAGTCCGGTCCCTGATGGCCATGCTCGCGCGTGGCGATCACTTTCATGCCGAGACCGTGCGCGCGCTGCGCGACATCCGTGCCGATGCCTCCGAGCCCGACCACGAGGAGCGTCTTGCCCGACAGCATCTGGATCGGCGTTGACGCCGCGTCCTTGCGGCTCCAGCGTCCCCGGGCGGTGTCCACGGCAAACACATCGAGACCGTGGGCGAGCGCCATGGCGAGCGCAACCGCGTGCTCGGCGATGGCGGCGGAATCGACGCCGCGCATATTGGTGATGAGGATGTCGCGACGTTGCACGGAGGCTAGCGCGACACAGTGCTCGACGCCGGCGGCGAGCGACTGAATCCAGCGCAGCTCCCGGGCCGAATCGATGATCGCGGGATCGCAGATCTCGGGATTGAATCCGATGAGAACATCCGCATCGGCCGCCTCGGCGATCGCCGCGGCACGGGTTCGTGCCACGACGAAGGACACTCCGGCGGCCGCGCTTGCGAGCTCGTCGCGCTCGCCCGCGGTCTGCGCATCGAATGCGAGCAGCACGACCTTGCGCGGCGGGCGCCACTGCGCGCGCTGGCGCACGGGGACGGGCGCCTCCTCGAGGCGCAGTCGTGCGATGACGGCCGCGGCCGATTCCGGCGCCTCGGCGGCGGTGGCGAGGTTCTGCGAGCTCACGGCGCAGCTCCCGATCAGGATGGCCGCGAGAATTGCCGCAATCTCGCGCTGCAGGCGATTCGACATGATTTCGGTCGCTCCTTAGCGGTGCTCACCGAGGAGCGCGTCTCGATGGGTCTCGAAGAAGGCACGCAGGCTCGTCGGCGGCCGCCCCGTCAGCTCCGCCACCGCATTGCTCGTGACTGCGAGGGCGGGACCGCCGAAGCCCCGTCGCGGGCCGTGCGAATCCCCCGGCACCACCGGAATGGGCTTGCCCGCCACGGCGCTCGCGGCCGCAGCGACGTCGCGCACACCGATGAGCTCCGGGCCGGTGATGTCGTAAACCTTGTCGTCGTGCCCCGGGGTCGTGAGCACGGCTGCCGCGGCCTGAGCACAGTCCTCGCGCGCCACGTAGCCGATGCGGTCCTCGTGCACCGGCGCGACGGCGCGGCCGGCGGCGATCATGCTCGCGGCCTGTGGAATCAGCTCCTCCATGTAGATCGAGTTGCGCAGCATGGTCCATGCGACACCGCTCTTTTTCAGGATCTCCTCCGTGCGATAGTGATCGGCCCCAATGCCGCTCGTATCGCCCCGACTCAGCGCGACGAAGGAGGTGTATGCGATCTGCCGCACGCCCGCGGCAACGGCCGCATCGATCGCATGCTGGTGGGCGACCGGGCGGGGGCCGGAATCGAGGCCGATGCTGATGAGGAGCATGCGAGTTCCGCCGGCGAAAGCGCTCCGCAGGCTCTGCGGCTGGGTGAAATCGCCGTAGCGCACGCTGGCGCCGAGCGCTGCGTAGCGCGCGAGCTTGTCGGGCGTTCGCGTGACGAGAATCAGCCGGTTCGCCGGCACGCCGCGCCCGAGCAGCGCTTGGATCGTGAGCTCGCCCAGGTGCCCGGCGGCGCCGGAGATGATGATCCGGTCGTCCGCGCTCGCGAGCCTCGCCCCCGGTGCGCTGCCGGCCGCCATCGAGGCGGTCGCCTGAACGGTCAGCAGCGCAGCGAGTGCGACGAGCCTCGCGAGCACGGCGATCGGACCGAATCTCAGGAGTGCGTTCGGCATGGGTCGGACGAGCCTCTCGCGAGGCTCGGGATTGTATAACGGAGTGAGCGGCGGGTGAGCGTCCGGCGCGCCGTCAGGCGGTCGGGTCGCTCGAGGCGAGCGCGCGTCGCGTCAGCTTGCTCTCCATCCATCGGCGCACGCGCCGGGCGTCGGCGACCCGGGTGTACTTGCCGAAGGAGTTGAGCAGGACGATGACGACACTGCGGCCCTCGATGACCGCTTGCATCACGAGGCAGCGGCCGGCCTCGCTGATGTAGCCGGTCTTCTGGACGATGATGTCCCAGGCAGGGTTGGACACCAGCGAATCGGTGTTGCGGAACTGAACCCGGTGCCGTCCGACCCGCACCTCGTAGCTGCGGTCGGTCGAGTACTCCCGGATCGTCGCATTGTGCGAGGCCGCCGCGACCAGCTTCGAGAGGTCCTGTGCGCTCGCCACGTTGTCGCTCGAGAGTCCGGTCGGCTCGACGAACCGCGCGGATGTCATGCCGAGCGCCGCGGCCTTGGCGTTCATCGCTCGCACGAACGCGGGCGTGCCGCCCGGGTAATTGCGCGCGAGGGCATGCGCGGCGCGATTCTCGGAGGACATCAGTGCGAGGTGCAGCAGATCCCCGCGCGTGAGCTCGGTGCCGACGCTGAGCCGCGAGTACGCGCCGCGGCCGATGGCACAGTCGTCTCGAGTGACCTCGAGGACCTCATCGAGCGATTGTCCGGCGTCGACCACGACGAGCGCGGTGAGGAGCTTCGTAATCGAGGCAATGGGCTGCGCCACATCCGCCCGCCGGGCGTAAAGGACGGTCGAATCGCTCGCATCGAGCACGAGCGCGGAGGTGGAGCGCAGATGCGGCCCGGTCGATGCCGCATGGGCGAGCGAATGTCGGTGGTGTGAGGAGATCGGGGCGTCGGGAATCGAGGCGGCCGGTGCCAGAGCGCTGCCGAGAAGCAGGGGGGCCAGCACGACCCATACGGACACTTGTGCGCGATTCATCTAACGACAGCGCCTCCCTAACGACACCCCCCCAACGGCCCACAGTATAGCTAACCATGGCGCAGCGCGGCACACCGTGATGCAGGGCGGAATTTGACGTATCGGAGCCTCGGCGGATGCCGCAAGCGGTCGGGTAGAATCCCACTCGCTGAAATATCAACCTCGCAATGTCGATCGAAGTGAGGTCCGCTTGCCTCATGTGAACCGTCGCTCAAAGCGCGTCTCGCGCCGCTCGCGGGCGCCGATTCGCGAGCGCCAGGCCCGCGCGCCTCGCAAGCGCCGGTGGCGGCTGCGGGCGTTGTGGCCGAGCGCTCGGCTGCGACGCCGCGGATGGCGTGCTTTCCGGCGCGCGCCGCGCCTTGCGCAAGTGTGCCTGGGGCTTGCGGCGCTCGCGGCGGCGGGGCTCGCCGTCAACGGGATCTACCAGGTCGTCCGCAAGCCCTCGGAGCTGTTCTTCCCCGTGAGCGGCACCCTCAACAAGATGCCGCTCGTGACCTGGCGCGGGTACGCACCGCTCTTCCGCCGGTACGCGACGCCCCTGATCCGGCCCGAGCTGCTCGCTGCCCTCGCTCAGGTGGAGGGATCGGGCAATCCCGTGGCGCGAACCTACTGGCGCTGGTCGTGGGTCGCACGGCCCTTCGAGATGTATCGCCCGGCCTCGAGTGCCGTCGGCATGTACCAGATCACGGACTCGACGTTCGCCGAGGCGCAGCGCTACTGCATCCGCGACCATGCGGTGATCGCCGCTGGGCCGTGGAAGGACTGGCGCTCCTGCTGGTTCAACAGCCTCTATTTTCGTGTGATCCCGAGCCACGCGGTCGAGCTCACCTCGGGGTATCTCGACCGGCACGTCACCGTCGCGCTCGGCCGCGCGGGGGTCTCCTCGGCGACCCCAAGAGAGGTGCAGCAGCTCGCCGCGGTCATCCACCTGTGCGGCGCGGGGGCGGGAGATGCATTCGCGCGGCGCGGCTTCCGCTTCGTCGCGGCCCAGCGCTGCGGCGATCAGGATGCGCGCGCGTACGTGGCCCGCGTCGAGGCCATGACTCGCGTCTTTGCGCGATTGAGCGCCCAAGGGTAGGGCGCAACCATACGAGGTGACCGTGAGCGTCCCCGACCCGACCACAGCCCAGAAGATCGCACGATACGTTCTGATCGCTGCGCTCGTGGCGCTCGGCGTGTGGATGCTGCGGAGGTTCCTGCCCGCGCTCTGCTGGTCGGTCGTGCTCGCGATCGCGACCTCCAAGGTCTATGACCACTGGCTCGCGCGATTTCGCGGCAAGCGGCGCCACGTGTGGGCTGCGGCCACCTTCACCACGATCGTCGGTGTGGTGCTGATCGTGCCGCTGATCTATGCGGCGGCGCTGGCCCTGAGCGAGGCCATCGCGCTCGCGCGCTCGTTCATCGATTCGGCGCGGAATGGGCCCCCGGAGCTGCCGGCCTGGCTGCAGCAGATTCCGGGCGTCGCGGACTGGATCCGCTCCGCGTGGGAGGATGGCTTCAGCGCCGCTGGCGCGACGAGCGCACTGACGCATGCGAGGCCGACACTGTTCGAGTGGACGAGACTGGTCGGTGTGCAGCTCGAGCGACGCACGGTCACGCTCGTTTTCACGCTCCTCACCCTCTTCTTCGTCTACCTGAACCGTGACCAGCTCCGCGAGGACGTGCTCCGCGCGAGCCGCCGCCTGTTCGGTCAGGCGCTGGAACGGCTGCTCAATCGCGCTGTCGTCGCGATTCAGGCGACGGTCGACGGTATCGTCCTCGTGGCCGTCGCCGAGGGGGCGCTGATGGGAACCGTCTATGCGCTCGCGGGTATCTCCCACCCCGTGCTGCTCGGCTCCATCACAGGCATCTTCGCCATGGTGCCGTTCGCGGCACCGGTCGTTTTCGGGCTGGTCGCAGTCGTACATGCCATGCAGGGGTCCGTCGGTTCCGCGATCGCGGTGGCCGTCTCCGGTATGGTGGTGCTGTTCATCGCCGATCACTTCGTGCGTCCGGCCATCATCGGTGGTGCTGCGAGACTGCCGTTTCTCTGGGTGCTGCTCGGTATTCTCGGTGGTATCGAGTCCTTCGGCCTGCTCGGAATCTTTCTCGGGCCGACGCTGATGGCGGCGCTCGTGGCGATCTGGCAGGGCTGGGTGGCCGACATGCCCGCCGGAGACAGCGAGCCCCTCGAGCCGCGCTAGGCCGGCGCCAGGCGAAAGGCGTGACTTTGGCCGCCGGCATGGGCACGAATCGCGCAGCCCGATGTCCAGATACCGCGGCGCAACCAAAGCGCGCTCGCTTGCGGGAGTCGATACACTCGCTCGCATGGCTTCTCCGTCGATGAAGTCAGGCTCGAACACGACGCCGGGTGTGCCGCCCTCCGGCGCGCCTGTGTCTGGAGCGGAGCGCTTCGGCGCGCCGCGATCGGGCGCTGCGCCACCCAATCCCCCCCCCTTGTTGCCCGAGCTCGAGGAGCTGCTGGTGCTGCGGGGGGTCGCGCAGGGGCTCGCCGTCAGTGCCCGTCGAAGCGCGCGGGTGCTCTCGCCCGGGGCTCACCAGAGCGTCCAGCGCGGCCGCGGTCTCGAGTTCCAGGAGGTGCGCTCGTACGTTCCGGGTGACGATCCCCGGAGCATCGACTGGCGTGTCACCGCACGGCGCGGCCGGCCGCACACGAAGCTGTTCCGCGAGGAGCGCGAGCGTCCGGTGTGGCTCGTCATCGATCTCAACCCCGCGCTGTACTTCGGCACCCGACACCAGCTGAAGTCGGCCGTCGTCGTGAGAGCCGCCGCGCTGCTCGCCTGGGTCACCTCGCTCGGCGGCGACCGCGTGGGAGCGGTCATCGCGAACGGCGCGGGGTGCCGCGTGCTTCCGCCGCGCTCGCGCGATGCCGGCGTGCTGCCCCTGCTGTCGGCGCTCGTCGAGCTGCAACCACGCGCGCCGGGCAGCCCGGCGCTCGAGTCGCTTCAATCGGCCGTGCACGCGCTCCTGCGGGTCGTGCGGCCGGGCAGTCTGGTGCTCGTGATCAGCGATTTCGCCGCGCTCGGGGGCGCCGCGCACGCCCCGTGGTCGGCGCTCGGCGCACACACCACCTGTCGCCTGTTCTGGGTCTGCGATCCGATCGAAGAGCGCGCGCTGCCGAACGGCCGGTTCCGTGTGGGGCTGCCCGATCGACTGCGCCTGCTCGACGGGGCACGCGTGCGGGAGCGCTGGCTCGAGTCCTGGCGACGGCGCCAGAGTGAGGTCGAGGCGCTCGCCCGGCTGCTTGCAGCGCCCGTTGCCCGGCTCGACACGCGCGAGCCCGTGCAGACCACACTCACGACGGAGCTCGGGCGCGCGAGGTGGCTCGCATGAGCGGCAACTGGCTCGCCCAGCTCGCACCGGATCGTGCACCGGCGGCGGTGGGATGGTGGCCGCCTGCGCCCGGCTGGTGGGCCCTTGCGCTCATCCTCGTCGTGCTCGCGGTCGCACTCGCCGCGGCCGCGAAATGGTGGCGCGATCCGCGCCGCAGGCTTCGCAGAGCGGCGCTGCGCGAGCTGAAGAGTATTCGCGCGAGCGCCGTGACGGGCTCGGCGGCCGCGCGCGCCGTCGAGAATCTGCTGCGGCGGTATGCGATCGCGCTCTACGGACGCAAGCGGGTGGCCCGGCTCGCGGGCGGCGCCTGGCTCGCTTTCGCGAGCGCCGCCGGCGCTCCGCGCCTCGCGGGCGAGACGGGGCGCTCGCTGCTGGCCGCCGCCTTCGGCGAGCGCAGCCAGGACGACCCGGAGCCCTGGCTCACCGCCGCCGCCGAATTCATCCGCGCCGCGCGTCCCGAGGCGCAGAGGCTTGCGCCATGATCCACTTCGAGTGGCCGTGGATGGCCCTGCTGCTGCCGCTGCCGCTCGTGAGCTACGCGCTGCGCACCGCGGCCGAGCCGCGTGGTAGCGCCCTCTACCTGCCATTCGCCGCAACGGTCACGCAACCCGCGGCTGCGCCAAACCGGCGCGCGTGGTGGCGGCGCCTCTGGTACGCGCTCATCTGGATCCTGCTGCTCGCGGCCGCGATGCGGCCGCAGTGGCTCGGCACTCCGTTGCCGGCGCCGACGAGCGGCCGCGGCGTGCTTCTCGCCGTGGACGTCTCGGGCTCGATGGCCATCCAGGACATGGCCGGCGGCCAGAGCCGGCTGCAGGTGGTGCAGGAGGTTGCCGGACAGTTCATCGATGAGCGTCGCGGGGACCGCGTGGGGTTGATCCTCTTCGGCACGCGACCGTATCTACAGGCTCCGCTCACGACGGATCTCGAGACCGTGCACCGCTTTCTCGAGGATGCCGTCGTCGGCGTCGCAGGCACCGAGACGGCGATCGGTGATGCCATCGGGCTTGCGATCAAGCGCTTGCGCGCGCTCGACGGCTCGGGTGCGGCGCTGCGCCACACCGTGATGATTCTGCTCACCGACGGACAGAACGATGCGGGCGTGATGACGCCGCTCGAGGCTGCGCGGATGGCGGGGGAGACCGGCCTCAGGATCTACACGATCGGGGTCGGAGCCGCGGCGGGCTCGGGCTTGTACGGGCTCTCCGCAGGCAATACCGACCTCGATGAGGGTACGCTCAAGTCGATCGCGCAACTGACCGGAGGCGCGTATTTCCGGGCGACCGACGCGACCGCGCTCGAGCAGGTCTATCAGCGGATCGATGACCTGGAGCCCACGCGGGGCCGGGAGCAGTGGCTGCGCCCCCGGGCCGAGTGGTTCATCTGGCCGCTCGGGCTCGCGCTGCTGCTCAGCATTCCGGCCGCTTACCTGGGAGCGGGTGAATGGGCCTGAGCGCTTGGCGCAGCTTTCATTTCCTGCATCCGGCGTGGCTCCTCGCCCTGCCGGTCGTGCTCGTGATCTCGGGCTCGAGTCTGCTGCACGCCCGCGCGGGCGACAGCGCCTGGGCTCGGCTGGTCGATGCGCATCTGCTGCCGCTCCTGCGGTTGAACGGCGCGGGTCGCGGACGCTCGCCCTGGCTCCTCGTCGGTGTCGCCTGGACGCTCGCCGTGGTCGCACTCGCGGGCCCGAGCTGGCATCGGGCGCTCACCCCGGGCTACCGCGCGCCGGGCGCCTGGGTGGTACTGCTCGACCTCTCTCCGTCGATGGCTGCGGCGGATGTGATGCCCGACCGGGCGACGCGCGCGCGCTTCGCGATCGCGGATCTGCTCGGCGCCGCTGAGGACGCGCGTGTGGCGCTCGTCGCCTTCGCCGGCGAGCCCTACACCGTCACGCCCTTGACCACCGATGTGGCCACGATCCGCACGCTCCTGCAGCCGCTCTCACCGCAATTGATGCCCGAGGCGGGACACGCGCTCGCGCCCGCGCTCGTTGAGGCTTCTCGGTTGCTCCGTGCGGGTAACGCCCCGAGCGGACAAATCATCGTGCTCACGGACGGCTTCGACGACCAGGACCAGGCGCTCGCCACGGCGGCGAACCTCGCGCGCCAGGGCGTGACGATTCATGTCGTGGGCATCGGCACCGCGACGGGTGCGCCCGAGCGTGATGCGGCCGGCGGATTCGTGCGCGACGAGCGCGGCGACATTCTCGTCACCCGGATGCAGGCGGACGCGCTGCGCAAGCTCGCATCCGCGGGCGGGGGTCGATTCGTGACCTTGAGCGGACTGCCGGCCGTGATCGCCGCGCTGCACGCGGCTCGACCGACCGAACCGGACGCGGGCGCCTCGCCCGCCGAGGCGCGCCTGGCGAGCTGGCGCAACGACGGAATCTGGCTCGTGCCGCCGTTGCTGCTCGCGACCGCACTGCTCGCGCGCAAGGGATGGATTTAGGATGAAGCTCGCTGCACGCATCCCCGTGCGTGGTTCGCGGCTCTGGTTGAGCCTGCTCGTTTGCCTGGGATCGTGCCGCGCCGGGCACGCGCTCGCGCGTGACTGGTCGAATCTCTGGAGCACACCCGAGCAGCGGGCGCAGCGCCTGCTCGATGCGGGCCGCCCGCTCGAGGCCGCGAAATTATTCCGCGATCCGCGGCGCCGTGCCTACGCGCAGCTCGCAGCCGGACGGTATGCCGATGCCGCTCGGATGCTCAAGCCGTATCATGACGTGGACTCGGAGTACAACCGCGGCAATGCCCTCGCGCGCACGGGCGATCTGCCGTCCGCGCTCGCCTCGTACGACGCGGCGCTCTCGCAGGCTCCCGATGATCGCGAGGTGCGCCACAACCGAGACCTCGTGGCGCGTGCTCTCGCGCAGCGCTCGCCGCAGCAATCCGGTCAGAGCGGGGCGCCACAGCACAACGGCTCGCAACAGCAGGGCGCGAACGGTCAATCCCAGAACGGCGGCTCCCAGAGCGGTGCGAGCGGGCAGCAGAAGGCCGGCGACCAGGCGGGGTCCCCGATGGGAGACCAATCCGCAGGCTCCTCGACCGGTGCGGCGAGTCCCGGTCATCAGGAAGATGAGGCCAAGCGCGATGCGGCGCTCGCGGCGGAACTGAAGCGCAGGGCGAATCAGCAGACGCGCGCTCGAGCGGCGGGGACGGCAAGCGGACGCGGCAACGGATCGGGGGCCGATCTGCCGGGGCGCGGCCAGGTCGCCGGCGAGCTCGATTGGCCGCCACCCAAATCGGAGCAGACGCTGGCGCTCGAGCAATGGCTGCGCCGCATTCCAGAGGACCCCGGCGGACTCTTGCGCCGCAAGTTTCTGATCGAGCACATCGAGAGGCATCAGGGCACAGAGCCGTGAGAGCGATCGCCACCCGTTTGCTGATGGTGTGCGTGGCGGGCCTGTGGGCCGCCGATGCGATGGCGACGGCGGCCCCCAAGGTGTTCATCGAGACGGAAGTCGATCCGCACGATCCCTACGTGCAGGCCGCCGCGCGCGTGACCGTGCGCGTGTACAGCGCGCGGGCGCTCTACCGCTCCGATCTCGATCTGCCCGCGCCCGCCGAGGTACGGATCCATCAAGTCGGCGGCGACGACCACGGCATGGTGAGGCGCGGCAGTCAGGCCTACGATGTCTTGACGCGACGATACCTCGTGTTTGCCCAGCGGAGCGGCACGTTGAGTCTGCCGGGCGCTGTGCTCAGCGCGCAGATTCTCACCTCGAGCGGCCGCAACGGCCGCTTCAACAACGACCCGTCCTCGGGCGCGCCGATCACCGGCCCGGCGTATGCTTACAACGCATTGTCGGTTGCGGTCGAGCCGCTGCTGCTACGCGGGGATGCGATCGTGCTCGACGTGCGGCCGCGCCCGGCCGGCGCGGTCGCAAGCTATTGGTTGCCTGCACGGCAAGTGACCTTGACGAGCGAATGGCACCCGGAGTCGCAACAAGCGCATGTCGGCGATGCGCTCACGCTCAGCGTCGCGGTGCAGGCGGAAGGATTGCCGGCCGAGCAGCTGCCCGATGTGTCGACACTGATCACGGTGCCGCAGGGACTCAAGGCCTACCCCGACGAGCCCAAGCTCGATAACGCGAATCGCGGCGACATGCTCGTCGGCCGCCGTGAGCAGAACATCGCGCTGATCGCCGACCAGCCGGGTCGCTTCACGCTGCCGTCGCTGCAGCTGCGCTGGTGGGACACCGCGCGCAACGTCGCGCAGGAGGTGACGGTGCCGGCGCGGACGGTCGTCGTCCTGCCGGCAGGCGCGGCAGCCGCCGCGAGTCGTGCCGGGTCGCCCGCTCCCGGGAGCGGCGGTTCGAGCCTCTTCGGTCTCGAGAATCCATGGCGCTGGGCGAGCTTCGCGCTGGCGCTCGCGTGGCTTGCGACGCTTGGGAGCTGGTACGCATCGCGGCGGTTCGGGCCGGCGCTGCGGCGCGGCTCGCCCGAGCCGGCGCGCGACCCCCGGCGCAGCCGCTCGCGCGCGCGCGCCAGGTTCTTCGACGCCTGCCGCGCGAACGACGCGCGCGCCGCACGGCGACACCTGCTCGCCTGGGCCGATGCCGAGTGGCCGGCGCCCCCGCCGGCCGGGCTGAATGGCATGGCGAGAGTCGCGGGCGATTGCGAGGTCGGGCGTCTGCTGCGAGACCTCGACCGCGCCTGCTATGGCGGTGGGGCCTGGCAGGGTGAGGCGCTCGCGCGGACGCTCGTCGAGCTGCCGGCGCCGCCACGGCGCGCCAATACTCAGGCCTCTGGGCTCGCGCCGTTGTATCGCTGAGCGTACGTCGCGGGGGTTACGCGGCCGGTCATCCTGTACGATAGGCTGCGCTCGAGGTTGGGAACGGAACGGCGGAGGGCACGGCTCCCCCATGCGTACGCGATGGCAGGCCAGATTCCCGAGGGTTGCGCGATCGTTGGCGCTCGGCATAGTCCTCGGCGCCGCCGCGCTCGCAGGTCGTGCCGACTCCGAGATCGCCTATCCGCCGGCCGCGCGGGGCGATCACGTCGATGACTATCACGGCGTCGAGGTTCCCGACCCCTATCGGTGGATGGAGGACATCGACTCGCCCGCGACACGCGCGTGGGTCGAAGCCGAGGCGAAGCTCTCGCGCGGCTATCTCGCGCAGATTCCGGACCGCCAGGCGATCGGCGACCGGTTGAAGCAAATGTGGAACTACGAGCGCTGGAGCCCTCCCGAGCACTACGGGCGCTACTGGTTCTACAGCCACAACGACGGATTGCAGAACCAGTCCGTCGTCTTCGTCACCCCCGATCCCAACGTTCCCGCGCACGTGCTGCTCGATCCGAACACGCTCTCGAAGGACGGCACGATTGCGCTGCGCGAGACGGCGGTGAGCGACGATGGACGGCTGTTCGCGTACGCGCTTTCGGAGGCCGGCTCCGATTGGCAGATCTGGCACGTGCGAGACGTGGCGACCGGCCAGGATCTGGCCGATCGCCTGGAATGGTCCAAGGTCGGCGGCGCGAGCTGGCGTCGCGACAATTCCGGGTTCTACTACACGCGCTACGAGGCGCCGCAGCCCGGCGAGGCGCTCAAGGCCGCGAACCAGTATCAGAAACTCTACTTCCACCGGCTCGGCACGCCCCAGAGCGACGACGCTCTCGTGTACACGCGGCGCGACGATCCCAACTGGTTCGTGGCCGGGCAGGTGACTGACGACGGCCGCTTCCTGATCATCGAGGCGAATCACGGCGATGAGGTTCAGAACACACTGCTCGTGCAGGATCTGTCGCATCCGCAGGCGCGGCTGATCTCCGTGATCGCGAAGCCCACGGCCGTCTATGGTTTCCTGGACAACATCGGCGATACGCTCTACGTGCTCACCGACGATCAGGCGCCGCGCTATCGCGTGGTGGCGATCGATCTACACCATCCCGAGCGGGCCCGCTGGCGAACGGTCATTCCGCAAGGCACGGACACACTCGATGCCGTGACGCTCGTCGGCCACCAGTTGATTGCTCAATATCTCAAGGACGCCCACAGCGCCGTGCGGCGCTACTCGCCCTCGGGACAACTGCTCGGCGAGGTGAGTCTCGAGGGTCTTGGCACCGTCGGGGGGTTCGCGGGGCACCTCGCGGACTCGACCACGTTCTACAGCTACAGCAGCTTCACCAGGCCGCCGAGCGTTTATCGGTTGGACCTCTCGGGCGGCACCACCTCGCTCTGGCGCCAGCCCTACGTCGGCGGCTTTACGCCGGCCGACTACGAGTCGCGGGAGGTCTTCTACACGAGCAAGGACGGCACGCGGGTGCCCCTCTACATCGTCTCGCGCCGCGGGGCGCAGCAGAACGGAGCGAATCCGACGCTGCTCTACGGCTACGGCGGCTTCAACATCTCCCTCCAGCCCGCATTCTCTCCGGCCGTCGCCGCGTGGCTGCAGCTCGGGGGGGTGTATGCCATGGCGATCCTGCGGGGCGGCGGGGAGTACGGTCGCGCGTGGCACGAGGCCGGGATGAAGACCCACAAGCAGAACGTGTTCGACGACTTCATCGCCGCGGCCGAGTATCTGATCCGGGAGCGCTGGACGAGTCCGAAGCGGCTCGCGATCAACGGCGCTTCCAACGGCGGCTTGCTCGTGGGGGCGACCGAGGAGCAGCGGCCCGACCTGTTCGCGGCCGCCGTTCCGCAGGTGGGCGTCATGGACATGCTGCGCTTCCGCGACTTCACCGTGGGCAAAGGCTGGGAGTCGGATTACGGCTCGGTCGACAATCCCGAGCAGTTTCGTGCGCTGCTTGCGTACTCGCCGCTGCAGAACGTCAAGGCGGGCGTCGACTACCCGCCGACGCTCGTCACCACGGCCGATCACGACGATCGGGTCTTTCCGGCGCACAGCTTCAAGTTCACCGCGGCCATGCAGCACGCCGATCCGCACGGTCAGCCGATTCTGCTCCTCGTCGAGAGCCGTGCCGGGCACGGCGGAGGCATGCCGACGTCGAAGCGCATCGAGGAGACCGCGGACATCTACGCGTTCATCCTCAATGCGATGGGGCTCGCGCACTGAGCTGGGCGATCGCCATCCACGGCGGTGCCGGTGCCTTGCCGGGTGATCTGCCGCTCGCGGAGCTGCAGAGGATTCGCGACGCGCTGCGCGAAGCCCTCGCGGTCGGCAGCGCCCTGCTCGACTCGGACGGGGCCAGCCTCGATGCGGTGCAGAGCGCGGTGCGCGTGCTGGAAGGCTCCGGTGTGCTCAATGCCGGGCGCGGTGCGGTGCTGAACCACGAGGGCTTCGCGGAGCTCGACGCCGCGCTCATGGACGGGCGCGATCGCCGAGCGGGCGCGGTCGGGGCGGTCCGGCACGTCGCCCATCCGATCGACCTCGCGCGCGCCGTCATGGACGACGGCCGTCACGTGATGCTCGTCGGGCTCGGCGCGGAACAGTTCGCGCGCGAGCGAGGCTTCACGCTCGAGTCCGACAGTTACTTCATCACGGAGCGTCGACAGAGGGAGCTCGAGAGAGCCCGTCAGGCGCGCTCACAGGCCTCGAGGACGGCCGCGGTCGCGGCGGACCCGCAAGGCACCGTCGGTGCCGTGGCGCGCGATGCGCACGGGAATCTCGCCGCGGCAACCTCGACGGGCGGCACGGCCGGGAAGCGCCCGGGCCGCGTCGGCGATTCACCGATCATCGGTGCCGGCACGCTCGCCGAGAATGGCGTCTGCGCCGTGTCGGCAACCGGCCACGGGGAGTTTCTCATGCGCTTCACCGCGGCGAGCGGCGTGTGGGCGCGCATCAAGTATCAGGACAAGAGCCTCGAGACTGCCGCTCGCGAGACCATCGCCGAGATCAACGCGGCGGGCGGCGACGGCGGACTGATCGCGATCGATCGCGACGGACTCATCGCCATCGCGTACTCGTCCCCGGCCATGCTTCGCGGGCAGGCGAGCTCGGACCGCCCGCCGGAGGTGATCGTCGAGGTGACGGGCGCGAGCGGGGCGTGAGCACACGCGGTGCGCGCAACGCCACGCGAACCGCCGGATCAGGAAGCCGCCTCGGCCTCCGCGAGCGCCTCGATGCAGGCGAGCGCCACCGCGCAGCGCTGCTCTATTTTCAAAGCAAGGAGCCGATCGGCGCGCGTGCGTCCGAGATTCACCGCGGCGATCGGCTTGCCCGCCTGCGCCGCAGCGTACGCAAAGCGCAAGCCCGAATACACCATGAGCGAGGAGCCGACGACGAGCATCGCATCGGCGCACGCGAGAGATTGCATCGCGGCCTGCACCCGCTCGGGGGGAACCCGCTCGCCGAAGAACACGACATCCGGCTTCAACACGCCTCCACAGGAGGGGCAGGGCGGCACCTCGAAGGCGGAGAAATCAAGACCCTCGAGGTCCGCGTCTCCATCGGGCGCCTCGGGGGCATCGAGCCCGGCCCAGGCCGGATTGCGCCGGCACAACTCGAGCTGAACCTCCTCGCGCTCGCGCAGCTGCCCGCAGCCCATGCAGCGCACGCGATCGAGGCGGCCGTGAAGATCGATCACGCCGCGGCTGCCCGCCGCCTGGTGCAGGCGATCGACGTTTTGGGTGACGAGTCGCTCGATGCGGCGCTGCCGCTCGAGCGAGGCGAGCGCGCGATGCGCATCGTTCGGCCGGGCTCGCCGGAAGCGCCGCCAGCCGGCGAGACTGCGCGCCCAGTAGCGCTGGCGCACGCGTGGGTCGCCGAGAAACGACTCGAGCATGACGGGACGCGCGCGCTTCCAGTCGCCGTCGGCGTCGCGATAGTCGGGGATGCCGGAGTCGGTGCTGCAGCCCGCGCCGGTGAGGATGAAGAGGCGCGTGTATCGCTCCAGGAAATCCCGTAGCGCGTGCGGATCGGTTGGGGTGCGCATGCGATGGATGTTCGAAGCGCTGCGGTGACCTCGATGCGGCGGCGTCACGCCGGCCCATGGGAGGCGACGAACTGCGCAAAGTCCGGTTTGGTCGCCGCGAGGATCTCGCGGATCGCCGTGCGATCCCCGGGCGTGAGCTGCGCGTACGGAGCGCCCGCGTCGCGCCCGCTCAGAATGTCCGCGAAGCGCCCATACACATAGTGCTTCGCATAATCGGGCAGACCGTCGAAGGCCGCGGAATACACCAGATAGCTCAGCGGATACTTGAACAGGCGCGTGCTGAGGTCGAGGTCTCGCAACGACCGTCCGAGCCGATCACGCGGTCCGCGCGCCTCGAACCAGCGGTCGAACCCGGAGTTGCCGGTGATCTTGCTCGTGAAGCGCGTGGCATCGACGAACAGCATGGCGTTGACGAGCGCGTCCAGGTATTCCTTGAGCTCCGCGCGGGTCTTCTCCGCGAGCGGTCCCTTCGCAAGCGCGGTGCGAACCTCGAAGTTGACCCGCGTGATCAGATTCTGAACGTCCACCTGGTGCTGCAGGACGAGGAGGGCAACGATGTCGCTCTTGTCGGTGAGATACGGCCGGGTGTCGAACAGTCCCTGGAGCGTATCGAGATTTCCGCGTCGCACGCGGTCGAGATGGACGAGCTCCTGAACGTCGTGAACCTGGATGTTGCCCAGGTGAACCTGGTTGCCCGAGCGGCCCGTCACGTACCAACCCCCCCAGCGGTACTTGAGCTCGGTCTGATCGCTGGTGATGATCTGCCCTTCGTGGGTCAGCTGATTGCCGTGGACGTCGACATATGTCGACATCAGCAGGAATCGCGGCACGCCGCCGCCTGAGAGCTCGTAGGTATCGTGGCAGGCGAGGCACTCGAGCGTCTCGCGATGCAGCCGCGGCGCCCCGCCCGCCCGGTTGGGCAGCACGTAGAACACCTGCCCGAGCTTCGTGTCCATCGCAGCGATCTCGAGATTCTCCCCCCCCTGCACCCATGCGACGTAGGTGTCGTCGTCGAAGTAGATGGCGCGCGGTGTCGCCGCGTTGATGCGGCCGACCTGGAGGCTCGTCTTCGAGTACACGAGGGTCTGGGAGCTCTTGTCGATCGCGAGCGCGGCGAGCAGCGCATCGAGATATCCACGCGGCGCGTGGAAAGCGAGCCGCGCCTCACCTCGATCGAGACGCGCCTGCAGGCGCGCGACGGGGTTGTCCTGGGGCGTTCGCTCGTAGTGGAGGACCGGATACTCGCGCCGGTACGGCAGGGTCGTCGGCGGGCCGCCCAACAGCTGAGACCCCGGGGTCCCTTGCGCGGCCTGGTGCTCGGCGCCCGGTGCCGCGGGTGCACGTGCCAGTGCGCCGAGCGCCACGGCCGCGCTGCAAGCCGCCACCACGGGGAGCGATGCGCGCCGTGCCCGGGCCCGGGTTCGCTGCGAGAATTTGCCCTTCGATGTCTGGTGCATGCGTGAGGCGCAAAGTGTAATTAGAATGCGACGACGGTCAAACGGTTCCGGCTCCAACGTGTCGTCCGTGCCTCTCAAGCTGCTTTCCTCGATGGCTGCCCGCGAGGTGCTGCGCGAGCTCCTCGCGCAGTATCGAGCTTCCACGGCGCGGCCGGTGACCGCCGAGGCGGCGGGAGGCGTGGACGTTGCCAAGCGTGTGCGGGCGGGTGAGCGGGTCGATGTCGTCGTGCTCGCCGATCAGGCGATCGACCAGCTGATCGCCGAAGGCAGGCTGCTCGAGGGCACGCGCGTCGATCTCGTGAGATCGGGCGTGGCGATCGCCGTGCGCGCCGGTGACACCCACCCGGACATCTCGACCGAGAGCGCCGTGAGACAGGCCGTGACCGCTGCGCGCACGGTGAGCTATTCGACGGGGCCGAGCGGTGTCCATCTGGAAAAGGTGTTCCAACGCTGGGGCATTCTCGGTGCGATCCGCGACCGCATCGTCGTGCCCCCGCCCGGTGTGCCCGTCGGCTCGCTCGTGGCGAGCGGCGCCGCGGCGCTTGGATTTCAGCAACTGAGCGAGCTCATCAACCTGCCCGGCGTCGAGGTCCTCGGGCCGCTCCCGGCGGCGATCCAGACCATCACGACGTTCTCCGGGGGCATCTCCGTCGCGTGCAGCGACCCCGGGGCGGCGCGCGCGCTGCTCGATTACCTGGCATCCGCGGCGGCCGCGGATGCCAAGCACCGGCACGGCATGGAGCCTGCGTGAGCGGACCCCGTCCGGTTGCATCGAAGCGGGGCCGCCCTTAGGCTTGCGTTCGCGTATGAGACGGGTATCACCCAGCGCAGTTGCGCTCGCGGCTTTTCTGCTGCTCGGCGCGCCGTGCATCGGCTTCTGTCGAGCTCAGGCAGCGCCCGCACTTGGTACCACAAAGGCTCCGGCCTCCGGCGCTCAGCCCGTCTTCTACCCCAGCATGGGCGACATGATGACGATGCTCATCCAGCCGCGGCACATCAAGCTCGAGCTCGCCGGGCGAGCGCAAAACTGGGTCTACGCCGCCTACGAGCTGAGCGAGCTGCGCAACGCGTTCGGCCGGGTCGCCCATACGATCCCGGCCTATCGCACGATGGACACCGCGCAGATGATCGCGACGATCATGGAACCGGCGCTCAATGCGCTCGACCACGCGATCATCGCCGGGGATGCGCGGAAATTCGCCGCCGCGTACGCGCTCGTCACGCGGGCGTGCAACGCATGCCACGCCGGCCAGCAGCACCCGATGATCGTGATCAAGGTACCCGACCGAACGATGTTTCCCGACCAAGAATTCCGGAAGATGCCGTGATGGCGATGAGGTTCGGGCGCAAGGGGATCGAACGCGCGACAGGGTATACGCTGGCGGGTTGGCTTCTGCGGGCGGCGGCGTGTGCAGTCTCGCTCGCGGGATTCGCGACGGCCTCCGGCGCGGCCGCGGACGGCTTGCACTATCGACTGATCAAATCGGTCACGCTGGGGGGTGAGAACGGCTGGGACTATCTGACGGTCGACCCCGATGCGCGGAGGCTCTTCATCGCACGCGATACTCACGTGATGGTGGTGGATACCGCGAGCGGCATGCCCGTCGGTGATATCGCGGGACTCGCACACGTCCACGGTGTCGCCCTGGCGGGCGACCGCGGCTACATCAGCGACGGCGGGGCGAACTCGGTCGTGGTGTTCGATCGGCGCACCCTCGCGAAGGTGGGGGAGATTCGCGCCGGAACGGGGCCCGACGGCATTCTGTACGATCCGTTCTCGCACCGCGTGTTCGCATTCAACGGCCGCAGCGGCGATGCCACGGCAATCGATGCTGCAACCGGACAGGTCGTCGGAACCGTGCCGCTCGGAGGTAAGCCGGAAGCGGCGGCGAGCGACGACCGGGGCGTCATCTACGTCAATATCGAGGACAAGGGAGCGGTGGCCGCGTTCGACAGCAAGACGCTCGCGGTGCGGCGCCGGTGGCCCCTCGCGCCATGCTCGAACCCGTCCGGCATGGCCATCGACATGGCGCACGAGCGCCTGTTCTCGGGCTGCCGCAATGCCCTCATCGCGGTGTCGGACACTCGCTCGGGCACGGTCGTCACCACCATCCCGATCGGCCAAGGTGTCGATGCGAATCGCTTCGATTCCGACGACGGTCTCGTCTTCAGCTCCAATGGGTTCTCCGGGACACTGACGGTCGCGCGCGAGGTCACGCCGAACGATTACCGGGTGCTCGAGAATGTTCCGACGGCGCGGAGCGCCCGCACGATGGCGCTCGACTCGAAGACCCACCGGGTCTATCTGGTTGCCGCCGACATCAAACCCATCCCGAATCCGCAACCCCACGGCCGTCGATTCACGGTCGTGCGCGGGACCTTCAGGGTCTTGATTCTCGCCCCGACGGGGTGATCGCCGACCTCTTCGCGTGCGCATGGAAGGGATCGACGGCGACCAGAATCGAAGGCTCGCGATAGGTCCGGCCCGCGTGCGGCGCGCGCGGAACAGGGTGCAGGTCACCGATCGGCAGCAGGATGCGTCGAATCGTGAGCGACATCGCCTGGGCTCCTCCCCGCAAGACTGTACGTGTCTCGGACTTAGGGAGTCAGCCCGCGTTGTTCGCCCACCTGAAGGATCCGCGGCTGCAGCGCGGTGGCCGCGGCGATGTCCGCCCGTCCTGCGGCCTTGCGTCCCGCGCGCAGCTCGGCGATCCCGCGCGCATACAGCAACCAGGCGTTTTTTGGCTCGGAGTCGAGGGCTGCGTCGTAATCGCCGATCGACTGGTCGAACTGGCCGAGCCGCAATTCAACGAGCGCCCGGCTGTCGAGGAACGCGGCCGTGCGCGGCCTGCGGCGCAGGGCGCTGTGGCAGTCGCCGAGCGCCTTCTCGAGCTCTCGTCCCCACAGCGCCCGGGCCCAGCACCGCGCATTGAACGCATCGGGCAAGCGCGCGTCTTCGCGATGAGCCGCGATCCAAAGGTCGTACTGCGCGACCGCCGGTCCGAAATGGTCGATGCGCGTGTAGAGGTTGCCGATCGTGAACCGGATGTCCGCTCCCGGTGGGGCGAAGCGGTTGGCGGCGTCGAGGTCCGATGCGACCCCGGCGTTGTCGTGACCCGCCAGGCGCAGCTCCGCCCGCGCGATCAGCGCGGGCACGTGTGCGGGCTTGAGCTCGAGCGCCTGACCAAAGTCTTCCATCGCAGCGAACGGTTGCCCGTTGTTCCAGCGGGCCATGCCGCGCTCGTAGAGGTAGTCGGGCTCGGTCGGCGCCAGCGCGCAGGCGCGCGTCAGGTCCGCGATCGCGTGTACGAAATCGCCGCGCGCCGCGTACGCATGGGCGCGGCGGCTAAATCCTGCGGCATCGGTGGGCGCGGAGCCGGCGCTCACGTCCGCGTGAGTCGAAGAAAGCGACAACCCAATGACCGCTGCGGCGAAGAGCAAGCAGCGAATCTTCACCGCGGGCCCCCTGGCACATCCGAACGCGAGTTATCGTAGCACGGGCTCGCTGCATCCGTGTTCGGAGGCTCCCCGGATGTGTCTCAGGGGTTGCCGCTCGAGCCACGCACTTCTCGAACCACGCACTTACCGCTCGTGCTCCTTCTCCTTGTCGGGTCGCGACGGTCCGTGGGCTCCGTGAGGAGCGGCGTGGGACTCCTGCGGCCGACCGTGGGACTGCGGCGCGGGCCGATGCTCCGCGGGACTCGCGCGATGCTCGTTGGAAGCTGCGACCTGCGGCGGACGACCGCCATGACCCTCCACGCCGGGCCTGGCCTGCGCGTGCGCCTCACCGGGGTGTCCCGGCGCCGCATGCGCAGGGCCCGCGTGTGCATGTGCGGGACCTGCGTGTGCGGGACCTGCGTGAACGGGGCCGCCGGCGGCACGCGCCGCAACGACGCCATGACCCGAGAAGACGCCGGGCCGCGCCGTGGCGGCGATCGGCGGCCTGCCGCCGTTGGCCGAGGCTCGCAGCGCGGGGTTTCTCGCGGCCAGCTGCTCTTGCTGTCGCTGCATCGGCGTGAATGCGACGTGGTGCTCGCGCGCGGCCGCCATCTCGGCCGGATTCGGCCGTGCGGCGATGCCGCCGGGACCGCCGTTGAAGCTCGTGTGATTGACGGTGACATTGTTGACGACCGTCTGGTTGTAGACGTTCGTCACGTTGACGTTCGTCACGTTGGTCACCGCGCGGTTGTAGACGAACGTTCCCCCGCGCCATTCACCGCCCAAGTAGCCGTGACCGACGTAGCCGAAACCGTAGTTGACACCACCGTAGAAACCGATCTGAGGCCCCCAGTACCCCGCGTGCCAGAAGAATGCACCGCCTGACCATCCCCAATAGCCAGGCGTCCACAAGAGGCCTGGAGCGGGCGGTGCGACCCAGGTGCCGGGCACCCAGTAATAGCCATATGGACCCCACGCCCAGTAGCCCGGCGTCCAGAGGTATCCGGGTGCCGGAATCGCCGGCTGCGCGTACACGGGCAGCGGCGGCGGAGCAAGATTGATCGAAACGCCGACCGACACCTGTGCCTGGGACGCCTGCGGTAGAGCAGCCAGAGGTAAGGCGGCCATGCACAGCAGCGGGAGCAGTCTACGAAATCGACTTGAGCGCATCATGGTCCCCTTGCGCATTGAGGTCCCCTTGGGATCAGCAAGATTGCTGCCAATTGAAACGTAAGCTTACTATTCGTCGTTGACATCGTGTCGGCACTGTCGCATCGAGCAGACACTCCCATGGGAACCTGCGCAGCCGGGGCGGTCCGGCGATACGACAGCTTTAGCGCCACGTCGAGAAGGCCTTTGTTCGTCATTGCCTAGGGCGACCGCCGGCGATTGCCCGGTCGGTCGAATGTGAGCGGTGCGTCCGCGGACGTACACCGACCTCCTCACTTTTCCCTGGGAATCAAGAATGACCGCAGATTTTTTCGTACCGTCGGATTGGTATCAGAGCTTCTTCACGGTCCCCGTGATGCGATTTTGGGAAGCGGCGGTGCCGGCAGAAGCCACCGCGGCGGAGGTTGCCTTTGTCGTTCGGCACCTTGGCATGCCATCTCCCGCAACGATCCTGGATGTGCCCTGCGGAGTCGGTCGGCACTCGCGGGCGCTGGCGAAGGCGGGCTTCATCGTCGTGGGATTCGACATCTCCGAGGCGGCCCTTGACCGTGCGAGAGCACACGCACGAGCCGAGAACGTCGCGGTGCGCTTCGTCCACGCGGACATGCTGCAGCTCGAGGCGGAAACTCCGAGCGACGCCATCATCTGTTTGGGAAACAGCATCGGATACTTCGAGCCTGCGCGAACCGAGAGCCTGCTCAGGAGGTTCGCAGCCGCACTGCACGTTGGCGGCCGTCTGATCATCGACACGTCGATTTGCGCGGAATCTCTGCTGCCTATCGCTGCGGACAGGCGCTTCGCGTTCCCGGGGGGATCGTACGTGCAGGAGATCGCTTACGACGCCGTGCGGTCGATCCTCAAGACACGCGCCCAGCTCACCATCGATGGCGAAACGCATGAGCTCCGTTATCGCCACTTCGTCATGACGAGTGGCGAGCTGGTGCGCTCATTGAGCACGGCAGGGTTCGACGCTTGCGGCCTTTATGGCGACACCCAGGATGCGGCGTTTGGTCCGGGATCGCCGCGACTGCTCTTGGTTGCGGTGCGAAGGTAGGTGCCTTGCAGGGCAGAGGTAGGGAGGGCAGCGTTGGCGCAGCAAACCGAAATCAGGGAGGGGGTCCCGCTTCAGCCGGTGCGCCAAGCTGCCGACCGAGAGGATAGGGGATGCCACGTGACCTGGGAAACGCGCTTTCTTCATCCCACGCATGAATGGAATTCGTCTGCTTCCGGCGGCTCGCACGAGCGCATCCCCGGAGCGCGCCTCGTTCGCGGCGACCGCATAGCCGCGGTTGTAACGGGATAATGATTTGGCCAAAATGAAGAAGCGTACCGATGCCGCAATCGAGGGCAGGGAGAAGTTAGAGAGTCGCTGCGAAGGCTTTCTCGAGGATAGCGCGAGCTACGAAATGAGCACGCAATGGCTCCTATCAATCGAGCAGCGGGACGCAGGCGCATCACGTGACCTCGCGCGGCGGATTCGACACTCAGGCGTTCTTCGCTGCCGTGGATGCGCGACGGCGTGCTCAGCAGCTGAGCTGGGCGGCGTTGGCCAACGTGATCTGGGAACAGTCGCGCGTGCTCAATGGGCGACGCCAGGATCACCCGATCAGCCCTGCGACGATCAGCAAGATGGCCGATAGCGGGGGGAGTTGCCAGCACGCGCTCTTCCTGCTGCGCTGGCTGCAGGTCCCACCGGAGACGTTCATCGCCGTGCCTCAGCCGGGCACTGCAGGCGTACCCCTTCCCCTCGCCGACGAGGCGCATCGGCTGCGTTGGAACCTGCGAAAGCTCCACGGCGCGCTCAACGCCGCGCGCACAGCCCGCGGTGCCACGTGGCAGCAGGCGGCGGATCATCTGCACTGCACGCCGAGCCAGCTCACCGGGCTGCGCACGGCGAAGTTCGCCACGGGCATGCGACTCGCGATGCGGATCACCCAGGCGCTCCATCGCCCCGCGGCTGACTTCATCTACGTCGCCGAATGGTAGCGTCGCGGTGTCACCAGCCCGCGGCCTGCCCATCCTTCCTGAAATCCGAGCCGCCGCGGTAGTAGCGCCGGGAGGAATCCCCCGGCGCGACCTGGATGATCTGCACACCGCCGACATCCTCGCCATTGATGGATCGCACGCTGTGTCCCAGCGCCGCGAGTGCGGAGCCCACGAGGTCGTAGAGCGGTGACTCGAGGCTCAGCACGTTGGGCACCTGGCTGTGTCGGAAGCGCGCCATGTCTGCCGCCGCCTGCACGTTCGCGCCGAGGTCGATCACGTCGACCAGCAGCTGCGCGTGCCCCTGGGCCTGCATGTCTCCGCCCATGAGTGTCACGGTCATCACCGGCTGCCCGTCACGCATCAGCAACCCTGCGGACACCCAGTTCTTCGGATTCCAGTGGTAGCCGAGCTCGTTCAGGCGCTCGAGCGTGGCACCGGTCGGTGCGGTGCCGCTGGCATTCAGCGCGTAGACCTTGTGGTCTCTGGCGATGTAGATGACCGCGAACAGATCCGAGGCGCCCATGAAGTTGCGGTACCGTGCGCTTTCCTCGTAGGGACCCGGCAATGGCGTCGCCTTCCCGGGTATGGGCCTTCTCCCGGATCCGCAGCGCATCCAGTTTGGCCTGAAAGGTGACCCGGTCGACTACCGCCAGCAGCGCCGCAGTGTCGATGTCGTGGTTCGTCACGGCTGCATGTCCTCCATACGATGCTCTGTCCGACGGAGAGAGATTACGGGTGGGGAGCGAACAGAAGGGAGTCGCAAGTGTAGCGGGATTGTGAGGCGAAACGCGCGCGCTTCGAGACGGGGACGGATCAACCTCACGGGTGTAGGATCTCGGATTGAAGCTCTGGAATCGAATTCGGACGCCCTCGCGCCGAACAGTGAGCAATTCAGGGGTCGCCATGCAGAAGGTGATGAGCCGATTCGTGGGGGCGCTACTGCTCGTCATCTGCTCGGTCGCCGCGGCTCATGCGCAGGAGTACCCGAAGCCGAAGGTGAGGGCGATCACCGCCTTCGTGCGCATCGATCGGGCTCATTACCCACAACAGATCGCAGAGGCCCTCGCGGTACTGGGTGCCGCGAGCAAGGAGTTCGAAGCGCGCGGATATCAGACCGAGACGGTGCGCATCGTCACGCAGCCGCTCGCCGAGCTCGTGGCGGGGATGTCCGAGGATCAGGCGCTCGCCTTCCTCGGGGAACTCGACAGACTCTCGGCGAAAGACCGCTTCGCACTGAATGTCGGGCCCGCCATGCTGCGCGACACCGACGATCCGCGCACCATGCACCTGCTCGCGCGGGCACTGTGCTCGCTGCCACACCTCAATGCGAGCGCCATCATTGCGGGTGACGATGGCATTCACTGGAAGGTCATCCTTGCCGCGGCCGCGCTGGTGCGCTACGTCGCCGAACACAGCCCTCGGAGCCAGGGTAATTTCAATTTCGCGGTGACGGCGATGCTCAAGCCCTACGGTCCGTTCTACCCGGGCGCCTATCACACGGGCGCCGGCCGACGATTCTCCATCGGCTTCGAGGGTGCCGGGGTCGTACAGGAGGTTTTCAGCCGCACGCACGGCGATTTTGCCCGTTCGGTCGCCGAGCTGACGGAGCAATTGACGGTACACGCCAAGGTGGCGGCGTCGGTCGGCATGCACGTCGCGGCGGCGACCGGCTGGACGTTCATGGGCGTCGATCCGACGCCCGCACCGATGGGTGACGTGTCGATCGGTGCTGCGATCGAGACCTATACAGGGTCGAGGTTCGGATCGAGCGGAACACTGACGGCCGCACTCGCCATCACGACCGCCGTCAAGGCGGTTCCCGTCAAGCAGATCGGCTATGCGGGCCTGATGGTGCCTGTGATGGAGGACCGGGTTCTCGCCCGGCGCTGGGCAGAGGGTGCGTTCAGTACGGATGCGCTCCTCGCCTATTCCGCCGTATGCGGCACGGGTCTCGACACCGTCCCCTATCCCGGGGACATCCGTGAAGCCCAGCTCGCGCGCATCTTCGGCGACGTGGCGTCGCTCGCCTGGAAATGGCATAAGCCGCTCTCGGCTCGCCTGCAGCCGGTCAAAGGCCTGCGGGCGGGGGACCGAACCGACTTCAACAATCCGAATCTATTCAACACGACGCTCCATACCCTGCCCTGATCGCACAAGGGTGATCATCCGCGAAATCGAAATCGTACTTCTCCTACTGATCGCAATTGCTGCGGTCGGAGTGGTTGCGAAACGCTCGAATATCCCTCCGGCCATTCTCATGGTGCTGACGGGGGTGATGCTGGCGCTCGTCCCAGGCCTGCCGCAAGTGCGGTTGGCACCGGAGCTGGTGCTGCTGCTCGTGTTGCCGCCCCTGATTTACTCGTCTGCCGTCGCGATGAGCTGGCGGGAATTTCGGTTCAATCTGCGTCCGATCTCGCTTCTCGCCATCGGATGTGTCGTATTCACGACGGTGACCGCCGCTGCGGTCACGCATTGGCTCCTGGGCCTGTCGTGGTCGGTGGGATTCACCCTGGGCGCGATCGTTTCGCCCCCCGATGCCGTCGCGCCCTTATCGGTCGCCCGCAGAATGCGTCTCCCAAAGCGAATCCTGGTCGTCCTGGAAGGGGAAGGCCTCGCCAACGACGCCACGGCGCTCATCCTCTATCGGTTCGCAATTGTGGCCGTGAGCGCCGGAACGTTCTCGCTCGGGACGGCGGCCGGGGAGTTTGCGCTCATCATCGTGGGCGAGGTGCTCTGGGGAATCGCCGCCGGCTGGCTGATGTTGCGCCTACGCCGCTGGGTCGCCGATGCGCAAATCGAGATCGTGCTCTCGATATTGACGCCCTACGTCGCCTATTGGCCACCCGAGCACCTGGGTGGTTCGGGGGTGCTTGCCACCGTGGTGACCGGGCTCTTCGTCAGCTGGAACGGTTCGAGCATGATCAGTGCGTCGACCCGGCTGCAAGGCATCTTCTTCTGGGATGTCCTCGTATACGTGATCGAAGGCGGCGTGTTCCTCATGACCGGTCTTCAGGCGCGCACGTTGACGGGCAACTTGGGCAACTACTCGTTCTCGGTCCTCGCGGGCTCGGCTGCGGTTGTCTGTATCGTTGTAATCTTGGCCCGGTTTGTCTGGGTCTTCCCCGCAACCTATCTTCCGCGCTGGTTGTTCTCTGGGATCGCGCGCAGCGACCCCTCGCCTCCGTGGCAATGGGCGTTCGTGCTCGGATTCACAGGCGTCCGCGGTGTCGTCTCTCTCGCCGCGGCACTGGCCATTCCGCTCGTGACGGATAGCGGCCAACTGTTCCCTGATCGCGACCTGATTCTGTTCCTCACGTTTTGCGTGATCCTGGTGACGCTTGTGGGCCAGGGACTCATGCTGCCGGCAGTGATCCGGGCGCTCGGCCTTGCCAACGCCGGTGAGCGGGAACTTCAAGCGGATCGGACGGAGGAGCTGCTCGCGCGCGCACGCGCCATCGAGGCCGCGATCGAGCGGCTTGACCGGCTCGCCGTGGAACGGGATCTGGGTGCCGACATCGTTGGGCCCTTTCGGGCGCAACATCGGGATCGCCTCGTGCATTTCGAGCGCTTGCCGGAGCCGGGCGGGCGGCAGCAGGGGCGGGTGGTTGCTCGCGATGAAATCGAGTTGCTGCTCATCACCGCCGAGCGCGACCGAATCAACGAGCTGTATCGTGAGGGCAAATTGAAGGATGATGCGCGGCGACGACTCGAGCGGGAGCTCGACCTGCGTGAGGCCAATTTGGCCAATCACCAACACGAGAGCTGAGCGCCCTCTCAGCCGGCCACGCAGGATTTTTATTTGAGCGAGCTCCCTAGCGCATCGAGCAGGGAATTGGAGCCGCGTTCGCGCGAGCCGGCATCGTCATAGCCATCCAGAAACGCTCCCTGCTCGGTCATCACGAGACGGGTTTCGGAGCCTAGCGCTTTGAGCTCCAGCGTGGCCAGAGAAACAGAAATCTTGCGATCGTCCAAGTGCATCTCATAGGAATAGACGATTCGTTCGTCCGCGACGACATCGTGGTAAACGGCATCAAAGGTCACCTCAACGCCAGTCGCCCAGCGGCCCTTCAAATGTTCGCGACCTCCGGGCCGCACATCCATCTCGCGAGCCAGCACGGTGTAGCCGTCGCCACCCGTGAACCACTTCGCCTTGGCTGCGGGATCGGTCAGAGCCTCGAAGACCTGCGCCGGAGAAACCGGGTAGGTGCGTTCGATGCAGAACGTCGCGTGCACCACCGAGCGCGGCGAGTTGCTACTTGTCTTTGGCATGGGTTCCTCCGCTCTTGACGAGGGTGTCGAGATACTCGCCGAGCTGGTCGAAGTGTTGCTCCCACTCCGCACGTCGCCGGTTGATCCATTGTTCGGCCAAGCTCAGCGCCTTGGGTTCGATCCTGCAGGTGCGCACGCGGCCGACTTTCACCGAGCGCACGAGTCCCGCGCCCTCGAGCACCGCCAGATGCTGCATGACAGCGGGCAGCGACATCGCCAGCGGCCGCGCCAGTTTGCTGACGGAACGGGGCCTTCGAGCCAGCTCAGCCAGAATCGCCCGGCGGGTGCAATCCGCGAGAGCTTGAAACGTCAGATCAAGCGCCGTCTCTTTGTTAAGCATCTCGTTAAGTATAGCGTGCTCTGTTACTTAAGCAACACATTTAGCGATGGGGAGCTTTCTGAACGCATTGCCTGCTTACTGAGCTCGGCGGCTCCGGAGTTATGATCTGATACCCGGGACCGGATGACGGCCGCCAGACGCTCATCACGCTCGCGGAATCGTGATTTTAAAGAGGACATTGCCATGGCACTGACCACGCTCGATCCAAGCACCGTCCCGTGGCTCAATCTCCTGTCGTACTTCTTCGGCGGTATCTTCCTCGCGAATGCCGTTCCGCACGCCGTCAGCGGCATGATGGGCCGGCCCTTCCAGAGCCCGTTCGCCAAGCCGCCCGGACAGGGGCTGTCCTCATCGACGGTCAATGTACTGTGGGGATTCCTCAACCTCGCCATCGGCTACCTGCTCGTCTGCCGCGTTGGTGATTTCAGCCTGCGCGAAGCGGGCGATGTCGCGGCGCTCGGGCTGGGCGGTCTGCTCATGAGCCTCTTCTCAGCGCGCCATTTTGGCCGCTTCCATGGCGGTAATGCACCGGAGCGTCCAGGACGCTCGACGTGACGCGCGTCTTCCGGTCTCTGCGCAGCTTCAACTATCGGGTCTGGGTCGCGGGGGCTTTCGTCTCCAATATCGGCACCTGGGTACAGCGTACGGCGCAGGACTGGCTGGTGCTGACCCAGCTCACCCATCGCAGCGCTTCGGCCGTCGGCATTGTCATGGCGCTGCAATTCGGACCGCAGTTCCTCCTGCTGCCCTGGACGGGCGTTGCCGCCGATCATTTCAACCAGCGCAGGCTCCTGATCGCCACGCAGGCGACGATGGGCGCCCTCGCCCTCGGGCTGGGCGTCCTCACCGTCACGGGCGTCGTGCGGCTTTGGCACGTCTATCTCTTCGCTTTCCTCTTTGGCAGCGCGGCGGCGTTCGATGCACCCGTACGCCAGACCTTCGTCGCGGAACTGGTCGGGGATGTGCATCTGCACAATGCGGTGGCACTGAACTCGACCTCATTCAATGCCGCACGGATGATCGGTCCCGCCGTTTCAGGCATGGTCATCGCCGCGATTGGCACCGGCTGGGCGTTTTTGATCAATGGCGCCTCCTTCGCGGCGGTGCTGGTCTCCCTCGCATTGCTGCGCATCTCTGAGCTTCATCCGAATGCGCGGGCTCCCCGCGCCAAGGGAAGCTTCGTCGAAGGATTGCGCTATGTGTGGGGGCGCCCAGACCTCAAGGCCATCCTGGTCATGCTGTTCCTGATCGGGACCTTCGGCCTGAACTTCCCCATCTTCATCTCCACCATGGCGGTCAGGATCTTCCACGCCGACGCCCGCGGATACGGCCTGCTTTCGTCGATCATGGCGATTGGAACAGTTGCCGGGGCGCTGCTCGGCGCGGGCCGGCGTCAGGCACAGTTCGGCGCGTTGCTGCTGGGCTCCGGGCTCTTCGGACTCGGTTGCACGCTCGCCGCGCTCGCTCCGACCTATTGGCTGTTCGCCGGCACGCTCGTGATCATCGGCGTGGCCACTCTGACGTTCACCAACACGACCAACAGCCTGATGCAGCTTTCGACCGAGTCTGTGATGCGCGGGCGGGTGATGGCACTGCGCGTCGGCGTCGCACTTGGGGGCACCCCGATCGGTGCGCCGATCGTCGGCTGGGTGGCAGATCATTGCGGGCCGCGCTGGGCGCTCGGCGTCGGCGCGGCTTCGGGCTTCGCAGCGGCGATCGTCGGCGCATACGCCCTGGCGTTTCCTTGACTCTGCCCATCCAGCCGACCCCTAGAATCGCGGCAGCGCCCTCGGACTTACTGCATGTGCCAGCCATGGCTCACGACGAGCGACTGTCCGGTCAGGGCGTTGGACGCAAACGAGGCGAAGAACAGTGCGACCTCGGCGACATCCGCAGTGGTGGTGAACTCTCCGTCGACCGTCTCTTTGAGCATCACGTCCCGAACGACCGCCTCCTCGGAGATGCCGAGCGTGCGCGCTTGCTCCGGGATCTGCTCCTCCACGAGCGGTGTGCGCACGAAGCCCGGACAGATGACATTCGCGCGCACACCGTGACGGGAACCTTCCTTGGCGACCACCTTCGCCAGGCCGATCAAGCCATGTTTCGCCGTAACGTAGGGGGCCTTCAGAGGAGAGGCCTCCTTCGAGTGCACCGAGCCCATGTAAATGATGCTGCCGCTGCCTTGGCGGTACATGGGTGCAAGCGCTGCGCGCGTGGTGAGGAAGGCGCCGTCCAAATGCACGGCGAGCAGGCGTTTCCAATCCGCGAACGCCAGCGTCTCGAGCGGCTCGACGATCTGGATGCCGGCGTTGCTGACGAGCACATCCAGACGTCCGAAAGCCTCGATGACGCGGGCCACGGCTGCATCGACCTGCGCTTCGTGCGTCACGTCCGTCGCCAGGCCGAGGGCCTCGGTTCCCTCGCGCTGCAATTCGTGCGCGACCCGTTGCGCGCCTGCGCCGTCGAGGTCCACGACCGCCAGCTTGGCGCCGGCGCGCGCGAAGCGTCGCGCGATCGCCTTGCCGATGCCGCTCGCGGCTCCCGTCACAACGGCGACCTTGTCCTGCAGGCGCATGGGTTCGATCTCCACAGCGGCGGTTCCGTGCTCGGCGAGCTATGCGGCGCCCGGCGCCGCCGCGTCTGACCCGTGGCGCGCGATGAAGGCGTCGATTGCGGCCACGCACTCGGGCTCGTTGAGCAGGGGAGCGTGCCCTCGGTTGGCGACCGTGATGTGCTCGACCTGCGGCTGCTCCCGTACCATGCGCGCGACGGTGGCAGCACTCAGAATGTCGGACAGAGCGCCGCGGATCACCAGCATCGGTACGCTCTGGATGCGTGCGTACAAGAGCCACAGGTTCACCGGCGCCGCCGTGGCGGCAGCGCTCAGCGCTGCGGCGATTTTCGGGTCCATGTCCGCAACCGGCACACCGGCTGCGTTCTCGCGATAGCCGCGACGCGCGTAGTCGAGCCAGTGCGCATCGGTGAGGCCTGGCAGCGCCGGACCGTAAACGCTTTTGGCCTGGGCTGCCGCCTCGGACCAGCTCGACACCGGTGGCAACCGCCCGGCATACGAGGCGATGCGGCGCGCTCCGGTCGGATCGATCTCCGGGCCGGCGTCGTTGAGCACCACACCGGCGAGCCGCTGGGGGAACATCGCCGCCATCGTCATGCCAATCAGAGCGCCGAGTGAGGTGCCCACCACAACCACACGGTTCACGCGCCGCTCATCGAGCAAGGACCAAACATCCTGCACATACGTGGGCAACTGATACCGGGAAGCGTCCGAGTCCCATTCGGAGCGCCCGCGGCCGCGCAGGTCCGCCGCGAGCACCTCGTGGCGAGCGCTCAGATGTCGGGCGAGTGCGGCAAAATCGCGGCTATTGCGCGTCAGGCCCGGCAGGCACAGCACTGGCAAGCCGCCCGGTTCATCGGGAGCGTACACCGCGCAATAGAGTTGCAGGCCATCGGCACTGCGGAAGAAATAGTCGCTGGCCACATCGCTCATGGTACCGATCCCCGCTCGATGCCGGCATATTCCCGACGGAGCTCGCGCTTGAGCACTTTGCCATTCGGGTTGCGCGGCAAGCTCGCGCGCCATACCACGGCGCTCACCCGTTGCTGCTTGCCCACGCGCGCATTGGTCCAC
>Ga0335074_10000213_pt1 | contig 89010 bp, 87 predicted proteins | sample Lox_Sample_23_FD_206715 | JGI IMG/M metagenome (GOLD analysis project Ga0335074, IMG submission 206715) | Soil microbial communities from Loxahatchee National Wildlife Refuge, Florida, United States - Lox_Sample_2.3 | ecosystem: Environmental > Terrestrial > Soil > Wetlands | place: USA... | reverse complement strand
CAACTGGCGCGGCCTGCTCATCGAGCAGCATCGCGATGACCGCCGCGTCGGGCTTGCTGCCGGGGCGGGCGGCGTAGCGATCGAGAGCCACGCGAAACACCACGATCGAGCCGAGACCCATCACCAGGCCGAGAAGCTGAGCCGCGAAGGGGTCGGTGTCCTCGACGATCGCGGCGTGGGCTTCGGCAGCCGTCGCGGCTCGGTACGTGTGCTCCCAGACCGCCTCGGGGTAGTGCGAGAACTGCTGCTTCGAGAGCTGGAATACGGGCTGCACGAGCGCAGTGGCAACGAGTGAGCGGATACCCTCGGTACCGAGCAGCACCACGGCCCGGTCGATGCTCTCGACGGGCTTCTCGCTCACCCGATAAAAGGCGCTGTTCGCAAGCTTGAGCAGACTCCCCGCGAGCGCCGGGTCGCGCGCGATGATCTTGGCCAGATCGCGGCGTGAGACGTCATCGTCCCGGATGGCGCGCAGCAGCTGTGGCAGCAGCAGCGGTCGCCGCGGCGCGTAGCGCGGCTCGCTCGCGACCGTCTCGAGCACTGCACGCGCCTGCGACGCGAGCGCCTCGTAGGCAGCAGGCGCAGGCGCGGTGAGCGGCGTCGCCGCGAACGCAAATTCGTGAAAGCGGTTGAAGATCTCAGGACCGCTCAGCGCTCCGGTCGGCGGCCCGGGTGGCTGAGGTTGTTTGCCGGCACTGGCCGCCGCCCCTCCCTGCACGGGTCCAGCCGGCGCTGGCGTGGGCACACGCTCGGGTGGCTGCGGTTGCGCGCCCCGCAGCTTACCTTCACCCCTCATCGGGGCAGGCGGCGAAGTCAGCCGCTGTCGCCGCGCACGCAGGAACAGCAGTCCGGCCACCACCGCGACCGCGGCGATGATCAGCAAGCCGAGCCAGGCAGCCGGCATCGCGTGTGCATTCCCCCCGCGCCCGCTTCGAGGGTGCGGGCGTCGGCATTCTGCCATACCGCGCGTACCCGCAAGCAGCGCCCGAGCCCGCGCCAGGCGGCACGGATGATGCTGGGGCAGGCGCCGAACGTCCGCGAAGCAAATGCTCGTGAGGACGAGACGGTGATGAGGCAGTCAAGCAGCAAGGCACACGAGGAGATGGTCATGAGCCCGAAACGGCAACTACGGACTGGCCTGACGGTGGCGGTGCTGTCGATGGGGCTGGGAGCTGGGCTCGCAATGGCCCAGCAGAACGGCTCCGTCGACCACCCTGGCGCGCAAGCCCCTGCCCCGACGGTGACCCCTGCCCCGACGGTGAATGGCACCGCAACGACTGCGGGAACGTCCACCAGGCTCGACAAGTCCGATCGCGCGTTCGTCCGCGAGGCTGCGCAAGCGAATCTCGGCGAGATCGCGCTCGGGCGGCTGGCCGAGCAGAACGGTCAGGACCCACAGGTCAGGGCGTTCGGCGAGCGCATGGTGAAGGACCATACGCAGTTGAACGACCAGCTCACGTCGATGGCGCAGAGCCTGGACGTGACCGTGCCCACCTCGCCGAGCAAGAAGGACGATGCGACGCTCAACAAGCTTGCGGGGCTCTCGGGCGCTGCCTTCGACAAGGCGTATGCACGCGACATGGTCAAGGACCATCGCATGGACATTCGCAAGTTCGAGCATGAGGCGAAGGACGCGCGCAGCGCGCAGGTGCGGCAGCTCGCCGACTCCGCCCTGCCTACGCTTCGTGAGCACCTCCAGCTCGCCGCGAATCTCCCGGGTGCCCCCGGGCGCAGAACCGCGAGCGCAGCGACCGGTACGGCAACTCAGCGATAGCTATCGTGTTGCCGCGGGGGGCGGCTCCCAGCCGCCCCCCAGCGCCTTGTAAAGCGACACCAGATCCTGCGCGAGGGCCTGCAGGCTCTGCTCGACCGCATCGCGCGCCTTGAGGTCCGTGGTGCTCGCTTGCAGAACGTTGATGAAGGTGACGAGCCCGGTGCGGTACTGCGCTTCGGCAATCTCGAGCGATGAATCCGCGGCGCTCTGCGACTCGCGCAGGGCGAGAAGGTGCTGCTGCTCGGCGAGGTAGCGCGCGAGGGCGTCCTCGGTATCCTCGAGCGCGGCGAGCACCGCTTGCCGGTACGCGAGGTATGACTGGGTACGCTGCTCACGCGCCACGCGTACGCTCGCCCGGCGCCGGCCCCCGTCGAAGAGCGGCCAATCGATGAAGCCGAGCCCGAGCGAGGTGAAGTTCCTCGAGGACACGAGTCCGCTTACGGAGTTGCTTGCGAGGGAGGCGAGCCCGAGGAGATCGAATTTCGGGTAAAGCGCGGCGACCGCGACTCCTTCCTCCGCCGTCGCCGAGGCGAGGCGCCGCTCCGCGGCGCGCACATCGGGGCGCCTGCGCAGCAGATCCGACGGCAGCCCCGCCGGAAGCGCAGTGGGCACCGCCGGCACGGGCGCCGCCCGCGAGAGCTCCTGCACGAGCGCCTCCGGGTCCCTGGCGAGCAACACGGCGAGCGCGTGCATGAGCGCCTGCTCCTCCGAGGAGAGCGCGGGCAGTTCTGCCCGCGTTGCAGCAAGCTCCGCGAGTTGCTGGTTCACGTCGAGCTCCGTCACGAATCCGGCTCGGGCACGGGCGCGCGCGAGCGCGAGCAGTTCCTGCTGGTGCTCGATCGACCGCTGCGCGATCGCGCGACGCCGCTGCGTGGCGCGCAGCTGAATGTAATCGTTGGCGACCTCCGCGGTGAGCGAGACCTCGGCATCGCGCATCTGCCAGAGCATCGCCTCGGCGCTGGCGCGGGCCGCCTGCACGGCCCGCCGCGTGCCCCCGAAGACATCGAGCTCCCAGCTCGCATCGAACCCCAGCGAGTAGAGGGAGGTCGCGAGCCCCGATGACCCGGACGATCCCGACGATCCCGATGAGCCCTGCGATCCCCCGCCCGCGAGCGCCGCGAGCGGATTCGAATTGGAATGCAGATGCAGCGCCGCTGCGGAGCTACCGATGCTCGGGACGAGCGGGGCTCCGGCGATGAGCTCCTGCTCGCGCGCCTGACGGATGCGCGATGCGGCGGTCTGCAGATCGAGATTGAAGCGCAGGGCCCGATCGATGAGCCGATCGAGCTCGGGATCGTGGAACTGCACCCACCAGCGGCCGAGATCCCCTTCGGCGGCGCTCGGCACGCTCGAGGGCGCCTCCTGCCGGGTCGGCGGCAATTCACCATAGACCTCCGGCGTTGCGATTCGAGGGGTATGGTACGTCGGACCCACGGCGCAGCCGCTCGCCGCGAGCGCGAGGGTTGCGCCCAGGGCGAGCCCCGCCGCGGCGCGCCGCAACGCGTGCACGCTCACTGCGCCTCCCGGGGGCTGCGCTTGAGGAAGAACAGGCTCGGGAACACTGCCACGCCGATCAGCGCCAGCACCCAGAAGCAGTCGAGGAAGGCGCGCATGCTCGCCTGCCGCTGCAGCATGGCGTAGAGCTCTCCGGTTGCGAGACTTCCCGCGTGCGTTGCGGACTGGCCGAGTGCGATGAACGTCTGGCGGAGCTGGTCGACCCCTCGGGTGTAGTTGGGATTGAGCGGATTCAGCGTCTCGGTGAAGCGCGACTGCCAGAACTGCTCCCGATCGGCGAGCAGCGTCTGCACGAAGGAGATCCCGATGCTGCCCCCGAGGTTGCGCATCACGTTCATCATCGCGGTCGCCTGTCCGGTCCTCGCCTGCGGCAGACCCACATAGGCAGCATCCGTCAACGGGATGAACATGAAGGGGATGCCGATGACCTGCCACAGTCGGGCCCAGGCGGCCTCGGCGAACGAGATCTGCGCATTGAGGTGGGTCATGTGCCAGAGCCCGAGGATCGTCGCGGTGAGCCCGAACCCGATCAGATAGCGCGGCTGCACGCGCCCCGAGAGCGCTCCGACCGCGCCCATCGCGATGAGCGTACCGACGCCGCCGGCGGTGAGTGCGAGGCCCGCCTCCATGGCGGTGTAGCCGAGCACCTGCTGCAGGAGCTGAGGCAGGAACTGCGTGGTGCCGAACATCACGACCCCGACCACCGCGATCACGAGGGTAGCGACCGTGAAGTTGCGATGTTTGAAAAGCTTCAGGTCGAGCAGCGGCTCGCGTGCCGCACACTCGTGCACCACGAAGGCGATGAGGCTCACGGCCGAGACGATCGCGGTGGTGCGAATGAGCTCGCTCGCGAACCAATCCTCGCGCTCGCCGCGATCCATCGTGATCTCGAGGAACCCGAGACCGAGCGCGATGAGGGCGGCGCCCGAAAAATCGAGCCGGATCCCCCGCCGCCAGCGCTCCTTGCGCTCGCGAATGAGCAGCTGCGGCTCATCGACGAGTGCCTGGACGAGCAGGAGCGACAGGATGCCGACCGGGACGTTGATGAAGAACACCCAGCGCCAGGTGTACTCGTCGGTGATGTATCCGCCGAGCACCGGCCCGATGGTCGGTGCGAGAATCACCGTGAGGCCGAAGACCGCGAGCGCCCGGCCGCGCTTCTGCGGCGGAAACGAATCGACCAGCATGGTCTGCGTCATCGGCTGCAGCCCGCCGCCGGCCATGCCCTGCACCACCCGTGCGGTGACGAGGAACGCGAGGCTCGGCGCAAGCCCGCACAGGAGCGAGGCGAGCGAGAAGAACGCGACGCTCAGCATGTAGTAGTTCTTGCGGCCGATCACGTCGGCAAACCAGCTGCTCAAGGGAATCACGATGGCGTTCGAGACGAGATAGCTCGTGAGCACCCAGGTCGCCTCGTCGTAGCTCGCCGACACGCTGCCCGCGATGTGCTGCAGCGACACGTTGGCGATTGCGATATCGAGCACCTCCATGAACGAGGCGATCGAGATCACCGCCGCGATCACCCACGGATTGCGATTCCCCGCGGCCGAGCGCTCGGGCGTCCAGCCCCGGGTCCGTCCATTGCTCATCCTCAGCGCACGCTCACGCGGGGCTCGACCGACATGCCCGGCCCGAGGATGCAATCCCTCGGGATGCGGTCGAGCACGATCTTCACGGGAACCCGCTGCACCACCTTGACGAAATTGCCGGTCGCGTTTTCCGGGGGCAGCAGCGCGAATGCCTGCCCGGCGCCGCGCTGGATGGAGTTGACGTGACCGCGGAGGTCGGCGCTCGGACAGGCGTCCACGTGCACGCGCACCGGCTGGTTCGGGCGCAGCTCCGCGAGGGCGGTCTCCTTGAAGTTCGCGGTCACGTACAGCTGCAGCGGCACGATCGCCATGACCTGCGTGCCGGGCGAGACGTAATCGCCGACCGCCACCGAGCGCTGAGCGATGTGGCCCGCCACCGGCGCGTAAACGCTCGTGTAGTTGTAATCGAGCTGCGAGGAACGCACGCCCGCCCCGGCGCTCTGAAGTGCGGCCTGGCTGCTCGAAAGCTGCGCGCGGGCGGTCTCGATCTGCGCGGCCGCCGTGTGCGTTTGCTGGCGCGCGGCGTTCTGCTCGGCGACTGCGCTCTGCGCGGCGGCCGCTGCATCATCGAGCTGCTGCTGCGACACGGCCCGGGGATTGATCGCCTTCAACGTGCGGTAGCGGCGCAGATCCGTCAGTGCCTTCGTGGCTTGCGCCCTCGCCGAGGCGAGATTCGCGAGCGCCTGACGGTACTGTGCCTCGCTCGCGCGGATCTGCGCCTGCGCCTGGGTGACCGCAGTGCGCGCCTGAGCTTGCTCGGCGAGCACCTGCTGAAGCCGCGCGCGCGCCGGCGCCACGTCGATCTGCACGAGAAGCTCGCCGGGGGTGACACTTTGATTGTCGTTCACGAGCACCGCGGTGACCTGTCCGGCGACGCGCGGCGCGACGTGCACGAGGTGCGCGTCGATGAAGGCATCGTCGGTCGACTCGTAGCGCCGCTCGTGAAGCCACCACAGCACGCCCCCGATGACGAGCAGCACGAGCAGCACGGCACCGCCGATCCGCACACCGCGTCGATCGATGAGCCTCGGCTGGCGCCGCGCCCCCGCGCGTTGGTCGTCGTCGCAGGACTCGTGCTCCGAAGATCGATCCCCGGAGGATCCGCCCTGCGCGGATTCGCGCCCGTCCTCGCGGCTCGCGGGGTGCCGTTCCTCGTGCGGTCGTTCGACGGTATCGGTACGTTGGTCGTTCACGCGCACGCGACCCGGTGGCGTACGGGCCAGAGCACAACTCGCGGCGCAGCGTGGCGGTTCCGTCCGTGGACAGCCTGGCAGTTTCGTCCGGGGGATGGCGTGGCAGTTCCGGCGCGGGGCATTAGAATGCGGGGCCCGCGCGCGCCGCGGGCGATGAGGGGAAAAGCATGTTGGAAACCTGCTCCTGGCGCGGGCGCGGCCCGCTCCTCACTCTTGTTGCACTGCTTCTGGGCTGTGGCCCCGCTCTTGTCCATGCAGCGAACGCTGCCAACGTCGATTGCGCTCGCCTCGCGCACCTCGAGTTCAAGAACGCCCACGTGCTCTCGGCCGAGACGCTGAGCGGTCCTTCCTTCCTGCCGCCCGGTGCGAAAGAGCCGCTCGAGGGGCTTCCCCCGTTCTGCCGCGTCACTGGGGTGATCGCGCCCGCCATTCACTTCGAGGTTTGGCTACCGCTCGCCGGCTGGAACGGCAAGTTCGAGGGCACGGGTAATGGCGGCTATGCGGGCGCCATCGTCTACCGCGAGCTCGCGGACGGCTTGCGCCGCCACTACGCGACGGCCGATACGGACATGGGCCACAAGAGCACCAGCCCCGATCCCGGCAGCTGGGCGCTCGGGCACCCGCAGCTCGTAATCGACCAGGGTTACCGCGCGCAGCATGAGACCGCGCTGAAGGCAAAGGCCATCGTTCGCGCCTTCTATCGGGCCGAGCCGCGACACTCCTACTTCGTCGGGTGCTCCTCGGGAGGCTGGCAGGGCCTCACCGAGGCGCAGCGCTACCCGCGCGAATACGACGGGATCGTCGCGGGCGCGCCCGCGATGGAGGTGATTCATCTGCATGCGGGGACGATCTGGACGAATCTCGCCGCCTCCGAGATCGCCCCGTCGAAGTTCCGCCTGGTGACCGACGCGGTGCTCGCGAAATGCGATGCGAGCGACGGCGTGAAGGACGGGCTCCTCACCGATCCGCCTCGCTGCCATTTCTCCCCCGCCGAGCTCGCGTGCCGGCAAGGCGAGAGCCCCGAGCGCTGCCTCACGCCGACCGAGGTCGCGGCATTCCAGAGAATCTACGACGGGTTGCATTTCTCCTCGGGACAGCCGATCTATCCCGGCTGGCCGCGCGGCGTCGAGTACGCGCTCACCCTCACGCGCACCCCATTCGTCGCGGCGCTCGCCGCGAGCACGTTCAAGGACATGGTGTTCGATGATCCGAGCTGGGACTACCACCGGATCGACTACGACCGCGCCGTGCGGCTCGCGGACCGCAAGGTGGGCGCGATCCTCAACAACTCGAGCCCCGACCTCGAAGCCTTCCGGCACGCAGGCGGCAAGCTCATCCTGTGGCACGGATGGGCCGATCCGCTCATCTCGCCTCTGCACACCCTCGAGTACTACCGCAACGTCGCGGCCTACTTCGCCGGCACAGCGCGCGCTGGGGATGCCGAGATCGCCGCCATCCAGGATTTCGCGCGCCTCTACCTCGCGCCCGGCGTCAACCATTGCGGCGGCGGCCCGGGGCCAGACCAGTTCGATGCGCTCGGCGCGCTCGAGCGCTGGGTGGAGCACGGGGTCGCGCCCGAGCGGATCGTCGCCTCGCACCTCACGCACGGCGTGGTCGACCGCACCCGACCGCTTTGCCCCTATCCGCGCATCGCCGTGTACCTCGGACGCGGCAGCACCGATGAGGCGCAGAGCTTCGCCTGCCGCAGGCCCGCGACCTGAGATGCACCGCTCGGGAGCCGGCGCCGCCTCGGGACTCGTCCGACCCGTGGCGGCGCTGCGGCCACTGCCTTACCATTCGAGGCCCGTGCACTTCCTGAGGGGACGCGTTCGCATGGCCACACCGCAAGCCGCACCACCGGTGCTCACCGAGCTGAAGCTCTCCCCCGCGCTCAAGGATCTCGTCAACACCGCGCTCGAACGGGGCAGGATGCTGAGCGTTGCGTACGTCGGCCCGGACGGCCGTCCGGAGCTGTCCTTTCGCGGCAGTATCCAGGCCTTCAGCGACACCCAGCTCGCGATCTGGGTGCGCAACCCCGAGGGCGGGATTCTCGCGGCCGTGCGCGGCGGCCGGCCGCACATCTCCCTCCTGTACGGGGAGATCCGTCCGGATGCCAAGGCGTTCGTGTCGTTCCGCGGTCGCGGCCGGATCGACAACGCGCCCGAGACGCGCCAGACGGTCTACGGCAAGTCCCCCGATGTGGAGCGTAATCTCGACAAGGAGCAGCGGGGGCTGCCGCTCCTCATCGATCTCGACAGCGTGGATGGATTCTTCGGCGGATCCGTGCTGAAGATGCGCCGCTGAGGCGGTGAGCGCAGCCGTTGCAGCCTTGCGCGGGGGCGCCCGCACCGCGCGCCGTGTGCTCCAGCCCGGCGACATCGTGGACGTGGTCGCCCCCGGATTTCGCTGCTCCGCCGAATCACTCGCGCGCGGGGTCGAGTTCCTGCGGGGCCTCGGTCTCGAGCCGAGAGTGCCGCGCTCGCTGTTCGGCGCCGACGTGCTGTGTGCCAACTCCGACCGCGCCCGCTTCGAGCACCTGAGGCGCGCGCTCTACGCCTCCGACTCGCGCTGCCTGTGGTGCGTGCGAGGCGGGTATGGGGCGATGCGCCTCGTCGCGCGTCTGATCAAGCTCGCTCCGCCGCCGCGCCGCAAGCTCTTCATCGGCTACAGCGACGCGACGACGCTGCATTACCTCCTCAATCATCACTGGAGGTGGCCATCGCTGCACGGGCCGCTGCTCGATCGACTCGGCTCGGGATCCGTGCCGGATGAGGAGCTCGAGGAGCTCAAGGCGGTGCTGCTCGGGGGGAAAGACCACGTCGAGTTCGCGGGCTTGACGCCGCTCAACGCTGCGGCGCGGGCACGCCGCCTCGTACGCAGCAGGCTCTTCGGCGGCAATCTGACCGTGCTGCAGACGACGCTCGGCACCGCCCTGCAACGACGACCGCGCCAGATCCTGTTCCTCGAGGACGTGGGCGAGCGCGGCTATCGCGTGGATCGCATGCTGCAGCACCTCGCTCAAGCGGGTGCGCTGCGCAACCTCGAGGCGGTCGTGCTCGGAGCGTTCACCGGCGGTCAGGAGCCCGACGGGCGCACGCTCGTGCCTCAGGTGCTCGAGCGCTTTGCGCGCGAGCAACGCTTCCCGGTGCTCAAGGGCATGGACGCCGGCCACGGAGCGCTTCAGCGGCCGGTGTTCTTCAACACCCCGGTCGAGCTCACCTGTGGCGCGAACCCGCGGCTCTCGATCGCATCCGCCTCGCTGTAGCGGCGTGCGGCGCATAATGCTGCCGATGACGCCCCCACTGCCTGTGGAAACGCGCGACTCGGGCGAGCGCTCGGTGGCCCGCTCGGTGCGCTCGTTCGTCATTCGCGCGGGGCGCACGACGGAGGCCCAGCGCCGCGCGTTGGAGGAGCTGTGGCCGCGCTTCGGGATCGAGTTCGCCCCGCGGCTGCTCGAGTTCGAGTCGCTGTACGCACGCCGTGCTCCACAGGTGGTGGAGATCGGGTTCGGGAATGGCGAGCACCTCGTCAGTCTTGCGAGACGACAGCCCGAGCGGAATTTCCTCGGCATCGAGGTTCATCCGCCGGGTGTCGGGCGACTGCTGCTCGCGCTCGCGGCCGCGCGCCTCGAGAATGTGCGGGTGAGCTGCCACGATGCGGTCGAGGTCCTCGAGACTCAGATCCCCTCCGCGTCCCTCGCCGAGATCCTGATTCTCTTTCCCGATCCGTGGCCGAAGAAGCGCCACCACAAGCGCCGGCTGATCCAGCCTCGATTCGCGGCGTCACTCGCCGACCGCCTGCGCCCCGGCGGCGTGCTGCGACTTGCGACCGACTGGGAGCCCTACGCTCACCACATGCTGCACGTGCTCAATGCGTGCGAGCCGCTCGAGAATCTCGCCTCCGCCGGCTCGTTCGCCGACGATTCGCTCGAGCGCACGCCGACGCGCTTCGAGCAACGCGGCAGGCGTCTCGGGCACGCCGTGTGGGAGCTCGCGTTCCGCAGGCGATGATGAGCGGCAAGCTCGAGCGCGGCTCCCCGCGCGTATCCGATCGCCGACAGGGAAAGAATCTCGCAACGCGCTCACGCGAGCATGGGCTCGCTTCGGTCGCGAATTGAACTTGAAACCCCCGCGCCCTGAGCGCAACATCGAACGCACACGATCACACCCGCCGCGCAGCCTCGAGTCTCGCGCGCGCGAGACTCGAGCGGCAGAGGGAGTTGCAAACTTCAGGAGGTTGGCGATGGCATCTCCTCAACCGAGTGTCGGCAGCTGGTACCGGCTCGAAGGCGGCGAGCTCTTCGAGGTCGTCGCGATCGATGACGACGATGCCACGATCGAGATCCAGTACTTCGACGGCACCGTGGAAGAGATGGATCTCGAGGACTGGGAAGCCCGCTGCGAGGAGCGGGCGCTCGAGGCGGCAGACGCGCCGGAGGACTGGAGCGGCTCGGTCGACGTGGAGCCCGATGAGGAGGGCGCCCGCTCCGACCCCTACGGCGACGAGCGCGACCTGCGCGCAAGTCCGCTCGACGGTCTCGATATCTTCGAGGCGCCTTAGTCCACAGCTTCCCCGCCGTTCCCGCGCCCGCACAGGGCTCACGCTCTTGGCGTGCCGCTCAGGAGAAGACCTCTCGTCCGGTCCGCCGCGAGAGCCAGTAGAGCAACAGCAGGCCCGGAATCGCGAGACCCGCCGTGTACACGAAGAACTGGGTATAGCCCACTGCGTCCGCGACGAAACCCGACGTGCCCTCGAGCACCTTGCCGCACAGGAGATAGAGAGACGAGAAGAGCGCGTACTGCGTCGCCGTGTACCTCGGGCTCGTGAGCGCCGACAGGAACGCGATCAGTGCGGTTCCCTTCATCGCCTGCGCGAGGTTGTCGAGCCCGTTCACGACACCAAGCCCAAGAAGCGTCGGGACGTGCGTCTGCGCAAGCGCGGCATAGCTCAGGTTCGAGGCCATGATCAGGAGACTGCCGATCGCCAGGGCGTTCACGACGCCGAGCCGTGCGACCGCAACGCCGGCGATCAGCACACCGATCAGAGAGACCGTGAGCCCGATGACCTTCACGACCGTGGCGATCTGATCGAGCGTGTAGCCATGATCGATGTAGAACGGATTGACCATCGAGCCCATCGCGAACTCGGTCAAGCGGTAACTACCGATGAAGATGAGGATGATGACGGCCGTGGCTGCGCCCGTGCGCTTGAAGAAATCGACGAGCGGGCAGATCACCCCGCCGATCAATCCGGCGCCGAGATGGCGCAGGGCGTGCGGCCAGTGGGCCTTTCGCTCCAGCCATTCGATCACGCGCTGCTCGCGCTGGAGCGATTCGCGTGCTGCACGGGGCTGCGGCTCGCGAATGATCAGGGTCGTCAGGATCCCGACGCCCCCGAGCGCGGCCATCGTCGCGTAGCTCGCGTGCCAGCCAAACCCTTCGGCAAGCCAGAGCGCGCCCGCGCTGCCCGCGATGAGCGCGGTGCGGTAGCCGAGCTGATAGGCGGCCGCCATCGCGCCCTGCAGCTCCTCCGGGGCGGACTCGATACGCCAAGCGTCGACCGCGATGTCTTGCGTCGCGGCACAGAACGCAAGCCACAGCGCGCCGAGCGCGACGTGCAGCACGCCGTGCTCGGGGTGGCTCCCCGACAGATGCACGAGGGCGAGGACGATGCCGATCTGAGCGATGAGCATCCAGCTGCGCCGCCTTCCGAGCCAGGCATTGAGGAGCGGCAGCGGCAGCCGATCGACGATCGGAGCCCAGGCGAACTTCAGCGAGTAGATGAGACTCGCCCACGCGAGCATCCCGATCGTCGCCCGCTCGATGCCCGCCTGGCGCAGCCACGCCGAAAGCGTTGAAAAGATGAGATAGAACGGCAGGCCCGAGGAGAAGCCGAGGAACAGCATCGAGAGCATGCGCGGCTGAAGGTAGACGAGCGCCGCCTGCAGCCATCCGCGCCGCACCGCCCCCGCGGATGCCTCCTCCGATGCCATAATGCCCATCCATCAATCATAGCGGCACGGGCTGCTCCCGGATGATGACCGATTACCAGATTGCGTTCATCGAGCTCGCCCTCGCGCGGGGCGCGCTGCGCTTCGGCCGCTTCAAGCTCAAGAGCGGGCGCGAGAGCCCCTACTTCTTCAATGCCGGTCTCTTCAGCGACGGCGCGGCCGTAGCCGCGCTCGGTCGCTCGTATGCGAGCGCACTCGTGCGCTCCGACCTCGCGTTCGACATGCTGTTCGGGCCCGCTTACAAGGGCATTCCGCTCGTCACGGCCACGGCAATCGCGCTCGCCGAGCACCACGGGCGCTCCGTGCCGTTCGCGTACAACCGCAAGGAATCGAAAGCGCACGGGGAGGGCGGAACGCTCGTGGGCGCCCCCTTGAGCGGGCGCGTGGTGATCGTGGACGATGTGATCTCCGATGGCGCGGCCAAGCGCGAGGCGATCGAGCTGATCCGTGCCGCGGGCGGCGAGCCCGCCGGTGTGTTGCTCGCGCTCGACCGGCAGGAGCGCGGCGAGGGTGAGCGCTCCGCCGTCGAGGAGATGCAGGCGCGCTACGGCCTCTCCTGTGTGAGCATCGTCACACTCGATGAGCTCATCGAGGCGCTCTCGCGCCCCTCCTCCGGTGCGATCCCCATTTCTGCGGAACAGCTCACATCTCTTCGGAGCTATCGGGACCATTACGGAGCGCGATGAGGCTTGCCCTGTGCACGCGGTGCGTCAGAATATGACACCCATGCCGTACTCGGTTCGTAAATGCTCGTGGCTTCTCGCGACCGGTCTCTTCCTCGCGTGCGCGGTTGCCGCGGCCGCCCCGGCAGACAACGCGAAGGGGCGTGTCTATCGATGGGTCGATGACCAGGGCGTCGTGCACTACGGCGACCGCGTTCCACCGCAGTATGCGCAGAAGGAGGCGACGGTTCTCAACGGGGAGGGCGTCCCGGTGGATGAGCTCTCGGCGGAGAAGTCTCCCGCCGAGCAGCAAGCCGCAGCTCGTGCAAGGGAGGCGTTGCAGAGGCAGCACCAGCACGATGACTTTCTGCTGACGACCTACACCTCGGTGCACGATATCGAGTCGCTCCGCGACGAGCGGCTCGGGCAGCTCAAAGGCCAGCGCCTCGCCGCCGAGCAGTACATCGCAGGACTGCACGAGCGGCTGCTCGCGCTGCAGGCGCGCGCCATGCTCTTCAAGCCCTACAACACCGACTCCCGGGCGGCGCGCATGCCGGACGATCTGGCCGAGCAACTCGTGCGCACCCTCAACGAGATCCGCACCCAGCGCAACGCGCTCGCCGCCAGGGACGAGCAGGAATCCGCGGTGCGCACGGAATTTCAGGCCGATATCGATCGCTATCGAGAGTTACGCGCCGCGAGCACGGCGGCCGCGCAATAGCACTTTCCTGCCGGCCGCGGCGGCTCTAACCGCGGCCGGAGTGGCCAAACCCCCCTGCGCCCCGCTCGCTCGCCGCGAACCGCTCGACGATCTCGAGCTCGACTTGCACGACCGGGACGACAACGAGCTGCGCAATTCGCTCCCCCGGGTTGACGGTGAACGGCTCGCTCCCCCGGTTCCAGCAAGAGACCTTGAGCTCGCCCTGATAGTCCGAATCGATGAGACCCACGAGATTGCCGAGGACGATGCCATGGCGGTGGCCGAGCCCGGAGCGAGGCAGAATCACGGCCGCGAGGCCCGGGTCCTCGAGGTGAATCGCGAGCCCGGTCGGGATGAGCTCGGCGCGCCCAGGCGGGAGCAGGAGCGGCGCATCGAGGCAAGCGCGCAGATCGAGCCCGGCGGAGCCGGCCGTCGCGTACGCCGGTAGCGGCAGCTCGCGGCCGACGCGCGCATCGAGAACCCGCACCTGGAGGGCGTGGCGCTCGTGGCCGCTCATCGAGACCTGTGCAAGTGCTGGGGCATCGGCAGCGGGCGCGACGAGGTCCTAGGCGCGGGCGCTGTCTCGGGCGACTGTGGCGGGGCTTGCGCGCTCGCCCTGCTCACTCAGCACCTGCGCGATGAGTGCGACGAGCTCGCGTGCCAGGGTTTCCTTCGGGGCGCGACCGAGCTCGCGCCGGCCACCACCACGCCACAGCACGACGAGCTCGTTCTCCGGGCAGTCGAACGCCTTGTCGTGACCTACCTCGTTGGCGGCGATCATGTCGAGATTCTTCTTGATCATCTTCGCGCGCGCGTTCTGCTCGACGGACTCGGTCTCGGCGGCGAACCCGACGATGAAGGGCCGCGCGGGCCGGGCGGCGACCGTCGCGATGATGTCCACGGTACGCTCCATCTCCACGGCGAGCTTCTCCGCACTCTTCTTGATCTTGTGCTCGGGCGGCCGAGCCGGGCGGTAGTCGGCGACCGCAGCGGTCGAGATGAAGATGTCGGCGCCCGGCACCTGCTCGAGCACGGCCGAGAGCATGTCGGCCGCGCTTTCGACGTCGATCCGGCGGACCCCCGCCGGCGTCGGCAGCGCGACCGGCCCACTCACCATGACCACCTCGGCGCCTGCCGCGCGCGCCGCCTCGGCGACGGCGAAGCCCATGCGTCCCGAGCTGCGATTGCTCACGAAGCGCACGGGATCGATGCGCTCGCGGGTGGGGCCCGCGGTGATCAGCACGCGCCGCCCCGCGAAGGGTCCGTGTGGCACGAGAACGCTCGCGGCCAATTGCGCGAGCTCGTCGGGCTCGAGCATGCGGCCGGGCCCGGTCTCACCGCACGCCTGGTCGCCCTCTGCCGGGCCGAACACCCGCACGCCCCGCTCCGTGAGCAACGCGATGTTCGCGCGTGTCGCGGCATTGCTCCACATGAGGCGATTCATCGCCGGCGCGACGGCGATGGGCGCCTCCGTCGTCAGGCACAGGGTCGCGAGCAGATCGTCCGCGCCGCCGCGCGCAAGCCGGGAGAGAAAATCCGCGCTCGCCGGCGCCACCAGCACGAGCTCGGCCCAGCGGGCAAGCTCGATGTGACCCATCGCCGCCTCGGCGGCGGAGTCCCACAGGTCGGTGCGCACCGATCGACCGGAGAGCGCCTGGAACGTGAGGGGTGTCAGGAACTGCCGCGCCGCCGCGGTCATGACGACCTGCACTTCGGCCCCACGCTCGCGCAGGCGCCGCACGAGATCCGCGGCTTTGTAGGCGGCAATGCCGCCGGTAACGCCGAGCAGGATGCGCTTGCCTTGCATGACCTCGAGTCCTCGCCCCCGAGGCATTATCGGGCGGCCATCCACCGCAGGCAAACGAGTGAGCGGCCCCGGGCGGGCGGGCGCCAGGGCACGCTGGGCGAGGCGTTGCCTTGCAGGCCCATCCCGGGACTGGTATAAAGCCCGCCCCTATCCGGGGCGGGCGCCCGTGCTCGGGCGCGTCGTTCCTGAGGGCTCCGAGGTTCGCGACCCATGTCCAGAGTATGCGACATCACGGGCAAGCGCCCGACCGTCGGCAACCGCGTCTCGCACGCGAACAACAAGCGTCGGCGGCGCTTCCTGCCGAATCTGCACACCCAGCGCTTCTGGCTCGAAGGCGAGAAGCGGTGGGTCAGCCTGCGCGTCTCGACCAACGGCATGCGCACGATCGAGAAGAAGGGGATCGATGCGGTGATCGGGGAGCTGCGCGGCCGCGGAGTGAAGATCTAGTCCGGAGAACGCGACCATGCGCGAGAAAGTGAAGCTCCTCTCCTCCGCCGGAACCGGCCACTTCTATGTGACCACCAAGAATCGCCGCCTGCACCCCGACAAGCTCGAAGTGAAGAAGTTCGATCCGGTCGTGCGCAAGCACGTCACGTACAAGGAAACCAAGATCAAGTAGCTTGCCCGAGCTGCCCGAGGTCGAGACCACCCGGCGTGGCGTCGAGCCGTACGTGCTCGGCCGCACCATCGTAGCCCTCAACGTCCACGAGCCGCGCCTGCGCTGGCGCATCCCAGCCGATCTCCCCGAACAGCTTGCCGGCCAGAGCGTGCGCGGCACCGGGCGCCGCGCGAAGTACCTGCTGCTCGAGCTCACGCACGGAACGCTGCTCTGGCATCTCGGGATGTCGGGGAGCTTGCGCGTCCTGCCCGCCGCGACGCCACGACTCGCGCACGACCACCTCGATCTCGTGCTCGACTCGGGTTACGTGCTGCGCTTCAACGATCCGCGGCGGTTCGGAAGCGTGCACTACACCACCGAGGATCCGCGCGCACACCCGCTCCTCGCGCGCCTCGCCCCCGAGCCCTTCGATCGCGAGTTCGATGGTGAGTACCTCTTTCGAGCCACGCGGCGGCGGCGCCTCGCGATCAAACCGCTGCTCATGAACAGCCGCCTCGTGGTGGGGGTCGGCAACATCTACGCGAACGAGGCGCTGTTCCGTGCGCGGGTGCGCCCGCGGCGCGCCGCCCGCAGCCTCTCGCGCGCCGAAACGCGGCGCCTGGCGCGCGCCATTCGCGCGGTGCTGCGCCTCGCCATCCGTCTCGGCGGTACGACGCTGCGCGACTACGTGGGAGCCGACGGCAACCCGGGCTATTTCCGCCAGCGGCTCTACGTCTACGAGCGCGCCGGTGAGGCGTGCCGTCGCTGCGGCACGCCCATTCGCGCCGTGACGCAGGGTCAGCGCTCGACCTACTACTGTCCCGCCTGCCAGCGATAGCGCGTGGACGCCCGCCGGCGATTGCCGGAGTCTCGCTCGACTCGCGATCCTCAGGTGTGCCCGAGCGCGCGCACGAACTCGGGGTCCTTCAGAAGGTTCGTCGTCGCATCGATCAGCGAGTCCGACAGCGTCTCGTAGTAGTTCTCCGCCTTGTACGATCGCCCGAACCTCGAGTTGGTGCCCGAGGTGCTGCCTTCCCACAGCATCTTGCCGGAGGGGCCGTGAACCGTGACGTGCAGGGCGATCTGGCCTTGATACGTGCCGGTTTCCTCGACGAAGAACTGCCGCACCTCTCCGGAGACGATCGCATCGCCGCCGCTATCGACCGTAGTGACGCCGTTACGATCGAAGATCTCCCGCATGTGCGTCGCGACGAATGCTCCGACGTCGTCCTTGGTCGTCACCGGCTTCGGCGTCTGGTCCTCGCGGTTCTCGGCGATGAGCTGCGGATTCTGCCGCACGTCCTTGAGGGGCGCGAAGCTGACCTTCACCGACGTCGACTGCACGACGCCCGAGCTGAGCGGGTTCGTCGGCTTCCACATCAGGGGAATGTTCTCGAGGAGATGGGGCTTTGCGAATGCGGCGAGACTCACGAGCGAGGCAAGCGCCGCAACGCACAGCGCATATTTAGACACTCGGTGCTTCATGGCGACTCCAGACGGGCAGCTCCGCGACCGGGTGAGCCCCTGCGGTGGACCGTCCGCGGTGTGTTGTTCTTGCAGCCTGCGAGGCGAGTATACGCCGCCCCGGAGTGGAGCTGCGTTAGCGGTTGAGCTGCGTTGCAACAGCGACGCGGGCAGATGTCGCGTCCACCTTCAAAGGATCTCCACCGTGTCGACGAGCATGACCTCGCAGGCACCAGCTCCCGTGTCCTTGCGCGTGAGGGAGGTGTGGAACCATCGACCGTCATCGCGGACGCCATCGACGAGCACACCGGTCAAATGCACGACCTCGCCCACGCGCAGGCGGGCGAGCTCCCGGCGCACGCTCGCGTCGGCGGGAATGACGTGGGTGTTGGCGCTGTGCTCGATCACGTCCTCGCGGGGAATGGGCAGGGGAGCGATGGGCTGCCAGTAATAGAACCGCGCTGACTGGCTGATCTCGAAGTCGCGCAGCACTCGGTTGTCGGACATCGCGCCCCAGCCGAGCGCCAGATCCTCGGGGATGAGGCTCGCGAGGTCATCGAAGTGGTAGTCCTCGCGGCTCAGGATTCTCGCGGTGATGTCGTAACGGGCGCGCGGCGTGAGGGTCCAGCGACCGTAGACGATCGTGTCCGCCGCCTCGACATCGGTTTGCAGCGGGTCCGTGGGCGCAAGAACGCCGTCATCCGGGTGCACCGCGCGCAATTGCCACTGCGACCAGCCTTGCCATAAGCTCGCCGCGACCAGCCCACCGAAGAGGATGGCTCGTCCAGTCATGAGGCGATGTTCACCGGCGCGGGGCGCACCACGGCGTGATCCGGATCGAGTTTTTCCGAGAAGTCGGCTCCCCATGCGCGGCGCAGCCGTGCTTCTGTGCGTCATGGCAGGTTTCATCGGCACCTCGCGGGCCGCAGAGGCGCAGCATCCCTTCGACGGCGTCTGGAGAACGACGCTTTCCTGCAGCAACTCGCACGGGGCACTGGGCTACTCGTTCGAGTTCCCCTCCGTCGTGAAAGACGATGTGCTGCACGGCGAGAAGGGGACGAGGGGTGAGCCCGGCTGGCTCTCGCTCGATGGCAGGATCGCACCGGACGGCGCGGCGATGCTCTACGTGAGCGGGCGCGTGGGAGCCGCGGCATTTGCCGTGGGGGGACGTCCCGCGGGCACCGAATACGGCTACCACGTCGAGGCGAGGTTCTCTCACGATCAGGGCAGCGGCCGTCGGGTCGAAGGGCGACCCTGCAGCGTCGTGCTCACACGGCAATAGAGGACCGCTCAAATGGCACGATTCGCGAAACTTGCGCTACTGCTCGTGATCTCGCTGCCCGCCCTCGGCCAGCCCGCCGGGCAAGGTACCGTGGTGGGCATCACCTTTGTCGGCCGCATGGTCTCGAACCTCGACAGGTCGGTCGCGTTCTACAAAACACTCGGCTTCATCGAGGACCCTGCCGCGCGTCCGATCTGGCGCCGGGACCCGGTCGTCGACCATCTCTACGACATCCATGCGGCGGGAAGCGTCGCGACCCGCATGGCCAAGATGTACGTGATCAACCAGGACGCCGGTCAGCGGTTCGTCCTGTACCTTCGTGAGTTGCAAGGTCTCGACCGCAGGAATCTCGCGGACCATACCGCCTGGGACCCAGGCGTGACGCACTTCGGCCTGGTGGTCCCCGATGCCCAGCAGCTCTGGGGCGAGCTCAAGGCGCAGGGCATGCTTCACGCGCGCTCGTGGGGTGGCGAGCTCGTCGCTCCTCCCGGTCAGACCAAAGGCATGCTCGCCTACATCACCGACCCGGATGGGCTCGACATCGAGCTGATCGATCAGCGCCCGGCGACGCAAGCGGTGAACGGGCGCCCCGCGCGCCCCGCCTTGCTTCCCGGTGTCAATCACGTGGGCGTGGTCGTGCTCGATTCCGACAAGGCACGTGCCTTCTACGGAGACCTTCTCGGCGGACGGCTCGTCACGACGAAGGCGCCCTGGCTCAGGGGCGATTTCTACGATTCCGCCGTCGGCGCGCATGGCAACATCCTGCGCTTCTATAACGAGTCGTTCTTCTTTGACGCCGAGTCACCCACCCCCGCCATGGCCGCCCTGGGGCTGCGGCCGAGACCCTCCCGGATGAACGTCGAGCTCGTCGAATTTCAGAACCGCAAGAAGCCGGTCGAGCCGCGCAGCATCACCGATATCGGGGTCGGCTACGTCGGCTTCGAGGTGCGAGGACTCGACGCGTTCCTCACGCGAGCACGGGCCGCGGGTGCGATCGTCGTTTCGGACGGCATCGTCACCATGCGCGGCGGCGGCACGCGCGAGGTCATGATCCGCGAGCCGGACGTGGGCGAGTTCATCGAGCTGTACGAGCATCCGCGGAAGTAGCCCCCGCAGAGCGCGCTCGCCTCAGTCGGCCCGGCGCCGCCGTAGCTTTTTCAGCTCCTTTTCCACGACCGGATGAACGAACTCGTGCACGTCGCCGCCGAGGATCGCGATCTCGCGCACGAGCGAGGAGGAGATGAAGGTGAATTGCTCCTGGGGAGTGAGGAACACCGTCTCGATCTCGCGCGCGAGGTGACGGTTCATGTTGGCGAGCTGGAACTCGAACTCGAAATCCGAGACCGCGCGCAGCCCGCGGATGATCACGGACAGCTTGTGCTTGCGTGCGAACTCGATGGTGAGCTCGGCGTAACCGGTCACCTCGACGTTCGGCAGGTCCGTGAGCACCCTGCGCGCAAGATCGATGCGCTGCTCGAGCGGCAAGAGCGGGGTCTTGCCCGCGTTCGCGGCGATCGCCACCACCACCCTGTCGAACAGGGCCGCCGCGCGGCGCACCAGATCGGTGTGACCGTTGGTGATGGGATCGAACGTACCCGGATAGACGGCGTTGCGCTTCATTGAGTCTCGCCAGCGTCGCTTGACCGCTCGAACAGATGATACCCGACCTCGCCGGCCTGCTTGGCCTTGAGCGCCGCCCATCGATCAGGTAGCGCCGGCAGCCCCTCGCGCGCGGCACACTCGACGTAGATGAGCGCGCGCGGGGCGAGCCATCCCCCCTGCTCGAGCCTCGCCGCCGCCATGGCGAGCAGATCCGAGCTGAACGGCGGGTCGAGGAAGAGGAGATCGAAGCGCCCGGGCGGCGCCGCGAGAAATTCAAGCGCATCGCGACGGCGCACCTCGGCGTTCCGCGCGCCCCACTCTGCAAGCAAACGGCCGAGCTCCCGCGCGGCGCCCACATGGCGCTCGACGAACACGACGTGCGCCGCGCCCCGGGACAGCGCCTCGAGGCCGAGCGCTCCGCTTCCGGCGAACAGATCGAGCGCGCGGGCGCCGATCACGCGGCTCCCGATCCAGTTGAACAGCGTCTCGCGCACACGGTCGGGCGTCGGGCGAATTCCGGCGGCTGCCGTGAAGCGCAAGCGCCGCCCCCGCCAGCTCCCGCCGATGATGCGCAGGACCCGCGACTGCGAGCCGCGGCGATGGGCAGAGGCTACAATGCGCACCATCGAGCGCACCACTGATGTTCGGACGCAAGCCCAAGGATACCGCGAAGGAACCCGAGGAACGCGCGAGCTTTTTCAAGCGCCTGCGTGCGAGGCTCCAACGCGGCAACGCGTGGCTTGCCTTCGACCTCGCGAACCTGTTTCGCGGCCGCAAGATCGACGCCGAGATTCTCGAGGAGCTCGAGACACGGCTGCTCACGGCGGACGTGGGCGTCGAGGCCAGCGGGCAGATCCTTGCGGAACTCTCCAAGCGGGTCGCCCGCAAGGAGCTCGAGGACGTCCCGGCCCTGATCGGTGCGCTGCGCGAGGCGATTGCCGAAATCCTCGCCCCCTGCGCACGACCGCTCGCGATCGATCTCGAGCGCAAGCCGTTCGTCATTCTCGTGGTCGGCGTCAACGGCTCTGGCAAGACAACGACCATCGGTAAGCTCGCGCAGCGCCTGGGCGGCGACGGCGCAAGCGTGATGCTCGCCGCGGGGGACACCTTCCGCGCAGCCGCGATCGAGCAGCTCTCGATCTGGGCCGATCGTACCCATGCCGCCTTTGCCGCGCAGCAGACGGGCGCGGACCCCGGCGCCGTCGTGTTCGATGCCGTGCAGGCGGCCCGCGCGCGCGGCATCGAGGTGCTCATCGCCGATACGGCCGGCCGGTTGCACTCCCAGTCGCACCTGATGGAGGAGCTGAAGAAGGTGAAGCGCGTCATCCAGCGCGTCGACCCGACGGCACCGCACGAGGTGCTGCTCGTGCTCGATGCAAACCAGGGCCAGAACGCCCTCACGCAGGCGCTGCAGTTTCACGAGGCAGTCGGCGTGACGGGCCTCGTCGTGACGAAGCTCGACGGCACCGCCAAGGGAGGCATCGTCGTCGCGATCGCCCGCCGGCTCGGGCTACCCATCCGCTTCATCGGCATCGGCGAGCAGGCGGAGGATTTCGGGGAATTCGATGCCGATGCCTTCGCGGCCGCGCTGGTCGAGGGCGTCGGCGGGTCGGGGAGCGAGCCGTGATCGTCTTCGAGCACGTCATCAAGCGTTATCCGAACGGCCGCGAAGCGCTCGCCGGGGTGAGCTTTCGCGTCGGTGCGGGCGAGCTCGTCTTCCTCACCGGTCGCTCCGGGGCGGGCAAGAGCACCGTGCTCAAGCTCATTGCCCTCATCGAGCGCCCCACACGTGGGGCGGTGCTGGTCGCGGGCAAGAACCTGGGCGCGCTCGCATCGCGGCACATTCCGGGCTACCGGCGCTCCATCGGCGTCGTGTTTCAGGACCACAGGCTCCTGCTCGATCGCCCGGTCTTCGACAATGTGGCGCTGCCACTCATCGTCGCCGGCTGCTCGCTCAAGGAGACCGACAAGCGTGTGCGCGCCGCGCTCGATCAGGTCGGACTCTTCGGCCACGAGCGCCGGCTGCCGCTCGAGCTGTCGGTCGGCGAGCAGCAGCGCGTCGGGATCGCGCGCGCCGTGGTGAGCAAACCCTCGATCCTCATCTGCGATGAGCCCACGGGCAATCTGGATCGGGACCTGGCGCTCGAGGTGATGCGCCTGCTCCGGCGCTTCCAGAGTGTCGGCGTGACCGTCGTGGTCGCAACCCACGATGTGCAGTCCGTACGCGAGCTCGGCCAGCGCACGATCGTTCTCGAGGGCGGTCGAGTCCTCGAGAACGCAGACGAGGAGTCCCTGCCGAGCATGGTCGCGAGCCGCTGACCATGGGCCTCCTGGGATACGGAGCGCGCCATGCGCAGGCCCTCCTCGGCTCACTCGGCCGCCTGGCACACACTCCCTTCGCGACGTTCCTGACCGTGCTCGTGATCGGCCTTGCGCTCGCGCTGCCACTGGCCCTGGAGCTCGTGGTGAGTCACGCCGGCGCGGCGGCCGGCGGTTTCCTCGATGCGATCGACGTGTCGGTGTACTTCAAGGGCGGCGTTGCGCTCTCCCGCGTGAATGCGCTTGCGAGCGAGGCGCGCCGGCACCCCGGGGTGGGCGAGGCGACGGTGATCTCGGCGGAGGATGCGCTCAAGGAGTTTCGCGAGTACTCCGGGTTCGGCAGCGCGCTCGCGGCGCTCGAGGACAATCCCCTCCCGAACGTACTGCACGTGCGCCCCGCGCCGGGTGCAACGTCGCCCGCAGCGCTCGCTGCGCTCGAGCACTACTTCGCCGGATGGCCCGAGGTCGATACCGTTCAGCTCGATGCGCAGTGGGTGCAGCGACTGAACGCGATGCTCGAGCTCTTGCAGCGTGTGTTGCTCGTGGCGGCGGTGCTGCTCGGAATCGGTGTGCTCGCGATGATCGGCAATACGGTGCGCCTCGAGATCCAGAATCGGCGGGCGGAGATCGAGGTGGTGAAGCTCGTCGGCGGCTCGAACGCCTTCGTCCGCCGACCGTTTCTCTACACCGGAATGCTCTACGGCCTCGCCGGCGCGTTGATCGCCTGGACCATCATCGTGCTCGCGGCGCTCGCTCTGGAACAGCCCGTGGCGAGGCTCGCGCGACTGTACGGCAGCGAGTACGTGCTGAGCGGCCCCACGCCGCGCGAAGTGCTCTCGCTGCTGGCGGCCGGTGCGCTCCTCGGCTGGCTCGGCGCCTGGATCGCCGCCACCCGTCATCTGCGCCGGATCGCGCCCCGCGCTTGAAGCCTGTTCGTGAGCTTTGCAGTTCACGGGCGCCCCGCTGGGCGCGGAACTCTGGTGCACGACCCGCGTTCAAATCCACCAGGCCGGACCGCCACAGCCATTACGTAACCTATTGTCAGAGAAGGGTTTATTTACGGCGCTGGCGGAACTATCCCGGCTCTTAGCACTCTAAAGTCTCGAGTGCTAGAATTCCTTTCCCTGCTGGAGGTCTACACGGTCCGATGACATCCGCCACTGCCTTGATTGCCCGTCCGTCCGACTTTGCCCTTGCGGGTCCAGTTGGCAGCCTCGACGCTTATCTCGAGCGGGTGAGCCGCATTCCCGTGCTCACGCGCGAGGAGGAGCGCGAGCTCGCGGTGCGCTTCCGCCGCGACGACGATCTCGAAGCCGCGCGCCAGCTCGTGCTCGCGCACCTGCGCTTCGTCGTGCATATCGCCCGCGGCTACGCCGGATACGGGCTGCCGATGGGCGACCTCATTCAGGAAGGGAACATCGGGTTGATGAAGGCCGTGAAGCGCTTCGACCCGAGTCTCAACGTTCGGCTCGTCTCATTCGCGGTGCACTGGATCAGAGCCGAGATCCACGAATACGTGCTGCGCAACTGGCGGCTCGTCAAGGTGGCGACCACCAAGGCGCAGCGCAAGCTCTTCTTCAACCTGCGCCGTATGAAGAAGAACCTGACCTGGCTCTCGGGTGAGGAGACGCGCGCCGTGGCCCGCGATCTTGGCGTGACTGCGGCGGAGGTCACCGAGATGGAGCAGCGCCTGGCCGCGCGTGACATCGCCTTCGATCCGGCTCCGGATGCCGACGAAGGCGAGTCCGTGTTCAGCCCCGCGGCGTACCTGCCTGCGCCTGCCTCGGATCCCGCCGAGAGCGTCGAGGCGCAGGAGTGGGAGAGCGATTCTGCGGGCCGGCTGCACGAGGCGCTTGCGAAACTCGACGGTCGCAGCCGCGACATTCTCGAGCAGCGCTGGATCGGCGAGGACAAGGCGACCCTGCACGAGCTCGCCGCCAAGTACGGTGTCTCGGCCGAGCGCATCCGCCAGATCGAGTCGAACGCGCTCACGAAGCTGCGCACGATGATGCAGCCCGCCGCGGGCGCCTGAGGCTCCACCCTCCGCGCGGGCCCGCAGATGGTCGCCGCGGACATCGCCCGCCCGGTGGTGCGCCACGATGATGGGCGCTGGCGATGCGCGTGGTGCGGGACCGACCCGCTCTACATCCGTTATCACGACACCGAATGGGGTGTGCCGTCGCACGATGAGCACCACCTGTTCGAGATGCTCTGCCTCGAGGGTGCGCAAGCCGGCTTGAGCTGGATCACGATCCTGCGCAAGCGCGAGGGCTACCGGCGCGCCTTCGACCGGTTCGATGCGCAAAGGATCGCGCGCTACACGCCGCGGCGCATCGAGCGGCTGCTCGAGGACCCGGGCATCGTGCGCAACCGGCTGAAGGTCGAGGCCTTCATCGCAAATGCACGAGCCTTCCTCGAGGTCACGAGCGCGGGCAGCTTTGCCGAGCTCACCTGGGGCTTTGCACCGCCGCGCCGGCGGCGGTCATTGCGCCATCGTGAGGACATTCCCGCATCGACCCGGCAGAGCGATGCGCTCAGCCGCGAGCTCGCGCGCCGCGGCTTCAAGTTCGTCGGCACGACGATCGTCTACGCCTTCATGCAGGCGGTGGGCATGGTCGACGATCACCTCGCGAGGTGCTGGGCGGCGAGCACGCGAGGCGCGGCGACGCTCACTGCTCGCCCCAGACCTCGCGTGCCACCTCGACGATCAGCTTGAGTTTCGCGAACTGCTCCGCGGTGCTCATGGTCGCCCCCGCGATGCCGCTCGCAAATCCGCATTGCGGGCTCAAGCCGAGCTGCTCGAGCGGCAGGAAGCGGCTCGCCTCGTCGATTCGCCGCACGATATCCTCCGTGCGCTCGATCTGTCCGCGCTTGGTCGTGACGAGCCCGAGCACGACGCGCTTGCCCTTCGGCACGAGCCTCAAGGGTTCGAAGCCGCCGGCTCTCGCGGTGTCGTACTCGAGAAAGTAGCCGTCCACCCCCACCTCGTTGAACAGCACCTCCGCGACCGGCTCGTAGCCGCCCGAGGCCATCCAGTTGCCCGCGAAGTTGCCCCGGCACAAATGCAGGCAGACCGTCATGTCGGTGGGCCGGCCCGCGACGGCATCGTTGATGAGCGCCGCGTAGGTGCGCGGCAGCACATCCGGGTTCTCCCCGATATTGTGCCGGACGTCCTCCCGCAGCTCCGGATCGCAGAGGTATGCCAAGTTCACCTCATCGAGCTGCAGGTAACGGCAGCCGGCGGCGGCAAGGTCGGCGATCTCCTCGCGGTAGACACGCGCGAGATCACGATAGAATTCCGCGAGGTCGGGGTACGCCTCGGCGTCGATCCCCGCGCGGCCGCCGCGGAAATGCACGACGCTCGGGGAAGGCACGGTGATCTTCGGCATGGCGTGCGCGACGGACTTGAGGAACTTGAAGTCCTCGACGAACAGCGGGCGTGGACGGGCGAGCTTGCCGACCACCCGCACGGTGTGCGGGCGGCCTTCGGTCTCGCCCTTCTCGCTGTGGAAGCGCATGCTGAATCTCGACTCGGCAGGCTGCACGTTCGCGAACTTGAGCAGAAAGTCGGTCTGCCAGGACGCGCGGTTGAACTCCCCGTCGGTGACCGCCTGAAGCCCGATCTCCTCCTGGCGAGCCACGACCTCGCGGATCGCCGCGTGCTGGATGCGCTCGAGCTCCTCGAGGCTCGCCTCGCCCTTGCCGAAGCGCTCGCGCGCGGCGATCAGCTCGGGCGGCCGCACGAGGCTTCCGACCTGATCGGCGCGAAACGGCGGGGGGGTGCGGCTCACCGGTCAGATGCTCAGGTTGAACAGCTTGCGCGCGTTATCCTCGAAGATCATCTTCTTCTGCGCCGCGCTCAGCCACTCGAACGAGCGAATGTAGGGCGCCGTGTGATCCATCGTCTCTCCGGTGTCGGGATTGATCGCTGCACCGACACCCGGACACTCCGTTCCGAAGAGGCAGTGCTCCGGACCGATCGTCTCGAAGAGCAGCCGCAGCGCCTCTGGCGTGTAGAGCACGGTGTCGAAGTAGAGCTTGCGCAGGCGCGTGGAGAAGCGCCGGTTACCCCGCAGCGAGGCCGACTCGAAACGCCCGAGCTGGTAGGGAATCGCCCCCCCACCGTGTGAAACGAGGATCTTCAGGCTTGGAAAATCCTCGAGCACCGTCGAGTTGACCAGATTGTAGACGGCGATCGATTCCTCGTTGATGAAGTGCAGCGAGTACGGCGTGCGCTCCGAGCGCGAGCCGCTCGAGTGGATGTGCGCGGGCACGTCGAGCTCGCAGAGCTTCTCGTAGAGCGGGTACCAGTATCGATCGCCGAGCCCCGGGGCCTCCGTTCCGCTCAACTCGTACGGATCCGGATTGAGCAGGCAGCCCTTGAAGCCGAGCTGCTTCACGCAGCGCTCGAGCTCGGGGATGACGTTCTCGATGGACTCGCCCGCCGCCTGCGGTAGGCCGCAGATCGGAACGAAGCGGTCGGGCAGCAGCCGGCACTGGCGGTGAATGAGCGTGTTCACCTCCTCGCAGAACCAGTGCACGAGCTTGCCGGGCCGCTCCGAATGCATCATCTGAAACGGGCGCGGGGAGATGAGCTGCACGTCGGTGCCGTGGCGCCTGAGCAGATCGAGATGCCCGGCCGGACCGATCTCGACTCTGTTCGCCGCCGCGAGCAGCTGCTCGTCGGTCACCCGCACGCCGCCGCGCCCGTGCGAGCCGCGATGCGCGAGCAAGGTTCCCTTGTACGCCCACAGCTCGACCGGGGCGCTCACGTGACCGTGACAGTCGATGATCATGCCGCTCTCCTCGAGTTCAATCCTTCTGGAGCATGCGCTCGTAATCGGCGCCCATCACCTCGGCGATCGATCTTCCCTCGCGCAGCCGCTCGAGCATCGCCGCCTCGCGCGCCGCGATCGCCTCTGCGGTCGCGAGCACTTCGGCGAGTCGCTGCGAGCGTACGAAGACCACCGCACTTGCATCCGCGAGCACATAGTCCCCCGGATGGACGCTCACGTCAGCGACCTGCACCGGAACGTCCGTGCCCTGCTCGTGGAGCCGGCCCCGCGCGGTGCGCGCAGTGATGCTGCGACAGTAGACGGGGAAGCCGAGCTCGCGCGCCTCGTCGATGTCGCGCACCGGGCCGTCCGCGATCACCCCGGCGATGCCGCGAAGTCGCGCGCCGCAGGAAAGGATGCCACCCCAGCACGCTGCATCGATCCCCGTGCGCTGCTCGATCACGATGATGTCGCCTCGCGTGCAGGCCTCGATGGCCGTCGTTGCAAGGTGCCGCGCCGCCGGCCCGGAATGCTCGCGCGAGCCGGACGCGGGCCCCGCCGCGAGCTTCACGGTATGCACGCGTCCCGTGACGCGCGCCGGGACCGTCGCTGCGAGGAGCCCGGTGACACACCCGGGAAGCGACAGTCGGTCGAGCGCATCGGAGAGCGCGCAGCTGTCGAGGCGCGCGAGGCGGCGCAGCGCCTCGGCCTCAACTCCCTCGAGCTCGTCGGTCCTCGCCATGGGCGTATGCGATCAGCGCCAGCAGACAAAACCGTTCGCAGTCCCGGTTCCCGCCTCGGAGCGATAGCACGGCTGATAGTCGACCACCTCCCCGTCGAGCTCGGTGTCGAAGAGCACGCCCGCCGCGGCGATCCAGTTCTTGAGCTCGGAGGAGCCCGACTGCAGGTAGCTCTCGTCGATGCTGCACAGGGCTGCCGCGTCGCGCCGCGCGAGCGCATCGAAGATCAGCCGGTCGAAATCCTCGTCGATCACGAAGTGGCTCATGCCGCCCGACCCGAACACGGCGACCCTTTGCGGGGAGGGCCATGAGCGGATGGCGCGTCCGACGAGACGGCCGAAGTCGAAGCAGCGCCGCGCGGTCGGCTGATTGGGAGGGTAGAACGTATTGAAGATGATCGGCACGTTCGGGACCACGCGATCGCGCATGATCTGGCGATAGATGAATCCGAACGCGTGCGGCATGCCGCTCGACCAGTGCCCGGGATGAACGGGCAGGCGCTGCGAGGTGGCGATGTCGAAGCCCGCCTGCATGGCAGCCGCGATGAGGTGGAGCGCGAGCTCCGGCAGAGCGGGGTATTCGGTGTACTGCGGGGGGCTGTGACCCCAGGCGGCCTCGTGGATGCCAGGCGGCATGCGGGCCACCTGCTCCGGTGAGGCCGGCCCGTCCCACAGCTTGGGCCCGCGGAACACCGTGAGCGCCGGAATCACATCATCGAGAAACAGCTCGCTCTGATCGTTCCCGAGAATGACGGCCGCATCGGGCGCCACGGCCGCAAACGAGTCGGCCATCCGCTCGATCGCGCGGCGGCAGGCCGCTGCCCGCCGCTCGCGCTGCTCGAGCGCGCACTGCGATGCGAGATTCTCACTCCTGCGGAGCTCGACGAGGGACTCGAAGTCGTACGTCCGGCCCCTGAAGGGGTGATCCTTCTTCTTGCGATCCGCCGGCACTCGCAGCAGCCACTGCTCGGGCGTGGTCGAGAGTGTCGGGCCGTGCGAGGTCCACATTCCAAGTACGATTTCGGCCATGGTGCGCTCGAAACGCGTTGCGCGGCAAAGCGACGTGCCTCGAGTCTAGACCATCGCGCGAGCGCGAGCAGCTGCAGGGCGTCGCCGCGCTCTGTGCAATCGGTGCGCTGATGCTCGCGCTCATCTCGCCCCCTTCGCGGCAAGCGGCCGCGATTCCCGTTGCCCCGGGCCGCACCGCTGGCCGCTCGACCGAGCGAAGCCCCCCGCGCTAAGGGGTCCATTACCCCCTCGCGCCGCAGCGCGCGTAGTATCGGCGGACGTCTCTTTGGAGGGCTCGGTCATGACCGCATCGATCAGCCTCGCCAAGCGCCCGTTGCCCCACGTCGAGATCCGCCATGTGCCGGTCGCGCAATCGCTGCTGTGGCTGCGGCGCGGCTGGGACGATCTCCGGCACATCGGCTGGCCGAGCATCGCGCACGGCACGCTCATCTTCACGATGGGCGCGGTGCTGCTCAGCGTCGGGAGCGCACATCTCTACCTCGTCGTCGCCGCCGTGACCGGCTATCTGCTCGTCGGGCCGATCATGACCACGGGACTGTGCGAGCTCGCGAGGCGCCGCGCGAAGGGTGAGTCCGTGGGCTTCGATGAGTCGCTCCAGGCCGTCACACGCAACCCCTCGAGTCTCGCGCAGTTCGGCGCCGTGCTCGGGGCCATCGCGTTGGTGTGGCTCGTCGCCTCACAGGTGGCGGTCGGCTCGATGGTGCACGCACGCGCGCCGGGGTTGGACATCGTGCTCTGGGGGAGCTTCACCGCAGCGATCGACCGCGCGCAGGCGGGGGCCTACATCGGATCGGGTGCGATCCTCGCCGCGACCGTGTTCACGCTGTCTGTCGTATCGGTGCCGATCATCATCGATCGCGGCGCAAGTGCCACCGAGGCGATGGGGGCGAGCGCGCGGGCAACCTGGCACAACCTTCCCGCCATGCTCGTGTGGAGCGGACTCATCGTGGCGCTCACCGCGCTCGGGTTCCTGTCGATCTTCGGGATGGTGGTCGTCGCACCGCTTCTGGGGCATGCCACCTGGCACGCCTACCGGGATCTCGTGCGCTGAGCTTCGCTCAAGCGGAGCGCCTGGATGGCCGCTCGCCCCGGCGCTCGGGGCCGCGCCGGCTGGCTCAGACCTTCTCCTTGAAGTATTGCTCCATCCGCACGCGCATCGCGGCATCGGGAAGCACGCCGCGGGCCGCTTTCTGGTTGTCCTCGAGGTGAGCTACCCGCGTCGAGCCCGGGATTGCGCACGTCACGGCCGGGTGCGAGATGACGTACTTGAGCAGGAACTGACTCCAGCTCGTGATGCCGAGGTCCCCCGCCCAGGACGGCAGCGGGATGGAGCGCACCTGTCGCATCAGCCGGCCGTGCACCAGGGGCAGGTTGGCGAGCACCGCGATCCTGCGCTCGAGCGCGAGCGGAAAGATCGTCTTCTCCGCATCGCGGTTCGCGATCGAGTAATCGACCTGGATGAAGTCGAGCGGATACTTGCGCATCACCTCGGCCATGTCCTCGTGCTGCGAGACACGCGAGGTGGTGACACCGTAGTAGCGGATGGTGCCGGCTTGCTTCCACTTGCGAAGCAGCGGGATCAGGGTGTCCACGCCGTCGAGGTTGTGGACCTGAAGCAGGTCGAGCCGGTGCGTACGCAACCGATCGAGCGAGCGCTTGAGGCTCCCCTCCGGGCCACGCGCATCGCCGCCGAAGTAGTCGCTCGCGCCGCTCCCCGTGAGCTTCGTCGCGAGAAACATGGCGTCCCGGATCCCCGCCGAAGCGAGTGCATCGCCGATCAGCGCCTCGCTGTCGCCGTAGGCCGCCGCGGTATCGATCACGGTGCCCCCGAGCTCGTGCATGCGGGTGATCTCCGCACGGATCGCATCCCGGTCCGAGGCCTCGAAGGAATCGGTGCCGAGCCCCACGGCGGGAAGGCGCTCCCCTGTCGAGGGTATCGGCTTGGTGATCAAGGGCTGCGGATCGGGCAGCGCGCGGGCCAGCCGCGCGCAGCTCGATCCCACGATCGCGAGCAGCCCATGGCGCAGGGCCGAGCGCCGCGAGAGGTGCTGCGGATGTTGCGGGCGTTGCGGGTCGCCTGGCGGTCGCGGCCTGTCCATGGAAGGCTCCTGGAACAGTCCGCTTATACGGCCCCCGCTCCCAAAAGGCCAGGTGGCGCCTGACCGTAACGCCTGGCCGGAGGCCTCCCCTGCGTCTCGAGCCGGCCGTTCCGCGCGCGTCGGACGAAGCGCCCGCGCGGGTTGGACGACAGCCGCCCCGGGCGATCACGCCTGTGGCGCCCCCATGACAGTGTCGCAATATCGCTACATGTCAAATGAGTGTCGGTTTGCTATACGATCGGCCCCTAGATTAAGTCCATGTAATGTCACAACACTGCGATTCTGGCGTATATTTTCCGTTGAGAACGTTTTTTGCTGCATTCAGGGCGTGTGAGGCACCGCGCCGCATTTGATGCGAGAAGCGGACAACCCCTCCGGAGGAATCGAGAACGAAGAAACTCGGGCGATCGACGCGGGCACGGGAAGGCGGTTGCCCCTTTTGCGGCCGCCCCGGGACGATCGGTGTGAATCGACACGCGGCCTTTGAGGATGGGCCGGAGCGCAAGCTCCAACGTTCCAGCCGGATGAATTGATGTCCGTGACGACGCAAGACGCCAGAGAGCGCGACGCCGGTAGGTTCACGACCGGAAAGTCGCGATGGCTGGCCGGAGCTGACTGCGATTGACCCGGTCGGTGAGTGACACCTGAAAGCCCCGCTCCATGCGGGGCTTTTTTTCAAGTGCGGGATTGCCGAAGCGGGATGCGGCGCGCAGGCCCCGCTCAGAAGTCGCTCGCGCCGGTCGTGCCGCGGGCGTGGCGCGCGGCCTCGCGATGCTCCCGGCACCACGAGTAGAAGCGGATGAGGCCCGCGGCAGCGGCGATCACCGCGGCGACCGCGGCGACGATGGGTGCGAGCCGAACGATGAGCGGGGGGCGGTGCAGGTGAACCGCGACGGCAATCTTGCCGAAGCCATGCGGTGTGAACCGCGCCGCGACCAGCCCGAACAGCACGGCCGTCGCACTGGCAAGGCCTGCGATGGCGCCGCTGAAATCACTCACGTGCTTGTGATGGAGCTGGACGTGCTGCAGCTTGTCGTGGACAGGGGTGGGCAGAATGTTCATTCTTCGTGCCTGCCGCAATCGAGGCGTGATTGTGCAGTCCGCGGCCGCCCCTCGTCCAGCCGGCGCCCGGTGCAGCTCAGCCGCCGCCCTGCGCAACCGTCCCGCGGCTAGGGAAGATCCGTGCTGCCCATGAGGTAGCGGTCGCACTCGCGCGCCGCACCGCGCCCCTCGTTGATCGCCCAGACGACGAGGCTCTGGCCGCGCCGGCAGTCTCCGGCCGCGAACACGCCCTTGACGCTCGTTGCAAAGCGGCCGTGCTCGGCCGCCACGTTGCCCCGCGCATCTCGCGCGACGCGCATCTCCTCGAGCAGCGGCTGCTCGGGCCCCACGAATCCCATCGCGAGCAGGACGAGCTGTGCGGGATGGGTCCGCTCGCTGCCGGGGACTTCGACGGCGACGAGCCGTCCAGCAGCGCTCTGCTCCCACCTCACCTCGACCGTGACGAGCGAGCGCACCCGTCCACGCTCGCCGACCAGTGCCTTGATGGTCGTCCAGTAAACGCGCGGATCGGCGCCGAATTTCGCGGCGGCCTCCTCCTGGCCGTAATCGAGCCGGTACACCTTCGGCCATTCGGGCCACGGATTGTCCGCCGCACGCTCGATCGGAGGACGCGGCAGGATCTCGAACTGGGTGAGGCTGCGGCACCCCTGGCGCATCGCGGTACCGACGCAATCCGTGCCGGTATCTCCGCCGCCGACCACCACGACGTCCAGATCGCGGGCATGGATCGGGGTCCTCTCAGGGGCGTCATCGAGCAGCGACTTGGTGCTCGCGGTGAGGTACTCCATCGCGAGGTGCACCCCTTTCAGCTCCCGCCCCTCGACCGGCAGCTCGCGCGCAACGGTGGCCCCGGTGCAGAGCACGGCCGCATCGAAGTCCTTGAGCAGCAGCAGCGACTCGACGTTCTCCCCGACGTGCGCGTTGCAGATGAACTGAACGCCCTCCTGCTCCATCAGGGCAATGCGCCGCAACACCACCTCACGCTTGTCGAGCTTCATGTTCGGGATGCCGTACATGAGAAGGCCACCGGGCCGGTCCTCGCGCTCGAGCACCGTCACCGAGTGGCCCGCTCGGTTGAGCTGAGCGGCGGCCGCGAGCCCCGCCGGCCCCGAGCCGATCACGGCGACCTTCTTGCCGGTGCGCACGGCCGGAGGCACCGGGATGACCCAGCCTTCCTCCCAACCGCGGTCGATGATCGCATTCTCGAGGGCCTTGATGGTCACGGGAGGATTCGTGATGCCGAGGACGCACGAGCCCTCGCAGGGCGCCGGGCACACCCTGCCCGTGAACTCGGGAAAGTTGTTGGTCTTCGCGAGTCGCTCGAGCGCCTCGCGCCACAGGCCCCGATAGACGAGATCGTTCCACTCGGGGATGAGGTTGTTCACCGGACAGCCCGAGGCCCCGCCGTTCAGCAACGTTCCCGTGTGGCAGAAGGGCACTCCGCAATCCATGCAGCGCGCGGCCTGATGCCGCAGCCGCCGCTCGTCCATGTGGAGATGGAACTCCTTCCAGTCACCGATCCGCTCGAGGGGCGCTCGATCGATGGGCAGCTCCCGCAGGTACTCGATGAATCCGGTCGGCTTGCCCATCGGCCTCAGTTCCCACCGATGCGCGCGAGATCGCGCGAATTCTCCTCGAACGCGGCCATGACGGCCTCCTCGCCTGCGAGTCCTTGCCCGTGCGCACGCCTGATGCACGCGAGAACTCGCGCGTAGTCCTTCGGGAGCACCTTCACGAAGCGCGCGACCGCGCGCTCCCAGCGCCCGAGCACCTCACCGGCGCGCGCGCTGCCCGTATACTCGAGATGGCGCTCGATCATGGCTCGCACCGCGGCGATCTCCTCCGCAGCATCGAGCGGCTCGATCGTGACCATCTGAGAGTTCACGTGGGTGCGGAAGTCCCCGCGCTCGTCGAGCACGTAGGCGATGCCCCCCGACATGCCTGCGCCGAAGTTGCGCCCCGCGGGCCCCAGCACGACCACGCGCCCGCCCGTCATGTACTCGCACCCGTGATCGCCGACGGCCTCGACGACCGCGGAGAGGCCGCTGTTGCGCACGCAGAAGCGCTCGCCGGCCATGCCGCGGATGTAAGCCTCGCCGGCAGTCGCACCGTAGAACGCGACATTGCCGATGATGATGTTCTCCTCGGGCAGGAAGGGCGATCCGGCCGGAGGGAAGATGACGAGCTTGCCTCCGGAGAGCCCCTTGCCCACGTAGTCGTTCGCGTCTCCCTCGAGCAGGAACGTCATGCCCGGCGGCAGGAAAGCTCCGAAGCTCTGGCCCGCAGAGCCCTGGAATCGAATCCGAATGGTGTCCTCGGGCAGACCTCGCGCGCCCCACTTGCGGGTCACCTCGCTACCCGTGATCGTGCCAACCACGCGGTTGACGTTACGGATGCGCAGACACGCCTCGACTCGCTCGCCGCGCTCGATCGCCGGGCGCGCAAGCTCGAGCAGCGTCGTCACATCGAGCGCCTTCTCGAGACCGTGATCCTGCTCGATCTGGCGATACCGGCCGATCTCGGGCCCGAGATCGGGCTGATAGAGAATGTTGCTGAAGTCGAAGCCGCGCGCCTTCCAGTGATCGATCGCCTGCTTCGGCTCGAGCCGGTCGACGCGCCCGATCATCTCGTTGAGCTCGCGGAATCCGAGCTGCGCCATGGTCTCGCGCAGATCCTGCGCGATGAACCGCATGAAGTTGACGACGTGCTCCGGCGTGCCGGCGAAGCGCTCGCGCAACCTCGGGTCCTGGGTCGCCACCCCGGCGGGGCAGGTGTTGAGGTGGCACACCCGCATCATGATGCAGCCGAGCGCAACGAGCGGGGCCGTGGCGAAGCCGAATTCCTCCGCGCCGAGGAGCGTCGCGATGGCGACATCGCGCCCGGTCTTGAGCTGCCCGTCGGTCTCGACGGCGATGCGGCTGCGCAGGTTGTTGAGCACCAGCGTCTGGTGCGTCTCGGCGAGCCCGAGCTCCCAGGGGAGGCCGGCATGCTGAATCGAGGTCTGCGGCGAGGCGCCCGTACCACCGTCGTGACCGCTGATGAGCACCACATCGGCATGCGCCTTGGCGACACCGGCGGCGATCGTGCCGACACCCACCTCGGCGACCAGCTTCACACTGATCCGGGCGTTGCGGTTCCCGTTCTTCAGGTCGTGGATGAGCTCCGCCAGATCCTCGATCGAGTAGATGTCGTGATGGGGCGGGGGCGAGATGAGACCGACGCCTGCGGTCGTATGCCGGGTCCGCGCGATCCAGGGGTAGACCTTGTTGCCCGGTAGCTGGCCGCCTTCGCCGGGCTTTGCGCCCTGAGCCATCTTGATCTGCAGCTCCCGCGCATTCACGAGGTACTCGCTCGTCACACCGAAGCGCCCCGAGGCGACCTGCTTGATGGCGGAGTTCGTCGAGTCCCCCGTCGGCAACGGGACGTAGCGCTCGGGATCCTCCCCGCCCTCGCCGGTGTTGCTCTTGCCGCCGATGCGGTTCATCGCAATGGCGAGCGTCTCGTGCGCCTCCTTGCTGATCGAGCCGTACGACATCGCACCCGATTTGAAGCGCCGCATGAGCGACTCGACGGACTCCACCTCCTCGACGGGGATGGGATCGGAGGGCTTGAACTCGAGCAGGCCCCGCAGCGTGCACAGACTCCTCGACTGATCGTCGATCAGCTTCGCATAGGATTTGTACGTCGCGTAGCTGCCGGTGCGCACTGCCTTCTGCAGCCGATGAATGGACTCCGGGTTGAAGAGGTGCGCCTCTCCCTCGGCCCGCCACTGATAGAGTCCGCCCGCCGGAAGGGCCTGGCCGTTCACGGCACGCGGTGGAAAGGCCGCGCGGTGGCGCATCAGCACCTCACGGGCGATCACGTCCATGCCGATGCCGCCGATGCGGGAAGAGGTTCCGGCGAAGTACTCGTCGATCACGTCCTGGCGCAGCCCCACGGCCTCGAAAACCTGCGCGCCGTGATAGCTCTGCACCGCCGAGATCCCCATCTTGGACATGACCTTGATCACGCCCTTGGTCGCGGCCTTCGCGAAATTACGGCACGCGGTCTGATGATCGACGCCGGTGAGGAGCTCCTCGCGGATCATCCCGTCGAGCGTCTCGAACGCGAGATACGGATTGACGGCGCTCGCCCCGTAGCCGACGAGGAGCGCGAAGTGATGCACCTCGCGCGGCTCGCCCGTCTCGAGCACGAGGCTCACGCGGGTCCGCAGGCCCTCGCGAATGAGGTAGTGGTGCACGGCCGAGACGGCGAGCAACGCCGGCACGGCAGCAAACTCGCGGTTCACGCCGCGGTCGCTGAGGATGAGGATGTTGACCTCCTCGTCCTCGATCATGCGCCGCGCCGCAAGACGCAGCTCCTCGACCGACTTGAGGAGCCCCTTCTCGCCGCGGGTCACGCGAAAGAGGGTGGGCAGCAGCCCGACCTTGAGGTCCGGCACGTTGAGCCGGCGCACCTGGGCGAATTCCTCGTTCGTGAGGATGGGCCCGTGGAGCTCGAGCCGCCGGCAGTCGGCGCGCTGGGGCCTCAAGAGATTGCCTTCCGAGCCGAGCCACACCTCGGACGAGGTGATGAGCTCCTCGCGGATGCAGTCGATCGGCGGATTCGTCACCTGGGCAAAGAGCTGCTTGAAATACTCGTACAGCAGGCGCGGCTTGGTCGAGAGCACCGCGAGCGCGGAGTCGTTGCCCATCGAGCCGACCGCCTCGACGCCGCTGCGCGCCATGGGCTCCATCAGCACCCGCTGGTCCTCGAAGGTGTAGCCGAAGGCGATCTGCCGGTGCAGCAGCGTCTCGTGATCGGGCGCGGGGACCTCCGGGGCCGGGGGAAGGTCCTCGAGGTGCAGCAGGTGCTCATCGAGCCACAGCCGATAGGGACGCTCGGCCGCGACCTGTGCCTTGATCTCCTCGTCCTCGACGATGCGCCCCTCCTCGGTGTCGACGAGGAACATGCGCCCCGGCTGCAGCCGCCCCTTGTGCGCGATGCGCTCCGGAGCCACCTCGAGTACGCCCGCCTCGGAGGCCATGATGACGAGGTCATCGGTGGTGACGTAGTAGCGCGAGGGCCTGAGGCCATTGCGGTCGAGCACGGCGCCGATCTTCTTGCCGTCGGTGAAGGCGATCGAAGCCGGTCCGTCCCACGGCTCCATGAGGCTCGAGTGATACTCGTAGAATGCGCGCCGCGCATCGTCCATGTGCGCGTGATTGGACCAGGGCTCCGGGATCATCATCATCATCGCGTGTGGCAGCGAGCGGCCGGCGAGGACGAGCAGCTCGAGCGTGTTGTCGAACATCGCCGAGTCGCTGCCGTTCGGATTGACGATCGGACGGATCTTCTTCACGTCGTCGCCGAACAGATCCGACTCGAAGAGCGCCTCGCGCGCCCGCATCCAGTTGATGTTGCCGCGCAGCGTGTTGATCTCGCCGTTGTGAGCGAGGTAGCGGTAAGGGTGCGCGCGGTCCCAGCTCGGAAAGGTGTTGGTGCTGAAGCGCGAGTGCACGAGCGCGAGCGCGGTCTCCATCGCCGGATTGAGCAGATCGGGGTAGTAGCGCGTGAGCTGCTCGGTGAGCAGCATGCCTTTGTAGACGAACGTCCTGTGCGACAGGCTCGCGAGATACCAGCTCTCCGCCCCATCGAGCGTCGAGGTACGAATCTCGCTGTAGGCGCGCTTGCGGATGACGTAGAGCTTGCGCTCGAACGCCATCTCGTCGGCGAGCGCGCGGTTCGCACCGATGAATACCTGGCGAATGAAGGGCTCGCAGCTGCGCGCCGTCTCGCCGAGGGAGCTCGAGTCGGTCGGCACCGTGCGCCATCCGAGGACGACTTGGCCCTCCGACTGCACGATGTGCTCGAAGTGCTCCTCGAGACGGCGGCGCTTGGTCGGACTGCGCGGCAGGAACACGAGCCCGCTGCCGTAGCCGCCGGGCTCGGGCAGCGCGAACCGCATCTTGCGCGCGATCTCCTTGAGGAAGCCGTGCGGCATCTGGATCAGCACGCCGGCCCCATCGCCCGTATTCGCCTCGCAGCCGCAGGCGCCGCGGTGATCGAGGTTGCGCAGCACCTCGATCGCCTGCTCGAGGATGCGGTGCGACTTGCGCCCCTTCACGTCCACCACGAACCCGACGCCGCAGGCATCGTGCTCGTACCAAGGATCGTAGAGGCCCTGCTTGCCGGGCCTTTGAACGCGCGCGCGTGTGGAGCTCATCGTTTGTCGTCCCATAGCCGGTTCGGGAGCCTGTCCGGCTCCCCGTATCCTCTCGCGCCCGCGGAGCTCGGATGAGTCCCCGCCACCGCCCGGAATCGCGTCCGCGACGGGAGGCGCGGGCCCGAAGGGCCCGCGGAGCATGCTCAAATCAAAATCTGCGTCAGGGGACCACGGGGCCCCGCGAGCACGAGCTGCAAGGCTCGCCCGCGGGCCGCGGCAGGGCGTTCAGGGTGCGCCGGTCGCCCGGCGCCTGCGCGAGCCGTACGTGGCCGGCGCAGTGCATCAGCCGCCTCAGATTACCTGGACTATGTCCCGAATATTACCGAGGCGCGGGACGCGGTCAATGGGAGCCCTTGAAACCCGTCGCAGCGACCCCAGCTCTGCTGGCGGCGCGGAATGGGCCGCGCAACTGCAACCGTAGGTTTGAGACTTGAGGAGGTCTGTCATGGCTGTCGTTCGTTACGAGCCCGCAAGCCTCGTCTCGCAGCTGCAGGACGAGATGAACCGGGTATTCACAGCCCTTTCCGGCGCCGAGGGCTCGAGTGGCGCCACTTCGACCTGGGTTCCCCCCGTGGACATCGCCGAGTACACGGATCGATTCGAGCTGCGGGTCGATCTGCCGGGCGTCGAGCCCGAGAAGGTGGACATCACGCTCGAGGACGGGGTGCTCAGCATCTCCGGGGAGCGCGAGACCGATGTGCGGCGCGCCGAGGATGCGGCCGAGACGCGCATGCGGATCGAGCGCGGCCACGGCCGGTTCTTCCGCCGCTTCGTGCTACCCGAGACCGTGGACGGCGAGCGCGTCCAGGCGAGCAACCGCAATGGCGTGCTCGCGATCACGATCCCGAAGCAGGCGAAGGCGCTGCCGCGGCGAATCAAGGTCTCCTGAGGCGCAGTGCCCGGAAGCACCCGCACCTGGGGCGCCCTCTTCCTCCTCATGAGGAGGAAGAGGGCGCCGATTCCTTGACCGGGATGAGCGTGAGGAGCCCCGCCAGCAGGAAAGCGATGCCGACGGCGACGCCCGCCCGCTGGCTCGCGAATGCCGCCGTCACGATGCCGATCGCGAGGGGCCCCACGAACGAGGTGGCATTCCCCGAAACTGCGTAGAGCCCGAAGAACTCGTTCAGCATGGCGGGCGGCGACAGCTTCGCCATGAGCGTGCGGCTCGTGGCAAGCCCTCCGGTCACGAAGAAGGCGAGCAGGTTCTGCGTCACGAGGAAGACTCGGTCGGGCAGCGTCGGGAAGATGCCTGTGCCCGCGGAGGCGGCGCGCATCGCCTCGGCGTTGAGCTTCACGAAGAACACGGTATCGGGCGTCACCGAGCAGACGACGACGTTCGCGAGCAGACAGCCGCAGACGAAGAGCCCGGTCGCGGCCTTGGTCCCCACGGTGCGGTCGAGCCACCCGGCAAAGACCCCCGAGACGGTGGCGACCACGCTGTTGATCAGCCCCATCGAGATGAGCATCCGCGGGGTGAAGTGCAGCACGCCGGCTGCGACGACGCTCGTGAAGAGCATGATGACGACGAACCCCTCGTTGTAGAGGAGCCGCGCCACGAGGAAGACGGCGGTGTTGCGATAGGTGCGTGCGCTCGAGAGGGTCTTGACGAGACTGCGCCACCCGTCGCGGATCGCCTCGGGGATGGTGCGCGAGGTGGGCGGGGAGTCGGGCGTCCAGATGAACATCGGCAGGTAGAACAGCACGAGCCAGATCGCGGCGAGGATCCCGACCGCCCGCTCGGGCTCGTGGGCTGCCGCGGACAGTCCGAAGAGCGGGTGGGCGTTGCGATCCCAGGCAAGCAGATAGAACACGAACAGGAAGATCCCGAACAGATTGCCGAGGCTGTAGCCGAGTCCACTTAGGAAGCCGATGCGCCCGGGAGGGGCGATGCTCGGCAGCATGGCGCTGCAGAAGACCGTCGAGTACTCGAAGCACAGGGTCCCGCCGACGAGCGCGACCATGATCCACACGAGCCCGGCGCCCATGTGCGGCGTCGCGAACCAGAGCGAGGCCATGCAGGGCGCACCGAGGAGCAGGCACCCGAGCAGCCAGGGCTTGCGGCGCCCGCCGGCATCGGCGATCGCACCGAGGACCGGCCCTCCGACGGCGACGAGCAGCGCACCGGCCGAAGAGACGAAGCTCCACACCGTCTGCCCGCGCACCGGATCGGGGATGACCACGGTGCTGAAGTACGCGGCGAACACGAAGATGTTCACGAGCACGTTGTACGGACTGCGGGCGCCGTCGCACACCGCCCAGGCGATCTGTCCGAGGAGGCTCGCAGGGCGAGCCGCCGCGGCGGGTGCGGCAACGACGCCGCCGACAGCGGCAAAGGGCTCGGCGGACCGGACCTGCGTCATGACTCATGATACTGTGCTGCCCGTCCATCCGGAGGGGGAGTGAGCTCTTGCGAGGGATCGTGATCGCACTCGCGGTGTGCTATCCGCTCGCGGTCCATCTCGCCGTGCTGACCGGCAGCCCCCGCCTCACCCTTGCGTGTCTCGCGCTGCTCGTCGCCCTCGCCCTTGCACCGGCGCTCGTCCGCGGGGGCGCGGTGAGCTCGATCGCGGCGCTCGTTGCAGCGGGAACTCTCGCGCTACTCTTCCTCGTATCCCCCGCCTGGACCTGGCTCCCACTCTATGCGCCGACCGTGCTCGGCGATGCCGGCCTCGCGTGGCTGTTCGGCCACACGCTCGCGCGTGGGGATGTTCCTCTCATCGAGCGGATGGTGCGCCTGCTGCATGCTCCCGGCGAGCGTCTCGATGCCGAGGTCGTTCGCTATGCGCGCGCGCTCACCGTCGCGTGGATGCTGCTCTTCGCAACCCTCGGACTCGCGAATCTCGTCCTCGCATTGCTTGCCCATCCGAACGGGGTGCTGGCCCTGCTCGGGGTCGTGCCGGACATCACCGTGCCGCAGCGTGCGTGGTCCTGGTTCGCGAACATCGCCGAGTACGTGATCGTCGCCTGCTTCTTCGTCGCCGAATACGCTTATCGGCGCTTGCGCTTTCCGCAGCAGCCGCATGCAGGGCTCCTCGATTTCCTGCGGCGCCTGAGCGCCATCGCACCGCGGGTCTTGGCGCCCGGCGCGCGGCGGCAGCGCGCAGCGTAGCCGGAGAGACTGCGACGTGACCGAACGCTGCGAGGCGTCGATCTGCATCCCGGAGGACCACCCGAGCCTGCCCGGCCATTTTCCGGGGGCTCCCCTGGTGCCGGGCGTGCTCTTGCTCGATGAGCTCGTGAGCGCCGCCGAGCGGCAGCTTGGACGCACGCTTTGCATCACGGGTCTCCCGCAGGTGAAGTTCCTCTCGCCCGTGCTTCCGGGACAGCGCGTCCACTGTGCGCTCGAACTCGCTGGTGACCGGCTCGGATTTCACCTGACGCGCGCCGGCCAGCCGATCGCGCGTGGCAGCTTGCGGCTGAGCGGGCCGAAGCCCGCAGGCAAGCGCCCATGAGTGACTCCTGGCGCGAGCGCCCGGAGGGCGGCAGCGCGCTCGCGCTGCGCCTGATTTGTGCCTTCGCCCTGCGCTTCGGGCGCGTGCCGGCCCGCATCGCGCTCTATCCGATCACGGCTTACTTTCTCCTGCGCCGGGGTCCGGAGCGGCGCGCCTCGCGGGCCTACCTCGAGCGGGCCCTGCCCCATCCCCCGAGGCTGCGGGACCTGGCTCGCCACCTGCATTCCTTCGCCGCCACCATCCTCGATCGGGTGTTCCTGCTCTCCGAGCGCTACAAGCGCTTCGACATCCGCATGTTCGGGCTCGAGGTGTTCGCGCGCGCGCTGCGCGCCCGACGCGGGGTGCTGCTCATCGGCTCGCATCTCGGCAGCTTCGACGTCGTTCGAGTGCTGAGCGAGGAGTGGCCGCAGACCCCGGTGCGAGTGGTCTTCGATCTCGAGCAGGGGCCCGCCCTCACCGCGCTCCTGCGTACGCTCAACCCGGGTCTCGCGGCGACCATGATCAATGCCCGCTCCGCCGGTCCGACGGTCATTCTCGCGATCAAGGAGACACTCGATCGCAACGGCATCGTCGCGCTGCTCGCCGACCGCGCGCGCCCCGGCGAACCCTACGAGCTTGCCGAGTTCCTGGGCCGGCCCGCTCCGTTCCCCACGGTCCCCTGGCAGCTCGCCGCCGCCCTCGGCGCACCGGTCGCCCTCGCGTTCGGACTCTATCGCGGCCAGAATCGCTACGACCTGTACTTCGAGAGCTTCATCGACGGCCGCGCCGAAGAGCGCCTCGGGCGCAGCGAGCGCCGGGCGCTGGCGGTGACCTGTGCCCGGCGGTTCGCCGAGCGGCTCTCGAAGCATGCGCGGCTCGCCCCCTACAACTGGTTCAACTTCTATGACTTCTGGCAGCAATCGACTCCGTCGGCCGACACTCGCCCTGCTGCTCCTCCTCCCGGCGGCAGCCTGGTGCGCCGCACCTGAGATCGAGCGTCTGCTCGAGAGTCTTGCGCGGCCCCAGCCCTCCTCCACGAGCTTCGTCGAGGCGCACTTCTCGGCGCTCCTCGCGCGCCCGCTCGTCGTCTCGGGCGAGCTCGAGTACCTCGGGCCCGGGACCCTCGCACGGAAGGTGCAGTCCCCGTACGAGGAGCGCTCCGAGATCGAGGGGAACACCGCGACCGTCGAGCGCCCCGGGGAGCCACCCCGGCACTTCTCGCTCGATGCGGCCCCGCAGATGCAGGCCCTGGTCGCGAGCTTCGCGGGCCTCCTCAGCGGCAACTACGCCGCGCTCCAGCGGAATTTCATGCTCGACCTGCACGGCGATGCGAGCCACTGGCTGCTCGGACTCGTGCCGCGCAATGCGCAGGTTCGAGAGAGCATCCGCTCGATCACCGTGAACGGCAGCGGCTCGCAGCCGTTGTGTCTCACGACCTACCAGGCGAACGACGACACGACCATCCTGTTGCTCGGTCCGGCGGCGCGAGCGCATCGGCCGCGCACACCGGACCGGGCCTGGTTCGACGCGCAGTGCCAAGGTCGAAACCCCTGAGTCCGCGGCTCGACCCGCCTCTCGATCCGCGCCGCCCGATGGGCGCAGGCAACGGCAAGCGGATCGCGCTCGGCGTCGGCTGGGTGGGGATCCTGCTGCTCCTCGGGGCCTACATCATCGGCACGCTGCGCGTGAGCGGGGATCTGCGGCTGTTCTTGCCGACTCCGCACACCCGCACGGCACGACTGATTCTCGAGGAGGTGAGCGCGGGTCCCGCGTCGCGCCTTCTGCTGATCGCCCTCGACGGCGCGAGCGATGAGCTCCTCGCCACCACCTCCGGACGCCTCGCTACCGCGCTGCGCGGCGATCCTCGATTCCGGTTCGTCGCGAACGGGGAGAATCTCCTCGGCTCGATCCCCCAGGCGTTGCTGCCGTATCGCTATCTTCTCTCTCCGACGCTCGATCACGAGCGACTCGATGCGAGCTTTCTGCACCGGGAGCTCATCGCGCGCGAGCGCGACCTCGCCTCTCCGGCCGCGAGTGTGCTCGAGCCCTGGCTGCCGCGCGATCCGACGCTCGAGATCGTGAAGGTGCTCGAGTCCTTTGAATCGCCCCACGAGCCACGCGTGCTCGATGGCGTGTGGTTCAACGCGCAAGGAAGCAGCGCCCTGCTCATCGTCGAGACGGCGGCGCCCGCGTTCGACCCGCGGGCGCAGCGGATCGCGATCGACGCACTGCGCAGCCATTTTCTCGCCGCCCGCACGGCCCCGGCGGTGCGCCTGACGGTCGCCGGGCCGGGCGCGTTCTCGGTGCTCATGCAGAATCGCAGCGAGGCGGACGCACGGCTCGCCGGCTATCTCGACACCGCAGGCATGGTGCTCTTGATGCTGCTCGCCTATCGGAGCGTGAGCCGCGTCGTGCTCGGCACCTTGCCGCTCGCGACCGCGGGCGTCGCCGCGCTCGCAACCGTCACGGCGCTGTTCGGCACGGTGAACGGCATCACGATAGCCTTCGGCTTCACGCTGATCGGCGTCGCGATCGACTATCCGATCTTCCTCTTCAGTCATCAGCCCCCGGGGGAGACGGGCATCGAGACGGCGCGCTCGATCTGGCCGACGCTCGCGACCGCGGTCGCCGGCCTCTCGATCGCCTACCTCGCCTTCGTGCTCTCGGGCGTCATGGGGCTCGTCGAGCTCGCCTGCTTCAACGTCGCGGGCATCGCGAGCGCGGGGCTCGCGACGCGCTACCTGCTGCCGCGACTCCTGCCCGCCGGCTCCCGCGACTTCGGGCGCTCGGGTCTCGCGGAGCGCCTGGCGAGCCTCGCGGACAGAGCCCCGCGCCTCGGATGGCTTGCGCCAGTCGTCGTCATCTCGAGTGTAGCGGCACTCGCCTTCGTGCCGGGACCCTTCTGGCAAAACGATCTCGGCCAGCTGACGCCCGTGCCACAGCCGCTGCTCGCCCGGTACGAGGCGCTGCACCAGGAGCTCGGGGCGCCGGACGTGCGCTACCTGCTCGCGGTCGAGGCCTCAACGGCGGACCAGGTGCTCATCGAGGAGGAACGGCTGCGCGCTGGGCTGCAATCCCTCGCGGCGCGCGCTGCCGTGTCGGGATTCGAGGATGCGGCACGCTATCTCCCGAGCGCATCCGTCCAGGAGCGGCGCCGAGCGGCGCTGCCGGATGCGCCGGAGCTGCGCGCCGCGCTCGATCAGGCGCTGCGCGGCACGGCTTTCCGGCCGGGCGTCTTCCAGCCGTTCCTCGACGATGTCGCCCGAGCGCGGCGGCTTGCGCCGCTCACGCTCGCCCGCCTCGCGGGAACGCCGCTCGAGCTCAGCGTCGGGAGCCTCCTGTTCGAGCGCAGCGGGAGCTGGACGGGGCTCGTCACCTTCTCCGACGTGCACGATCCGCAGGCGCTCGAGCGTCTCGCCGCCTCATCGGGCGGAGCCGTGCGACTCATCGACCTGAAGCAGGCCTCGGAGGATCTCATCGCGAAGCAGCGCGTGCGCATCCTCTTCAGCATCGCCGTCGCGGCGGTGCTGCTCGTCGCGGTCGTCTACGCGGCGCTGCGCTCGGCACGGCGCACGGTGAGGGTACTCACCCCCATGGCCCTCACGACGCTTGCGATCGTCGCCCTCCTGCACGCGGCGGGCGTTGCCCTCAATCTCTTCCATCTCGTCTCGCTCGTGCTCGCCGCGGGCCTCGGCCTCGACTATGGACTGTTCTTCGAGCGCACGCTGCACGAGGAAAGCGGGCGGCGCAGGACGCTGCACGCCCTGTCAATCTGCGCGCTCGCAGCCGCGACCGTCTTCGCAGTGCTCGCGAGCTCGACGCTACCGGTGCTGCGCGCAATCGGTGTGACGGTCGTGATGGGCGTCGTCGGAAACTTCGCACTCGCGCTCCTCATGATCCGATCGGGGGGCACGCCAAGCCATGCTCGAGCACGATGAGATCGCCACGCTGATCCCGCACCAGGGCTCGATGTGCCTGCTCGAGCGTGTGCTCGAATGGGACGCGGAGCACGTGGTGCTCGCGACGGCGACGCATCGCTCGCCGGCCCATCCGCTCGCGAGCGCTGGGCGCTTGCGCGCGCTGCACCTGTGCGAGTACGCGGCGCAGGCGATGGCGGTGCACGGCGAGCTCCTCGCGCGCGCCGCGGGCTCGCACGCGCCGCCCGGAATGCTCGTCGCGCTGCGCGATGTCGAGCTCTCGCGAACGTACGTCGAGGATCTACCGGGTGAGCTGCGCATCGCGGCCGCGCGGCTCCTCGCGACGCGCGACAGCTGGCAGTACGCCTTCACGGTGCATCACGGCGGGGAGCTCATCGCGGGAGGACGCGCCGCGATCATGGCGCCGAGACGCTAGCGCGGCCCGCTACGGGTGCATCGGACGCACCGAGACCTCGAGCGCCAGCCCCGCGCTGAGTGTCAGCGTCACGGACCTCTCGGTCTCGTCCGCGAGCGCCTCGAAGAGCGTGAGGCCGTCCGCGATCGCGTTGCCCTCGACGAGCGCCGCATTCGACGCCCGTGCGGGTGTTGCGCTCGCCGGGACACCTTCGGGCACCTTCTCGACGCGGATGTCGAGCCCGATGCGGCTGCGCAGCGTCCGCTCCGGCGCAAGCAGCAGTGCCGTACCGAGCATCCCGCGGCTGCGGGCCATCGTCGCGATCGGGCCGCGCCCTTCGACGTCGTAGGCGACGAAGAGCACGCGAGTGCGCTCGAGCGCTTGCACGGCGGCGGCGAGGAGCCCCGCCGCGAAGGTGTAGCGGTGCGCTGCGAGCGCGGTGTAGGGCGCGAGGCATCCGGTCGCGATCGCCCAGTAGCCCGCCGCCGCATTGTGTACGGAGTGATGGAACTTCGTCGGGGAGGTATCGAGCGGACTTCTCGCGAGTTGCTCGCACATCGCATCGCTCACCGCGAGGTCGCCGTAGGCGGATGCGAACACGCTCGGCAGCTCCTGAGGAAGGCAGCCCGCGGCCGCGCAGGCGCTCGCGGCCACCTCGAGCGCAATGGCGACCGTATCGGGCGCGCGGCGCCGCTCCGTCTGCGGCAGAAGCGCCGGGGTCGGACGAGACGCCGGGACCTCGGGCGGAGCGCTTTCGCCGCGCAGGATCGACCGCGCGGCGCTCCAGCCCGCAAGCCGCGGCGCCCACAGACCGATTCCCTCGACGTAGAGCTCCCATGGATGCATCGCAGGAGCGCTCAGCGTCGAGCTTCCCGGCCGAACAGCAGCACGCAGTTGCTGCCTCCGAAGCCGAAGGAATGGCTCGAGGCGTGCCGCAGATCGCGCCGCTCGTTGTGCAACCGGACCTGCGCTCCGCACACTTTATCCACGACGCTCGAATTGAGCGTGCCGGGGGCGAGCCCCGTCTCGAGCGCAAGAAGCGTGATCACTGCCTCGAGGATGCCCGCGGCCCCGAGGGTGTGCCCGGTCCACCCCTTCGTCGAGCTCGCGAAGGTGCGCTCCGGAAAGAGCTCGGCGACGACGCGCCCCTCGATCTCGTCGTTCTTCTGACTCGCCGTGCCATGGAGGTTGATGTAGTCGATCTCCTCCGCGCGCAAGCCCGCCTGAGTGAGTGCCTGCTGGATCGCGAGCCGCACGCCCCGACCATCCGGATGGGGCGAGGACATGTGATGGGCATCGCTCGATTCGCCGTAGCCGAGCAGCCACGGACCGTCGCCGTCGCGCTCGAGCAGCGCAAAGCCTGCCGCCTCCCCGAGGCTCAAGCCCCGGCGCGCAGGGTCGAAGGGCCGGCAGGGTTCCGGCGAGAGCAGCCCGAGGGAATGGAATCCGAAGAGGATGCTGCCGCAGAGCGTATCCGTGCCGCCGACCAGCGCGGCATCCGCAAGCCCCCGGCGCACGAGCCGCTCGGCGTAGGCGAACACTTTCGCGCTCGAGGAGCAGGCGGTCGCGATGGTCGTCGCCACGCCATCGAGCTCGAGGGCATGCTGCACGAAGTGGCACAGGGAATGGGGGGAATGGACGATCATGCGCTGCAGATCCGCCGGGTACTGTCCGTCCGGCTGCAAGCGCGCATACGCCTCCTCGGTCGCCCCGATGCTGGAGGTCGAGGTACCGAGCACCACGGCGACACGCTCCGGGCCGTAGCGCTCGCGGGCGGCCAGCGCGCGCTCGCGGAATCCGTCCTGGGTGATGCCGAGCCAGGCGAGCCGGTTGTTGCGGCATTCCCAGTCGGCGAACGACCCCGGAAGCTCGGCCTGCTCGAGTCCTCCGACCCGACCGATCCACGTGTGCAGGGGCGTCGCGGAGAAATCATTGGGGCTCAGGCCGGTGCGCCGCATCCGCAGCGCCTCGGTGAGCGCATGGCGGCCTGCCCCGGCGGCGCAGGTCGCGGTGAAAGCGGTGACGCAGAGCGGCGATGCTCGCATCGGCGTTCCCCGGCGAGATGCCGCTTCCCCTCCGAGCGGCATCATGCCTTCGCGCGGTGCTCCTCGATGTGCTGAGAAAGGGATCTCAGTGAGGCGAAGATCCGACGATTCTCCTCCTCGTCGGCGCGGAGCTGGAATCCGTAGCGCTTCGAGATCTCGAGCGCGATCTCGAGGGCGTCGATCGAATCGAGCCCCAGCCCGGCACCGAAGAGCGGCGCCTGGGGATCGATGCTCTCCGGGGCCACCGTCTCGAGGTTCACGGCCTGGACGATCAATCGCGCGAGCTCGCGCTCCGGGGGCGTCTGGCTGGCGGGCATGTCCGATGGCGCGATAGACTCTTTGAGCACGGGGGTCACGGGAGAAATCCTATCACAGCACTCGCGCGCGACTGTCCGCAGCCGGTCGCCAGAACGCGGGACGCCCCAATGCCCCCGAGGGAGACCAGGAACATCGGGCCGGTGCTGGAGGAACGCTCAAGCTGACATGGTGGGTCTCGAGCACTCGTTGCCGGCTCCCAGCGTGCCGCCGCGCGTCGATTATGTGGCGCTCGGGCCGGGCGCTCCTCTTGCGCCGGAGGTACTCGCGGCGGTCGTGTTCGGCAGCCCGCCTTCGGGGCCCCGCGACCCGCGCCGCGTCCACGTCGGCTTGAGCCCCCTCCCGGCGGCCGCGACCGTCGAGCTGTGGCGCGCCGCAGGCAGCGTCGAGACGGGACAGGAGGGGTTGCTGCGCTTCGCGGCCGACACGGACCATCTCGCCGGGGTGGTGGAGCTCGACGAGCGCGAAGTCGGCGGCCTCGCCGCTGCCGCGGAGCGGGCCTATGCGACCCTGCGGCGCTTTCAGTCCACCTCGGCGCATCCCCACCTGCTCCGCGCCTGGAACTACTTCGACGCGATCAACCACGGATCGGCCGACGAGGAGCGCTACAAGCAGTTCTGTCTCGGCAGGGCCCGGGGTCTTGCACCCTGGCCGGCCAGCCGGTACCCGGCGGCGAGCGCCATCGGGCGGCGCGACGGTGAGCCGATACTGCAGGTCGTCTTCGTCGCGGGCCGGGCCCGGGGTATCCCTCTCGAGAACCCCCGCCAGGTGAGCGCCTACCACTATCCCCGCCGGTACGGTCCCGCCGCCCCGAGCTTCGCCCGCGCGATGATCGTCGGCCAGCGTCTGCTCCTCATCTCCGGCACGGCCAGCATCGTCGGCCATGCCTCGCGCCACACCGGCTCCCTCACCGCCCAGATCGACGAGAGCCTCGCCAATCTCGAGAGCATTCTCACGCACGCGAGCGCCGCACAACCCGCGATGTCCCCGCGGTGGGGCGCACGCAGCCTCTTCAAGGTCTACCTGCGCGACAGCGCCTCGGCGCAGCAGGCGGCAGCACATCTCGCGAGACGGCTTCCGCCGGGGGCGCGCTACCTCATACTCGAGGCGGACATCTGCCGCTCGGAGCTGCTCGTCGAGATCGAGTGCGTGCACGACAGCTGAGCGCGTCCGCTCGAGCTGCGAGCGCTAGTTCGAGTGGTGCCGCTCGAGGTGCGGCGCCGCGAGGCTCAACAGCGCCTCGCGGGACAGCTTCCCCAGCTCGTTGCGGGGCAATGCCGGCACCAGCACGAGCGGTCGCGGCATGAACGCAGGATCGATGCTGCGGCTCAGCTGGGCGGCGATCTGCTCGACGGTGAGCTGCGGTGCCACGACGAGCGCTGCCACGCGCTTCACCCGGCCGGCATCGCCCTCGGTCTGGAACGCAACGGCGTCCCTCACGCCGGGGATACCCAGAATCCGGCGCGTCAAGTCCGAGAGCGAGGCGCGCTTGCCCGCAACCTCGATCATGTCAACGTTGCGACCTCGTACGACGAAGCGATCGGACGCGACGAGCTCGATCACATCCTGCAGGGTGGTCGGCGCAGCGAACCACGGCGCGTCGGCTGCCGTCGATGCGCTCCCCGGCGTGAGCGTGACGCCGGGATACAGCCTCCAGTGCTCCTCCCGCGCGGTAAGGCGCGTCGCGATCACGGCGGTCTCGGTGGACCCGAACATCTCGAGCAAGGTCGTCTCGAGGCCCCGCTCGATGGCGCCGGCGAGCGTGCGATCGAGCGGGGCGGTCGCGGAGACGACCAGACCGATCTCGGGAAAGCGCTGGCTCGACTCGGCGAGGGCGCGAAGGTGCACCGGGGTGGTGACGAGCACGCGCGGCGCAGGCACCTCGGCCAAGGCGGCCGCGACCTCGGCGGGAAAGAGCGGCCTGCCGCAGTGCACCCCCATGTCGGCAGCGAGGGGCAGCAGGACCGAGAGCTCGGTGCCGTACATATGCTGCGCAGGCACGGTCGCGACGATCGAGGGGCGCGCATCGCCGTAGCGTGGCTCGAGACCTTCGCGGATGCGGGCGGCGTTGAGTCGCGTGCTCCCCATCAGCTGCTTCCAGCTCTTCGCGTGAGCGCGCGGAGCCCCCGTGGTACCCGAGGTGAAGGCGATCTGGGCGATGTGCTGCTCATCCGGGGCGTGGGGAGGGCCGAGCGTCTCGCAAGGCGAATTCCCCAGGGCGCGGTCGATCCACCCATCGTCGCAGCGGTAGCTCTGCGGAAAACCTGCCTCGACCTCCGCAATCACCTCCTCGGCCCGTGACGGGGGCATGAGGCTCGTGTGGCCGCGAGCGAGCGCGGCGGCGTAGGCCGTGAGGAATCGATCGCGGTGCTCGCAGAGATTGACGAGATACCCGCTCGCCGGCAGCGCCGCCGCCACACGCGCGACGTTCCGCGAGAACTCGGCGACCGTGACGGGGCGATCCCGGACCCAGAGGATTGGGCGCTCCGCGTCCGCGAGGAACGGGAGCGGGGAGGATCGATTCGCGGGTGATGCCACGCGGGCGAGCCTTCGATCAGAGAGCGCGGCGGAGCACGAGCGAGGTGTTGACTCCGCCGAAGGCGAAGTTGTTGCTCATCACGTACTCGGTCTCGAGGAGGCGCCCTTCACCGACGATGTAATCGAGCTCGCCACAGCGCGGATCGATGCGCTCGAGATTCAAAGTCGGCGCGAACCAGCCGCGGTTCATCATCTCGATGCTGAACCACGCTTCGAGCGCTCCACAGGCCCCGAGCGTATGGCCGAGGTAGCTCTTCTGCGTGCTGAGTGGAACGCGGGCACCGAATACCGCCGCCGTCGAGCGCGACTCTGCGATATCCCCGTGCTCCGTGCCCGTGCCATGGCCGTTCACATAGCCGATCGCCGCCGGAGCGAGCCCGGCATCGCGCAGCGCGAGCTGCTGCACGGCGCGCATCGTGCTCTCCTCGGGGCGGGTCACGTGGGTGCCGTCGCAATTGGTTGCGAAGCCGACGATCTCGGCGCAGAGGTGTGCGCCGCGCGCGCGCGCGTGCTCGAGCTCCTCGAGCACGAGGATGGCCGCGCCCTCGCCGACGACCAGGCCGTCTCGATTGCAATCGTAGGGCCGCGGCGTCGCATGCGGCTCGGCGTTGCGCCGGCTCGTCGCATAGAGAATGTCGAACGAGATGGCCTGCGTCGGGCACAGCTCCTCGGCGCCACCCGCGACCATGACGGTCTGCAGCCCGTGCTTGATGCACTCGTACGCGTAGCCGATCGCCTGGCTACCGGAGGTGCACGCGCTCGAGGTGGGCAGCATCCGGCCGCGCAGACCGAAGAAGATGCTGATGTTGGCAGCGGCCGTGTGCGGCATCATCCGTACGTAGGAGTTCGCGTTGAGCCCGGACGAGGAGCCCTCGAGCAGCATCACCGCGTAGTCCCGGATATCGGGAATGCTGCCGATCGAGGAGCCGCATGCGACTCCGACGGTACCGCCCCCGAGGAGCGGATCGCCGAGCAGCTCGGCGTGACCCAGCGCGCGCTCGGCCGCAGCCACGGCGAGCAGCGCAACCCGCCCCATCCCGCGCGTTTGCTTGCGCGTCCAGTGCGGCGGCGGCTCGAAGGCAGGAAGCGGCGCCGCGAGCTTGGAGTTGAGGTCGGCGAATCGCTCCCACTCGGGCATGTAGCGTACGGCATTGCGCCCGGCCCGAAAGCGCGCTTCGATCTCGGCAAAGTCGCAGCCGAAGGCCGTGATTCCCCCCATGCCGGTTACGGCGACCCGATGCATCAAGCGAAGCCCGCGGCGATCACGACGCCGCCCGCATCACGAGAATCCCCCATCCACCGCAATCACCTGCCGGGTAAGGTACGCGGCGCCTGGCGACATGAGAAAGCTCACGACCTCGGCCACCTCGTCCGGCCGCCCGGTGCGGCCCATCGGAATGAGCTCGAGCAGCGCCTCGAAGGGCGCCTCGTGGCTCATCTCGGTCTCGATGAGCCCGGGAGCCACGCAATTGACCGTGATCTGCCGCTTCGCGAGCTCGAGCGCGAGCGCCTTCGTCGCGCCAATGATCCCGGCTTTCGCGGCGCTGTAGTTCACCTGCCCGCGGTTGCCGAGGAGTCCCGAGACGGAGGAGAGCGTGACGATCCGCCCCGGAGCACGGCGCCGCACCATCGGCATCACGATCGGCTGCAGCACGTTGTAGAAGGCATCGAGGTTTGCCGCGACGACGCGGTCCCACGCCTCCCCGCTCATCGCCGGAAAAATTGCATCCTCGGCGAGGCCTGCATTGCAGACCACTCCGTAGTAGGCGCCGTGCGCTTCGATGTCGGCGCTCAGACACTCACCCGAGCGCGCTCGATCGGTCACGTCGAACTGCAGCACGCGCACCGTGCGTCCGAGAGCGCGAACCTGCGCCTCGACCGCCTCCGCCTCGGCGCGGCGCTCCCGGCAATGCACCACGAGATCGTAGCCATCGCGCGCGAGCCTGAGCGCAATGGCGCGGCCGATGCCCCGGCTCGAGCCGGTAACGAGAATGGACGCGCTCACGTGCGCGCGCGGTTCTGCAGCGTGCACAGCTGCGCGAGCGTGTCGAGCCTGCGCCGCGGCTCGGCCACGAAGGGGTTGCTGCGATCCCACGCATAGCCTGCGAGCACCGAGCAGACCATGCGCCGGATGTCCGATGGCCGCGGATCGCTGAAGAAGATCTCGTGCAGCCGCCCGTCGTACCAGGCGCTCACGAACTCCCGGAAGCAGTCGATCCCGACGCGCAGCGGCCGCTCGAACTCCCCCTCCCAGTCGACGGCGGCGCCCTTGAGCTGCCGCTCGAGCACGTGGACGGCCATGCTCGCGGAGCGCATCGCGATGGTCACGCCCGAGGAGAACACCGGATCGAGAAATTCGGCCGCGTTGCCGAGAAGCGCGAATCCCGGTCCATGCATCGCGGTGACGTTCGCGGAATAGCCGCCGATCTCGCGCGCCGGAGTGTCCCACTCGGCCTGCGCGAGGAGCCGTGCGAGTCTTCGATCCTCGTTCACGATCCCGCGCAGCCGCTCGGACACGCTCCCCCGATACCCCGCGAAGAACTCCTTGCGCGCCACGACGCCGATCGAGGCACGGCCGCCCGAGAACGGAATGAGCCAGTACCAAACGTCCCGGTGCTGCGGATGCACCGTGATCAGGATCTTGTTGCGATCGAAGCCCTCCCCGCTGATGTGATCCGCGACGTGCGTGAACATCGCATGCCGGACCGGAAAGGCGGACGGCCGCTCGAGCCCGAGCAGCCGCGGCAGCGTGCGCCCGAAGCCACTCGCATCGAGCACGAAGTCCGCCTCGATCACCGCTCCGCCGTCGCCGGCGCAGGAGCCGCCCGCCGCGCGGGCGGTGACCTCGGCACGGCCGCGCCCGCACTGCACCGCGACGATCTCCGTCTCGTAGCGGATCTCGACGCCCTGGCGCTGCGCCTCATCGGCGAGGAGCTTGTCGAAGGGTGCCCGCTCGACCTCGTAGGTGGACACGCGCCCGGGGGTGAAGCTGTCGCAGAAGTCGAACTCTCCGTACTGCTCCCCACGGCTGAACGCCGCACCGTTCTTGTACTGGAAGCCGGCGCAGTCCACCGCCTCGATCATGCCGGCCTCCGCGACGAAATCGAGGCAGTGCACGAGCAGGCTTTCCCCGATCGAGAATCGCGGGAAGCGCTGTCGCTCGAGCACCAGGACGTCGCGGCCATGGCGTCTGAGGAGCGCCGCCGCGATCGAGCCGGCGGGCCCCGCCCCGATCACGACGATCTGTCTGCGCTCGCTTGCCATCATGCCCGAGTGCCCCCCGCGTCCGACCGGAGCGGACCGGTCGGCTCGCCGTCCGGCTCGCGCCAGAACGGATAGAAGTTGAACCATTGCAGAGGCTCGAGCCGCACGTAGTGCGCGAGCCGATCGGCGAAGCGCTGCGCGTTGAGTGCGAGGGCGGCCTCGCGCGCGGCGCGCGGCAGGGCAATCCGGTGCGCGAAGGGCTCGAAATACACGTGATTGCGGCCCGCCCGCCGCAGGCAGAACAGCAGGTGCACCGGACACTCGAGCAGCGCCCCGAGCAGGTAGGGTCCGACTGGCAGGGGCGCCGTACCGCCGAGGAACTGCACATCGACGGTGCGCCCACCATGCACCGGAACGCGATCGCCCGCAATGACGACCCACTCGCCGCGCTCGATACGCTGCTTGAGCGCAAGAGCGGTCGCGGCGCTGAACTCACCGACCTGCAGCAGCTCGACCTGCGAAGCGCCGGCCATGGCGAGCACGCGGGTGAAGTAGGCGGCGTGCCGCGTGTGCACCAGCACGTTGAGCCGCACCCGCTTGTTGAGGCACGCGAGGGCGCGGCACACCTCGATGTTCCCGAGATGCGAGCCGATGACGAGCAGTCCCTCGTTGGCGGCGGCGGCGGCGCGCAACCTGCCATGGTCATCGAAGTGGACCTGCGCGTAATCGAGCCGTCCCGACCAGGCATCGAGCTTGTCGCGGATGGCGTGCGCGAAGGCGACGAAGTGCCGGTACGCACAGGCCGAGTCGGGCTTGAGGCCGCACTCCGGCGCCTCGAGCGCGATGTGCCGCAGGTATTCGCGGGACATCGCGCGGGCGCGGCGGCTGAAGAGAAAGAAGTAGAGCGCCGCCGCGTACACGAACGGGGTCGTGACGGGCCTCCCGAGGAGGCGTAAGCCGAGCACCATCAGGCGCATCATGATGAGCGAGCCGCGCTCGCGCGTGCTCGCCCAGCTCGCCTGGATGATGGCGCCGCCCGAGCTCATGCGAGCTTGCGCGCAACGAGCGCAGGCAGGCGCACCAGCATGCCCCCGAGGAGGCGCAGCTGCAGCGCGACCATCCGAGCGTTATCGCGCACCATGCGAAAGTGCGAGACGCCGTCGAGCGGATAGGTAACGCGCGTCGGCAACCAGCGCAGCGGCACCCGCCGCCAGCAGAGCCGCACCAGGATCTCCACGTCGAAATCCATGCGGGCGCCGATGTGCTCGCGCGCGATCAGGCGCGCGACCGCGGCGAGCGGATAGACGCGAAATCCGCAGAGCGAGTCGGGGACCTCGAGCGAGAGCGTCTCGAGCCACACGAGCACGTGCGTGAGGTAGCGACCGTAGCGCCTCGCGAGCGGCATCGAGGCGTCGAACAGCGGGCGGCCGCAGACGAGCGCCGCCGGGTGCGCACGCGCCTCGGCGATGAAGCGCGGAATGTCCTCGAGGGAGTGCTGGCCGTCGGCATCGATCTGCAGCGCGTGGGTGAACCCAACGCTTGCGGCCGCCTCGAACCCGGTGATCATCGCACGGCCCTTGCCGCGATTGGCGGAGAGCCTCACGAGGCTCACCTCGGGGACCTCCCCGGCGAGGCGCTCGAGCTCGCGTGCGCACGTGGGTCTCGAGCCGTCGTCGACGATGAAGCATGGCAGCTCTGCGGCACGCACGGCAGCGACCACCCGCGCGATGGTGCGCTCGTGGTCGTAGACCGGAATGATCGCGCAGGGACGAAAGCCGGCAGCCACGGCGAAGCCTCCGCCCCCTCAGGTGCGCATGAGCCGCTCGACGGCCTGCGCGAGGTCGGCGACGGTGCGCACTGACCGGAAGTCCTGCGCGGAGAGCTTGCGACCGGTCGAGCGCTTGACCTGATCCACGAGATCGACCGCATCGATGCTGTCGATCTCCAGGTCGTCGGCGAGCCGGGCGCCGGGGGTGATGCGGGCAGGGTCGAGCCGGAACAGCTCGACGAGAGAGGCACGAATCATCTCGTACACCTCCCCGGAGTGCTGCTCCGGGCCCTTCTGATCCTGCGTCGCCATTCGGACCGCCCCAGCCTCTCAAGAACCGTTCGCGCTTGACATACTCAGCCGACTCCTCCCCCGGCCATGCGCTCCGTCGAGAACACCCGCAGCAGTTCCTCGTGGAATGCGCGGGCGGCGAGCGGTGCGGGCGCGCTCCGCCGGAGGGGCCCGGGATCGAGGTCCGCACCGGCGCGGACCGAGAAATTGACGCGCCGCTCCGGGATACGGTACCAAGGATCGCTCTTCGCCAACGTCGGCGGACTGCACTTGATATACACGGGCGTTACCACCGTCGCGGCCCTCACCGCGATTGCGGCTGCTCCCCGATGAAACTGCAGCGCTCGCCCGGGCACTGTACGCGTGCCCTCGGGAAATATTATTACACTTTGTCCGCCGCGAAGTGCATCCGCGGCATCCTCGATCATCCGGTCGGTCGGCGCGTTGCTCACATAACCGGCCGCCGCGACGGACCATCGCGTGAGGGGGTTGCGCCATAACTCGTGCTTCACGATGCAGTTCGAGCTTGGCGCAAAGCCGAGCAAAAACACCACGTCGATGAGCGTCGGGTGGTTCGCAAGGATCAGCTGGCCCGGCCTGCCGAGCCTCTCGAGACCCTCGAGCTCGTAGGTGAGAACACCCATGGCGCGCATGAAGGCGGCGAACCAGCGCATCGCGCGTCCGAGCGCGCCGCGCACGGTGCGCGCGCGCGCGCGCAGCGGCAGCAGGCGGCTCGCGGGCGCGACGAGCAGCGCGAACGCGAGGCAGCCGGCGCCGAATACGGCGAAGCACAGCGCCGTCGCTGCGAGCCGCCAGAGGTGGCGATCGCGCCGGACCTGCACATTTGAGAGCTCGCTCACGCGCCAAGTATTGCATCAGCACGCGATGTGCCGTAACGTGCGCGCGGCGTTGCGAGCCGCAGTGGGCGGCCCACTCGACCGGGAGGTGTGGCGGACCGATGAAGAAGCGCAGTGGATCGCCTGGAGCGATTCATGAGGAGCCGCGCCGCAGTGCGCGACGACCCCGCGAACGCGGGGAGCGGGCCCCGAGCGGGCCGCGTAGAGCATCGGGCGACAGTGACCCTGGGCCCCGCCTTCAACGAGTCTCCGAATATCTCGCGAAGAATTTCCCGGACTTCTTCGCCGAGGCCCGCTTTCAAGTCGGAGACGACGATTACTTCCTCTACGCCCGTTTCGGGCAGTACCTCGCCCGAGCCATCGAGCAGAACCGGGCGCCAGTAGCCAAGATCAATCGCGGATTCACCGTGCTCAACAAGATGGCGCGGGCTTCGGCCAAGCATCCGGGCATCCGCCAGATGCTGGTGTCGGGGCCGCTCGAGTACATCGTCGATGCTCCGAAGGCGCGCCGCCTCGCGCGCAAGCGACTCTCCCCGGTCGCGCAGGGGTACCTCGAGAGTCTCTGCGAGTGAACTTGAGGGTGGCCGCTCATGATCGACCGCGCGCGCGAGCTTCGCGAGTTCTGGTTCGGGCCGCTGCCGCTCACGGCGCCGCGCCTCGCGGAGCGCTTGCGGTTCTGGTTCGGAGCGGACGACGAGCCTCGAGCGGCGCAGCGCGCGCGCGACGCAGAGCTGCGGGCCCGCTTCGAGCCGCTCGTCGTGCAAGCGGCCGAGGGCAGGCTCGCGGGCTGGGCCGACAGCCCTAGGCGCCGCCTGAGCCTGATCCTGCTGCTCGATCAGCTGCCCCGTAACCTCTACCGCGACACTCCCCACGCATTCGCGACCGATGATCGAGCCCTTGCGCTTGCGCTTTCCGGCATTCAGTCCGGTGGGGACGCCGCGCTCGATGTGGTCGAGCGGATCTTCTTCTACCTGCCCCTGGAGCACGCGGAGTCGCTCGAGGCGCAGGACGAGTCGGTCGCCGCTTACCGGCGCCTGCTCGATGAGACCCCGAAGGAGCTGCGCGCCTCGCTCACCGTCGTGCTCGAGCACGCCTCGGCGCATCGCGCCGTCATCGAGCGCTTCGGACGGTTCCCGCACCGCAATCGCATCCTCGGACGCGCGACCACGGCCGAGGAGCGCAAGTACCTCGCGAGCGGGGCCTACCCGTAGAGATGGCGCTCGAGCTCGCGCAGCCGATGCTCGAGCACTCGCTGGGTCTCGAGCAGCTCGACTGCGAGCGCCGCGCCGCTTGCGTTGAGGCCGAGATCGCGCATCAGACGACCCGCGGCGCGCAGACGCGGCAGCGCGGTCGCGGGGAATTGCCACTCCCGCGGCGCGTAGCCGCGCGGGGAGACGAGGCCGACGTCGGCGAGCTCCGTCATCGCCTCGAGCGTGAGATCGCACAGCCGGCAGAGTGTATCGATCGCGATCCAATCGCTTTCGCTGAGAAGCTGCACCTCGAGCCTGTCGCGCGTATCGCTCATCGGAAGTCGCCCCTAAAGCCCCGCTCGCGGATCGAAGGCGAGCTCGCGCCGCATCTGCTCATAGAGCGCACGCGCCGCTGGCGAGTCTGCCGCCGGCAGCAGCACCTTGAGTACGACGTACTGATCGCCCGGAGGCTCTCCGGGCAGGCCCCGGCCGCGTAGCCGCAACTTGCCATCGGTTTGCGACCCCGCAGGAATCCTGAGCTCGACGGGGCCGCCGAGCGTCGGCGCCGTGACCGTCGCACCGAGGGCGGCCTCCCATGGCGCCACGGGCAGCGTCAGGCTCACATCGCGTCCCGCGAGGTGATACAGGGCGTGGGGGCGAACGTGCACCTCGAGGTAGAGGTCCCCTGCCGTGCCGCCGCCGGCCGAGGGCTCGCCCTGGCCCGCGAGGCGAATGAGCTGTCCGTCGCCGACGCCCGCCGGGACCGACACGCGCACCGTGTGAGTCGTGAGCTCCACGCGGCCATCGGCGGTCACCTGTGGGCGCTTCAGCTCGAGCACCCGCGTGCCGCCGCGGTACGCCTCCTCGAGGTCGATATCGAGCCGCGCGTGATGATCCCGTCCGCCGCGGGGTCGGGCGCTGCGGCCGAACGGACTGCCGGCGCCTGCGCCGAAGAGCGAGGAGAAGAAGTCGCTGAATCCTTGGCCCCCGCCGTCGAACTCGTACTGAAAGCCTCCGGGAGGCTCACCCGCGGCGCCGCCCCGGAACTCGAACCCGCTCCCCCAGTCCGGAGGGGGTCGGAACTGCTGGCCCTGCTTCCACTCGGATCCGAGCTGATCATAGGCCGCGCGCTTCTCGGGGTCCTTGAGGACCTCGTAGGCCTCCTGAACCTGCTTGAACTTCTCCTCCGCGTTCGGCTCTTTGCTCACGTCCGGGTGGTACTTGCGAGCGAGCTTGCGATAGGCCTTCTTGACCTCCTCCGCAGTGGCGTTACGCGCAACGCCGAGCGCCTGGTAGTAGTCGCGGTATTCCATGGGGCTCCGGGCTCGCCTCGAGGGGCGGGCTCATCATGGGGACGCCGCGCAGCTGATTTCAATACCTCGCGCCGGCCACGCGGGACCTTCCTGCGCCTTCCCGGTGCACCGGAGCGCTCGGGATCCCCAATGCGAGGCAGGCGCCTCGCCGCGAAGGGCCGCCGGCGCCTTCGAGCTTGCGCGCGCGGCTCAGGCGCGCGGCATGGATCTTGCAAAAATCCGGGGCCGATGCTCTGACGCCACGGCCGCTCCCATGCATCTCTCGAGACCGCCCCCACTGCGTAACCTGCGCGCGTTCTGCGTCGCTGCTCATCACCGCAGCTTCAAGACCGCCGCCGATGAGCTGTTTCTCACCCCCTCTGCAGTGAGCCATCAGATGAGGGAGCTCGAGGATGCGCTCGGCGTGCGTCTGTTCGAGCGCAAGACGCGCGCCGTCGAGCTCACTGCCGCGGGGCATTCGCTCTACGATGAGGTGGCGCCGCTCCTCGAGGCGATCGATCGCAGCCTCACGCGCATCGCGCGCCGCAACCGCCGGCTCACCCTGCGCCTGATGCTGCCGCCGTTCTTCGCGACGGAGCTGTTCATCCCACGCATCGCGAGCTTCTGCGACGCACACCCGGACATCGACATCCAGGTGGACACGCACGATCCGCGTCCGGTCGCGCATCCTCCGAGCGCCGACGTATCGGTGCTGCTCACCGATTCGGTCCCGCAGGGCCTCGAAGTATCGCGGCTCTTCTCCCTCTCTCTCGTCGCCGCGTGCGCGCGCGAGCACGCCGATACCGTCGCGCGCCTCGGCTCCAGGGCCTTGCGGGAGATGGCGCTCATCGTGCACCGCTCGCGTCCGTTCGCGTGGGCGAGCTGGGCGCAGGAGGTCGGACTCGAGGAGCCCGAGCCGAAGAATCTGATCGAGCTCGACACCATGGTCGCCGTGGTGCGCGCCGCCGAGCGCGGCGTCGGCATCGCGCTCGTTCCCGAGGCGCTCTGCGGCGAGTGGTTCGAGTCCGGGCGGCTCGTGCGCATCTTTCCGGTCGAGCTCCCGACGCACGATGATTACTTCCTCGTGACACGCGTGAAGGATGCGGAGCGTCCCGAGGTAATCGCGATGACCGGCTGGGTGCTGCGCAATTGCACGCATCTGCCGAGCATGGGCGAGAGTGCGATGCTGCGCACCGACTCGGGGCACACCGACCTTCAAATGAGCGCTCCCGGCGGCGCACCCGCGCGCCGCGCCGCGTACCGGGAGCGATGAGACTCGATCAACCATCGCTCCAAAACTTTTCGTTTGTCCGTGCGCGGCGCGCTTTCTATCGTGCAACGCGCGCCCCCAAGTACGGCGCGTCGTCAAACGAGAGCAAGGAGACTGCGATGCGGAAGCTCATGAGAAATGCGGGACCTGCGGCGTTCGGACTTGCGGTTCTCGGGTCGATACTGCTGGGCGGAGCCGCCCGCGCGGAAACTGCAGCACACAAGCTGCTGCTGTCGGGATACGCCGACGGCCCGCAGGGCGAGGCTCTGCTCGCCGGACGCTACGATCTCGTCATCGTGAGGCTCGCCGCCCACGGCGCACCGTTCGACGCCGATGAGGTCTCGGCGAGCACCAATCTGTGCGTCGCCTACATCATGTCGCGCCACTGGAACTCGGCGGAGACGGTGTGCGACGAGGCGCTGCGCGATGCGAAGCTCGATGCACCCGAGCCGACCATGTTCTCGCGCCTCGCGCGCAACGAGGAAGTGGCCATCGCCTATTCAAACAGAGCTGTCCTGAAGCTGATCGAAGGGCGGGCGCAGAGCGCGGCCGACGACCTTGCGAAGGCGCGGACACTCTCGCACGCGGATTTCATCTCCCGCAACGAGAGCGCCGCCTCCGCGCTCACGACGACCGTCGCGGCCGCGCGGGAGTGACCTCAGGCGCTGCGCGGCCTGCCGGGCGCCGCGAAGCGCCCGCGGCCGAGCGGCATCTGCGTGACCGGTCCGTATCGCTCGAGCGATGTGCGAACGCGCGCCGCGTCGGCGATGAGCACCAGCTGCACGCGCCCCGGGTCGGGGAAGGCATCACGGATCACCCGGCGCGCATCCTCGGGCGTCACGGCGCGCAGCGCGGCCTCGTACCCGCCGATGTACTCGGGCGTGAGGCCGTAGATCTCGAGCTCTGCGAAGGCTCCTGCCCAATCCGCCGCGGTCTCGAAGGCGAGCGGGTACTGACCGAGCGCGTAAGCGCGGGCCGACTCGAGAGCGTCGCCCGAGATGCCTGCGGCCTTGAGCCGCGCGAGCGTCCCGAGCGCAAGGTCGAGCGCCTCTCGCGTGTGGTCGGTCTCGACGAGCGAGCGGATCGCGAACTCTCCGCGGACGGCGCCCCGGGCAAAGCTCGAAGCCGCCTCGTAGGAAAGTCCGGAGCGGATGCGCAGTGCGCTGTTGAGCAGCGAGGTGAAGCGCCCTCCATAGAGCGTATTGACGAGCTCGAGCGCCGCGCGGCGCGGGTAGTGCTTGTCCACTCCCGGGCCGCCGATCCAGAAGTAGCTCTGCGTCGCTTCAGGCAGATCGACGAGCAGCACGCGGCGACGCCGTGGCCCGCGGGGCCGCGCGAGCGGCGGGAGCGGCAGCGCCGCCCCGCGCCACCCGCCGAAGGCCTTCGCGGCCGCTCGGGCGAGCCGCGGCGCGTCCACATCGCCCGCGAACACGAGCGCGAGCCGATCGCCGCCACAGTGCGCGCGGTAGTAACGCGTCACGTCCTCGAGGGTCGCTGCCGCCAGTGACTCCTCGCTGCCGCCGACCGGTCTGCCGTAGGGATGATGGCGGAAGAGGAACGCACGCCCGTAGGTGCCGAGCAGCTCCGCCGGGTCGGAGTCCTTTGCGGCCTTGATGAGCTCGATCTGGCGGACGCGCAGCTTCTCGAACGCAGGCCGCGACCAGCGCGGCGCGAGCAGTGCATCGGCCAGGAGCTCGAGCATGCGCCCCGGATGCTGCGAGAGGAACTGCCCGCTCACCGTGATGTGATCGTGCCCGGTCGCGGCGCTGAAGCTGCCGCCCACCTCCTCCACCGCATCGGCGAATGCGAACTCGTCGCGCCCGGCCGCGCCGCGGCCGAGCAGCCCCGCAGCGAGCGCACTCACGCCTGCCTTACCGGACGGATCGCCACGCGCACCTCCGCGCAGCACCGCGCAGAAGGCGACGAGCGGCACGTCGCGGTGCGGCACGATGATGAGGCGCACGCCATTCGGCAGCGTCGAGCGGGCGTGAAGGGGCACCCGCACCCCGCCCGCGCGCCTGCCCAAGGAGCCGGGCGTGAGCGACTCCCCCCAGCGCGCATCGGGCTCGCGGCCGACGTTCGTGGTCACCTCCTGCGCCCCCGTCCGCCGCTCGTGCCCGAGGGAAGCAGCACTCCGACGGTTCTGCGCCGCGGATCGAGCACAGCGCGCGCCGCCGCCTGGACCTCTCCCCGCGTGACCGCTGCGTAGCGTGCCGGCATCTCGAAGAGCGCGCGAAAGTCACCGTGCAGCACTTCGTACTCGCCGAGGAGGTGCGCCTTGCCGTCGAGGGTTGCGAGCTGACGAAAGTGTTGCGCGGCCGCAAGATTCTTGGCGCGCTCGAGCTCCGCGGGCGTGAGGCCGCACTCGACGAGGCTCGCGAGCTCACGGTCGAGCACCGCACGCACCGCGCCGGGGTCGGCGCCCTCCGGCAGCGTCACGTGCAACCAGAACAGTCCCGGATCGAAGCCCTCGTGCCACTCGCCCGTCACCTCGACCGCGAGCCGCCGCCGCTCGACCAGCAGTCGATTGAGCCGCGCTGCTTCACCCTCGATGAGCGCGACGAGCAGCAATCGCAGCGCCGCGCAGCGTGCATCGTGCGCCGCGGGTGCCCTGTACGCGTACTGCAAGAGGGGGGTGCGTCCCTTGCGGCGCAGGATGACACTGCGCTCGCCGAGCTGTTCGGGCTCGCGCACGCGCACCGCCGGCGGGGCGCCGCGCGCCGGAATGGGCGCGAGGTGGGCGCGTGCCAGCGCGAACACCTCCTCCGCCTCGACCGCTCCCGCGACGACGATCGTCTGATTGCTCGGGGCGTAGAAGGCGCGGAAGAACCGGCGCAGGTCGGCGATGCGCCATGCGGCGATGTCCGGCGGCAGCCCGATCGTCGGAAATCGATACGGGTGCAGCGTGAATGCGGCGGCCTGGACGCGCTCGCTGAGCAGCCCCGCGTTGTTGTCCTCGACACAGAGCCGGCGCTCGGAGCGGACGACGCGCCGCTCGCACTCGATCACTTGCGGCACGAAGCTCAGGTTCGCGATGCGGTCGGCTTCGAGCTCGAAGACCAGCTCGAGCGCCGAGCGCGGGAACCAGTCCTCGTAGACCGTGACATCGCTCGTGGTGAAGGCATTGCTCGCGCCCCCGGCCGCTTCCATCAAACGATCGAACTCGCCCGGACCGAATCGGGCCGTGCCGTTGAACATCATGTGCTCGAAGAAATGGGCAAGGCCGGTGAGGCCGCGAGCCTCGTTGCGGCTTCCCGCGCGGACCCAGTTCTGGAGCGCGACGTTCGCAATCCGGCTCGTCGGCCAGACGATGACGCGAAGCCCGTTCGCGAGTGCGAGCGCGTGCACGGCCGAGCCTGCGCCGGACCCGGCGAAAGGGGGGTCCGTGGCGCCCGGCAGGCCGGCGGCGAAAGATGCGCTGCGCTTCATGACACGGTGAGTGTAGCCCCCCATCCTCGCGCCCCAAACCTCGAGCGAGGCGCTGGAGCGGCGGTGGACGAGCACTCGCTCGAGCTCCCGCCCCATGAGCCGCGGGGCGCGACAGCCATGCCCTGGCTTGCTCGCCCGGACCTTCCGCGTACGATTTGCGTTCATCGCGAGCGGTTCATGGGGTGGAGAGCAGCGTGAGCTCCGAGAATGCGATCGATTTCCAGCGCTACTACATCGTCGCTCCGGAGGTGCCCGTCCCGGAGCACACGCTCGTGCTCAAGGACGACGAGACCTTCGGCGTCTTCAACGATTTCGGCGACATCGACGCCGAGGCGCGCCAGGAGGAGGGGCTCTATCACGACGGGACGCGTTTCCTCTCACAGCTCGTCCTGAAGCTCGCGGGCGGCCGGCCGCACCTTCTGAGCTCGACTGTGCGGCGGGACGATCTGCTCATGTCCGCCGATCTCACCAATCCCGACCTGTACCTGCACGGGCGCGTCGTGCTGCCACGCGGCTCGCTGCACATCTACCGCTCCAAGCTCATCTGGAAGAACGTGTGCTACGAGCGCATCCATGTGCGCAACTTCACCCGCGAGCCCGTCGACGTGGCGCTCGAGGTGCAGTTCGCGGCCGACTATCGCGACATCTTCGAGATTCGTGGCCAGCGTCGGGCGCGACGTGGGCGGATGCTCGAGCCGCGCTGTGGTGAGAGCTGTTGCGAGCTCGCCTACCAGGGACTCGACGGTCTCAAGCGCCGCACGATCATCGAGTGCACGCCGGCGCCCCGGGCCGTCACGCGCTCCTGCATCCGCCTCGAGCTCAAGCTCCAAGGCCGGCAGGAGGAGGTCTACACGCTGACGATCGGTTGCACCAGCGGCGCAGAGGTGCGCGCGCTGTCGCAGGAGGCGGCCCTCTCGCAAGCGGAGCAGTCACGGACAGCCGATGGGCGCTTCACGTGCGCACTCGAGAGCTCGAGCGGCCAGTTCAACGCCTGGCTGCAGCGCTCCGCCGCCGATCTCGGCATGCTGCTCACCCGCACCCCCGACGGCCTGTATCCCTACGGCGGGCTGCCCTGGTTCGACACCCCCTTCGGCCGCGACGGGCTTATCACCGCGCTCGAGACGCTCTGGCTCTCGCCGAACATCGCCCGCGGGGTGCTCGCCTACCTCGCACGCACGCAGGCGCAGGAGTCGGACCCCGCGCGCGATGCCGAGCCCGGGAAGATCCTGCACGAGGCGCGCCGTGGGGAAATGGCGGCGCTCGGGGAGATTCCGTTCGGGCGCTACTATGGAAGCATCGACTCGACGCCGCTCTACGTCATGCTCGCGGGCGCCTACCTCGAGCGCACCGCCGATGTCGCCTTCATCGAGTCGCTCTGGCCCCACGTGTGCGCCGCGCTCGACTGGCTCGAGCGCTACGGAGACCTCGACCACGATGGGTTCATCGAGTATCGCAGGCGCTCCTCGAGCGGTCTCGTGCAGCAGGGCTGGAAGGACTCGCACGACTCGGTCTTTCATGCCGACGGCCGGCTCGCCGAGGGACCGATCGCGCTCGCCGAGGTTCAGGGCTACGCGTACGCCGCCCGGCTCGCGGGCGCCAATCTCGCCCGCGCGCTCGGGCATACCGAGCTCGGGCGGCAGCTCACCGAGGCGGCGCGCGCGTTGCGCGAGCGCTTCCAGAAGAGCTTCTGGTGCCCTGAGCTCGGGGTCTACGCGCTCGCGCTCGATGGGGAGAAACGCCCGTGCCGGGTCCGCAGCTCGAACGCGGGGCAGTGCCTCTTCACGGGAATCGCGCCGCCCGAGCACACCGGGGCGATCCTGCGCGCGCTCGGCGAGGACGCGTTCTGCTCGGGCTGGGGCATCCGCACGATCGCCGACACCGAGTCGCTGTACAACCCGATGTCGTATCACAACGGCTCGATATGGCCCCACGACAACGCGCTGATCGCCGCCGGTGCAGCGGGGCTCACGAGCAAGCACTTCGCCCTGCGCACGCTCGGCTCGCTCTTCGACGCGTCAACCTATTTCGAGTCGAGCCGGCTTCCGGAGCTGTTCTGCGGGTTTCGGCGCCGCCCGGGCAAGGCTCCGACGCGCTACCCGGTCGCGTGCTCGCCCCAAGCGTGGGCGTCCGGTTCGGTGTTCCTGCTGCTCGCGGCGTGCCTCGGCATCACGATCGAGGCCGCGCCCGCGCGCATCACCTTCCGCCACCCCTCCCTGCCCGCGTGGCTCGAGAAGCTCTGCATTCGCGACCTTCAGGTCGGCGCAAGCCGCGTCGATCTGCTTCTGCATCGCCACTCGGGAGCCGTCGGACTCAACGTCGAGAATCGGTCCGGGCGGCTCGAGGTCGTGATGCTCAGCTAGAAAAAAAGAACGCCGCGAGCGGGGGAAAGCGCATCGCGGCGTTACGTAGAGCGAACACCGGGGAAGTTGTTCGCAATGCTTGGCCTCCAGCACTCCCTCGACAGCGCATGCGGTGCGACTGTCGCGAGTCCGTCAGCGCGGCTCGTTTCCGAACCGCTCCCGTTGGGGGGAGCAAGGCCCATGCCAGCACGATATTCATATACAAATCATCAGGTTAAGTCTCGCACGTGCGGCACATCACGCTGACGCGGAGTGTCAGGTTCTGACGGCGATACGCCGCTTCTGTCAGCGCCCGCGCCCCTCACCTGCTCATGGAGACGCGCGATCGAGCGATAATCCGCCGCAACTCAGTGCCTGCGCGCGCTCTAGAGAGGTCCGATGAGCGATTCACCGAGGCGGCGGCTGCTCGATTTCTTCGGCGGCGCGCCGAGCTTTCTCGCCGAGGGCTGCCGGGTGACGGGCGACGTGGAGACCGTCGGTCCACTTGCGGTCTGCGGGGCGATCCGGGGCGATGGGCACGTCCGGGGCGCGCTCAACATGGCGCTGCGCTCCGAGTGGGAAGGCGAGATCCGCGCCGAGCGAGCGGTCATCGCGGGCAAGATCGTCGGCGGCCTCACGGTCGAAGACAAGCTCGAGATCGGCGCATCTGCGGTCATCCGCGGGCGCGTGAGTGCGCGCTCGATCGCGATCGCCAAGGGCGCCGTCATCGACGGCGAGCTCATCGTCACGAGCGGTCAGCCGATCGTGAGCTTCGAGGAAAAGCGCCGGCCCCAGTGAGCGCGGCCTCGCCTCACGAGGACGCAGGCCCGGACGGGGAATCGAGCTCCTCGGCCGCCTTGCGTTCCGCCCAGGTGCACGCGCCGATGCGCTCGAGAAAGCCGCAGTGCCCGCCGCGGCGCGTGGTGATCACGCGGAGCGCCGCGCTCGGTGCGAGCCGCTCGAGGTCGCGCGCGGGGATGATGGGATCGTCGAGCGCCATGATGAGGGTCGCCGGCACGGCAAGGCCCGCGAGTCGCGGGCCCACGATCGCGTAGCCGGCGAGGTATTCCTCGAGGCTCGCAAACTCGGTGAAGCGGCGCACGAGCTCGGTGGTGATGGCGCGGACGCTCCCTGTGCGGCGCAGCTCCGTGAGGTCGTACTCCTGCGGCCACGCGGCCTGCTTGAGCGCGAGCGAGCGTACCCACTTGCGGACGAAGTAGCCGTGGTAGGCGGGGAAGCCGCTCTCGAGCGCCGCGAGTGTCGCCGCAGGATCGAGCACGGGGGAGATCGCAACGACCTTCGCGATCCGCAGCCCGGCCTCGCCGGCGCGCGCCGCGACGCGCAGCATGAAGTTTCCCCCGAGCGAGAACCCTGCGAGAGAGAGCGGCGTTTCGGGAAAGAGCGACTGAACGTACCGTACGGCGCCGATCACCTCGGGCAGCCGGCACGAGTGAAACAGCTCCCGGTTGAGGTGGTGGGTTTCCCCGTGGTCGCGCAGGTTGAGGCGCAGCACCTCGAAGCCGCGCTGGAAGAGCTCACGCGCGAGCGAGAGGACGTAGATCGAGTCGGCGCTTCCTTCCCAGCCATGCAGCAGCATCGCGATGCGTGGCGGTTGCGCGGCGCCCGCACGGCGCGGGGGAGCCGCATGGAAGCCCTGCAGCCGCACTCCGTCTCCGCAATCGAGGAGCAGCGCGCTGCTTGCATCGAGCAGCGGTGCGAGCGAGCGGGCCAGCCGGCGCCGCCGGGGCGGGAGGCTCGGCAGAATCGATTGGACGTGGCGATTGTGCAGCCAGCGCGGCGGCCGGAAGCTCTCATCCAGGCTCAGCGTAGCCGGATCTCGACGCGATTGTTGGCGCCGCCCGAGCGGTTCCACTCGCCCGCCGTGAGCGAGGCCGAGACAGGCGGATATGCGACGAGGGTCGAGGCCTCATCGCCCGTCTCGACTTGAACGTCCACGGCGCCGTGCGAGGCGCTGCGCAGGCCTGCCTCGAGATCGGCGAACGCGAGCGAGCCGCGCTGCGACTGGGGCATCGAGTCATCGGGGACGGTGCCCACCACGTCGCATTGAGCGTATGCCGTCTCGTCGGGCGCGAGCGAGAAGCCCTCGGTCGCATTGCCCATCAGGCAGAAGCGGCCGGGAAAGATCTTGATGTCCACCGTACCGTGATAACCCTGGGCCACCAGCCGATCGAAGAGCTGCCGCAGTGCATCGAGCCGCGGACCGCCGAGGGGATCCTCTCCGTAGGGAACCACCTCCACCATCGGTCTCGCGGGCACCGCGGGTTGGTGCGCACCACCGGCGGCGGCCGGGGGCGATGCAGCTCGCCGCACATCGGCGGCGCTCGTGGCCGCTGCGGGTTGTCCTGCCGTTTGGGACGCGCGAGGGTGTGCGGCGGGTGCGCGCACCGCGGCGAGCTCGCGAGCGAGCGCCCGTCGCTCGAGGGCCTGTTCGGCTGCAGCACCGAGACTCAACACCGCGACGGTTGCGGCGATCGCCGTGATGAGGCTGCCCCGGCGCGCCGCGGACCGCGAGCGCGCACCGAGTTCGCGAGGGCGCGCGAGCGCCTCCTCGAGCATGCCCTGGAACTCGATCTTCAGGCGCTCGGAGTGGCTGTCGAGCAGCGCAACGAGCGTGCGCCGCAGCTCCGCGAACTGCTCGCGCAACCCCGCGTCGGTGAGTGACTTCTTCGGGAGCAGCGCCGGCCGCTGCTCCTCATCGTCATCGAGACGACGGAAAGTGTGTTGCTCGCTGCTGCGGCGGTCGGGGAGCAGGTGGAGCTGATATAGCACCTTCGAGACATCGGCAGGCTGGATCTGTTTCGGCAGCACGCCCACCGCGCCGAGCGCTCGCGCTTGGCCGACGTACAGCTCGCCTTCCTGGGAGGTGTACATCATGATCGGGATGGTGGCGGTGCGCGGATTGTCCTTGATCGTTCGAACCGCTTGCAGGCCGTCCATGCCCGGCATCATGTGATCCATGAAGATCACATCGGGGCGGTGATGCCCGAGGTACTCGAGCGCCTGCTCGGCGCTCTCGGCGCTGTCGACCTCGATCTCGTACTTCTCCAGCAGGCGCGACAGGAGCGTCCGTGCTGAGTTCGAGTCGTCCACGACCAATGCGCGTTTGGCCATACCTGTTCCGCACCCGCATCCACCCTGAGGCTGCGAGTGTAGCTCAAACTGAGCGGGAGCAAGTGCACGCCGGGACACGCAGCGGCGTGCTGCGAGCTCAATGGCCGAGCTTCAAATTACTGTCGCTGCACACCGACATCCGAGCGGGCCGGGAGCGCCGCGGCACGTGCCGGGGCGCGGCTCGCCGAGCGCTCGCAGACGCTGCGGTAAAGATCCGCCATCGAGCGCGCGAGACGCAGCGAGGACCACGACTGCGCGTAGCTCCGCGAGCGCGCGGCGAGCGCCGTCCTGAGCTCCGCACTGCCGAGCACACGCAGCGCCGCGGCCGCGAAATCCTCCTCCCGCTCCGGCACCACGATCGCGCCGCATTCCGGCTTCAGCACGGAGCGTGTGCCGAGCGAGGCGGTCGAGACCACCGGCGCGCCTTGAGCCATCGCCTCGAGCAGCACGAGTCCCTGGGTTTCCGTGCGCGAGGCGAAGACGAATGCCTGAGCGGCGGCATAGCAATCGAGGAGCGCGCGATTGCGATCGAGATAGCCGACGAAGCGAACATCCGCATCGAGGCCGAGCTTTGCGACCAGGCGGCGCAGAGCGCCCTCGGCCGGCCCCTCGCCCGCGATGACCAGCATCGCCTGCGGGGCGGTGCGCCGCACGATCGCGAAGCTCGAGATGAGGAACTCGATGTTCTTCTCGAACGCGATGCGTCCCACGTAGACGAGCAGTGGCCGCTCGGGAGGCAGCGCGGCGAGGGTGCGAAAGCGCTCGCCGTCGCCCGGCCTGAAGCGATCGGCGGGCAGCCCCGTCGGCAGCACGTGAATGGGCGTTGCGACTCCGTACTGCAGCAGCACCTCGCGCATGGGCTCTGAAGGGGCAACGAGCGCATCCACCTGTCGAGCCTGAGAGCGCGTGAAGGCCCGAACGAGTGGCCGCGCGATCGCGCGCGGCAAGAGCGGCGCGTAGTGGTGCAGGTACTCCTCGAAGAACGTGTGATAGGTCTCGAGACACGGAATGTGCGCATCGCGTGCGTGACGCACGCCCGCATAGTGGGCGATGAAGGGCGTTTGAATGTGAACGAGATCGAACTGCCCACGCTGCATGGAGGCAAGCGCCCGCATGAGCGCGCGCCAGCGCATGCGGCGGTCCTCGGGATCCCGGGGTACCCCGCGGCTCGGCACGCGAACGACGCGATCGCCGGGGAGCTCTGCCGGGCCGGGGTACTCGGGCGCAATGAGCGTCGTCTCGACGTCGAGGTCCGCAAGGTCGGTGCGGAACGTCGCGATGGAGGTGGAAACTCCGTTGACGCGAGGAAAGTAGACGTCCGACAGGTAAAGAACGCGCACGGGGCCTACGAGCTCTTCCCCGTGCGCCTGCGCCTCGGCCACCCTCTCGTTCTCGGCCACCCCGTGAAGCCTCGCGAGGCGGTTGCCCGTCGACCGGCTGCTCGCCTCACGAGATTGCGAGGCCTACCGCTGCGAGCAGCGCCCCGAGCACTGCACCGATGAGCACGTCCGAGGGATAGTGCAGGCCGAGCACCACCCGCGATGCGGCGATCAGCAACGTGAATGGCACGAGGAGGAAGGCGAGCTCGCCGAAGTGGGCGACCGCCTGCCACGTGAACGACACGGCGTGCAAGGTGTGGCCGGAGGGAAAGCTGTAGAAATCGAGCGGTGCCGCGGCGCAATCGATGCCGGGGTGCGTCATGAACGGACGCTTGCGCACGAACGTGCGCTTGAGCCACCGATAGATCACGAGGCCGACGATCCCGGTGAGAGCCATCGCGAGCGCCGGCCGCACGGCGGCACGCCCGTAGAGGAGCGGCAGGGCGAGGATCAGGACGTACCAGGCAACGCCATCGCCGAGCCGGCTCACGATGCAGAACAGGCGCCGCAGCGAGGAGTAGGAGGCACCGGAGTTCAAACGGCGGCACAGGCCGTACTCCGCGGCATCGATGCGCGCCATGAACGTGCTCAAGGAGCCCGCCTTCATGCGCTGCACAGTCGCGCGCGCGCAAGTCGTCCACATGACGAGAATGTGAAATTTTTGTTGCCACCGGAACTTACGTCAAAATGCTCGTGAACTCGATCACATTTGAAGAGGTCAATCCCGGATGCCGTTGCCGCGGTGCATGAGCGCGACGGCGGCCGCAAAAAGCGCCGCGGCGGCGCAGGCCATCGTCGCGAAGGCCGCGCTGATGTTCACATCCGAGACGCCGAAGAAGCCGTAGCGGAACGCGTTGACCATGTAGAGGATCGGATTGACGTAGGAGACCGTTTGCGCCCACCCGGGCAGAATGGCCACCGAGTAGAAAACGCCGCCGAAGTAGGTGAGCGGCTGCAATACGAAGGTCTGAGGCCAGTTGACCTGATCGAAGTTCTTCGCGAGCTGGGCATTGAGGAAGCCGGCGAGGGAGAACACGGTCGAAGTGAGGAAGGCCGCGGCGAGGACGACCAGCGCGTGCGCGATGTGCAGGTGCGCGAATATCAGCGCGACGCCCGTAACCACGAGGCCGACCAGCATGCCGCGCACCAGCCCTCCGGCGACGTAGCCCGCGACGATGAGCCAGTCCGGCAGCGGCGAGACCAGCATCTCCTCGACGAACTTGCCGAACTTCGCACCGAAGAACGACGAGACCACGTTGGCGTAGGAGTTGGTGATGACCTGCATCATGATCAGACCGGGCGCAATGAACTGCAGATAATTGAATCCGCCCATGCGCCCGACGCGCCGGCCGATGAGGCTGCCGAAGATGACGAAGTAGAGTGTCGTGTTGACGGCGGACGGGACGAGTGTCTGGCCCCAGATGCGCACGATCCGCCCGTACTCGCGAATCACGATCGTCTTGAACCCGACCCAGCGCACGAGCCCGAGGCGCACGGGCGGCGGGGCGGGGGCTTCGACGGCGGTTTGCATCAAGTGCGACCCCCGGCTCAGGGGCGACCACCGTGGCGCCGAAGCGGCGTCGGCTCCGGGGAACGCGTGGGGCGAGGCTCGGCGGCACCCCGCGCCTCCTCGCCCGGCTCGGCCCCGGCGCGACCCTCGACGAGGCGCATGAAGATCTCCTCCAGCCTGTTGACCTTGTTGCGCATGCTGAGCACGTGTATGCCGAGCGCCGAGAGGCGCAGGAAGATGTCGTTGAGACTCTGGTCCTTCGAGACCTCCACCTCGAGAGTGTTGCTGTCCTCGAGCCGCGTCGGATAGCCCTCGAGGAGCGGCGCCTCGGCGAGCGGCTCGCGCAGGTTCAACACGAAGACCTCGGTGTGCAAGCGCCGCAGGAGACTGCTCATCCGGTCGCGCTCGGCAATGAGGCCGCGGTCGATGATCGCGATGTTGCGGCAGAGGTTCTCGGCCTCCTCGAGATAGTGCGTGGTGAGGATGATCGTCGTGCCCTGCGCATTGATGTGCCGCAGGAACTCCCACATCGAGCGGCGGATCTCGATGTCCACACCGGCCGTCGGCTCATCGAGGATGAGAAGCCGGGGCTCGTGCATGAGTGCCCGCGCGATCATGAGGCGGCGCTTCATGCCGCCCGAGAGGGCGCGCGCCGCGCTCGTGCGCCTGTCCCAGAGCTGCAGCTGGCGCAGGTACTTCTCCGCGCGCTCGCGGGCGACGGGGCGCGAGATGCCGTAGAAACCCGCCTGGTTGACGACGATCGTCTCTGGAGTCTCGAACTGGTTGAAGTTGAGCTCCTGCGGCACGACTCCGATGCAGGACTTGGCGGCCTCGAGCTCCCGGTCGATGTCGTGTCCGAACACGGTGACCTTGCCCGCCGTCTTCCTGACGAGCGAGGTGGTGATCCCGATCAGGGTGGTCTTGCCCGCGCCATTCGGCCCGAGCAAGGCGAAGAAGTCACCTTCCTCGACATCGAGGTCGAGCCCCTTCAGGGCCTGGACGCCGTTCAAGTAGGTCTTGGTGAGTCCGCGGACGGAAAGCGCGTGCATGGTGTTCGAGTGAGCAGGCCGGCGAGAGGGTAGCACAGCGGCGCCCCGCCTCTTTTGCGGCGCGGGGCGCCCGGAATCGCATCGCCTGGATCGCGATGGGCGCGTGGGTCAGGAGCGCTTCGGCTGGGGCTTGCTTTCGCTCGCGGGCCCCGCGGCGGAGCCCGGCCCCGGTCCGCGCGAGGCGGTCGGCGGTCCCGATTGAGGCAACGGTCGGACGGTGCTCGGCAACGGCGGCGGCGGAGGCCGGAACTTTCCCGACGACGCCGGGGAAAGCGGGGGTGCGGCGTGGCCCGGCGCGCTCGCAGGCGCGGCCGCGGGCGCTCGTGGCAGTGCCGCAGCGCCCGAGGCTGCGGCGGGGAGCGGCCGCCCCGGGGGCTGCAAAGGTCCGTGGGGTCGCGAGGGTCTCTGGGCGGGTTGCCCCGCGGGTTGCCCCGGGGCTCGCGCGTCCGGTGCTCGCGGGGGAGCGGGCGCTTCCGGCTTCGGTTCTCTCACCTCAGCCGGCTTGAAGACCTCCACCGCGAGGGTGAATGCGCGCTCCTCGGTCGGTTGGAGGGCCCCGACGCCCACCACCTGTCGGGCGATCTCCTGGCCGCGGCCGTTGCGGATCGTCAATACGACGGAGTATTCCCAGGTCGGTCCGTTCGCGGGATGGCGCAGCGTGCCCTCGACATGCAGCGGCGTGAGCGCCGGCTGCCGCTGCGCGGAGGCCGAATCGAAGCGCAGGTGGTGATTGCAGCCTGGACAGACGGTTGCGCTATCGAGGATCGTCGCCTTGCAATGGGGGCAGCTGCGCGTCTTGCCGGGCGTCGCGAAGCGTCCCGTGTTCATGAAGCGGCGTAGTCGACCTTGCTCCCTGCGAAGCTTCTCGTCGTCTTCTCCTCCCACCCGAATTCCACTTGCCCGCGCATGCGCGAGCCCGCCGCAACCGTGAGCGATGCGGCCTTCACATCGCCAGCGACGATTCCCGTCTCGAGCAGCTCGACGCGCGCCGCGGCCTCGATGTTGCCCTGCAGCTCGCCTCCGACGGTCACCGTGTTGGCACGGACCTGGCCGGTGAGCCGAGCGCCCGCCTCGATGGTGAGATTGCCTTGGACGTGCACGTCGCCTTTGAAGGAGCCGGCGATGCGCACGTGGCCGCTACCCTCGATCTTGCCCTCGATGGTGAGGTCGGCCGCGATGATCGATTCCTTCGCATCCGCCCGCTCCCGCGGCCGTCGCGGAACGTCCGGGGTCATCGCAGTGACCGCTGCCACCCCTGGCTCGCGCTGAAGGGGATCCTTGGTCGGAGAGGGGGTCGTCGCCGGTGCGACCGGCTCTTTCCACAGCGCCATGATGAATGTCCTCTTTCGGTTCGGTTTTCGGTCCAGTCGCCCGAGCGACAGTGTTGCGAGTTATACCGGGAATGCCCGGCCGGCAGACAGATGTCGCGGCGCCGAGACATGCATTCCAGCCGGCCGATCTTACTCCTGTCGCCAGGCGAGCCAATCGTTCGGTTTGCGCACCATTTCACACAATGGCGCCGCCGCGAGTGCGTCCCGCAGAGCGCGGACCGCTACCGGGAGGAGTCGGTCGCGAGCTCCCCGGCCCTGGCGTCGGCCGCAAGGAGGGCAAGCCCGCGCATGCGGAATTGCTCGATCCCGCATTCATCGCCCGCCGCGGCGGCGGCCAGCAGGTCGCGCCACACCCCTCGGCGATGCGGCCAGCGCGGGTTGAGCAGCCCGGGATCGCTTTCGGCGAGCTGGATCACCTGCCGCAACGTGCACACCGCGAGCCGCCCGGCGCACGCGGGGGACATGCCGAGAAACAGCCGCGCCGCGGCTCCCTCGCTCCGCACGAGATGCCAGGCGTAGGCGAGGACGAGGCGCGTGACCGGGACGGTGCGGGCAACCGTGAAAAAGGGGGCGGGCTCCCCGGCCCAGTCCCGGTCCCGAACGCAGCGCGCAGCCGGCCAAATCCTGCGCGCCCCAGCCGAAAACCCGGCATCGAGGAGCAGAAACGGGCAGCTCGCCGCCCGCCGGCGCGCGGCGGCGTCGAGTCCCCTGAAGAGCGGCTCGAGCTCTCCGGCCAGAACGGACCGCTGCCGCGCGCCACCGGCGCTCGCCTGCTCGCAAAGCAGCTCCAGACACTGCTCGTTGACCTCGGCGAGCGCCGCGAGCGACTCGGCGCGCAGCCACGACTGCGAGATCCACACGGGCCGGGCCGTCCCGCCGTTACCAAGCTCGGACTCGTACATCGCATTCCTCCCCGTTCGGATGAGTTTTTCCGGGCGGCAACCGCTGCACCGGCCGCTTTAGATTTGCTATTTTTATCGCAATGGATATTTTTATTGCAACCACAAAAAGGAGGGGAGCCGCCATGCGCATCTCCGACGACCGCTACACGCGCGACCGACTGCGCCTCGATCTCGCGCTCCGCTTCATCCGGCACGAGGCGCGCACGCACACCATTCGCACCTGGACCGGGCTCACCGACGACCGCATCCGCAAGCTCTATCGCAGCTACCTGCACCGCCCCGGCGTCGCCGCCTCCTCCCGGCCGCGCGGCCGCTCCCCGCAGCAGGCGGCCTTTTTTCTGCGAACCCCGCGTCTCAGAGAGGAGACCGCGCTCCTCGCGAGTCTGTGCACGCTGCTCGGCGCGCTCCCGACGCGGAGCGCGCCGCGGCCAGGAGTGCCGGCGGCAGGATTCGCCCGGGCGCTCGCACTCTGCGAGGCGTATGAGGCGTACCGCGCGCTCGTGCCTGCGGCGCTCATCAGCTTCGAGCACATGGTCTATCTCAACTCGGCTCTCCAGCGCGGCGATGAGCTCAAGCTCGCAAGCTGCGGCGGGTGCGGTGCGCTGATCGTCATCGAGCGTATCGCCCTCCAGGAGGCGCACTGCCTCGCGTGCGCGGGCGCCGGGGAGCAAGCCGCCTGAGATGGAATCCAGGCAGGCGCAACGACGGCTCCGAGCCATGAACCCGCATGGCACGCGGAGGTGCTAGCCGCCTGCCGTCACCGAGGCGCACTGAACGCTCGAGCAGCGGATCGAGGCACGCGAAGGGGATGGTCGCGGCGTGCCGCGCATCAGTCATAGCCGCTGCGACGGAAGTAGTCGTCCGGATCGAGCGCGTCAGGCATCATCGGCCTCCTGCCGGGCAGGAGCGTGCACCTGACGGGATGACAAACCGCTCCATGGGGGTCGAGTGATTCGCCTGGCGCTCAGCATCGTGGTGGTTGCCCTCACCGCATGCGCGGCGACTTCTCGCGCACCGGATGCGCAGCGCCTGGCCGAATATCGTCAGCGCTGGAATCACCACGAGGGCGCGAACCCTCCGGAGAGCTCGCAGGCGGCCTTCCAGGAGCGCCTCGAGCTCATCGACTCACCGCTCTTCGCCGCGCTCTCCCCCGACGAGCAGCACGCACACCTGCAGCAGGCGGTCCGTCTGGGCTTCCACCTCAAACTGTATGCGGCGTCACACACGCTCGCGCGGCGCACGAGCGAGATGCAACCCACCCGAGTGCACGACTGGGTTACACGCTTCGTGACGGCAGGCTGGGCTGGCGATCTGAAGGATGCGACGTACGTGCTGACGCAAGCGGCACGCCGCTGGCCGCGTGAGTTGCATCGCTTCCGCGCGGCCGGCGTGACCGAACTCGTCCAGTCGCCCGTGAAAAGCGCACCGGAGCGCGAGGCCCGGTTCCAGCTTCTGGAAGCGCTCTACGCGGCCGACTGGGTCGACCAATTCGGCGTCGCGCCCGCGGCGTTCTGGGGCGATCTCGCCCTCGAGCTCGCTGAGCGTGGGCAGCTCGAGCGCGCCGTGGAGGTCGCGCGCCACACGAACTCGCCGCGCTTCGTGGTCCTGGCGCGGAGCGCTAAGGCCTTCGATGAGCTCGTGCGCCAGGGTGGGGATGCATTCGACATCGAGGCGGCCTCGAAGCGGCAGGTGGACGAATGGTACGCGGCGGTGAGACGCAGTCCCCGGCAGCTCGAGGCGCTCGTGCACCTTTGCTACGCCCTGCTCGATGTGGGGCGGTACGAGGAGGTCTACCGAATCACGGCCGCGGTGATGGCACGGACGGCGCAGGCGAGCTCCTTCCACGACGTGTTTGATGATGACGAACAGTGGTTCAACTGGATCCTGAACAGCCATTCGCAGGCTCTGGAGGCGCTGCAGCGCTGGCAGGACGCCGAATGGGAGCTGCGTGCCGCCGCCGACCGACTCGAGGACGGACATCGCAATGTGAGCAACACCCTCAGGCTCGCTGAGTATGAGATCGCCATGGGCCGCGGTGGGGAGGCGCTCACGGTGCTCGCGGAACTGCCCGTGAACGACCCAAAGGTCGTCACGGCTTCTGGACGCGTGCAATGGTATTCGGACAGGCTGTCGGCCGCGCGCTTGGTCGGTGACGAGAAGCTCGCCAGTCAGTGCCTCGAATTCGTGCGGGCGCACCAGCAGGACGCGCTGGGCAAGTACCAGCGATCGCTCGTCGAGGCGGGGCGACTCGATGATGCGGCAAAGCTGCTGATCCGGCGGCTCCACGATCCGCAGACCCGAGCGGACGCACTTCTCGAGGTGCAGCGCTATCACGACCCGCCTGTCCCGGCAGCGGCGCAAGTCGGACGCGATCGCTGGCGCCAGGTGCTGGAGCGGGCCGATGTCCGCGAGGCGATCGCCCGTGTCGGACGTTCGCTCGATGTACCGTTGCCCAGCCGCCTCCCCTGAGGGTCGACGCGGCAACTCAGACGCAGACGACTCGCATCTCAACTCAGCGCGGCGATGAGCTCGAGCTCGCAAGCTGCGGCGGGCGCGGTGCGCCGCTCGTGACCGAGCGCATCGCGCGCGTCCCGCCGCGCTGCATCTACTGCCTCCAACATTGAGACTTGATGCACAGATTGGCCCGCAATCGCACCGTGCTTAAGTAAACCGTGAGTCAGTCGATACAGCGGCCGCGAGTCATAACGCCAAGCTTGGCCGTACATTTCGGAGGAGCGCATGAACACTTTGATCAAGCGACTGATGATGGCCGGTGTCGCGACCACCTTGGTGCTTCCGCTCGCGGGTCGGGCCTCGGACGGGACGATCACGTTCACCGGCGCCGTGACGGCGAGCACTTGCACGCTGAGTGTCAATGGCGCGGCCAATGCCGGCACCGCGACGGTCGCCTTGCCGACCGTGGATACGGCATCTCTCAGCGCCTCGGGGGCAGCCACATCGACCGCTGCCGGGACCTTCTTCAGCATCGGCGTGAGCGGCTGCGAGCCCGCGAGTGACCTTGGGGCGCCCGCACCCACTGGCGCAGCACCCACCCACGTGCAGATCTATTTCGAAGCCGGGCCGACGGTCGATCAGGGGACCGGTGGTCTCATCAACACCACTGGCGTCGGCTACAGCAATGTCGAAGTGAAGCTCTACAACGCTTCGGGATCGACCGTCGTCGGCACGCAGATCATGCCGGGTACGGGCACCAATCAGCCCACCCAGTTGCTGATCAGCACGGGTGGCACGCAGTGGTTCTACGCGGGCTATGCGACGACCGGCGCGGGCGCTGCGGGCGCCACCGCAGGCGCCGTGAACACGCAGGTCACGTACTCGTTGATCTATGACTGAGCACCGTGGGGCGCGGCGGGGGCCGCGCCCCACCTTTTCCTGAAGAACCAGAATACGAAGGCGCACGGGGATGTTTGGATTACGCACTCTTCGAGTCGTCGCGGCGGCGTTTCTCGCAACCACGCTCTTCACTGCAGCGCTCGATGCCGCTGCCGCGATCGTCGTCGATGGCACGCGGGTGGTCTATCCGGCAGCCAAGCGCGAAGTGACCATCCACATCCGCAACCCCGGCCATACACCGTCACTGGTGCAGGCGTGGCTCGATGCGGGCGATCCGAACGCAAAGCCGGGTGAATCCAAAGTCCCCTTCGTCATGACACCCCCGCTCTTCAGGCTCGATCCCACCAAGGGCCAGAGCCTGCGTCTCGTCTACACCCATGATCCGTTGCCCGAGGACCGCGAGTCGCTCTTCTGGCTGAACGTGCTCGACATTCCGCCGCGTGCAGCCGTCGACCCGGACCTGCCGAATCAGCTGGAGCTCGCCTTCAAGCACCGGATGAAGGTTTTCTTCCGTCCGGCACGTCTCGCGGGCGTCGCAGCGGATGCGCCGGCGCACCTGAAGTGGACGCTGCTTGCGCAGAACGGCAGGCTCGTGGCCATCAAGGCGAGCAACCCGAGCGCCTATCATGTCTCGTTGACCCAGGTGACTGCGACGGTGGCAGGCCATCCGATCGTTGCCAGGGCGGATATGGTGGACCCCTTCGGCAGCCGCAGCTTCGCGGTGCCGGGTCCGGTCAGCGCGCCCCGCGGCGCCGTGCCCCTCGAATACTGGTTCATCAACGACTACGGCGGCAGTGTAAGCGGCAGGGCCTCAGCGTCCTCGACGCCGTAATGCCAGTGATATCTCCGTGGCGACCTGTGAGTGGGCTGGACCACGCACCTTCCCTGGGCTGCTGAGTCGCTTCCTCCTCGCGTTGTTCTCGCTGTCCATGGCACCCGCCGCGGCGGCCGATCCTGCGGAACCCCAAGTGGAGTTCAACCCGGCCTTCCTGCACGGCGGATCCCAGGTCGATGTCTCCCGTTTCTCCCGCGGCAATCCGGTGCTGCCCGGCGACTATGTCGTCGATTTGCAGATCAACGGCCAATGGGTGGGACGGGCAGCGGTTCGCTTCGTCGCTCAGCCCAGCAGCGACATCGCCCTGCCTTGCATCGACCGCGAGCTCATCACGCGGATGGGGCTCGACTTCGAGCACCTCTCCCCGGCCGCACGCACCGAGCTCGAGAAGATTCGGTCCGGCGGGTGTGCGGATCTCAAGGCGATGATCGCCGGTGCCCGGGTGTCTTTCGACCTGTCCCAGCTGCGGCTCGACATCAGTGTTCCCCAGGCTGCACTCTTGCGCAGGCCCCGCGGCTATGTGAGCCCCGAGCTGTGGGACAGTGGCGTGCCGTCGGCCACGTTGGGCTATAACCTGAACGGGTATCGCTCAACGAGCGCGGACGTGACGACGAGTGATGCTCACGCGGACTTGACCGGAGGAGTCAACCTCGATAGCTGGCATCTGCGCGAGCGAGCCGCGGTCGAGGTCACCTCGGGCGGCCCCGCGACCTTCCAGAACATCGCGACCTACCTCGCTCACGACATTCCCTCGATCCGCAGCGACCTCACGATCGGAGACAGCTTCACCGATGGCGCGGTCTTCGACAGCTTCGGGTTCCGGGGAGTCTCGCTCGCGAGCGATGATCAGATGCTGCCGGATTCGCAGCTTCAATACGCACCGGTCGTGCACGGGATCGCGCGTACCAATGCGCGCGTCGTGATCACTCAGCATGGCAACGTCATCCTCGAGACCACCGTCTCGCCCGGGGCCTTCGAGATCAACGACCTCTATGCGACGGGCTACGGGGGCGACCTGCTCGTCACGGTCTACGAGGCCGATGGCACCGAGGAGAGCTTCACGGTTCCGTATGCATCCCTGGTGCAACTGCTGCGTCCGGGGGTGTGGCGCTACGGCATCGTGGCCGGCGAGGTCGAGCAGCCCTCCCTGCCCACGGAGCGCTTCACACAGGCGACGTTGCAGCACGGCTTCAATGACTACCTGACCGGCTATACGGGCACGCAGGTCGCAGAGCATTACACCGCCGCACTGCTCGGGATCGCCCTCAACACGATGCTCGGCGCTGCGGCTGTCGATGTCACCGAGGCCAGAGCCGACCTCACGGCTGCGCTCTCCCCGAGTGGGCAGAGCCTGCGGCTCAGTTTCAGCAAGCTGGTCAGCTACTCGCAGACCAACATCACGCTCGCGACATACCGCTACTCCTCGAGCGGCTTCTACTCCTTCACCGATGCACTGACGGCGCGCGAGGAAGTGCTCTCGGGTGCCTCTCCCGATACGGTCGAGCACGCGCGCAGCGAGTGGCAGCTCAACATCAATCAGACTCTTCCCGGGCGCTGGGGCAACTTCTTTCTCATGGGATCGACGCTCACCTACTGGAACTGGCCGGGGGCGACGACCGAGTTCCAGGCGGGCTACACCAATCATCTCAAGCTCGGGCCCACGGGCCTCTCCTACAGCGCCTCGATCGCCCACCAGCAGAACGAGCTCACGGGGCAACCGGATAATCGAGTGCTGGTGAGCTTCTCGCTCCCGATGGGAGATTCCCCGCACTCTCCCACGCTCACCACCAACCTCGTGCAGGATTCGACGGGCGGGGTGAGCACCCGGAGCGGCCAGGAGATCATCACGGGCGACCTCGGTGAGAACGACCAGTTCACCTACAGCGCATCGGCCAGCCAGGCCGCCGGGGATGATTCCTACACGGCGGGTGCGCAGTACCGCAGCGCCTACACGGATGTGTCCGCCAGCTTGAGCGCGGGCGGCGGATACTCCCAGCAGTCCCTCGGAGCAACCGGTGGCGTCGTGGTTCATCCGGGCGGCATCACGCTCGCGAATCAGATGACCGACACGATCGGGATCGTCGAGGCCCTCGGCGCCGAAGGGGCGCGCGTCACCAACAGTACCGGCACCGTCATCGATGGTGCGGGCTACGCGGTGCTGCCCTTCCTGCTGCCCTATCGACTCAACAGCATCAACATCGATCCGGACGGCGCCGTGTCTCCCGATGTGGAATTCAAGAACACGATCGAATCCGTCGCGCCCCGGCTGAATTCCGTCGTGATGATCCGCTTCCAGACCGTGACCGGTCGGCCCATCCTCGTCACCGCGCATCTGACGAATGGCTCGGTGGTTCCCTTCGGGGCGAGCGTCTACGACACGCACGAGAGCGAGGTAGGCCTCGCCGGGCAGGATGGGCGCATCTACCTGCGCGGGATCGCGGATGCCGGCATATTGATCGTCCGCTGGGGCGATGCGCCCGATCAGCAGTGCGCCTTCAAGTACCGGCTGCCGCCGAAAGCCAAGGGCGATGGCCCCTTCGTGCGCATCGAGGCCACCTGCGATCCGGCGACACTGACCAAGCGTGGCGGAAGCGGCAGAGATTCCCTGGATAGCGTCGTCGGACGGCGCTCGCCATGAGGCGCCCGACCGGTCGGCGCCGCAGTCCGCTCGCGCAGAGCCTGACCGCGCTCGCGCTCGCGCTGGCGGGCGCTCCAGCCCTTGCGCAGACCGTCAGCTTCTCACCCGCGACCTTGTCATTCTCACCCGCCGGACCGTACTCCGTGCCGCGAGACTCCGCCGTCGGCAGCCAGGTCGCCAGCAGCGAGGCGAGCGCCACGGCGAGCAGAATCACCTGTGCATTGATCGAGACGGCCAGCGTCAACGGCACGGAGATCGCAGCCGGAAGCGGGATCTATCAAACGAGCGTGAGCGGGATCGGGGTCAGCTTCTATGTGGTCAATGGCTCGGTGCAAACCCTGATCACCTCCGCGAACGGGGGGTATACCTCGGGAACGCTCAGCCCGCCCGGCAGTGGTCCGCTTCCGGGTATTCAGGCGAACCTGGTCGTGACCGGACAGGTGATCTCCGGCTACTCACTCTCGAGCCTGCCGAGCGTGACGGTCACGTTCACCCCGACGGGCAGTTGCGGCTTCACTTCGGGAATCGTCAACACGCTTGCGACGAGTGCGAGCATGAGTGCAGTCGTACCGATCACCTGCACCGTGACGACTCCGAGCGTCAGCGTGAGTCTGCCCACCGTGTCGCTCGGCGCCTTGAGCGCGGTTGGCGCGACGGCCGGGGACACGTCCTTCCCCATCGGCCTCGCCTGCGCGTCGGGGGCGAACGTCTACATCACATTGAGCGATGCGACCACGCCCGACAACACCTCGACGCTGCTCACACTCGCCGCGAACTCGACGGCGCAGGGTATCAAGTTGCGAATCCTCAACAGCGCCGGGCCCGTCGCGTTCGGACCCGACTCGGCGGCGGCGGGCACCACCCATCAGTGGTTCATCGGTCCCTCGAGCAGCGTTTACGGGGTGCCGCTCACCGTCCAGTACTATCGCGATGACACGAACCCCTCGGGCACCGCATCGGCCACGCTTTGCGCAGGCAGCGTCCACGCGCAGGCCACTTTCACGATGAGCTATCAGTGACGGACTCGCGGGCACGCGGCGAGTGGGACACGCTGATAAAATGGGCGCCTATCCGGTGAACGCCACACGAGCGTGCGGTCAATGGACTTTCTGCGCGATTCCCCGAACTTCTTCTCCGGCCCGTACATCGATCGGCGCTCCGAGGCGCGCGAGGAGGCCGCGTGGCTCGAGGATGCGCTCGCGGATCCTCAAACGCGCTATCTCGTCTCCTGCGGAACCGCGCAGCTCATGCAGCGCGGCGGCGAGCAGCCCGACGGCTCGGCGCCGCGCATCGCCTTCCTCCCGGGTGAGCACCCGATCGTGCAGAGCGCGACGCGAGCGCACGATGCGAGCAGGCTCGTGCTGCTCGGCTGGTTTCGAAACGCGCGATGCGTGCTCGTGGATCTCGGCGCCGCCGGTGCGGCAGAGCGCGCGCCGGGCGCGGTGCCACTGCCTGCGGGCACGAGCTTCGAGGAGCTGCGGCCGCTGTCGAACCTGCTGCCGCCCGACGAGGCGGCGCTGCTCGCCTATGCGCGCGCGCTCTCGATCTGGCGACTGCGCCATCGCTTCTGCGGGATCTGCGGCGCGCCGACGCATCCGGAGCGCGCCGGTCATCTCATGCGGTGCTCCAACCCCGAGTGTGCGCACGAGTTCTTCCCGCGGATCGATCCGGCGATCATCGTGCTCGTGACCGATGGTGAGCGCGCGCTGCTCGGGCGCCAGCCCTCCTGGCCCGCGGGGCGCTACTCGACCATCGCGGGCTTCGTCGAGCCCGGCGAGAGTCTCGAGGATGCCGTGGCGCGCGAGGTGCGCGAGGAAACCGGCGTCGAGGTCACGCGGGTGGATTATCACTCCTCGCAGCCCTGGCCGTTCCCCTCGTCCTTGATGCTCGGATTCCACGCCCTCGCAGAGGCGCGCGCCCCGATACGCATCGGCGGCGAGCTCGACGATGCGCGCTGGTTCACGCGCGAGGAGATCGCCGCCGGCACTCCACTCCTGCCTCCTCCGCACGCCATCTCGTTTCGCCTGATTGCCGCCTGGTTCGATCCGAAATCGAAGGTGCCGCTCGCGGCGCTGCGCTGACCTGCGTGTGCCTCCTCGTTCTCGCCTGGCGGGTCCATCGGCGCTACCGCCTGATCGTCGCGGCCAACCGGGACGAGTTCCACGCCCGCCCGACCGCGCCGCTTGCGCAATGGCCGCCTCGCGACGGGGGGCTTGCCCGCGGGATCCTCGCCGGCAGGGACCTGCAGGCGGGCGGCGCCTGGCTCGCCCTCGACTCGGCACGGCGCTTCGCGGTAGTGACCAACTACCGCGATCTGCAGCGCTCGGCTCCCGGTGCCCCCTCGCGCGGCGAGCTCATTCCCCGGTACCTGGCGCAACAGAAGCCCCCGCATGAGTTCCTCGAGGGGCTGCGCGCCTCGGCGGAGCGCTATGCGGGCTTCAATCTCCTCGTGAGCGATGCGGCCGCGCTCTGGTACGCCTCGAACCGCGCGAGCCCCTTCGCACGCGAGCTCCCGCCCGGCGTCTACGGTCTGAGCAACCACCTCCTCGACACCCCGTGGCCAAAGCTCGCGCGGGTCCGCGACTCGTTTCGCACCTGGCTCGAGGCGAGTCCCGAGCCGGACCCGGGGGAGCTGCTGCGGATGCTCGCCGACCGCAATCCAGCCGCCGCTCACGAGCCGCTGCCGCAGACCGGGCTCTCGCCCGAGTGGGAGCGGGCGCTCTCCTCGCCCTTCGTGCTGCATCCGGACTACGGCACGCGCTGCTCGACGGTGCTGCTGCTCGAGCCGAGCGGGGCGCTCCGCCTGCACGAGCGGCGGTTCGAGCGCACGGGCGCGGTGAGCGGGAACACCGAGGTGACGCTCGGGCCCGCGGAGTGGCCGTGAGTCCCACGCTCGCGGGGACGGCGGCGTTTGACGCTGCGTGGTCGCCTGCATTAATATGCGCGGCTCGCGCAATTTTATGCGCCGATGCGAGCATGCCCATACCCGTGCTGAGTGACCATCAACAACTCGAGCGGCGCAGCGCGATCGTCAAGATCCTGCGCCAGGGCCTCGTGCGCAAGCAGAGCGAGCTCGTGAGCCTGCTCAACCGGGAGGGCTACGAGGTGACACAGTCCTCGGTGAGCCGCGACCTGCGCGACCTCGGCGTTCTCAAGGCGAGCGGCCGCTACGTGATGCCCCCCGATGAGATCACCCGGGCAAACGGGGATTTCGACACCCTGGCGCAGTTCGTGCGCCAGATCCGCACCGCGGGTCCTTGCGTCACGGTCGTACGCACCACGATCGGGGCCGCGCAGAGCGTCGCCGTTGCAATCGACAAGGCCCAGTGGCCCGAGGTGGTGGGCACGATCTCAGGCGACGACACCATCTTCATCGCGACCGAGCGCCAAAGCACCCAGTCGCAGGTCATCGAGCGCCTGCGCTCGCTGTTTCGCATCTGAGAGCCACCATGCCCTCCCCTCAGTCCGGCACCACGCCGATCGTGCTCGCCTATTCGGGCGGCCTCGACACATCCTTTCTCGTGCCCTGGCTCGCCGAGCATCACGGCAGGCCCGTGCTCACCGTGACGGTCAACACGGGCGGCATCGATGCGGCGGCCGCCCGCACCCTCGAGCAGCGTGCGCGCGAGCTCGGCGCGCTCGAGCACCACCTCGTCGATGCGCGCGCCGACTACTTCGAGCAGGTCCTCAAGTTCCTCGTCATGGGCAACGTGCGCCGCGGGCAGCTCTACCCGCTCTGCGTCGGGGCCGAGCGGGTGATGCAGGCCCAGACGCTCGCGCGCGTCGCGCGCGAGCTCGGCACGCGCACGCTCGCCCATGGCTGCACCGCGGCCGGCAACGACCAGGTCCGCTTCGAGGTGGCGCTGCGCACGCTCGCCCCGGATCTCGAGGTGCTCGCGCCGGTGCGCGATCACGCGTTCAAGCGCCAAGAGGAGCTCGAATACCTCGAGCAGCGGGGGCTGCCCGTCCCCCCCTTCGGCGCCGCCTACTCGGTCAACCGTGGCCTGTGGGGCGTCACGGTCGGCGGCAAGGAAACGCTCACGTCCCTCGAGAGCATTCCGGAGGAGGCCTGGGTGCTCACGCGCGATGCCTTCACCCGACCCCGCGCGCCCGAGCGGCACGTCATCGCCTTCGCGCGCGGGCGCCCGAGCGCCCTCGACGGGCGCGAGCTCGATCCGGTTGTGCTCATCGAATCGCTCGAGGCCATCGCGGCGCCGTTCGGCATCGGCCGTGGCATCCACCTCGGCGACACCATCATCGGAACGAAGGGCCGGGTCGCGTTCGAGGCGCCGGCCGCGGAGCTGCTGCTCAACGCGCACCGCGAGCTCGAGAAGCTCGTGCTCACCGCGCGGCAGCAGCGCATCAAGGAGCTCGTAGCCTCTCCCTACGGGGATCTCGTGCACGAGGGGCAGCTGCTCGATCCGGTGTGCCGCGACATCGAGGCGCTCCTCTTGAGCTCGCAGCAGCGCGTGAGCGGCGAGGTGCGGGTGCTCTTGAGACCGGGCAGCGTCTTCGTCGAAGGCGTCGAGTCGGCGTACTCGCTGATGGCCGCATCGAAGGGCGTCTACGGCGAGGCGGCCGGGGAGTGGAGCGCAGCCGATGCGCTCGGGTTCTCGAAGATCGTCTCGCTTCCCGGGGTATTTCACCGCCGCGCCGGCGAGCGCCTCGGGAAGCACGAGGCCTAGGAAGGTCCCCATTCGCGGAACGATAAAGCGAGAGACAGTACAGCCATGAGAACGATCGTCGTGGACAAGGTCGCCTCCGTCACGCAGGCCTGCGGGCTCTCCCACGAGGTGCGCATCTCTACGGACATCCCTTCCGAGGAAGGGGTGGTGATCGTCGTCGAGGTGCTCACGAGCAAGTCCACGTACAACACGCTCGAGCTGACGAGCGGGCGCATGGCGAAGGTCGGCAAGGGCGACATCGTGGTCGGTGCCCTGGGGCAGCGCAAGGCGCTCTTCGGCTACTCCGGCCACGTCCCCGCGACGCTCCGCGCCGGCGATGTGATCCAGATGCTCAACATCGGCGGCGTGCTCGGGGTATGCGACTCGGTAACGCCCGACAAGGGCAAGCCCTTCGACTGCCGGGTGCTCGGCGTGGTGCTGCACTTTCCGTATCTCGGCGAGCGCATCGGCGTTCCGGCACGCGTCGGCTACCGGCCGCTCGCGCTCGAGGCGAAGCTCGACACGCGCGGCGTGCCCGTCGTCGCGCTCGCCGGGACCTGCATGGAGGCCGGCAAGACGGCCGCCGCCTGCGCGATCGTGAGTCGCATGCGCCATCGAGGCCTCATGGTCGATGCCTTCAAGGCCACGGGCGTCTCGCTGCGCCGTGACATTCTCGCGATGGAGGACGCCGGGGCTCGCCAATCGATGATCTTCACCGATCTCGGCATCGTCGCGACCACGCGCGAGAACGGTCCCGCCTTGACGCGCACCATGCTCTCGGAGCTCGCGACGGGCAAACCCGACGTGATCGTCTTCGAGCTGGGGGACGGGATTCTCGGTGCGTACGGCGTCGACGCCATTCTCGAGTGCGCGGATATCCGCGCCCAGCTCACCGGGGTCGTCTTGTCGGCAAACGACCCGGTTGCAGCCTGGGGCGGCGTCACGCTGCTGCGCGATCGCTTCCGCGTCGAGCCCTGCGTCGTGACCGGCCCCGCAACCGACAACAGCGTCGGCGTCGAGATCATCGAGCAGCAGCTTGGCGTGCCGGCGATCAATGCCATGAGCAACGGGGCGGCGCTCGGGGACCGCGTGATCGAGGCGATCGGGCTCCTCGCGAAGTGCGCGGCCGCATGAGCACGCGCATCCCGACGGTCGTGCTCGGGGGCAGCGGCTACGTCGCCGGCGAGCTGCTGCGGCTCCTCGTTGCGCATCCGCACTTCGCGCTCGCGGGGGTGCTCTCCGACAGCAAGCCCGGCGAGCGGGTGGCGAGCGCCTTCCCGCACCTGCAGAGCGCGTACGCCGACACCTGCTTTGCTTCGCGGACGGAAATCGAGGCCGTGCTCGCCGAATCGGCCTCCTCGGCTATCGTGTCGGCCGCGCCCCATGGGGTCGCCGCCGGGCTGATCGATGGGCTGCTCGATGCGGCGGAGCGCGCGGGCAAGCGCCCGCGGGTCGTCGATATCTCGGCGGACTTTCGCTACCGCTCCCCCG
>Ga0335074_10000212_pt1 | contig 90606 bp, 84 predicted proteins | sample Lox_Sample_23_FD_206715 | JGI IMG/M metagenome (GOLD analysis project Ga0335074, IMG submission 206715) | Soil microbial communities from Loxahatchee National Wildlife Refuge, Florida, United States - Lox_Sample_2.3 | ecosystem: Environmental > Terrestrial > Soil > Wetlands | place: USA... | reverse complement strand
ACTTTTCACACGTGGGAGAAGTGGAAATTCAGCGAAATGTCCGGTCGCCAATATCGTTCCAAATATCGATTCAAAAAAGGCCCCATATGTCTATTCTTAAATCAGACGTCGATATCGCGAGATTCCACTGCTTTGTATGCGAGCGACAGGGCGAAGCGAGAACGCCAGCTTATTTCACTTCCATCGTGCGCACGATCGCCATGGCATCTTGCTCAGAGACGATCCCACGTTTTCCGCAGGATGATTCGATCAGCGCGTCGGCCGCATTGGCGACGACCCGCGCCGGTCCGTCCGGGCCGAACAATTGTCCCGACACGTAGGCGCCCTCGATCAGGAGCAGCAGCGCGTCTCCCAGCATGTCCGGTTCTTTCGCGCCCATTGCGGCGGCGGCTTTTCTCAGTTTCGCGCGAAACTCGCGTTTGTTGGCAGCGGCAACCAGCCGCGCAGGATTTTTGCGCTCGGGATATTCGACGACGGCATTCGTAAGCGCGCAGCCGCGATAGTCGGGCTTCGTCGCCTTTTGCGACAGCTGCTGCAGCCACGAGCGGAAACCCGCGCGCGGATCGTCGGGATGTTCCATCATCGCCGCATCAAATCGCCGCAGGTAGTCGTCGCTGCGATCGCGCAAGCATGCCGCCGCCAGTTCGTCTTTCGACGCAAAACTACGGTAAAGACTGGGTTTCGTGACACCCGCGCGCGCGACGATTTCGTCAACGCCTACGGCACGGATCCCCTGCCGATAGAAAAGATCGCGCGCGGTTTCGCGAATGCGCTCCGCCGCAAGCTTGTTCTGCGACATTCCCGCATCGCGCTTCCTCGGCGATAGTTTTTTTGTCATTTGCTGTCTCTTGACGCTCTTCGCACGCGCAACATATATGGTCGCACCAATACGTACCAGTCAGTAACATTTCGTAGCAAGTGCGTCGCCGTGGGCAAGGCCGATAGTCGGGGGTCGGGCCGGCGGCAGTTCCCGCAAGACGCATCTGGTTCTTTCAGACGTATGCGGACGTTGCGTCCGATGCGTCAGTGAATTGGAGACGGGCGTCTCATGATCTGGATCGTTCGCGTCGCGCTGGAACGTCCCTACACGTTCATCGTGATGTCGCTGCTCATTCTCATCATGGGCACGATGGCGGCCATCGAAACGCCTACGGACATTTTTCCAAACATCGGCATCCCGGTCATCGGCGTGGCGTGGCAATACACCAACCTCTCGCCGGATCAGATGGCGGGCCGCATTCTGACGCCGTATGAGCGCGTGCTGTCGACGACCGTCAACGATATCGAACACACCGAGAGTACCTCGTTGCCGGGAATCGGGATCGTGAAGATCTATTTCCAGCCCAATGTCGACATCCGCACGGCGACGGCTCAGGTCACATCGATTTCGCAGACCATCCTGAAACAGATGCCGCCCGGCGCCACGCCTCCGCTCATCCTCAACTACAACGCGTCGACCGTTCCCATCATTCAGCTCGCCAACACAAGCCGGACGCTGTCAGAGCAGCAGATCCTCGATCTGTCGCAGAACTTTATCCGCCCTATACTGACCACGGTTCAGGGCGCTGCGATTCCTTATTCTTATGGCGGGCGCGTGCGCCAGGTGCAGGTCGACCTCGATCCGCAGGCGCTGCAATCGAAAGGCCTGTCGGCGCAGGATGTCGAGAATGCTATCGCCAATCAGAACCAGATAACGCCGGCGGGCAACGTCAAGATCGGCCCGCAGCAATACACGGTGCTGTTGAACGACGCCGCCGGGACCATCGAGGACCTGAACGACCTGCCGATCAAGACCGTGAACGGCGCCACGATCTACATCCACGACGTCGGTCACGTCCGTGACGGCTCGCCGCCGCAGCAGAGCATCGTCCATGTCGACGGAGCGCGCGCCGTTCTGCAGACCATCCTCAAGACGGGCTCGGCCTCCACGCTGGCGGTCGTGCAGGGCGTAAAGGATGCGCTGCCGAAAGTGCTGGCCACATTGCCGCCGGATCTGAAAGTCGTGGCGTTGAACGACCAGTCGCTTTTCGTGAAAGCCGCCATTCAGGGCGTGATTCGCGAAGGCATCATCGCGGCGGCGCTTACCTGCGTGATGATCCTCCTGTTCCTCGGCACGTGGCGCTCGACGCTTATCATTGCGACGTCGATCCCGCTCTCCATCCTATGCGCCGTCACGGCGTTATGGGCGGGCGGCGATACGCTTAACATCATGACGTTGGGCGGACTGGCGCTGGCTGTGGGTATCCTCGTCGACGATGCGACCGTCACCATCGAAAACATCAACTGGCATCTCGAGCACGGCAAGGACGTGCGCGCAGCGATCATGGACGGCGCGGCGCAGATCGCCACCCCCGCTTTCGTCTCCACGCTCTGCATCTGCATCGTCTTCGTGCCGATGTTCGCGCTGCGCGGCGTAGCCGGTTATCTCTTCGTGCCGTTGGCGAAGTCGGTCGTCTACGCCATGATCGCGTCCTACATCCTGTCACGCACGCTGGTGCCGACGATGGCGCTCTATCTTCTGAAACCGCATCACGGCGGCGAGCCGCCCCGGGGTTCGGGCTGGGTCGGTCAGCTTCAGCGTTTCCAGCGCGGCTTTGAATCCAGGTTCGAAGATTTCCGCGCCGCCTATCGCAATATACTCGTCATGGCGCTCGCGGATCGCCGGGATTTCGTCATCGGCTTTCTGGCCGTCATCGTGGCGTCTTTCGCGCTGGTGCCGTTCCTGGGCTCCAACTTCTTCCCGGACGTGGACGCGGGCGAGATCGCGATTCACGTGCGCCCACCGGTCGGCACGCGCATCGAAGATGCATCAGCCATGTTCGGCGACGTCGAACAGCATATCCGCGAAGTCATCCCGCCAGACGAAATCGACTCGATTGTCGATAACATCGGCCTTCCCACCAGCTCGATCAACACGATCTACAACAATTCGGGCCTGATCGGTTACCAGGACGGCGACATCTACGTCAGCCTCAAGCCCAACCATCATGCGACGGGCGGCTACGTCCGCGAGCTCCGCAAACTCCTGCCGCGCGAATTTCCAGGCGCCGTCTTTTCCTTCCTGCCCGCCGACATTGTCAGTCAGATCCTGAATTTCGGCACACCGTCGCCGATCGATGTCCAGATTATGGGCCCGCATATCAAAGACGATCAAACGTTTGCGCTCAATCTGTTGCGGCGGATGCGGACCATCCGTGGCATCGCCGATCCCCGCATGCAGCAATCGCTCGACAACCCGCAATTGAACGTCGATGTGGACCGCTCGCGCATGGCGCAATTGGGCCTTAACGAGATCGACGTGACGAATGCGCTGGCGACTTCGCTGGCCGGCAGCTCGCAGACTGCGACGACCTTCTGGCTCGATCCCAAGACGGGGGTATCCTATCCCATCGTGGCGCAGACCCCGGAATATCAGGTGGATTCGCTGTCCCGTCTGGAGAATGTGCCGATAACGGGTGGCCCGTCGGGCACCCAGGTGCTGGGCGGTCTCGGGACGATCTCCCGCGTGACATCGAGCGCCGTCGTCACGCATTACAATATTCTGCCTGTGGTCGACCTTTATGCGACAACGCAGGATCGCGATTTGGGTGGTGTCGAAAGCGACATCCACACCCTGATCCAGGATGCTTCGAAGCATCTGCCCCGCGGCATGACCGTCACACTACGCGGCCAGGTGATCACCATGAACACCGCGTTCTCCGGCCTGACGTTCGGCCTTCTGGGCGCGATCGTGCTCGTCTATCTTCTGATTGTCGTCAATTTCCAGTCCTGGCTCGACCCCTTCATCATCATCACGGCACTGCCGGGTGCGCTCGCCGGCATCATCTGGATGCTCTTCATCACCGACACGACCCTGTCCGTGCCGGCGCTCACCGGCGCCATCATGTGCATGGGCGTCGCGACCGCGAACTCGATTCTTGTCGTCAGCTTCGCGCGCGAGAGGCTGGACGAAACGGGCGACGCCATCGCGGCCGCCATCGAGGCCGGCACGACGCGTCTTCGCCCCGTGCTGATGACGGCCCTCGCCATGATCATCGGCATGGCGCCGATGGCACTGGGACTGGGCGACGGCGGCGAGCAGAACGCGCCACTCGGTCGCGCCGTCATCGGCGGCCTCCTCGTTGCCACCTTCGCCACGCTTCTTTTCGTGCCGGTCGTCTTCAGCATCATCCACGGCAGACGGGCGCGGCACACATCGTCGGAGCGCGATATAATGCCCACTCCAGTGACGGGAGGAGTCCATGCCTGATCACGGGCATTTTCTGGAACACACAAAACCCAAGAATCTGAAGGCGATCCTCATCGCGGCTGCGTGCATCGCCGTTGCGATCGCGGCTATCGGCATTGTGGGACGCGTGCTGGCGCGGCAGGGCCTCGCCGACCGCACAGACGATGCTGCGATCCCATCCGTGAAGATCATCCGCCTGACCGGCGCCGAAGCTTCGCGCGCGCTGTTGCTACCGGGCGACATCGAAGCCTTCTACAGCGCCCCCGTCTATGCGCGGGTCACCGGCTATCTCAAGGCCTGGTACACCGACATCGGCACGCCGGTGAAAAAGGGGCAACTCCTCGGCGAAATCGACGCGCCGGATCTCGACCAGCAATTTCAGCAGGCGAAGGGCAATCTGGGCACCGCGATCGCGAACGAGAATATCGCTCGGATCACTGCAAAGCGCTATCTCGCGCTGGAGGCCCAGAACGCGATCGCGATTGAACTGGCCGACCAGCAGGTGGCGACGTGGAAGGCCGATCAGGCGGCGACAGCATCGGCGCGCGCAATCGTCAGGCAGTACGAGGCCGACGAATCCTTCAAGCAGCTCATCGCGCCCTTCGACGGCGTCGTCACCAGCCGCTCGACGGATATTGGCGCTTTGATCACGGCCGGCACGTCGACCAGCACATCGACCAGCACATCGACCGGTACGGTAATCGGCTCGACGCTCAGCACGTCGACAAGCATGTCGACCGGCACATCGACGAGCGCGTCGGCCACTGTGCCTCTGTTCACTGTCTCCGACGAACATCGCATGCGTATTTATGTTCGCGTGCCGCAGAACTATTCGGCGCAGATAAAGCCGGGACTCGTGGCAAATTTTACGGTACCGCAATATCCGGGCCGCACCTTCACAGCGACGCTCGCCACGACCGCGGAGGCGGTCGATGCAACCTCGGGCAGCCTGCTGGCCGAATTCCAGATCGACAATACGGACGGCAGCCTGAAGCCTGGCGAATATGCGCAGGTCCACTTCGTCCTGCCGAACAAGCCGGGCACCGTCGTCCTGCCGTCGAGTGCACTCACCTTCCGCGACGGCGGCATGTTCGTCGCCACTGTCAACGCGCAGAGCCACATTGTGATGAAAAAGGTCACCGTCGGCCGCGATCTGGGCCAGACTGTGGAAATTTCGAACGGGCTGTCGCGCGCGGACCGCGTCGTCAACAACCCGCCCGATTCCATGAGGTCAGGCGACCTCGTGCGCTTGGACGCAGGCCACGCGCACGCGCAAAGCTAAACGGCGCCTAGCCTCCGTTCAGCACCGCCGTCGCCTGGTCGAGGCGCGCGCTGTAAGCGTTGAGCGCATCCGCCGTGATCTTGATATAGGCCGCCGCATCGGCGAAGCGCTGCTGCTCGATGCCTTCGCGAATGCCCGGAAGCGTCTTCGCGCCATAGCCGGTCAGCGTGCCGGGTGCGTAGATCACGTTCTTGAACCACGGGCGTCCCGGCAGTCCGACATCCGGCGCCAGAGTCTGATCGAGATCGAGCATCACGGCCTGCAGATGCGCGAGACGGTCGTCCGAAAGGCTCGCGCCGTTCTTGGCAAGCGCGTCGTCATACGCCTTGGCGCTGGCCTTCAGCTTGTCGACGGCCGCATCCATCGGCGCGAAGTCGAGCGCCGGCACGGGCTGGAGCGCCGTCGGCGCGCCGCTCGATTTCGTGGGATCGGCCACGAGCGCGAAGACGCGGTCCTTGAGCAGCCCCGCCTGCGCGATCTGCGCGTCTTTCCTGTCCGTCGCGAGTTTCTTCACTTCCGAAAGATAGAGCGCGACCGTGTCCGCAAAATCGCCCGGCCGCTGCACCGGAAGATCCGTATCGGCCGTGCGCATCACGATGCGGCCTGCGGTCTTGGCCAGGAGCGCATCATAGACGAAGCCCGGATCGACGAAGCGGCTGTGATGTTCGTAGGTGTCGTAGCGTGAGTGATAGACGCCGCCCGAATCGCCTTCTCCGCCGTAGCCGATGTTGATGGCGGCGAGGCCCAGATGCTCGATATAGGCCGAGTAGTCGGAACCCGAACCCAGGGCCTCGATGGGCGCGTCCTTGCTGGGATCCGCCGCGATCTTGGCGACCGCGCGTGCGTGATCGTGATCGCGTCCGCCGGGGTCGGCGGCTTCGGCGCGCACCCTCGCGCGATAGCGTTGTCCGACGCTGACCTTGGTCTCGGGATCGGTAATGTCGTCGATGACACCGGTCACCAGATGCTCGAGGTCGTGGCTGCCTTCGGCGCTGAAGAAGCCGCGCGCGTTGCTGTCGGAGTTGAGATAGAGGACGGCCTTCTTCTTCAGCTCGTCGGCATGGGTCTCGGCCCATTCGGTTGATCCGAGGAGGCCCGGCTCTTCGCCGTCCCAGCTGAGATAAACGATCGTCCGCTTCGGCCTCCAGCCGGTCGCGGCGAGGCCGCCGAGCGCTTTGGCTTCCGCGAGCAGCGCGATCTGGCCCGACAGCGGATCGGTGGCGCCGAACACCCAGCCGTCGCGGTGGTTGCCGCGGAGCACCCACTGGTCGGGATAGGTCGAGCCGTGCATGACGGCGACGACGTCATAGAGCGTCTTCATGCCCCAATTGGACTTGACGACGAGATGCACCGACGCCGTCGAGGGACCGACGCGATAGGTTATGGGGAGCGAGCCGCGCCAGGATTGCGGCACGACCTGCCCGCCCATCGCTTTCAGGAACACCTGCGCGTCGGCGTAGGAAATCGGAAGGGCCGGAATCTTGAGGATGGTTTTCGCTTCGGAGATCGGCAGGCGCTTCGCATTCTTCGTGGCGCCGACGCCCGGCGTCAGCGGATCGCCCGGATAGAGCGTCATGTCCTGCACGGACCCGCGCTGGATACCCTGCGGCGGACGCGCCGGGCCGTCGGGATAGACGCTGTTGACCGCGTAGCCGTCGTCATGCGGATCGGAATAGACGATGCAGCCGACCGCGCCGTGCTCCTGCGCGAGCTTGGGCTTCAGGCCGCGCCAGCCCGCGCCGTAACGCGCGATAACGATCTTGCCTTTGACGTTGACGCCCATTTTCTGCAGCGCCTCGTAATCCTCCGGCATGCCGTAATTCACATAGACGAGCGGCGCAGTGACATCGCCGTCGCCCTGGTAGGCGAAGTAAGCCGGCAGTGCGTATTGCTTCGCGGTCGCGCTCGAATCGCCGGGAATAGGCTTTTCCTGCAGCGTCGCCGTGAAGGGCTTCTTGCCGTTCAAGAGCTCGAGGCTTTCGTGGATGGGCGTGGGATAGAGCACGTCGAACGTCTCCATGTGCGCATCCCAGCCCCACGATTTGAATTGCGCCAGCACCCATTCGGCGTTGGCCTTGTCGTGCGGCGAGCCCACATGGTTCGGTTCAGCCGCGAGCTGTTTCAGCCAGCCGCCCATTTCGGCCGGGCTGATCCGCGCGTCGAACGATTTTTCGACGGCTGCTCGATCCGCAGGCCTCGTATCCGCGCCGTAGACGGCGCCGGCGCACAACAGGCTTGTGGCCGCAAGCAAAGCAACGCGATTCATGGAAACGTCCCCTCGATGTTAGCGCGCCCACCTCAAGTGGGCCGGACCATAGCACCGGCCGAACGAAATCAAATCATGGCCGAATGTCGCTCATTGGTGCACAGTTCCGGCGCTTAGGGGACGGTGCAATGCGGCATATCCGGTTCTTGATGGCGATAGCGGCGTTCTGTGCGATGGGCACCACGGTCCGCGCGGCCGAGCCCTGGATGGTGCTGCCGCCCACGCCGACGCTGCCGCAGCCGGCGGTCAGCGGCTATGCGCCCGTCGATGGGGTGATGCTCTGGTACGCGGAATTCGGCCGAGGCGAGCCCGTGCTCCTTTTGCATGGCGGCCTCGCGAATTCGAATTACTGGGGCAAACAGGTCCGCGCGCTCATGGGACAATATCGCGTCATTGTGATGGACAGCCGCGGCCATGGCCGTTCCACACGCGACGCGCAGCCCTTCGGCTACGACCTGATGGCGAAGGACGTGGTCGGACTCCTCGACTATCTGAAGATCCGCCGCGTGGCGCTGGTGGGCTGGAGCGACGGCGCGATCATTGGCCTCGACATCGCGATGCATCATCCGGAAAGATTGTCGAAACTTTTCGCGTTCGCCGCGAACTACGATACGGCGGGCGTCGCCGACGTCGGCGCGAGTCCCGTCTTCACCGCATTCGAGGCGCGCGCCGGAACGGAGTATTCCGCGCTCTCGCCGACGCCCCGCAACTATGGCGCGTTTCTGAAGGCCATCACCGCGATGTGGGCGCACCAGCCCAACTGGCACAAAAGCGATTTCGCTCACATTACAGTGCCCACATGGATCGCCGATGCCGATCATGACGAAGCCATCACGCACGACCAGCCCCGCACCATGGCCGACTGGATCCCGAATGCCGGCCTCTTGATAGAGCCCGACGTCAGCCATTTCGCTTTCATTCAGGATCCGGATCAGTTCACGCGCGACGTCGAGCACTTCCTGGCGAAGCGGTAGCGCCGCTCAGGCCGCGCGATCGTGCGGGACATCGACCAATCTAGACACGGGGAAGATGGCGCGTGCGGTCGTGCCTTTTCCTTCGACACTCGTTAGTTCGAACTTCCCGCCGTGCAGCTCGACCAACTGCTTGGTCAGCGGCAAGCCCAATCCGGTCCCATGTTGGCTTCGCGCAAGTTCACTCTCCACCTGCACGAATGGCTCGAGGACCTTGTCGATCATTGCGCTGGGAATGCCGATGCCGTTGTCGCGTACCTCGAAGATAACGCCTCTGCTTCCCACTTCTGCCGCGATGCGAACGTCGCCACCGGCGCGCGTGAATTTGATCGCGTTGGCGCCCAGATTGAGCAGAATCTGCTTCAGCTTCACGGGATCGGCGTTGAGCGAGGCGTTCCAGTCTCCGTCGATCGTCAAAGTCAAATTGCGGACCTGCGCCAGGGAAAGCAGGACCGACTTTATTTCCGCACCGATCCCTTCGAGCCGAATGGTCTCTTCCCGTAGCACGGCCTTACCGGCTTCGATGCTGCTGTATTCCAAAATCTCGTTGATCAGCGACAGGAGGAACTGACCGGACCGCTCGATATCGGCGGCATATTCGTTTTGCTTGGCGGCGCCCAGGTGATATTCGTCTGAATTCTTGAGCAGTTCCGAGAATCCGATGATCGCGTTCAGCGGCGTGCGCAACTCGTGGCTCATATTCGCGAGGAACTTCGCCTTGGCGACATTCGCGGTCTCAGCCTTCTCCGCGGCCAGTCGGTAGGATTGGGCAAGGTCCTCGGCTTTCTCGAGCGCCATGCGTTCCGCTGCCCGATGCTGCATAGACCGCAGCGAAGTAAGCCGTCGCCGCCCTACGGTGAGCGCGGCGACAGTTATGGCCTCGAGCAAGAAAAGCCCATAGTGTATAAGAATGTCACTGCCGGGTTGTCCAATCGCAAGCACCCAAAGGACGATCGTCAGCGTCGTGAGCGCGAGAAAGTCCGACCAACGCGAAAGTGTGAGTCCCATGCAGATGATGCAAATACCGAAATTTGTCGATTGCTTCGGATCATGCGAGACGCCGAGGCGCAACGCCGTATTGAGCAGAATGAGCGAGCACATGATCAAGAATACGACTCGTACGCTCAACCGGTCGGGGTCTCGCAGATGTATGAGAAGAACGACGAGCGACACGACCGCGGACGCGATCTGCCACGGCGCAATGATGAGGGCGGCGGGAAGCGGGAGAACGAAGAAATGCAGCGCCGAAAGAACGCTGTGAAACGCCACGCTCGCGCCGAGGGCAACGCGAATGTAGTTCGGACTGTATTTCTCCGCAGCCTCGACCTGCCTCGATGCCGCGGCAATCTTTGAGAGACTCAACATGCCCGCACCCTGTGTGGTCCGGGAAGTATAGAAGTCCAGGGGCTGACGTTTGGTGAACGGACGCGCCCCGGCGTCGCGCGCTTGCCTCGGGCCGCATTTCGACCCACTCTTTCCGCCGGTGCATCCTCAAAACCAGAGGCACGGTATGGATAACAAATCGTCAAAGGCCGGCTTTTCGTCCGAGAAGCTCGCGCTCATTCCGCCAATGATGCAAAACGTCGTGGATGCAGGCGACCTTTCGGGCTTCGTGACGCTTCTGTTCCGCAAGGGTGAAATCGCGCAGGTCAACACCATCGGCCATCGCGACATCGCCACAAAGGCGCCGATGACCCGCGACACGCTTTTCCGCATCGCGTCGATGACGAAGCCCGTGACGTCGGTGACCCGATCACCAAATGGGTTCCGGAATTGGCTGACCGTCGGGTCCTCAAGAATGCGGAGGGTTCGCTCGATGACACCTATCCTTCGCCGCGCGATATCACGATCGAAGATCTATTCACGCATCGCTCGGGCCTGTCTTACGCGTTCAGCGCAGTCGGCCCCATCGCCAAGGCCTATGACAAGGCGCTTGGCGACGTCTTGAACAGCAACACCACGCCGGATGCATGGCTGAAGGCATTGGCAACCCTGCCGCTTCTTTATTCACCCGGCGAGCGCTTTCATTACAGCGTGTCGACGGATGTGCTCGGCTTCATTGTCGGTCGCGTCGAGACCAAGCCCTTCCGCGATGTGCTGATGGAGCGTGTCTTCAAGCCCCTGGGCATGCACGACACGGATTTCTACGTGCCCAAAGAGAAGCGCGCGCGCGCCGCGACCGTCTATCGCCAGGACCAGAATACCGGCGTGCTCAACGTGCTCCCCTTTGCGCAACACGACGCGCCGCCGGCGTTTTGCGGCGGCGGCGGCGGTCTCATCTCGACGGCGGACGACTACCTGAAATTCGCGTGCATGCTGATGAACAAGGGCGAATTCGAGGGGCGTCGCTATCTGAAATCCGAGACCGTGGCTCTCATGGCCACCAACAGGCTGACGCCGGCGCAACGCGCAATTCCATTCCTGGGCGCCATTCCCATGTGGGACGGTATGGGCTTCGGTCTCGGCGTGTCCATCATCGACCATCCCGAGAAGCTGGGCTTTCTCGGTATCGGTGCCAGGGGCGCGTTCGGCTGGCCGGGCGCGTTCGGCACATGGTGGCAGGCCGATCCCGCCAACGACCTCATCATCCTCTATTTGATCCAGAACTCCGTGCCGCTCGAGCCCGGCGCGATCGCAACGCTTGCCGCAGGCCAGCGCATGGGCGCGCGCGCGGCGCTGCCGATCTTCCAGCGGCTCGTCTACGACGCGCTGGTGTAGAAACGTCGGATCCTAATCCTCGACGCCACGGTTCTTGGCGGGCACGTGTCCCGTCGCGATCCACCGATTGCCCCAATCGATCAGGGCACGGAACACGGCCTTCGACGAGGCGCCGTCCTCCGTGAGCTAATAGTTGAGGCGGTGCCGGCAACATCCGCGCCAATCCGGACGATCCGTACGCGGCCAAATCGATCCGGGGACCAGTTCATCTTCCGCTTCCGCAAACCGCAGCGGTACGGCAAAAGACGCCACTGGAATGCAAGAAGTTGCGTATGGGGGCATCTAGATATTTTGGTTAACGCAAAGAGCGTTTGCTAAACGTCACAATCACCGGGTAGCGTTCCCTTGGGCGCAGGGGTGTTTTATTGGGCCGTGGGGGCCGGGGAAGTATTCATGTTTATCGTTCAAGGACTGGCGTTCGCGCTGGCCCTGGCGGGTTTTTTAATGGCCGTTGCTGTTGAAAACAGATTCCAGTCCTTTTCCCGCCGGCCCAAGGATACGCTCGAGATCGCACCAGTTTCCGCGACAATCGCTGCCGAATAGTCATTGCTCGCGATGCGGAGACTTCGCGGCGCGGCGTTAGCCTGGCTTGTGCTGCATGACCCAGTCGTCGATGTCCTGCCACACCGTCTCGCGGTCCAGATCGCGCAGAAGCATGTGATAGCCGTTCGGATAGACGCGCTGGTCTGCACGTCTGCCCAACGCAGCAAGCGTCTCCTTCGTGGACTCCAGAGGCACGATCTGGTCCTTGGCGCCGTGCAGCAGGAGAATGGGTGGCGGATCGGCAAGCTTCGCCGGCGCATCGTGCGCGGCATCCATCATGTTCACGAGCCCATAAACCTGGTCGACGCGTGCATCGTGCTGGAAATAAGGATCCCGGCTCAATTTGCGCAGCATCGGAATATTGTCGGACGGCACGATGTGAAGCCCGTTTCCGGAGACATGCAGCCACGGTACGGCGTGGGCGCCGATCCACAGCGTCACGCGATAATAGAAAGGCATGTCATCGCGCGACCACACGGCGGGCGCGGCGAGGATCGCCCCGTCGATGCGCGGCGGACGATCGGTGGCGAGCGCCGACAGCAATTCCGCGCCGCCCATGCTTTCGCCGATAGCGAATATCGGCAGGCCGGGATATTTCGCGCGCGCGGCCTCCACGCAGTCGTCGAGATCCGTGCGCATCACATCGCCGCCGGCCCAGATGCCGGGATTGGGCGCGTGGCCGAAACCGCGCTGGTCGTAGGCGATGGTCGTGATGCCGTGCTCCGCCCACCACGGCCCCGGCATGTCGTAGGCTTCGGAGTAGTCGCTCATGCCGTGCAGCGCAATGAGGATGGCGACGGGCTTCTTCGCGTCCCATTCCCGGAGCGGCAGATGCAGGCCGTCGCGGGTGATGAAGGCGTCCGCTGTAAGTTGCGGGGTATCGTTTTCGAGGCCGCGCGGCGCTACCGTCGGCGCACAGGCGCAGAGGGCGAGCGCTACAAGTCCAAGGCACGCCGCACGCGCGCCCGCAAATCGGGCAGGAGTTTTTTCTCGAACCATGGATTCTTCTTCAACCATGCGTTGTTGCGCCAGGATGGATGCGGAAGGGGCATGAGCGCCGGGTCGTATTCGCGCCAAGCTTTGACCGTCTCCGTCATAGTCGATTTGCGCACGTCTCCCAAATACCAATTGATGGCGTAGGTGCCTACCGCGAGCGTGAGCGTGTGCCGCGGCAGAGCCGCCTGCAGCCGCGCCTGCCACAACGGCGCGCATTCCGGACGCGGCGGCTTGTCGGCGCCCGCTTCCGTATAACCCGGAAAGCAGAACCCCATGCCGACGATGGAGATGCGGGATTCGTCGTAGAACGTCTCGCGATCGAGGGCGAGCCAGTCGCGCAGGCGGTCGCCCGACGGATCGTTGAACGAGAGCCCCGTTTCATGCACGCGGATGCCGGGCGCCTGCGCGGCGATCAGGATCTTCGCAGTCCGGCTCGCCCGAATGATGGGCCTGACGCCGTGCGGCAGATAGGGCGCGCACACGCGGCAGGCGCGGATTTCCGCAAGCAACTTGGTGAGGTTCTCGCGCCGCGTCATTCCTCTCCGCGCAGGAGATTGCGGGCGATGACAAGTTGCTGGATCTGGCTGGTGCCCTCATAGATGCGGAAGATGCGCACGTCCCGATAGAAGCGCTCGATGCCGTAATCGGCGACATAGCCCGCGCCGCCAAAGATCTGCACGGCGCGGTCGGCGACGCGGCCCACCATCTCGGACGCGAAATATTTGCAGCACGCCGCTTCCATGGTGACGTTGCCGCCGGCGTCGCGCTTTTTCGCCGCGTCGAGCACCATGCAGCGCGCCGCATAGGCTTCGGTCTTGGAATCGGCGAGCATCGCCTGGATGAGCTGGAAATCGCCGATGGCGCTCCCGAACTGCTTCCTCCCGCGCGCATACATCACGCTTTCGCGGATCAGACGTTCGGCAACGCCGATGCAGACGCCCGAGATATGCAGCCGCCCGCGGTCGAGCACCTGCATAGCGACCTTGAAGCCCTCGCCTTCTTCGCCGAGGCGCAAGGCGGCCGGCACGCGCGCATTCTCGAAGATGACGTCGGAGATATGTGCGCCCTGCTGGCCCATTTTCTTCTCGGGTTTGCCGAGCATGATGCCGGGCGTCTTCGCAGGAACGATGAAGGCGGAAATGCCGCTCGCGCCTTTCTTCGACGGATCGGTGCGCGCCAGCAGCGTGAACATGCCCGCGCGGCCTGCATTGGTGATGAAGCGCTTGGTGCCGTTGACGACGTAGTGATCGCCGTCACGGGTCGCGACCGTTCTGAGCGACGCGGCGTCCGATCCCGCGCCGGGCTCCGTCAGCGCAAAGCTTGCGACCACTTCGCCGCTGGCAAGCTTGGGCAGCCACTCCTTCTTCTGCGCATCGTTGCCGAACATCACGACGCCCTGGCTGCCGATGCCGACATTGGTGCCGATGACGGAGCGGAACGCGGGCGAGGTGTAGCCCAGCTCGAAAGCGACGAGGACTTCCTCCTCCATCGAAAGCCCCAGCCCGCCATATTCGACGGGGATCGAAATGCCGAAGAGGCCGAGCGCTCGCATCTCCTGGACGATCGCGTCGGGCACGCGGTCTTCCTCGCCCACCTTGGCTTCGATGGGCACGCATTTCTCGCGCACGAAGCGGCGCACCGTGTCGATCAGCTGAGCCCGCGTTTCCGGATCGAGCGCCATCATGGTCTCCATGCCATATCTGTTGCCGCGAGCTTAGCGCATCGGGCGCTCGCCATCAGGGGGCGGCTGTTCCACCGTATAGGCATAGACGCCGACGACAAGGATATGGTCGACCGCCGCATCCTTGCCGAGGGGCAGCAAAAGCGTCTCATGGGCGAACGCGCGCTTGATGGGCGACTGCTGGATATGCCCGCGAAAGCCGCGCGGCGTGCCCTCGGCGACCAGCGCATCGTAAATCGGCCTCAGCGCCGCGCCGTAGCCCGGAAGCTGCGCGTCGATCCCGGCGAGCGTCAGGCCCTGGAACGCGGCCCCTTGCACCTGCACAATGGCGTCTCCCACGACCCGGAACTCGTAGTCCGCGCCGCTTTCGATCACACGCACAAGGACGATATTGCGCAGGAACGGCGCCATCACCCGGGGCGTCATCGCCTCGCGGGCGGGAAAGCGATTAGCGCCCTTCTGTTCGTTCCAGACCGCGATCGCCTGCTGCAGCAGCGGATCGCGCAGCGTCCCGATGTCCACGCTCTCGCCCAGCGCCGATGCGCCGGCGGGCTTTGGTGGCGCAGGATCTTTACGCTTGAACATCGAATCGCCAAATCGGAGTTTGGGTTCGCAATTTGACCACAAGGCGACACTGGCCGAAAGATTCCCCATGCGGCTTTCTGTTCTTGATCAATCGCCCGTAAGAAGCGATGGCACCGCGGCCGACGCCGTCGCCGAGACTATTGCACTTGCGAAGACCTGCGAGCGGCTCGGCTATCACCGCTATTGGCTTGCCGAACACCACAACACGAAATCCTTCGCGGGCTCGGCGCCGGAGGTCCTGATCGCGCGCGTGGCGGCGGAGACGAAAACGATTCGCGTGGGCTCGGGCGGCGTGATGCTGACGCATTACAGCCCGCTCAAGGTGGCCGAGCAGTTCCGCATGCTCGAAATCCTTTCGCCGGGGCGGATCGATCTGGGGCTCGGCCGCGCGCCCGGCACGGACCAGCGCACCGCCCAGGCCTTGCAGGCCGGTCCACAGGGCTGGGGCATCGACGCTTTCCCGAGCCAGGTGCATCTGCTGCGGCAATTCCTGGACGACGCTGCGGGCGTGGGGCTTCCCGACGATCATCCCTATCGCGGCATCCACGCCTCGCCCATGGGGCCGACGCGGCCCGAGATGTGGCTCCTGGGTTCGGGCATCCACAGTGCCGTCTATGCGGGCGAGTTGGGCCTTCCGTTCGCGCACGCCCATTTCATCAGCGCCGAGGGCAGCGAAGAGGCCGTCGAGAATTACCGCCGCCGCTTCAAGCCATCGAGCTGGTGCGAACGCCCGCGCGTGGCCATGGGCGTGGCGGCGCTGGCGGCGGAAACCGCGGAAGAAGCGCGCAGGCTGGCCGCGTCCCGCAACCTGTGGGTGGTGCGGCTCCTGACGGGCCGCCCGATCGCCTTTCCGCCGCCGGAGGAGGCGCTCGACTATCCGTACACGGTGCAGGAGAAAGCGCTGCTCGAAAACATCGAGGCCCGCTCCACCGTCGGCACGCCGGACGTCGTGAAGAAGAAGCTCACTGCGCTCGCCGAACGCCACGGCGCCGAAGAACTCGTCATCGTGACGATCACTTACGACGCCAAGTCGCGCACCCGGTCGTATGAGCTGCTCGCCGCGGAATTCGGCCTCGCGCCGGCGGCGTGAGAACGCCGATTGCGGTGGGGTCCACGCTTTGTGCACGTTGCAGCTTCGCCCTGCGAACAGGGCAAACATCAGGGCGACGAATTTTCGGACCCGCACGTGCCGTTCGACTTGTGCCTCAGCCGCAGCGCTTTCTTCGACCGCGCGAGGGATCGGCGCGTCGAAAAACAGGGCCGCGCAGGGCGACAATCGTCCGTATACGTCTCTTTCGGATCGACCGACGGCGGCACGGCCCGCGCGGCGTTTCGTATCTTCACAATTTCAAAGAGCACGCCGGAGTCTGCGCGCGTTCCCGGTCGTTGTGAAGGTGGACGTTTGGGCGACACCAAGATCGCCCGCCGCGAATTTGCCAACGATCGTCGGCGAAACAGGCAACGAAGCGGCGACATGCAAAAAAACGGGAATAGCTATGTCCGCGCGCGGCCGCATCGTGGCTTCGCGTGCACCGGTGTCGACACGCTGCCGCACCTTTGCCGCTTCTCTCGGCCGGCAGGAGTGCCTATTTCCCCCGTGCAGTGGCGGTGCGCGTATCGCGCAGCTCCCTCATGCAAGGGAAGGATTAAGGCCATGAACCATGAACGCAAAGTTGCAGTCATCACCGGCGCTTCGGGAGGTATCGGCGCGGCTCTCGTGAAGGCCTATCGCGAACAAGGCTATGGCGTGGTCGCGACGGCGCGCTCCGTCAAAAAGTCGGGCGACGACGACATACTGGCCGTCCCCGGCGATATCGCCGACCGCGCGACGGCCGAACGCGTGATCCGGGACGGTGTCGCCCGCTTCGGGCGCATCGATACGCTCGTCAACAACGCCGGTATCTTCATCGCCAAGCCGTTCACGCAATACACCGAGGCCGACTACGCGGCCGTCACTGGCGTCAACCTCACGGGTTTCTTCCACATCACACAGCTTGCCGTCGCCGAAATGGAGAAGCGCAAGAGCGGCCATGTCGTGCAGATCACGACAAGCCTCGTCGATTACGCCGATTCCAGGGTGCCGTCCGTGCTCGCGTCGCTGACCAAGGGCGGTCTCGGCGCTGCGACCAAATCGCTGGCGATCGAATATGCGAAGCGCGGCATCCGCGTGAACGCGGTCGCGCCCGGCATCATCAAGACTCCGATGAATCCTCCCGAGACCTACGAGCAGCTTGCGGCCCTGCATCCGCTTGGGCGCATGGGCGAGGTTTCCGACGTCGTCGGCGCGATCCTCTATCTCGAATCGGCCGGCTTCGTGACGGGCGAAACCCTTCACGTCGACGGCGGCCAGGCCGCCGGCCATTGAAAACCACGCTCGCATCCTTCGAAGGAAACGAACATGTCGCAGATCTACGAATTGCGCATCTATCACGCCGTGCCGGGACGGTTGCCCGAACTGATTGCACGCTTTCAGAATCAGACGCTCAAGCTGTGGGAGAAGCATGGCATCCGTCAGGCCGGGTTCTGGACGACGCTGGTCGGGGCAAGCAACCAGCAGCTCACTTACATGCTTGCGTGGGAGAATTTGGCGGAACGCGAACGGCGCTGGAACGCGTTCCTGGCGGATCCCGGATGGCATGCGGTGGTCGCGGAGACGGAGAAGAACGGTCAGATCGTCGAAAACATCAGCAATGAATTCCTCGTGCCGACGGCATTCTCCTCGGTAAAATGAGATCGGGGAGCGAACAGAAGGATTCCGCGATGCCTGACAGCCGCCCGCCCCTGCCGCCTTTCACGCTCGAAACGGCGGTTCAGAAAGTCCGCCTCGCCGAAGACGCGTGGAATTCCCGCGATCCCGCGCGCGTCGCACTCGCCTATACGGAAGACAGCCGCTGGCGCAATCGCGCGGAGTTCTTGAACGGGCGCCAAGCCATCGTGGAATTTCTCACACGCAAATGGGCCAGGGAACTCGACTACCGCCTCATCAAGGAGCTTTGGGCGTTTCACGAGAACCGGATTTCCGTGCGCTTCCAGTACGAATATCACGACGATTCCGGCAACTGGTATCGCGCCCACGGCAACGAGCAATGGGAATTCGAGACGAATGGCCTGATGCGCCGGCGCGAAGCCAGCATCAACGACGTTCCCATTCGCGAAGCCGACCGAAAATTCCACTGGTCGCTCGGCGCAAGGCCAAAGGATCATCCGGGCCTAACGGAACTGGGGCTGTAAGCTTCACACAAATACCGCACGCCATGTGAGATCGAACTGCCAACGTGTGACGAAGATATCGGTTTAGTCTTCCGAAACAATCAGCCCTACCGGCTCTTTCTTTTTGGCCAATGCGCTTTTCTTCGCTCCGAGGATATCGCGAACGATCCCTGGCGTTCTCGCGATCAAGTAACCAACAACACCGGCAACCGCCATGCAAATGATCAACGGCAGCGGCGAATTCGCGGGAGACCTTTTGTCCATTGACCATAGAAGCCAGCCGAAAGACAGCAATGTCAAAAGAACGATTCCCCATCCGATAAATCTGATCTCATTCGGATGCCGGGCGATGAAATCACGAGATTTGCGCACCGAGATAAGTGGAATAAAGACTCCCATCAAACCGAACGCGATGCCGTAGCCATATCGCGCATCAGATTCGTGGATAACTGATTGGATGATTTGATAGACGGAATAACCGCCGACGCCCAACACGAGGGCCGCACCGAAAATTCTTTGCGCCGTCCATTTCTCGTATTGTATGGGCGACATATCAGACCCCTTCGATCAGCTTCAGCCACTGATCTTCGTCGATGACCTGGACGCCCAGGTCCTTCGCTTCGGTGAGCTTCGAGCCGGCGCCGGGGCCTGCGATCACGAGATCGGTTTTCTTCGAGACGGAGCCCGCCACTTTCGCGCCGAGCGCTTCGGCGCGCGCTTTCGCCTCCGGGCGCGTCATCTTCTCGAGCGTGCCGGTGAAGACGAGTGTTTTGCCGGCGACGGGCGAGCCCGAGGCTTTCGGCGCAGCGGCCTTTTCGACCTTCACTTCCTTCAGGAGACTGGCCAGCGCCTTCCTGTTGTGCGGTTCGTCGAAGAAATCCTTGATGCCTTCCGCGACGACATCGCCGATGCCGCCGATGGCATCGAGATCGGCCACCGCGTGATCGCTCTCCATCGATTCCACGAAGGCGTCGATGGTGTGAAAATTCCGCGCCAGCAGCTTCGCCGTCGTCTCGCCCACATGGCGGATGCCGAGCGCGTTGATGAAACGGTCGAGGGAAATCGTCCGGCGCGCGTCGATGGAGCGCATCAGGTTCTCGACGACCTTGTCTTCCTTGTCGTCGCGCTTGGCTTTCGAGGCGACTTCGCCCTTGCCTTCCTTGGCGCGCCGCTCCGCGCTCAGCGCCGCACGATGCTCGGTGAGGATCCGGCTGACCTTCTCGGGTTTTTCGGTGAGCTTGAAGATATCGGCCGGCTGCTTGATGAGCCCCTTCTCGTGGAACAGCTCAATGTAAGTGCCGCCCAGCCCTTCGATGTCGAACGTGTCGCGGCCGACGAAATGCTTGAGGCGCTCCACGGCCTGCGCCGGGCAGATGAGCACGCCCGTGCAGCGGCGGTCGACGTCTTCCTTGCCCGTCTTCTCGTCGATCTCGCGCACGGCATGGCTGCCGCAGACGGGGCATTTGTGCGGGAATTGATAGGGCTTGGCGCCCTTCGGCCGCTTCTCGAGAATGACGCGCACGATCTGCGGAATGACATCGCCGGCGCGCTGCACCACGACCGTATCGCCGATGCGCACATCCTTGCGCGCGATCTCGTCTTCGTTGTGGAGCGTGGCGTTCTGCACCACGACGCCGCCGACCGTCACGGGCTTGAGTTTCGCCACCGGCGCAAGCTTGCCCGTGCGGCCAACCTGGATGTCGATATCGAGCAGCACCGTGTCGGCCTGCTCGGCTGCGAATTTGTGCGCGGTCGCCCAGCGCGGAGAGCGCGAAACGAAACCCAGACGCTCCTGCAGGTCGAGCCGGTCGACCTTGTAGACGACGCCGTCGATGTCGTAGCCGAGCGACGCGCGCTTCAACGCGATGTCGTGATAGAATTTGAGGAGCTCGTCGGTCGTCTTGCAGCGGCGCGTCAGCGGATTGACGCGGAAACCCCACTTCTTGAAGGTTTCGAGCATGCCCCATTGCGTATCTGCGGGCATCGCGCTCGTCTCGCCCCAGGCATAGGCGAAGAAATGCAGCGGCCGTCTCGCCGTGATCGCGGGATCGAGCTGGCGCATGGAACCCGCGGCGGAATTGCGCGGATTGGCGAAGAGCGGTTTGCCTTCCTTCTCCTGCCGTTTGTTGAGCGCCGCGAAATCGGCGTGGCTCATATAGACCTCGCCGCGCACTTCGAAGACCTTCGGCGCCTTCCCCTCCAGGCGCAGGGGCAGGTCGCGGATGGTGCGGAGATTGGCCGTGATGTCTTCGCCTTCGACGCCGTCGCCGCGCGTGGCGCCCTGCACGAACAATCCGTCTTCGTAGCGCAGCGATGCCGAAAGCCCGTCGATCTTGGGTTCGGCCGTGAAGGCGAGCTCATGATCGTCCTTCCAGCCGAGGAAGCGGCGTACGCGCGCCACAAAATCGATCACGTCCTCGTCGTCGAAGGCGTTGTCCAGCGACAGCATCGGCACGCGATGGATGACCTTGGCGAAACGCTCGGCGGGCTTGGCGCCCACGCGCAGGCTGGGCGAGTCGGGCCTGACGAGCGCCGGAAAACGCGCTTCGATGGCCATGTTGCGCTTGCGCAGCGCGTCGTATTCGGCGTCGGACACGCCGGGCGCATCTTCCTGGTAATAGAGCCGGTCGTACTCGGCGATTTCCTTTGCCAGCCGCGCGAGTTCTTTCTCGGCTTCGGCTTTGGTCAGTTTTTCGACGGGTGTTTTGGCAGTCATGCGCGTTTGCGGGCCGGCTTCGTGTCTTGCGCCTCGGCGAGCAGGCGGCGCGCGGCGGCGCGGGCTTCTTCGGTGATGGAGGCGCCCGACAGCATGCGCGCGATCTCTTCGTGGCGTTCGGACTCGTCGAGCGGGCTGACGCGCGTCTTGTCGCCCGAGCGCGTGATGCGGAAATGCCGTTCGGCGCGCGCGGCCACCTGCGGGGAATGGGTGACGAGCAGGATCTGCGTGTTCCTGGCGAGCCGCTGCAGGCGTTCGCCCACCGCATCCGCCACCGCGCCGCCCACGCCGCGATCGACTTCGTCGAAGACGAGCGCGGCCGGCGTGCTTGCATCGGACAGTGCGACTTTCAGCGCCAGCGAGAAACGCGCGAGCTCGCCGCCGGACGCGATTTTCGCCAGGGGCCCAAACGGCGCACCTTCGACTGTCGCCACTTCGAAGCTTATCCGTTCGAGGCCCGTTGCGCTTTCGTCGCCCAAAGGTTCGAGCGTCACGCGGAATTTCGCGTGGCCGAGCTTGAGCGGCTTCAATTCGGCGGCGACGGCTTTTTCGAGTGCGGCACCCGCGGCCTTGCGGGCCGCCGACAGATTGCGCGCCGCTTCGAGATAGGCGTTTTTCGCGCGCGCCACGTCCTGCGCGGCCGCTTTCAATCGCTCGTCGCTGTTCTCGATGGTTTCGAGTTTCGCGCGGAATTCTTCCAGCAATCCCGGAAGCTGATCCGACGCAACGGAGAATTTCCGCGCCGCCGCGCGCAGTGCGTAAAGCCGCTCTTCCTTCGCTTCCAGCTCGCGCGGATCGGCATCGAGTTCGGCGAGCAGTGCTTCGAGCTCGCGCCGCGCATCTTCGGCCAGCGCGAAGGCCTCTTCCAGCGCCTGTTCGGCCCCGGCAGCGCGCTTGCGCGCGTCTTCGTTCATGCGGCCGAGACGCTTCAGGGCCGCGGCAAGCGTGGCTTCCGCGCCCCTGTCGCCGGCGACGGCATCGACGGCGGCGGACACGTCCTCGGCGATCTTGCCGGCATTCATGAGCAGCGCGCGTTCGGAGGCGAGCCGTGCTTCCTCGCCCTCTTCCGGCGCCAGCTCCGCCAGTTCCTTCGCCGCGTGATGGAGATAATCGGCCTCGCCGGCGCTGGCCTGCGCCGCACGCCGCAATGTCTCGTCGGCCGTCCGTGCCGCATCGAGTTCGGCGAAGCGGGCCGCCACCTCGCCGGCGAGTTTTTCCAAACTGCCGAAGGCGTCGAGCAGTTTGCGGTGCGTTGCCGCGTCGAAGAGACCGCGGTCGTCGGCCTGTCCGTGGATCTCGACGAGCATGCCGCCCAGGTCGCGCAGCAGGCCCACGCCCACCGCTTCGTCGTTGATGAAACCGCGCGTGCGCCCGTCGGCCGACAAGGCGCGCCTCAGAATGATCTCGCCCTCGCCGGGGATGCCGTTCTCGCCTGCGAGCAGGACCGCGGGATGGCGCTTCGGCAGATCGAAGATGGCGACGGAGGAGCCCTGCTGTGCGCCCGTCCTGACGCTCGAGCGCGCGCCGGCGCGGGCGCCCGCGGCCAGTCCCAATGCGTCGAGCAGAATGGATTTGCCCGCGCCCGTCTCGCCGGTCAGCACATTGAGGCCCGGCGCGAAGTCGAGCGTCACATCTTCGATGAGGACGAGGTCGCGGACCTTGAGCGTCGCGAGCATCGCGATCCTAGATCGGACTCTTGAACGCCCGGGAGATCCAGGAACCCTTGTCTTCCGCCGGCTTCATGTTGTGGCTCGTGAGGAGATCGTACGAATCCTTGTACCACGAACTGCCGGGATAATTCGCGCCCAAAACGGCCGCGGCGGTCTTCGCCTCGTTGTAGATGCCGAGCGCGTAATAGGCCTCGGTCAGGCGCTCCAGCGCCTCGGCGATCTGCGTGGTTCTCTGATAACGCTCCACGACGGTGCGGAAACGGTTGATGGCGCCGATATAATCGCCGCGGATGAGATAGTAGCGGCCGACGGCCATCTCCTTGCCCGCCAGGTGATCGAGCGTGAGATCGACCTTGAGGCTCGCGTCGCGCGCATATTCCGTGTTCGGGAAGCGCTGCACGACGTCCTGCAGCGCGGTCAGCGCCTGCTCCGTGTTGCTCTGGTCGCGGCCGACGTCGACGATCTGTTCGTAGAGCGACATGGCCTTGAGATAAAAGGCGTAGGCGATCTCGTGGCTGCCGGGATGGAGCTGGATGTACTGGTCCGCGGCCGAAATCGCATCGGTATATTTGTTGGCCTGGTAGTAGCAGAACGCCGCCATCAGCATCGCCCGGCGCGCCCAGATCGAATAGGGATGCTGGCGCTCGACTTCGTCGAACTGCTTCGCGGCCTCCAGCCAGTCGTGATCGTTGATGCGCTTCCACGCGTCGTCATAGATCTGCTCGACGGGACGCTCGACATAAGTCGCGTCCTTGTCGTCGTCGCCCGAGCCCGTGATGCTGTCCCACAGCGAACAGCCGGCCAGAAGCCCCGCCGCCACCACCAGGCAGGCCAGAACAGGCAGGCGGGAAAGGCCAACGCGCCGGAGCGCGGTCCAGTCGGTTTTGGGCGGCATTCGGTTCTTCTGCTTTACGGTTGGGCCGGTCGACAATCCGGCCCGGGCTATATGCCATCAGCTTCGAAGGCCGGTCCAGAGCCGGCGCCGTTTCGTTGCCTTGAAAATCTGAAAGGCGAGGAAACCGAATGCCTTATATCTACAATAATGTTTGTGTATTAATTGTGATTGGACGGGAGGACTGGCGACTTTTTTACGCAGGCCGGTGATCCATCCCACAACCGGGCAGCGTATCGAGAGCAATGAATTCGCTTCGGGGTGTCAGCATGACGAGATTTCCATCGGACGGGAAACGGGTCGACTTCCATGTCGGCGAACGCATCCGGGAACGCCGGGCGGAACTCGGCCTCACCCAGGAAGATCTCGGGGGAACGCTGCAGATCTCCTACCAGCAGATCCAGAAATACGAGACGGGCGCCAACCGCATCAGCGCCGGGCGCCTCTTCGAAATCGCCTCCGCGCTCGATGTCGGGATTTCCTATTTCTTCGACGGCTACGCCGGCGACGAGCCGGACGAACCGCTGCCGCATGGCGGGCACAACCGCGCCGCCATCGAACTGGTGCGGAACTTTCTCGAGATCAAGGACGAAAGTCTGCGCAGCGCCGTGACGACCCTCATGCGCGCGCTCAAGGATCACGACGGCCGCCGGCTGAACGGGAACTAGGCCCCCTCCCTCGCGCTGCGCGCGACACCTCCCCCTTGCGGGGAGGTGGACTCAGCGTTCAACCCACGCGTAATTCGCGCTATCCGCAAACATCGCGCGCAGCAGCTGATTGTTCAGCGCGTGCCCGGAACGATGACCTTCGAATTTCCCGATGACGGGCGCGCCCGCGAGCGCGAGGTCGCCCAACGCGTCGAGAATCTTGTGACGCACGAACTCGTCCGGAAAACGCATCAGCTTTTGATTGACGACCTTGTCGCCTTCGATGGCGAGCGTGTTGTCGAGCGATGCCCCTTTGGCGAGTCCCATTTTGTTGAGCGTCTCGAGCTCCGACACGAAACCGAACGTGCGCGCCGGCGCGATGTCGCGCCGGAATCCGTCGGTCGAGAACGTCCAGGAGAGAAACTGCGCGCCGATGACGGGCGAGGCGAAGCGAATGTCGAAGTCGAACGACAGCGTGTCGGCCGGTGAGAGCACGGCATAGGCCTCGCCCGCTTCCGCCGTCACCCGTTTGCGTATCTTGAGGGCGCGGCGCGCGCCCGGCGTTTCCTTCAGACCGGCCTCGTCGAACAGCGCGACGTAGCTCCGGGCGTCGCCGTCGAGGATGGGCGGTTCGGGACCGTCGAGCGTCACGACGAGATCGTCGATCGCAAGTCCTGCGACCGCCGCCATCAGATGTTCGATGACGCCGACGCTGATATTGCCGTCATTGATGACGGTGCCCAGCCGCGTCTCGGCGACCTTGGCGTAGAAGGCCGGGATTTCGCGGTTTCCGAGATCGCTGCGGCGGAAGACGACGCCGCTGCCAGCCGGCGCAGGCGCCAGTGTCATGCGCACGCGCGTTCCGGCGTGCAGGGCCACACCGTCGCAATATACTTCGCGCGCAATCGTCCGTCGGGTCACACCCCTCTATAAAGCGGGGGGCGTCGGCGCTCAATTCGCCAAAATCAATTCGGCAAAATTAGTTTGTCTGGCGGCGCAGGAAGGCCGGTATCTCGAACTGATCGTCCTTCTTGTGTTCCGGGAAGAGATCGTCGCCGGTATCCGCGCCGCGCTGCGGCTCGGGCTGGGCGCCGCGCTGGATGATCTGCGCGGTCGCGCGCTGCTGCGGCTGACGCTGCACCTGCACGGGTTCGACACGCGCGGGTTCCGGCTTTTTCTCGCGACGGCCCAAGAATCCGAAGCGGCGCTTGGGCGCTTCTTCCGGTTCCGGCTGCGCCTGGCGGACGGGCGCCGTGCGCACAACCGTGTGGTAGACCGGCGCCGGTTCCTCGTCCGCCATCATCGGCGCGGCCTGCGTGCCGAGCGGCATGGGCTGTTCGATGGGCTGACGGTGGGCGAGTTCCTGCTGCAGCGTTTCCATCTGGTGATGGACGGGGCTCGCCACCGCGCGCACTTCCGGGGTTTTCGTTTCCGGCCGCACGGGCAGCGGCGGCGCGGTCACCCGGCGATGCGGGCGGAGCGGCTCGACATTGTTGGGCGCGGTCTTCTGCATGGCTTCGGCTTCGATGCCGGTCGCGACCACGGAGACGCGCAGGCGGCCTTCCATGTTCTCGAGGATCGTGCCGCCGAAGATGATGTTGGCGTCGGGATCGACTTCGGCGCGGATGCGGTTCGCGGCCTGGTCGACTTCGAACAGCATCATGTCAGGGCCGCCCGTGATGTTGATGAGGACGCCGCGGGCACCCTTCATCGAAACGTCGTCGAGCAGCGGATTGGAGATGGCGGCTTCCGCGGCCTTGAGCGCGCGCTCCTCGCCTTCCGCCTCGCCCGTGCCCATCATCGCCTTGCCCATCTCGGACATGACGGTCTTGATGTCGGCGAAGTCGAGGTTGATGAGGCCGGGCATTACGATCAGGTCGGTGACGCCGCGCACACCCGAATGCAGCACGTCGTCCGCCATGGCAAAGGCCTGGCTGAAGGTCGTGCGGTCGTTGGCGACGCGGAAGAGATTCTGGTTCGGGATGATGATGAGCGTGTCGACGAACGCCTGAAGCTCTTCGATGCCCGTCTCGGCGATGCGCATGCGCTTGTCGCCTTCGAAGGCGAAAGGCTTGGTCACGACGCCGACGGTCAGGATGCCCTGCTCGCGCACGGCGCGCGCGATGACGGGCGCCGCCCCCGTGCCGGTGCCGCCGCCCATGCCGGCGGTGATGAAGACCATGTGCGAGCCGGCAAGCTGCTCGAGGATCTCCTCAAGGGATTCCTCGGCGCCCGCCCGGCCGACATCGGGGCGCGCGCCCGCGCCCAGGCCTTCGGTCAGCTGTGCACCGATCTGGATGCGCCGTTGGGCCTTGGACTGCGCGAGTGCCTGCGCGTCGGTGTTGGCCACGACGAAGTCGACGCCTTCGAGCTTGGAGGCAATCATGTTGTTGACGGCGTTGCCGCCGGCGCCGCCGACGCCCAAAACCGTGATGCGGGGGCGGAGCTCCGTAGTCTCGGGCGCTCTCAGTTTGATCGTCATCGCTCAATCTCCTTGCCGTCTACCGGTCCGAACAAACCCAACGTCGCCCAACACTGTCTTAATCTTGGTTACTGATTTGCGAATCACCCAAACAATCCACCAGCAAGACGCCGAAAGAAACTGTTTTGATGTCTCTCCGGCGGAAGATTTGCCAAATCGGGATTCAGTGCCTCAGGCGGCATCGTGGCGCCGGCCATCAGAAGGCCGACGGCCGTCGCATAGTCGGGTCCCGTCGACGATGCCGGCAGCCCGGTGAAGCTCCTGGGCCGTCCGATGCGCACCTGCTTATTGAGGACGCGCTGAGTCAGTTCGCGCATGCCTGCGACCTGCGACGCGCCGCCCGTGAGCACCGCGCGCCGCCCGGCAGCCACGTCATAGCCGCTGGCGCGCAATCTGGATTGCACTTCGCCCAAAATCTCTTCCAGACGCGGCTGAATGATTCGCGTCAGCATGGAGCGCGGAACCCGGACCGCGTATTCGTCGCCGTCCTCGCCCATCTGCGGCACGGCCACCACATCGGTGCCGCTCTCGATGTCGCCCAGGGCCGCGCCGTAAAGCGTCTTGAGGCGCTCCGCGGCGGAGACGGGTGCCGCCAGCATGCGCGCGAGATCGGCCGTCACATGCTGGCCGCCCATCGGCACGACGTCGGCATGGACGAGCGCGCCTTCGATGAAGACGGCAAGGGAGGTGACGCCGCCGCCCATGTCGATGACGGTGGCGCCGAGCTGCATCTCGTCCGGCGTGAGCGTGGCAAGCCCACTCGCATAAGGTGCAAAGAGCGCGGCTGCGACCGTCAGGTGCCGGCGCTCGACGGCGAGGCGCAGATTCTGGAGCGGCGACGGCTTGACCGCGACGGCGTGCATGGTGACGCCGATGCGCTGGCAATACATGCCGCCCGGATCGCGCACGCCGCGAGCCTCGTCGACCACATAGGAGGTCGGCGCGGACTGGATCAGCTCATAGCCTTCGACCGCGCAACGTGCGCGGCCTTCGCCCAGGAGCGCATGCAGATGCCTGTCGGACACGAGATCGCCGTCGAGCGCCAGCGCCGCCCGCGCCGTCACGCTTGCGGGTTGTCCGCAATTGACGGAGATCAGGACGTTCTGGATGCGCGTGTCGGCCAGGTTCTCGGCCGCCTGCACCGCTTCGCCGACGGCGTCCTCTACGTCTTCGAGGCTTGTCACAGTTCCAGAACGCAGGCCTTGCGACTCCCTGAGCGCCGCGCCTGTCACGCGCAGGTTTCCCGGTTCCGCGCGTCCGATCAGGCAGACGACTTTCGTGGAGCCGATATCGAGGGCTGCCACCTGCCCCGGCCGGAAGGCCGCCGTCTTCTCGCCGCTCGCACGCATGCGCACTGTCTCGCCCATCAGGTCGCGTTCCCCCGCGTCATCTGCTGTTTGTCGCCGTTCTTCAGCTGGAACCAGAAATCGTCGGGCGACCGCAAATCGATTTCCATAATGTCACGTTCGAGCACGCCTTTGTCGACGATCAAGTTCTCGAGCACGTCGAGCTGTTTCTGCCAGCCGGTTTCGGGAAGCTCGACCACGACGCCGTCGTCGAGCAGGAGATTCCACCGCCGGTCCGAGACACGCTGCATGGCTTTGACGCGCGCCACCACCGCGCGGTGCTGCGCGATCTGGTCGACAAGCTCGGCGCCCGACTCCGGCGCGCCGTCGCCCAGAAAAAGCGGCAGGTGCGGAAAGGCCGAGGCGTCGGTCTTGATGATCACGCGGCCCGAGCGCTCCACGACGAACGTGCCCGACGGCGTCTGCCACAGCGCGAAAGGCAGTTTCTCGTTCAGCGAGACGGCGATGGAGTCCGGGAACTGCCGGCGCACTTCCGCGTCGGCGACCCAGGGCAGCTGCAGCAGCCGCTGGCGCGCCGCCTGCACATCGGCGCCGAAGATCGACTGGCCGGGCTCGAATCCGAGCGCCGCCAGAATCTCGGATGGCTGGGTGCGCACATTGCCGGCAAGATGGACGGACGAGATACCGAAGCCCGCATCCGCGACGACCGCGTTGATGCCGCGCCCGACCGATTTGAACGCGCCCGAGATGTAACCGCCCGCGAACAGGGCGGCGACGAGCGTGGCCAGCAGCAGGAGCCAGGTCAGATGCAGGATCGGACGGCGGGGCAGACGGAATTCGGGCAGGCTTTCGCAGAGCCGCGTGAAGAATCCGTCGCGAGGCGGCTTCCTCGTGCCGAGCACGATGCGTTCGGCCGGCGCGCGCTTCGAGCCCTCGCCGCGGCGGTTGGGTTTTGTGCGGACGGCGCCGCGCGATTTCCGCTGCGCCTTCACCGATCGCATGAGGCATCCTCCACGATCCAGCGGCAGAGCTTTTGATAGCTCATGCCCGTATGCGCGGCCTGCTCCGGCGTGAGCGAGGTCGGCGTCATGCCTGGCTGTGTGTTGATCTCGAGCGTGACGAGGCGGTGCTTGCCGCCGGAATCGTCGTAGCGGAAATCCGTGCGCGTGACGCCGCGGCAGCCGAGCGCTGCATGCGCCATCTCGGCGAACCGCATGGCCTGTTCGGTGACGGAGGCCGGGATCCTGGCCGGTATGACGTGCTTCGAGCCGCCGGCCGCATATTTCGCTTCGTAATCGTAGAAGGTCGTCGTCGGCAGGATCTCCGTGACGGCGAGCGCGCGGCCGCCCAGAACTGCAACCGTCAATTCGCGGCCCGGCACGTATTCCTCGATCATCATCGCATCGGAGAGATTCCAAGTCTCGCTGCCGAGCTCGGCCGGCGGACGGTTGTCGCCCTTGCGGATGATGAAGACGCCGACGCTCGAACCCTCGTTTACGGGCTTCACCACATAGGGCGGCTCCATGAGATGCTGGGCGCTGGCGGCACGGCGATCGGCGACGATGCTTTTCGCCACCGGAAGGCCCGCGGCGCGGAACACATCCTTGGCGAGCTGCTTGTGCATGGCGAGCGCCGACGACAGCACGCCCGAATGGGTGTACGGAATGCGCATCAGCTCGAGCAGGCCCTGCACGCAGCCGTCTTCGCCCCAGCGGCCATGCAGCGCGTTGAACACGGCGTCGGGCCGGGCGGCGACGAGCTGTTGCTCCAGATGCTCCGAGGGATCGATCTCGATCACGTCGAAACTTTCCTCGCGCAAGGCCTGCGCGCAGCCCTTGCCGGAGACGAGGCTCACCTCGCGCTCCGCGGAACGTCCGCCCAGCAATACGGCGACCCGCTTGAAACCCGTCATGCCACACCCACGCGTTTGATTTCCCATTCGAGCTCGACGCCGAATTTCGCTTTCACCCGCGCCCGCACCTCTTCGCCCAAAGCTTCGATGTCGGCGGCGGTGGCATCGCCCGTGTTGATCAGGAAGTTGCAATGCTTCTCGGAGACCTGCGCGCCGCCGTGGCTGAGGCCGCGGCAGCCGGCCTGATCGATCAGCTGCCAGGCCTTGTGCCCATCCGGATTTTTGAACGTCGATCCGCCGGTGCGCGATTTCACGGGCTGCGAAGCCTCGCGCTGATCGACCAGCGCGTTCATGCGTGCGCGCACGGCTTCCGATTCGTCCCTTTTGCCTTCGAGCACGGCTTCGACGAAGACGAGATCCTCGCCCGCTCCGGATTTGCGATAGCGGAAGGCCATCGCATCCGCATCGAGCACACGCTTGTCGCCCCGCGCATCGATGGCGGCGGCTTCGACGAAGACGTCCTTGATCTCGCTGCCGTAGCAGCCGGCGTTCATGCGCAGCGCGCCGCCGATCGTTCCCGGCACGCCGCGGAGAAATTCCAGCCCAGCGAGACCTGCATCCGCCGCCGCACGCGCCACCACCGCGTCCAGCGCCGCGGAGCCTGCGCGAATGCGCGTGCCTTCGATCGCGATTCGCCCGAAGGCGGCAGAGAGGCGCACGACCACACCCTTGATGCCGCCGTCGCGCACGAGAAGGTTGGAGCCCACGCCGATGATTGTGATGGGAAGCTCCCGCGACTTCGCCGCAAGAAAATGCGCCAGGTCGTCGGCGTCCGCCGGACGGAAGAGGATTTCCGCGGGGCCGCCGGCGCGGAACCATACGAGGTCCTTCAGCGGCGCGTTCTCGGTGTAGGTGCCGCGCACTTTGGGCAGCGTTTCTGGGATGCGGGAGATCATCACGCCGCCTCTCCTTTCGCTTTCAGCGCCGCTTCCAGGCCCGCCGCCCACTGCGTGATCGAGCCTGCGCCCAGACACACGACGGCGCCGCCGGGCGCAGCCCAGGCCGTCACGATGGCCGGCAGATCGTTCGGTCCGTCAATCACCAGCACATTGCGATGACCGTGCGCGCGCAGGCCATCGGCGAAGCTGTCGCGATCGAAGCCTTCGATAGGCGCTTCGCCTGCAGTGTAAACCGGCGCGATGACGGCGACGTCGGCATCGTTGAGCGAGGCGCAGAACTGCTCGAACGTGTCCCTGAGGCGCGTGAAACGATGCGGCTGCACGATGGCGACGATGGGACCCGCATAGGCCTGGCGCGCTGCCTTCAGCGCGGCGGCAATCTTGAAGGGATTGTGCGCGTAATCGTCGATGATGGCCGCGCCGTTCCACTCGCCCACGCGCGTGAAGCGCCGTTTGACGCCGCCGAAGCGGCCCAGGCCCTGTCGGATGGTATCGAGCGGAATGCCGAGTTCGCGCGCCACCGCGATCGCGGCCAGCGAATTCTGCACGTTATGTTCGCCCGGCATGGGCAGGCTCACGCCTTCGATCTTTTCGGTCGTGCCCTTGCGACGATTGACGATGACCACGTCGAACAGCGAGGCGCCTTCGGAGAAGCCGACATTGACCGCGCGGACATCCGCCTGCGGGCTGAAGCCGTAGGTGATGAGGCGGCGATCCTCGATGCGGCCGATCATCGCCTGCACCTCGGGATGGTCGAGGCACATCACGGCGAAACCGTAGAACGGCACGTGCTCGACGAAGCGCTGGAACGCATCGCGCATGCGTTCGAAGGTTCCGTAATAGTCGAGATGATCGGGATCGACGTTGGTGACGACGGCGACGGTTGCAGGCAGGCGCAGGAAGGTGCCGTCGCTTTCGTCGGCCTCTACGACCACCCATTCGCCCGCGCCGAGGCGAGCATTGGTGCCGTAGGCGTTGATGATGCCGCCGTTGACGACGGTCGGATCGAGACCACCCGCATCGAGCAGCGCCGCGACCAAAGTCGTCGTAGTCGTCTTGCCGTTGGTGCCGGCGATCGCGACGCAGTTCTTCAGATGCATGATCTCGGCCAGCATCTCGGCGCGACGCACGAGCGGGAGCTTCTTCGCCCGCGCCGCATCGAATTCGGGATTGCCGGGTTTGACGGCCGACGAATAGACGACGACGACCGCGTCGCCGAGGTTGTCCGGCGAATGGCCGACGACGACGGGAATGCCGAGCGCGCGCAGGCGCCTCACATTGGCGTTGTCGACCGCATCGGAGCCGCGCACGCGGTAGCCCAGATTGTGCATGATCTCGGCGATGCCGCTCATGCCGATGCCGCCGATGCCGATGAAATGGATCGTGCCGATGTCGAAGGGAACGCGCGTCGGAGATCCGCCCATCATGCGCCTCCGATCCGGTCGACGAGATCGGCGAGACGCGCGGCGGCGTCGGGCTTTCCCGCAGCGTGCGCCGCGGCGGCGCGCTTGGCGAGGTCGCCGGGGTTCGCGAAGGCCGTCTGCAGCATCTCGGCGAGTTTCTGAGGGCTGAGATCCTTCTGCGCCACGCGCCAGCCGCCGCCGGCATCGGCCAGCGCATCGGCGTTGGGCGTCTGGTTGTCGTCGAGCGCATGCGGCAGCGGCACGAGGATCGCAGGCCGGCCGATCACCATCAACTCCGCAACCGTGCCGGCACCCGAACGGCCGATGACGAGATGGGCTTTCGCCATGCGCTGCGGCAGATCGTTGAAGAACGGCGCGAGCTCCGCTTTCATGGCGCTCTTCGCATAAGCGGCGCGCACCTGTTCCAAATCTTCCGGACGGCATTGCTGCACGATGTCGAGCCGCGCGCGCATGTCCACGGGCAGAAGCGCGATCGCCGCCGGTACGATCTCGCTGAGCGCGCGCGCACCCTGGCTGCCGCCGAACACGAGCAGCCGCAAAGGACCGTTCGCCGTCGGCACATCGTAAGGCGCGTCCTTGCAAGCCACGACTTCGGGCCGGACCGGATTGCCGGTATAGACCACCTTCGACATGTCTTTGGGCAGGAAACGCTTCAGCGGAAAGCCGCCGGCGATGGCGCGCACATAATTGGCCACGACGCGATTGGCGCGGCCGAGCACGGCATCCGGCGCCACGATCACGGTGGGCAAACGCGCCAGACACGCCGCAATCATCACCGGCAGGCTTGGATAGCCGCCGAAGCCAACCACCGCCGCGGGCTGCGTGCGCGCTAGCTTCAGTGTTGCGACAACGATGCCGGCCAGGATCTCGAACGGCGCAGTCGCAAGGCCCAGGATGGAGCGGTCGGAAAAGGCCGCCGACGGCACGATCTCGATGGAGGCGCCGGGGAAATAGGTCGGATATTGCGTGCCGCGCGCATCCGTCATGACGACGATCTTGCGGCCGCGCTTCATCAACTCCGCCGCCACCGCCTGCGCCGGAAAAAGATGGCCGCCTGTTCCGCCCGCGGAGAGCACGATCGTCGTCATGCCTGCGCCTCCTTCAGGAAGCCGAACATCTCGTGCTCGCGCTCGCCGATCCTGGAACGCTGGCGCGTGACGGACAGCGCGTAGCCCATCGTCAGCGCCACCGCAAAGAGCGACGAACCGCCATAGGAGATGAACGGCAGCGTCATGCCTTTCGCCGGCAGAAGGCTCGTCGCCACGCCCATGTTGATGAAGGCCTGAAGCGCCACGACCGTCGCCAGCGCCGCGCCCGCAAGGCTCGTGAAGGCGTCGCGCCCGCGCGCCGAACGCAGCAGCAGGCGCACGGTCAAAACGCAGAAAAGCACCGCGATCGCGCCGCAGAGCACAAATCCGAACTCTTCGCCTGCGACGGCGAAAATGAAATCCGAATGCGCGTCGGGGATATGATACTTCACCGTGCCCGCGCCGGGACCGACGCCTGTCCAGCCGCCATGCGCGAAGGCCTTGAGCGCAAGGCCCGTCTGATAACCGCCGCCCGTCTTGTCGTGCGAGAGATACTGATCGACACGGTGGCGCACATGGCTCTCGAAGAAGTAAGCCAGCACGCCCAATCCGGCGGTGACGCCCGCCAGTGCGCCGGTCGCCGCCAGCGATGCGCCGTTAAAGAAGAGAAGCGCGCCCCACAGCGCGAACAGCAGTCCCGTCTGGCCGACGTCGTTCTGCAGGATCAGGACCACCAGCGCGGGCGATATAAGAAGAAAGGTGATGAGCTCCTTCGGCAGAATCATCTTCGCCTTGTCGGCGAGGATGGCCGCACCCAGCACGGCGAAGCCGGGCTTCAGGAACTCCGACGGCTGCAGCGTCATCCAGCCGAAATCGATCCAGCGTTTGGCCCCCAGCACTTCCCCGCCCGTGAACAGCACCAGCGTCGAGCCGACCAGCGCCAAGGCATAGACGACGGCGGCCGACAGCTTCACGGCCTTGAGCGACAGGGCCGACGCAAACATGAGGATGATCAGCGCCACGCCCGCGAATGCGATCTGCTTCGCGGCGAAACGGAAATCGCCGGCCGTCATGGCGCTGCCCGTAGCCGCGGGGCTCGCGGCAAAGGCCAGCATCAATCCGATGGCGATGAGCGCGATCATGGCGGAGAAGGCGAGACGGTCCGTCGTCCACCACCAGACCGCGAAGGCGCTTTTGTCCGCGCGCGAGAGCATCAGGATGCTTCCTTCACGGCGGGGTGGGAGAGCTTGCTCACGGCGGCGCGGAACGCATCGCCGCGCGCTTCGAAATCGCGGAACTGATCGAACGAGGCACAGGCGGGCGACAGCAGCACGACGGGAGTCGAGACGGAGGCAAGCCGCGCGTCGGCCGCAGCGCTGTTCACCGCCTGATCGAGCGTCGCGGCGATCTCGTAGGTGACGCGGCCGTCCAGCGTGCGCGCGAATTCGCCGGCTGCTTCGCCGATCAGATAGGCTTTGCGGATGCGCGGGAAGTGCTGCACGAGACTTTCGATGCCGCCCGCCTTGGGCCTGCCGCCCGCGATCCAGAAGATGTCGTTGAAGCAGACGAGCGCGCGCTCCGCGGCGTCGGCGTTGGTCGCCTTGGAGTCGTTGACGAAGCGCACCTTGCCGACGCGGCCCACGTCTTCGATGCGATGCGCCAATCCCGGAAAGCTCGCGATCGCCTGCACGATGGAGCGCGTGTCTTTCACGAACGGCTTCGTCGCCGCGAAGGCAAGCGCCGCGTTCTGCCAGTTGTGCGCGCCCGGCAGATGCGTGGCGAGCGAGAGATCCATGGCGCGGGAGGCGCGCGAGCCCCAGGCATCGTAGAGCGCGCCGTCGACGGCAAAGACGCCGCGTCCCAGAACCTTGCCGACGGATACGGGAACGGTTTCGGCGCGCCCGCGCGCCGCGAGCCGCGTGTGGATCGAGGCGGTGTAAGGATCGTCGACGCCGATGACGGCATTGCCCTGCGCGTCGGTCCGCTCGAGGAGCCGCGCCTTCACCGCGACGTAATTCTCCATCGAACCGTGACGGTCGATGTGATCGGGCGTGATATTCGTCAGCACGGCGATGTCCGGTTCGAGGCCGGGCGCCAGATCGATCTGATAGGAGGAGATTTCCAGCACATAGATCGTGCGGCCGTTGGGCGGCGCCAGATCCAGCACCGGTTTTCCGATATTGCCGCCGATCTCGGCCGCGAAGCCGCAGGCGTTGAGGATGTGGCCGATGAGCGCCGTCGTCGTCGATTTGCCGTTGGTGCCGGTGACGGCGATCACGGGGGCGCGGCCGGGCTTGGCGGGATCGGGCCTGATCTCGCGTGCGAACAGTTCGATGTCGCCGATGACTTCGACGCCCGAAGCCCGCGCGCGCACCACGACGTCGTGGGGTGCAGGATGCGTGAGCGGCACGCCGGGACTTAAGATCAGCGCCTTCAAACGCTCCCACGGCCATTGCTCGTGCGGGATGACGCGCGCGCCGGCTTTCTCGGCGGCTTCGCGGCCGGCCTGGTTGTCGTCCCACGCGAGAATGCGCGCGCCGCCCGCCTTCAGCGCCGCCACCGACGACACGCCGGAACGCGCCAGTCCGAAGACGGCAACGTCGGCATTGGCGAAGGTGCGGACGGGGATCATCGCTACCTCAGCTTCAGCGTGGACAGGCCGATCAGCGCCAGCACGACGGCGATGATCCAGAAGCGGATAACGATGGTGGATTCCTTCCAGCCCAATTGTTCGTAGTGATGATGGATCGGCGCCATCTTGAAGACGCGCTTGCCCGTCATCTTGAAGGATGCGACCTGCACGATCACGGAGACCGCTTCCATGACGAAAAGCCCGCCGACGATGGCGAGCACGATCTCGTGCTTGACGGCCACGGCCACGGCGCCCAGCGCGCCGCCCAGCGCCAGCGAACCCGTGTCGCCCATGAAGACCATGGCGGGCGGCGCGTTGTACCAGAGGAAACCCAGGCCGCCGCCGATCAGGGCCGCGAGGAACACGGTGAGCTCGCCCGTGCCGGCGATGTAGTTGAGCTGGAGATAGGTCGCAAATTTCTCGTTGCCGACGAGATAGGCGATGAGGATGAACGCCATCGCCGCGATCATCACCGGCACGATCGCAAGACCGTCGAGACCGTCCGTCAGATTGACCGCGTTGGAGGCGCCGACGATGACCAGTGCGCCGAAGATGAGAAAGCCGTAGCCCAGAGGAATAAGAACGGTCTTGAAGAAGGGGATGGCGACCGCGCCCGAGAGCGGCTGCGCTTCGAGCAGCATCACGGCCAGGCTCGCGAAGATCGCAACGGCGAACTGCACGGCGAGCTTCATGCGGCCCGATACGCCGTCCGACGAGCGCTTCGTCACCTTGAGATAGTCGTCGGCGAAGCCCAGAAGGCCGAAGCTCACCGTCACGAAGACCGCGATCCACACATAGGGATCGGTGAGATCGGCCCACAGGAGCGTGGCGATGATCGACGGCACGAGAATGATGAGCCCGCCCATCGTCGGCGTGCCCTGCTTTTCGAGGACATGGCGCTGCGGCCCGTCGGTGCGGATGGGCTGCCCCTTGCCCTGGCGCATGCGCAGCCAGTTGATCGTGCCGGGACCGACCATGAAGGCAATAAGCAGCGCGGTGGCGATCGCGCCCGCCGCGCGGAACGTGATGTAGCGGAAGACGTTCAGGACGCCGATATGCTCCGACAATGGCACCAGAAAATAATGAAACATCAGTCCCCCGCGCGCGTTTTCAGCGCTTCGACTATGACGGCCATCTTGCTGCCGAATGAACCTTTGACGAGCACCGCGTCGCCGTCCTGAAGGACATCGACGAGCGCGTCCGCAATGTCGGCGGATTTCGCGCCGTAAGCGCCGCGGCGCGAGGCGGGAATTTTCTCCCACAGCGCCGCCATCGCGGAACCGCTCAGGAAAACGAGATCGACGCGCGCATCTTCGACCGCTCCGGCGAGATTCGCATGCAGGCTGGCGCTGCCCGGACCGAGCTCCAGCATGTCGCCAAGCACTGCGATGCGCCGTTTCGCCTGCGCCGTTCCGAGATTGCCCAGCGCCGCCGCCATCGACGACGGATTGGCGTTGTAGCTTTCGTCAATGAGACGGACATGCTTGCCCGCAATCTTCAGATCGAAGCGTTCGCCGCGTCCCTTGAGCGCGTTGAAATTCGAAAGCGCGGCCGCCGCGTTCAGCACATCGCCGTCGACCGCCGCGACCGCCAGCAGCGCCGCAACCGCGTTCGACGCATTGTGGGCGCCGGGCGCACCCAGGCGGAAATGCACGTCGCGGCCGAGGATGCGCGAAAGCACTTTGACGCCCTCGTCCGTCTCCTCGAGACCCACGAGACGCGCTTCGCATTCCGCGCCGCTGCCGAAATTCAGGATGCGGCTCACATGCGCCTGCCGCGCCCGCCCGCGCAGACGCGCAGCATAGGGCGAATCCGCCGGAATGAGCGCCGAGCCGCCGGAGACGATGCCTTCGAAGATTTCCGATTTCGCGTCCGCGATGGCATCGCAGGTCTCGAAGAATTCGAGATGCGCCGGCGCAATCGTCGTGACGAGCGCCACATGCGGGCGGACCTGGCCTACCAGCGCGCGCAATTCGCCGAAGTGGTTCATGCCCACTTCGAAGATCCCGTAGGCTGTGTTCTGCGGCATCGCGGCGAGGCTGAGCGGTACGCCCCAGTGATTGTTGTAGGACGCGGCCGAGGCATGCGTGCGACCGAGGGCGCCGAAGGCCAGCCGCAGCATCTCCTTGGTCGTCGTTTTGCCGGCGCTGCCGGTGACGGCGATGATCTGCGCATGCGTCCGCGCCCGCGAGGCGCGCGCGAGGTCTTCAAGTCCGCGTTGCGTGTTGGCGACCGTCAGCAGCGGCGCGTTCGCGGGCACGTCGGCCACGGCGCGCTGCACGAGCGCCGCCCCCGCCTTTGCGGCCAGCGCATCTTTCACGAATTGATGGCCGTCGCGCGCGTCGCCTTTCAGCGCCACGAAGAGATCGCCGGGCTTGATCGTGCGCGTGTCGATGGAAAGCCCCGTCACTGCGAACGGCTTCGACACCGCGCCCAGCGTGGCGGCTTCCATATCCTGCGAGGTCCACAGCGCCGTCATGCGCGCTTGCCTCCCAGCGATTCCGCCGCCTTGATCGCTTGGTCGCGATCGCAGAAGGGACGCACGTCGGCGCCGACGATCTGCCCCGCTTCGTGGCCTTTGCCGGCGATGACGAGGCAATCGCCGTGTCCAAGTCCGGCGATGCCGTCGCGGATGGCTTGCGCGCGGTCGCCGATCTCGACGGCGCCGGGACAGCCTGCGAGAATCTCCCGGCGGATGACGGCCGCATCTTCGTTGCGCGGATTGTCGTCGGTGACGACGACGCGGTCGGCGAATTCCGCTGCCGCCTCGCCCATCAAGGGACGCTTGCCCTTGTCGCGGTCGCCGCCGCAGCCGAACACGACCGCGAGCCTGTTCGCCACATGCGGGCGCAACGCTTTGAGAACCGTCTCGAGCGCATCGGGAGTGTGCGCGTAATCGACATAGATCGGCGCGCCCGATTTGGCGTAGGCGACTTTCTCCAGCCGCCCCGGCGCACCCGTGAGATGGGTGAGCGCGGCGAAGACCGTGTCGGCGGATTGTCCGAGCGCGATCGCCAGTCCGGCTGCCACCAGCGCATTCGAGGCCTGGAATTCGCCTGCCAGCGGCAGCGCGATCTTGTATGTGCGGCCTTCGTAGACGACGTCCAGCGTCTGGCCGTCCGCATGGGGTACGCGATGAACGAGCTTCAGCGTTTCGCCGTTCGCGCCGACCGTAAGGATGCGCAGTCCGCGCGCGCGCGCCGCGGCGACAAAAACGTCCGCCTGCGCGGCATCCGCGTTGACGACCGCTGCGGCTCCGTCGCGCGCCACTTCGGAAAACAGGCGCAGCTTCGCCGCGAGATAGGCCGCGAAATCGGCGTGATAGTCGAGGTGATCGCGCGTGATGTTGGTGAAAGCGACCGCCGCGATGTCGACGCCGTCGAGGCGATATTGATCGAGACCATGGCTCGACGCTTCCAGCGCCAGATGATCGATGCCGCTTTTCGCGAGCTCGGCCAGAAGGCGGTGCGTTTCGATGGGATCGGGTGTCGTGTGCGCCAGCGCGCGTGCGCCGTCTTTCGTCACCACGCCGATCGTGCCCATGCTCGCGGCCTTGAATCCTGCCACGTCCCAGATCTGGCGCAGGAAAACGGAGATGGACGTCTTGCCGTTGGTGCCGGTGACGGCCGCGATGGTCTTCGGCTGCGCGCCGAAAAACTGGGCCGCCATGCGCGCCAGCCGCGCGCGGGGATTTTCGTCGGAGACGAAGCGCACGCCGAGCGCTTCCGCATCGCGCCGGATCTGCGGCCGGCCCAGAACCACGGTGGCGCCGCGCTTCACCGCATCGTCGATGAACTGGGAGCCGTCGGCACGCGAGCCGGGCAAGGCGGCAAAGAGATAGCCGGGCTTCACCTCGCGGCTGTCGCTCGCGAGCCCTGCAATTCCCTTCATCATGTCCATGGGACTTGAGCCCACCTTACCCACCGTCAGAATGCTCCCCGAATATGGTCCCATTATGAATTCTCTTTGGTCGCCGTGAGCGTCGGGGCTGCGGACGGCATACCGAGCATCGGCGCAATGCGCGCGATGACTTTTCCGGCGAGCGGCGCGGCGGTATAGCCCGCCAACGCCACGCCGAAAGTCTCTTTCGTGCCATGCGGCTCGTCCAGCATGACGAAGACGAGATAGCGGGGATCGTCAATAGGAAAAACCCCGCAGAACGACGTGATGAGCCTGTGGGCCACATACACGTGGCCGTTGTTCTTCTCGGCCGAACCCGTCTTTCCGCCCACGTCGTAGCCCGGAACGTCGGCCTTTTTGCCCGTGCCATTGGTGACGACGTAGCGCAGCAGCCCGCGCATGACGGCGCTCGTTTCCGGCTTGATCAGCTGTTCGCCGCGGGCGTCCTCGGGGTGCCTGAGGAAGGTGGGAACGATCTTCCGCCCGCCGTTAACGATAGTGGCCGCTGCCGTCACGAAGGCGAGCGGGGTCACCGAAATGCCGTGGCCGAAACCGATGGTGGCCGTTTCCACCTCGCCCCAATTTTTCGGATAAAGCGGTCTCTGCCGCTCCGGGAGTTCCGACTGGACGGCGGAAAGAAGACCGAGACGGCCCAGGAATTCGCGCTGGCGCGCGGGGCCGGAGCGGAGCGCGATCTGCGCCGTGCCGGGATTGGACGAGAGCGCCAGGATATCGCGCGCGGCCAGAACGGGCGGCATGCGCTCCGCGTCGTGGATGGTGTAGCGGCCTATTCTGAAGCCCGCGCCGACGGGAAACGTCTCGTCGAGGCGGACGGTGTGATCTTCCATGGCGAGCGCGAAGGCGAAAATCTTGAAGACGGAACCAAGCTCGTAATCGTCCGCCGCCATGCGGTTGCGCCGCGGATCGACGCCCTGCAACGCGCTGGGATCGGATTCCGAATCCGGCAGCGATGCCATGGCGAGGATCTCGCCCGTATTGACGTTCATCACGATGCCGCCGCCGGCGCGCGCGCCGAATTCCTTCCGCGCTTCCTCGATCTCGTGGCTGAGCGCGTATTGCACGCGCATGTCGAGCGAGACGGCCACGCCGTTCGTCGCGGTCTTGAGCCTATGGTCGAGGCCGAGCTCGAGGCCGGCCGTGCCGTTGCCGTCCGGATCGGTCGAACCGATCACCTGCACGGCGGCGAAGCCCTGGGGGTAGTAGCGCTTTTCGGAAGGATCGAATTCGAGGCCGGGCAGTCCCAGATGGTTCACGCGGTCCTGCGTATCGGGCGGAAGCCTGAGCGCGATGAGCACATGCGTATGCCTGCTGCGAAACTCGCGGTCGAGGCGCTGCTCGCTTGCGCCTGTCGCCTGCGCGAGATCGCGGGCGGCTTCAGCGCGATCCTCGAACGCCGAAGGCTGCGCGTAGAGGTCGGCGACGGGAAGATTGCGCGCGAGCAGCCAGCCGTTGCGGTCGACGAGATCGGCGCGTTTCGTGAGCGGTCCGTCGGCGAGGTCGGCGGCCGCGCCCGTGACGCGTCCCTTCAGCACCATGACGTCGACGAGTCGGACTCCCACAAGGGCAAAGGCCATCACGAGGAGGCCTGCCGAAAGGACGATGCGCCTTTGGATCATGGGCGCCGCCACGGCTTATTCTCCGGTGTGTAACGACGCGTTCTGCAGCCGCGGATCGGCGACGCGCGCCGGCGCCTCTGCGCTCGCCGCGATGACGTCCTTGTTCTCGCCGCGGCGCGGCAGGAGATCAAGCGATGCGAGCGCCACCGTCGGCGTGTCGCCGAGGCCGAGCTTCTCGGCTGCGAGCTGCTGGATGCGTGAGGGATCGGAGACGCGCACCCAATCCGCTTGCAGCACCTTCATCGCCTCCTGCTCGACGGCGATCTTCCGCTCGGTGTCGCGGAGCTCGGCGCGGGCGATGCGCGTCTGTTCGGACACGTGATAGAGTGCGAGACAGGCAAGCGCCGTCACCGCGAAGCACGTGAAGTTGAGGAGCCGGATCATCGTCTTTCCTCCTAGGCCGCTAGGGCTACGGCAGTGCGCTCGGCCACGCGGAGCTTGGCGGAACGGGCGCGGGGATTGCTGGCAAGCTCGGCCGCGCCGGGCGTCGTCGGGCGGCTGGTGAGAAGCTTGAACGTCTGGCGATGCGTGGGCCCGCGCTGGGGCAGATGGCGCGAGCCTTCGCGGCGGGCGCTCGAACGCGCGACCAGGAATTGTTTGACGATGCGGTCTTCCAGCGAATGGAAGGCGACGACGACGAGACGGCCATGCGTCTTCAGCACGCGCTCCGCCGCTTCGAGCCCGCGCGTGAGCTCGCCCAACTCGTCGTTCACGTAGAGCCTCAGCGCCTGGAAAGTGCGCGTGGCCGGATGGATAGGCTGGCGCAGCGCCTGAGGGCCGAGCGCTTTGGCGACGACATCGGCCAGCTCGCCGGTGCGCGAGAGCGGACGCGCGGCGACGATGGCGCGTGCCACGCGGCGTGCGAAGCGCTCTTCGCCGAGCGTTGCGATGATGCGCGCGAGTTCGGCTTCGTCCATCGTGTTGACGACATCCGCCGCCGACGGACCTTCGAGGCTCATGCGCATGTCGAGCGGACCGTCGAGGCGGAACGAAAAACCGCGTTCGGCCTGGTCGATCTGGAAGGACGAGACGCCGAGATCGAGAACGACGCCGTCGGTCATGCTCTCGCCGGCGTCGGCGAGCAGGCGCTCCATCTCCGAATAGCGGCCGAGCGCCAGCGTGAGACGGCCTTCGTAGGCGAGCGCCATCAGACTCCCGCGGGCGATGGCATCGGGATCCTGGTCGATGCCGAGCACGCGGCATCGGGCGCTGTCGAGAATGGCGCGGGCATAGCCGCCGCCGCCGAAGGTGCCGTCGACGTAATGCGCGCCGTTGCGCGGGTTCAGCGCCTCGAGAACTTCGGCGAGAAGGACGGGGACGTGGCCTTCGCTCACAGCACACCTCCCTGATCGCGCAACGCGCGCGCCCGCGCGAGTTTCTCGGCGCGAAGTCCGGCGAAACGCTCGGCGTCCCAGATCTGAAACTTGCGGCCGAGGCCTACGAAGCTGACACGGTCCTTGAGTCCCGCATGCGCGATGAACTCGTCGGGCAGACGCACGCGGCCGTTTTCGTCGGCGGTCAGAAGCTGCGTGTTCGAGAGAACCGCAAACGACTTGTCGTCATGCGCGGGCGCGAAAAACGGATCGAGCTGCGCCTGGGCGTTGCTGAAGGCCTGCAGCACGTCGTCGCCGAAACATTCGAGCGTATCTTCGGTGAAGGACGGGCAGACATAGACGCCGATCGTGTTTTGTGTCGCGAGGATCTGGCGATAGGCCGCGGGAATGCACACGCGCCCTTTCCCGTCGAGCGAGCCCGCGATCGTCGAAATGAACGGCAGGCCAGACATAAACCCCGGATCCCCAACGTCCCGGGACCGCACCACCCCCAACCCAACGTTGGAGCCCGTCTCATCGCAGCCATGGGACGGTATGGGATATCATGGGATTTCTTTAACCGTCAAGAAAAACCTAGGGAATATAGGGGGTTGGCGAATCTAGCTGTGGTCTCTTCGTAACTAGGGCTAGCGAATCCTGGAACAAATCCAAAACGTACAAATGGTGCACCCGTTCGGTTAACAGAGCGTTAACCAATTGTACTTTGTTTGTTCCGGTGAAAAAAACACGCTGCATATCGTCGGAATTCGCGATCGGTTTTTTGAATCGAGCGAAAAAAGACTAACTTGTCCGTCACAGTTGAGGATTGCGCGGCCGGGCCATGATGGGGGAGACATCGCACGTGCAAGTGGAGCGGAACGCATGGATGTTGGGGGGCCCGTCCTGATGCGCATTTGCGGGCGGCCGCGTTCTCGCTACGGGAAGGTTCTGATGAAGCACGTTCTGCGCGTCGTGGCCGCATTTTTCGTCTCGTCGACGGCTGCCTGGTCGGCCAAGGCAGAGACGATATTTCTTCAATGCGGATCGATGGACGTGATGGCGGTCGACCTGACGAACAAAACAGTCAACGGCAAGGCAGCAACGACCAGTCCGATGGCTATCGACTGGGACAACGTCAACGACGTAGGCGACGTCCACCTTCATATCGACCGCACCGCAGGCACCCTTACAATATCCGGTACTTACTACAGATCGGATGGAAACGTTCCCATTCCATCCAGCACCTACAATTGCGCGATCGTGAACGCGCCGGCCACGAAATTTTAAGGCGAGTGCGTCGGACCTGACTGAAGCCAGGTTATGTTCCCGCGCGAGCGGGCCATCCGCACAGCCACTTGCGCGCCGCCAGAAAAGCTTCAATGCCATCGCGATCCCCGACCCCATGGGGGAGCGCATTGTGCCGAGTGTTCGAGCCCGCAAAACGCGTCGCAATTTAACCAGCCACGGGGAGCACTAGCGGCGGCTGGACGCGTAGGCCGAATTCCGCCTTCCCCTAGGCTTTCGCCGTCCGAAACGCATCGAGCTGCGCGACGGCGGCCGGCAAGTGATGGGGCCGCTCGACAATCGCAGCCGCGCCTGCGCTCGTCAGCTCGTCGCGACTGCCATAACCCCAAAGTGCTCCGAGCGTTGGAATCCCATGGGCTGCGGCTGCAATGACGTCGTGGCTGCGATCTCCCACCATGCAGGCGAGTTCCGGATCGAAACCTTCCGTCTCGATCATGTGCGCAATCAGGTCGGCTTTGTTCTCGAAGCGGCCGGCAAGTTCGGCGCCGTAGATCGACGCAAAGTACCCGCCGAGACCGAAATGCTCGACGATCCGCGTCGCAAAAGTCGTCAGCTTGGCGGTACATACGAACATAGTCGTATCGCCCTGCTGGAGTTCGCTGAGCGCCTGCTCGATACCCTCGTAGACGGTTGCGTTGCACATTCCGCCAGCTGCATAGCGCTCCCGATAAAGCCTGACCCCTTCCTCGACGTCGCTTCCGTCGCCCAAGAGTTGCCGGAACGATGTCCGAATGGGCGGACCGATAATCCAGTGAAGTTCGCGGGCTTCGGGGACGGGACGGCCCATTTTATCAAGGGTGTATTGGCAGGCCTCGACAATGCCCATCACGGGATCGACCAGCGTGCCATCCAAGTCGAAAAGGAAGGTTCGCATCTCACGGTCTCTTGCAACACCATCACCGTGTCGCCAAACGAATCCAGCGACAAGACCGAGCATGCAGATTCCAGCAACGGATAGTGCGACAGGAAGAACCGCACTTCACCCCAAGCAACGGCTAGCCCTCCGGCCGGAATAGCCACTTCCGTTCGATCGCCGCGGCGAGATCGAGACCGTTCTGATCGGCGAAGAGCAGGATGTGACCCAGCACGTCGGCCGCCTCATCGGCCAGCGCCTGGCGGAGTTCGTCGTCGGTGCGGCCCTGTCGGCGTCCGCGGCCGCTGAGCTTGTTCCAGATCTGCGTCAGTTCGCCGATCTCTTCCTGCAGCTTCAGCATGAACCAGTCCGGATCACGCTTGAGCCCATTCACATCGGCATACCGCGCCGACGCCTCTTCGAATTGCGCTTTCAGGATGCTCGGCATGACGGGTCTTCCGTTCTGTGTACAAACGACGAGTTTGATCTGAGTCGGCAAGACGAGCGACACGATGATTATCTGCTGGCGTCCCACGGTGCGCCGTGGAGCTGTCTTCACTTCAAGGAACAGGTATCGTGCCGCCGGGATCAGCGGGAAAGCCCGCGTGAAATAGATCAGAAAAACGCTAGCGCCTGTCCGTTGAGCCGATCGAATCTTACTATCGCCCCCAAACACGAACCGCTGTCAAAATCGAAGCTGACAACTTCGTCCTGGGCAACGCAGTAGAGATGCCCGTCAGGGGCAAAACGCAGTCCCCGCGGCCTCCGAAATTCGGCGCAGCCATTTGGAGAAAACACGCGCACCAACCGGCCGTCGCTTGAGTCATATTCTCGAACGGTCGTCGTCGCGTCAGCCGCGCCGAGGGGACGCTCGCTGCAAACGACCATGTTGCCGTTTGGCGCGATCACGAGGTCCAACGGGCTGAGTTCGGAGTCTCTTACGAAACAAGACGATAATATCTGTCCGCCAGGTGCGATCGCGACAATCGTGTTGTCGCCTTCCCCATTTGGGCCGACGCCAGAGGCGAGGAACAAGCGACCGTCACGGCCAAAGGCAAACCCGCGCGGAAACCGAACGATACCGGGCGGCAGGATATCCTCCCCCACCCCGTCCAACTCTCTGGCAAGTGCCATTATGGTGCGCGCACTGCGCCGGCCAATATAATAGCGACGGTCGGGTCCAAAAACGCCGCCCCCGGGATTTAGTCCCTTGATAGGGCCGGTGTCGCGAACGATCTTCCCACGTGAGTCGAGCGCCAGGACCCGATCGGCACCGCTATTGAGGAACAAGAGCCCCGTGTCGCTCTCCACTGCAAGACCACGCGGATCGGCAATGCGATCGTCGTCGCCAAACACGCCGAGCGGCGTGCCCCCATGGTCGAAGGCGAGCAAAACGCCATAGCCGTTACCGTTCGCACCACTGGCACTCGTTACGAGCAAGCGCATGCCATCTACAATAACTCGATGCGGACCGATCGTCCCTTGGGGCTGCAGAGGCAAGCCTTCGTCACATCATTCCTTCCATACCCTGCTGCAGGGTCTGCAGCCAACGGGCCAAACCTTTAGACGGAAGGCGTTGAACGCGCTCAACATTCGGTCGCGCCGATCGAAGGAGTTTATTTCACCACCGAAATCGGCGTCACCTGTGAGCGAGTACCCGGACTGTCACTTCCGCGCCGCCAGCAGGGCTTCGATGCCGCCGCGATAGTTGCGGCTGAGGCGCAATTCGGCGCCATCCTTGAGACGAAGCTGCGCATCGCCTGCACCAAGCGGGGTGACCGTTTCGATGCGGTCTGCGGCAACGACAACCCGGCGATGCACCCGCAGAAAATGCGCAGGATCGAGACGCCCTTCCAGACGTGACAGGCTGTCCCGGACCAGGTGCACCGTGCTTCCGACATGAAGCGCCAGATAGTTGCCTTGCGTCTCGATCCAGTCGACATGCGCGAGGTCGACGAACGTCACCTGTCCGCGCTCCCGCACAGCGATGTCCGAAAGATAGTTTGCGGATGGCTTCGTCACCGGCCGCGGCCTGCTCCGCTCAAAAAAACGCACCGCGTGCACGAGCGCTATAAGGGCCAAGACGCAGAACGCGACCAGAGGTCCGTTCGACACCAATTCTCCACGCAACGCCGAGCCGAACGGGCGATGCTCGGTGGGCAGGAACAAGCCGGCGAGGATGCAGGACACGAAAATGAGGCCGGCCGCGATCACGGTGCCGGCCAGCGCATGCAGCAGAACACGGCGGCGCCAATGCGCCCCTTCGACGGGAAAGCGGCGTACCAGGTCGAGCAGGAGCGGCGTCGCCGCCGAGCCCAGGAGGCTCGCGCCCAATATCCGCATAGTCTCCCGCGACCAGTCGAGGTTCGCGCCTGCCCGCATGGCCCGGATGACGTTGTCGGGCTCCAGCGACAGCAGGAACGCCAGCCAGAACAGGAATCCGATTCCCAGCATCCGCGACACGGAAAACGGGCTCTGAAGCTGCGTCATGGAATGTTCGTTCGCCGTTTGCATGCCCCGAAACCCCGGAAAAGTGACAACCCGCACCCGGATTGGTGCGAGCCGATGCCGGCCGACCTTGCTCCTCCCCTGTGCGACACACAACTTCGAGCAGGAAGCGCATGTAGAAGGTCAATCTATGCTCAATGCCCGGACTCTCGCGCTCGCCGCGCTCCTGATGCTCGTGCCCGCGGCGGCGGTCGCGGCGCCAGTTATGCTCGACTCGGGCGCCGTTGAAGGCGTCCGGGAACGATCTCTCGTCGTCTATCGCGGCATTCCCTATGCGGCGGCGCCGGTAGGACGCCTGCGCTGGCGCGAACCGCAACCTGTCGCGCCCTGGACCGGCGTTCGCGAGGCCAAGACCTTCGCGCCGGCCTGCATGCAGACCGGCGTTTCGATGCCGGGCGAGACGCCGCCGAAAACCAGCGAGGACTGTCTTTATCTGAATGTCTGGGCGCCCGCCGACGCCAAGAACCTGCCGGTGATCGTCTGGATTTACGGCGGCGGCTTCTTCAACGGTTCCGCGTCCATGCCGCTCTATTGGGGCAACAAGCTCGCAGCGCGCGGCGCGATCGTCGTCACCTTCGGATATCGCGTGGGGCCGTTCGGATTCCTCGCCCATCCCGAGCTGACGGCGGAATCGCCGCACCGTTCGTCTGGCAATTACGGCATTGAAGACCAAGTCGCGGCGCTGAGATGGGTTCGGCGCAACATCGCGGCCTTCGGCGGCGATCCCACGCGCGTCACCATTGCGGGCCAATCCGCGGGCGCCGCATCGGTCAGCATCCTGATGGCGTCGCCGCTCGCCAAGGGTTTGTTCCAGCGCGCCATCGCCGAGAGCGGCGGCATGTTCGAGCCCATGCAGCTTGCGCCCGACTATCAGTTGGCGAACGCCGAACGCGCCGGCGAAACCTACGCGCTGTCCGTCGGCGCGAAATCGCTTGCCGAATTGCGCGCACTGCCCGCGGGCGCGCTCCTCAAAGGCAAAGCCGGCGAAATATCGCATCCGGTCCTGGAGCCGTATGTTATGCCGCGTTCGCCTTACGATGTGTTCGCAGCCGGCGAACAGAACGACGTACCGATCCTTATCGGCTCCAACGCCGACGAAGCCCGCTCGCTGATCACCGATCTTGACACGGTGCGGGCCGCGACATTCGAAGCCGATATCGCCAAGCGTTGGGGCGCGTTGCCGCCGCAATTGCTCGCCGCCTATCCCCATGCGACCGACGCCGAAGCGGTGCGCGCGCGCCTCGATTTCGAACGCGATCTTCGTTTCGGTTGGGACATTTGGGCCTGGGCGAAGCTCGAAGCGGCGCATGGCAAGAACGCGGTCTATGTTTATCACTTCACGCACAGCCCGCCGTTCCCGAAGGATTCCGTCTATGCCGGCTGGGGCCCGAGCCATTATGCCGAGCTCTGGTACAGCTTCGATCATCTGGACCAGGAGCCATGGGCGTGGACCGAGGCCGACCGCGTTCTGGCCGACGACATGGCGCGCTATTGGATCGACTTCGCACGCAGCGGGAATCCGAACGGCGACGGATTGCCCGATTGGCCGCGCTTCACGAGCGACAATCAACGCATGCTCTATCTCGACGACCCGACACACGTCGGTCCCGTTGCCAATCTGGACACGCTCAAGGTGTTCGACGCGGTCTATGCCGCCGTTCGCGCGCCGTCCGGGGCCGCATCGCAGCGCTAGGCCGCTTGCAGGAATTCTATGAGACGATAGCTATCCACCGGTGGACGCGTCGCCCGTTTGTCCACCGTTCGTCCGACGTTTGCCCGGAAATCTTCGGTGTCGCCGAAAGGTTCACCTTCACAACGACAAGGCCGCGGCGCAGACTCGCGGCGTTTGCTCTTTGACAGTGTGAAGACTGAACCGGTGCGAGCCTTTCGGCGGCGCGCGGCGTTGCCGCCTTGAGATTCACCACAGAGGCACGGAGGCGCAGAGATAGCAAGTACGTTGCGGACTGCGTGCCTTGCTTTCGAAGTTTGCCTGCGCGCACTCGCGCAACGAATCTTGCTGAAGTCGGCGCACGATTTTGGGGATAGGCTCATCTCCGTGTCTCCGTGCCTTTGCGGTGAATCTTTTGGCGATGTCTGCTCCAACCAGAAAGGACGTATACGGACGAATAATTCCCAGCGCGGCCCTGATAATGTCCACGCGGGCGAGAGCCGGAATCGCAGAAAGGCCCGTGGTTGCAGGTCCGGATGCGCGGCGCGCGCGGACGCGTTTTTCAAAGTCGCCGTTAAAGTCCCTGTTACCAGGGATTTCGCCCGCGCTGCGGAAGAGTGCGTCGGACGGGCTGGTGAGCCCGGTTCTGTTTCGCCTGACCGGGCCTAATTTCCGATCCCGGAGCCCGTCAAGCCGCCATCCCCGCGCCGCTTTGGCGCAACCGGAAGTTAGGAACGGATCGAAGTCAGCCGACTTTCCTACGGTACCGGAAATCAGGTGCCAGGAAGGGACTGTGCCGGCAGAGCGGACGCGCGCGCTACTTTCTCGTGGGACCGGCCTCTTCGCCGCATCCATTCTGCTGTGCGGCAATGGTCCCAGCGTGCTCGACCCCGCGGGTCCCGTGGGCCAAGGCGACCGCACGATCCTCCTCGACGCCACAGCCGTCATGCTGCTCATCGTCGTCCCCACGCTGGCGGCCACTGTGCTTTTCGCCTGGCATTATCGAGCCTCCAACGAAAAGGCGCTTCATCTGCCGCGCTGGTCCTATTCGGGTCGCCTGGAACTCGTCGTCTGGTCCATTCCCGCGCTCGTCATCACGTTCCTCGGCGGCATGGCCTGGATCGGTTCGCACGCGCTTGATCCCGCGCAGCCTCTTTCGAGCAAGCAAAAGGACCTCGATGTCGACGTCGTCGCGCTCGACTGGAAGTGGCTGTTCATCTACCCGGCGCAGGGCATCGCCAGCATCAACCGCCTGGTCGTGCCCGCGGGCACGCCTGTCCATTTCCACATCACCTCCGCCACGGTCTTCAACTCGTTCTTCATTCCGCGGCTGGGCAGCCAGATCTACGCAATGAACGGCATGGTGACGCAGCTCTATCTCGAAGCGGCGCATCCCGGCACCTACCATGGACTGTCCGCGCAATTCAGCGGCGACGGCTTCGCGGATATGGGCTTCGAAGTCGACGCCGTGCCCGCGGCTGCATTCCGGCGCTGGACGGATACGGCGGCGCACACGAGCGCCCTCTCGCTGGACGAGAAAGCCTACCGCGCGCTTCTGGTGCAAAGCGTCGTGGCGAAGCCCTACACCTATCGCGATGTGGCGCCGCATCTGTTCGAAGCGGTCGCCATGCAGCGTCTTCCTCCCGGCAACGGGCCGAAGACGACGACCGCGATACCGGATTATTCCCCGCACTAGGAGCGCTCGGATGCGGTTTCTCGGCAGACTGACCTGGCAGGCCATCCCGTTCGATCAGCCCATTCCCCTGCTCTCCGGCGCGTTCGTGGTTCTGGTGCTGATCGGCATCGTCGTCTGGGTCATCGTCAGAGGATACCTGCCCTATCTGTGGCGGGAATGGATCACCAGCGTCGACCACAAGCGCATCGGCGTCATGTATTGCGTGCTCGGCCTCGTCATGCTGCTCAGAGGTTTCATCGATGCGATCATGATGCGCTCGCAACAGGCGATCGCCTATCACGCGCCGGGTTATCTGCCCCCCGAACATTACGACCAGATTTTCTCCGCCCACGGCACGGTGATGATCTTCTTCGGCGCCATGCCGCTCATCATCGGCCTGATGAATTTCGCCGTGCCGCTGCAATTGGGCGTGCGCGACGTGGCCTTTCCCACCTTCAATTCCGTGAGCCTGTGGCTGACGGCGTCGGGCGCGCTTCTGGTCAACGCCTCGCTCGTGATCGGCGAGTTCGCCCGCACCGGCTGGTTGCCGTTTCCGCCCCTCTCCGAGTTCAAATATCTGCCCAGCGTGGGCGTCGACTATTATTGCTGGGCGCTGGAGATCTCCGGTGTCGGCACGCTGCTGACCGGAATCAATTTCGTCACCACCATTTTGAAGATTCGAACTTACGGCATGAGCTACGGCCGCATGCCCATGTTCTGCTGGACGGCGCTCGCCTCGAATCTTCTCATCATCGCGGCGTTCCCCGTGCTGACCGCCACGCTCGCGATGGTCCTCCTCGACCGCTATCTCGGCTTCCACTTCTTCAGCAACGACGCCGGCGGCAACCCGATGATGTTCAACAACCTCATCTGGGCGTGGGGCCATCCCGAAGTGTACATCCTCGTGCTGCCGGCCTTCGGCGTATTCTCGGAAGTCGTGTCGACCTTCTCCGGCAAACCGCTCTTCGGCTACCGCTCGATGGTGATCGCGACGATGGCGATCTGCATCATCTCCTTCACGGTTTGGCTGCATCATTTCTTCACCATGGGCGCGGGCGGCGACGTCAACGGCGTTTTCGGCATCGCCACGATGATCATCGCCGTGCCGACGGGCGCGAAGATCTTCAATTGGCTGTTCACGATGTATGGCGGGCGCATACGCTTCACGACGCCCATGCTGTGGTCGGTGGCTTTCATGCTGACATTCGTGATCGGCGGCATGACGGGCGTGCTCCTGGCTTTGCCGCCGGCCGATTTCGTCGTGCACAACAGCCTGTTCCTGGTCGCCCATTTCCACAACGTCATCGTCGGCGGGACGATCTTCGGGGTGTTCGCGGGTATCACCTACTGGTTCCCCAAAGCCTTCGGCTTCCGGCTGGATGAAAATTGGGGAAAGGCGGCGTTCTGGACGGCCTTCCTGGGCTTCTGGCTCACCTTCCTGCCGCTCTATATCGCGGGACTCCTAGGCATGACGCGCCGCCTGCAGCATTACGACGTGGCGGCGTGGCACCCCTGGATGATCGTCTCCGCCTTCGGCGTGGTGGTTCTCATAATCAGTGCCGGATGTCAGGTCTGGCAGATCGTCGTCAGCATCCGCGAGCGCGACAGATTGCGGGACAGGACGGGCGACCCGTGGGGGGCGCACACGCTCGAATGGGCGACGCCGTCACCGCCGCCGTCGTTCAACTATCCGATCCTGCCCGATGTCGAAGGCGAAGATCCTTATTGGGGCATGAAGCGCAAAGCGCTGCAGGAAGCGCTGGCTGAGAACGTGCATTACGCGCCGGTCGAGGTACCGCGCAACAGTCCGACCGGTTTCGTCACCGGTTTCTTCGCCACCACCATCGGCTTTGCGATGATCTGGCAGATCTGGTGGCTCGCGGCATTGGGCCTGCTCGGCGCCTATGCCGTCTTCGTCCGCTTCGCCTGGTGGGAAATTTCCGAGGTGGAAATCGAGGAAGACGAAGTGGCGCGCATCGCGCAATCGGAACGCCCCGCGCTCGAGGAATCGCTTCAAGCCGCACTGGCGGCCGAGCAGACCGCATGAGCGCGCCCGCCATTCCAGCTGCCCGGTATCCGAGCGGGCAGGCCGCAGCAAGCGAACAGGCGACCGCACATGGCGGTCCCGCCGCAAGGCGCATCGTGGTCGGCTACGGCTTCTGGCTGTTCATCCTCTCCGACATCGTGATGTTCTCCGTCTTCTTTGCGACCTACGTCGTGCTTCTCGTGGGTACGGCGAACGGGCCGACGCCCGCGGCGTTGTTCGATCTGCGGAATACGGCCCTGGAGACCGCGCTTCTGCTGCTGTCGAGCTTCTGCTGCGGCCTGGCCAGCATGGCGGTCGAGCGCCGCAACCAGCTCTGGACGCAGATCACGCTGGCCGTGACGGGCCTTTTGGGCATGGGCTTCATCCTGCTCGAAGCGCGGGAGTTTGCCCACATGGCGGCCGAAGGTGCTACCCCGCAGCGCAGCGCTTTCCTCTCGGCCTTCTTCACGCTCGTGGGCTGTCACGGCCTGCACGTCTCGCTCGGACTGGTCTGGCTTGCGACGACCATGGCGCAATTTCTCGCCAAGGGATTCCGCCAGAGCATGCGCAACCGCTTCTACTGCTTCAGCCTGTTCTGGCACGCCCTCGACATCATCTGGATCGGCATCTTCACCATCGTGTACCTGGGAGGGACCATGGCATGAGCGACCGCGACGACATCGTACCGCCGGGCGATACGGCGCCAGGCGATACCGGACCCGAGCATCCTTCCTTCGTCGAGGACCTGCAAACCTACAGTATTGGCCTGCTGCTGGCCGGCGGTCTGACGGCGCTTTCGTTCTGGGCCGCGACCTCGCACTACATTTATCTTCCCGCCATTCCCGTGGCGCTGGCGGCGCTCGCCATCGCGCAGATGGGCGTGCACCTTGTCTTCTTCCTGCATCTGACGTCCGCGCCCGACAATACGAACAACGCGCTGGCGCTGGCCTTCGGGCTGCTGATCGTGAGCCTGATCTTTTTCGGATCGCTCTGGATCATGTGGCATCTGAACTACAACATGCACATGCATATGTGAAACAGACGCCGGACGGGCATGCCGCCGCGTGCGCTCCGGAAGCGGCCGGCTGTGAGGCGCACGACCTGAAACCCCGACCCCATTTTCAGCGAATTTGAACAATCGGCCGTGGTGCGCGATACAGGTTCCTCCACGACCAGGGGGCCTTCCGTGCGATTTCGTCATTTTGCTGCGTTCGTACTTGCGACTTGTGCCGGGCTCGGCGCCCGGGCGGCCGTCGATCCGTCCGGCTATCAGGCCCTGCAGTGGCGCTCGATCGGCCCGTTCCGGGGCGGTCGCGTCCTGACTGTAAGCGGCATCCCGGGCGATGCGCGGCATTTCTATTTCGGGGCCGTCGATGGCGGCGTCTGGGCGACGGAAGACACGGGCCGCACATGGCGCCCGATTTTCGACGGCATGCCCGACGGCTCGATCGGCGCGCTGGCCCTCGCGCCCTCCGATCCCAACACGATCTATGTCGGCACCGGCGAGGCGGACATGCGCTCCGACATCGCGCACGGCAACGGGGTCTACAAATCGACGGATGCAGGAAAGCATTGGACATTCACGGGTCTCGCGGATTCGCGGCAGATCGGCCGCATTCTTGTCGATCCCCGCAATCCGAACCGCGTCTTCGTCGCGGCGCTTGGACATGCCTACGGTCCCAATGACGAACGCGGCGTTTTCCGCACCGACGACGGCGGCGCGCATTGGTCGCGCGTGCTCTTCCTCAACGCCGATACGGGCGCGATCGATCTCGCGTTCAAGCCCGGCGCGCCGGACACGCTTTACGCGGCGCTGTGGCAGACGCGGCGTCCGCCCTGGAGCGTCTATCCGCCGTCGAACGGGCCGGGCAGCGGATTTTACGTCTCACGTGACGGCGGCGATCACTGGACGCATATCGAAGGCAATGGCTTTCCCGCGCATCCCGGACGCATCGGCATTGCGGTGGCGCCAAGCGCGCCGGGCCGCGTCTTCGCGCTTGTCGATGCGCAGGGCGGCGAAGGCGGGCTCTACCGCTCGGACGACGGCGGCGAACACTGGACGCACGCGACGGACGATCATCGCATCTGGCAGCGCGGCTGGTATTTCACAGGGATCACCGTCGATCCGGGGAACGCCGATCGCATCTTCGTGATGAACACGATCGTGCTCCGCTCCGACGACGGCGGCGCGCATTTCATCGCGCTCAAGGGCGATCCCACGGGCGACGATTTCCACACGCTCTGGATCGACCCGGCCGATTCCGACCGGCAGATCCTCGGCAGCGATCAGGGCACGCAGATCACCGTCGACGGCGGCAAGACCTGGTCGAGTTGGTACAATCAGCCGACGGCGCAGATCTATCACGTCTCGACCGACAACCGCTTTCCCTATTGGGTCTATGGCGCGCAGCAGGATTCGGGCGCGGTGGCGCTTCCGAGCCGCACCGACAGCCATGACGGCATCACCATGCAGCAATTCCACGAGGTCACGGCCGGCGGCGAAAGCGGCATGATCGCGCCCGATCCGAAACATGCGAACATCGTCTTCGGCAACAAGGTCGACAAGCTCGATCTCGACAGCGACCAGACACGCAATGTCGATCCGACGCTCGCTTATCCGACGCTCCATTATCGCGGCGCCTGGACCTTGCCGCTTGCGTTCTCCAAGCGCGACCCGCGCGATCTCTATTTCGCCAACCAACGCCTGTTCCGGACATCTGACGGTGGCGATCATTGGGATGCGATCAGCCCGGATTTGACGCGGCCGGATCCGGGTGCGCCGCCCAATCTCGATGCGGTGACAGCCGGCGATGACGATCACGACAGCAAGGCGCGCGGCGTCATCTATACGATCGCACCGTCGCCGCTGAATGCAAAAGTGCTGTGGGTCGGAACCGATGACGGCCTTGTGTGGCGCACCGAAGACGGCGGCGCGCATTGGGCGAACGTGACGCCGCCCCAGCTCACGGCGTGGTCGAAAGTGGGCGGCATCGAGCTTTCGCATTTCGACGCGAACACGGTGTGGCTCGCGATCGACCGGCATCGCCTCGACGACGACGCGCCCTATATCTATCGCACAACGGACAACGGCGCGCATTGGACGCAAGTCGATGCCGGAATTCCCGCGAACAGTTTCGTCAACGTCGTGCGCGAGGATCCGGTTCGCCGCGGCCTTCTCTATGCGGGAACCGAACGCGGCATGTTCGTGTCGTTCGACGACGGCGACGAGTGGCAATCGCTCGAACAGAATCTGCCGATGACGTCGGTGCGCGACATCGACGTGCACGGGGACGATCTCGTCATCGCCACGCATGGCCGCGGCTTCTGGATCATGGACGACGTCACGGCGCTTCGGCAGATGGGCGACGCGGCGCCCGCGTTTCGGCTTTTCAAGCCGGCCGTTGCGATCCGCGTGAAGGCGCCGCCGTTCGCGGGCACGCCGATGCCGAAAGACGAACCCATGGCGGCCAATCCGCCCGCGGGCGCGATCATCGATTACACGCTGCCGCGGTCGGTCAGCGGAGACGTGACGCTTGCCGTCTTCGACTCGCACAATCGCCTCGTGCGCAAATTCACGAGCGCGGATATGCCCAAAGCACCCGATCCGGCGAAACTTCCCGTGGCGCCCGAATGGGTGCCGATACCGCCGACCCTGTCCGCAGCGCCCGGCATGCATCGCTTCGTGTGGGATCTGCACTATCCGCTTGCCGCGTCTTCGGGCGGAGCGATGCGTTTTGCGCAAGGCGTGTGGGCGCCTCCGGGCAATTACGTGATCGAGCTCGCCGCGAACGGGATATCCGCGCGCCAGACGTTGGTCGTCAAAATCGATCCACGCGTCAAAATCTCCGACGCTGCGTCCGAGCACGCATTTGTTCTGGCGCAAAAGGCCGCGGCCGGAGCGGCGCAGGCGTCAGCAGCCGTTGCGGAGGCGACGAAGCTTCTGAAGGCGCTGGCTGCCCGCCTGCCCGACGCAAAAGACGCGCATCCGGCGATGGAAGCGCTGATGGCAAAGATCACGGATATCTCCGGCGTGCCGCTCCATCCCGATCCGCGCGAAGGCATCAGAATCGTGCCGCGTCGCACCGATTGTTTGAGCGCGCTTGCGGCCGACCTCGAGCATCTGAAGAGCGCCATCGACGGCGCCGACGCGGAGCCCGGCAAGGATGCTGTGACGGCTTCAGCAACGCTCTCGAAGATGCTGGCCGCGACGCTGCGCGAATGGCAGGCGTTGAAGGCGCACGACCTTGCGGCGCTCAATGCGAGTCTCAAGAGCGGGGGCAATCACCCTGTCGAGCCGTGACGGGATGAAACCTCGCCGGGAACCGGGAGCAGCGACAGTTGTCGATGTCGCGCTGAAAAATATGCATCAGATGGCCTGTAAGCCGGGTTCTGTTCCCGCGTGAGCGGGAGATGGCTATTCCTCTGGGACGCCCGTTGCCGGACGCCTCGCGCGACCTACCCGGACCGCTATCCGGAAACGGATTACCTGCGGTCCCTATTTGGTCTTGCTCCCGGTGGGGCTTGCCGTGCCGCGTCCGTTACCGTCCGCGCGGTGCGCTCTTACCGCACCATTTCAACCTTGCCGGACCTTTAGGGTCTTAGGCGGTGTCATTTCTGTGGCGCTATCCCTGGGGTCGCCCCCGCCGGACGTTATCCGGCACCGTGTTTCCGTGGAGCCCGGACTTTCCTCCATCCCCGCTTGCGCGGGGACAGCAGCCATCCGGCCATCTGACGCGCGTGTAAGATAGCCGATGAAGATTAAAGAGGCGAGCACATGATCCGCATCCGACCGGCCCGCGCCGGGGAAGCCGCGGACCTCTCCGCGCTTTGCATGCGCTCCAAGGCGCATTGGGGTTACGACGAGGATTTCCTGCGCCGGTGCGAGGCCGAGCTCGCCATCACGCCGGAGCGCATCGCGCGTGGCCGCGTGCTCGCGGCGGAAGATGAAGATGGACGGCTTCTAGGCCTGGCGGCCGCCGAACCGTTCGACGCCGACGGATGCTTCGACCTGGCGCTGCTCTTCATCGAACCCAAAGCGATCCGCCGAAGGGTCGGCAAGCAGCTCTTCGCGGCCGTCGCCGCGCAGGTTGCGCGTGAAGGCGCCAAGCGTCTTCGGATCGAAGCCGATCCGTTCGCAGCCGGGTTCTACGAAAAGCTGGGCGCGCGGCGCATCGGCGAGGTGCCGTCGACGACCATCGCGGGCCGCATGCTTCCGTTGTTCGAATTCGCGCTTTAGTGCCCCGAGCGGCGCAGCAATTCCTGCGCGAGGCCGGTGTCGTAATTCAAACCCGCCGGCGTCAGCACGATGCGGTGCGGATAGTCGGCCTTGGCGAGACCCTTGCGCTCGAGCGCATGCCAAACCTTGTCGTTGTAGAGCCCCGTCGCGTCTTTCCCTGCGACGACCGCGTCGCCCAGATGGAAATGATCGCCATGCGCCTGCGGAAAGCGCGCGATGGTCACCTCGCCCTGTCCGGGACCGGCCGTGGCGGCGCCCTGCACGCGCGTCAGTGCCTGGAGCAGCGTGAGGGTGCGCAATTGCAGCGAATTGAGTTTCAGCGGATTGAGCTTGGGAGGCATGGCGATCCTTGTAACCTAAGCGGTTCCAGCGAAAGTGTGCAGCACTTTTGCGTCCGGGACCGCGACGAACAAAACATTCCGCCTACGGAGTGATCCAGGCCGCCTTGTCGGCGCCCGGTTCGGGCGGCGGCAGACGCCAGCGCGGCGGGGTTTCTGACATGCGGACGACGGGACCCAGGAAATCGAGGCGACCTTGCTCGGTTTCGCACGACTGCCAATAGCCGTCGAGTCCTTGGCCGGGCGACCACTCCCGCGGGATGTCGTTTGCGGGCAGCTTGCCCAGCGACTGCAGCCACATGGCGGTCGCGCACAGCGAGACTTCGACGAGCCAGCTGCCGCCTTCGCGGAAGCGCCTGAGCAACGCCGCGGCCGCGCCGGCGGCGCCCAGATAGCCCGTGATGTAATCGCAGACCGCGGCCGGCATGAGCGCCGGCACCGTGTCGCGGCGGCTGCCCGCGCGCGCGGCCTGATACGCGCCCTGATCGACGGCGATGCCAGTGACGCTTTGCGCCAGTTGCTCCCAGCCGCGCCGCGACGCCCATGGCCCCCGATGCCCGTAGCACGAGACGGCGCAATAGATGATGCCGGGCGAGGAATGCGAAAGCGCCGCCGGCGTGACACCCAGTTCGGCGAGAGCGCCGGGGCGGTAGGAATCGACGAACACATGCGCCTCGCGCGCCAGCGCCCGCAATTGTTCGGCATCGCCCGGTTTCGTTAGATCGAGATAGGTCGAACGTTTGCCGTGGCCCGTGTCGAGATCGAAGACGTCGATGGTGGGAAGCTTCTCGGCGCGCACGCCCAGCACCTCCGCGCCGTGCGAGGCGAGCGTGCGCCCGACGGTCGGTCCCGCCAGCACGCGCGTCAGATCCAGCACACGCACGTCGCTCAGCGGCTGCTTCGCTTCGCCAAGACGCAGCACCGGCGCCTCGCCGATTTTCTTGAGCACGATGGGTGCCGTCTTCGCGAGCAGCGCGCCCGGCGCGGTCTGGCGCCACTCGTCCTCGGTGCGCACCATCGCGCCGCTCAGCTTCATGTAGGCGATCGCGTCTTCCAGCGCCTGCCCGTTCCAGCGCGAGACGGAGGCGGCGATGGCTTCGCGGGTGTTGTCGGCGTTCAGCAGATCGAGCGTGCGCCTGGCGAGATAGGGAAAGCCGCCATGCAGATGGATCCAGCGCCCGTCCGCCGTCTGGTAGAAGCCGACGGTCGGATTGGTTTCCGCAGGCCGGGGAACAGCGTTGCCGTTGCGTCTCAAAAGCCCGAACGACACGAGCGACGAAGCCGCCGCGTTCAGATCGACCGTGATGTCCTGCTGGCCGCCGCTCCGCAGCCGCCAGATTTCATGCGCCGCGGATGCGGCGAGCCCCACGGACACGGCGGACGCCTGGCCAACCCGAAAGGGGGTGGGCATGATCGGATCGTCACCGATGAAAGCGGGCGCCCGCAGCGGCGCGATGCCGGCGATCCGGTTCAGATAGGCGAACGCGTCGCGCACGGTCATGGCATACTCCGGAAGGCCAGCCTGTTCGGGTCCGGAATAACGACGCAAATTTTCGCGAGTTCCAAGAGGGAATTTTCCATGACGAGGCCGCTCGAGGGCATACGGGTGATCGATTTCGGGCGCTACATAGCCGGACCCTATTGCGGCGCGCTGCTGGCGGACTTCGGTGCCGAGGTCATCCGCGTGGAAAAGCGCGACGGGCGGGAGGACCGCACCCTTGTTTCGCTTGGGGAAACGCCCGACGGCGCACCCCGCGAGGGCGCCATGTTCCTGCAGATGAACCGCAACAAAAAAAGCCTGACACTCGATCCTGCGACCGAAAAAGGCCGCGAGGTGATGCGGCGCCTTGTCCGCAACTGCGACGTCGTCATCGCCAACCTTCCGGGCCAGACGCTGAAGCAGATGGGCCTCGACTATGAAAGCGTTTCCGCCGTTAACCCGCGCGCCATCCTGGCCGTCGTCTCCGCCTTCGGCCTCGAAGGACCCTACGCCGACCGCGTCGGCTTCGACGGCGTGGCGCAGGCCATGTCGGGGGCCGCGTATTTTTCCGGGACAAAGGATCAGCCCGTCAGATGCGCAGCACCCTATATCGACTTCGGCACGGCATCGTTGCTGGCGCTGGGCGTAATGGCCGCCTTGCGCGTGCGTGACCAAACGGGACGCGGGCAGATGGTCGAAGGCGCGCTGCTGCGCACGGCACTCACCTTCTTCAGCGGCATGCTGATCGAGGAAGCCGTCCTGAAGCTCGACCGCAAGCCTTCGCTCAACCGCAGCCAGACGGCGGCGCCGAGCGACGTCTTCCGCACAAAGGACGGCTGGATCACCGTCGCCGTCAACGGCGATCCGCTCTTCCGCCGCGCAGCGAAGCTCGTTGGCGCGCCGGAATGGATCGAGGACGCGCGTTTCGCGAGCGACAAGACGCGCGGCGATTACGGCGAGATCGTCAGCGCCCATGTTTCGAAATGGTGCGCGGAGCGTACCAGCGAGGAAGCCGTCGCGGCGTTCGAGAAAGCGCGCGTGCCGGCGGGGCCTGTCCTCAGCATGCGCGAGACCATGGCCGATCCGCATGTGAAGGCCGCGGGCTTCTTCACGGAAACGGATTTTCCCGGCATCGGCCGCGCGCCGATCGCGGCCACGCCCGTGAAGCTGCACGCGACGCCCGGCGAAGTGCGCAGACGCGCGCCGGTTCTGGGCGAACACAATGAAGATGTGCTGCGCGAGCTCGGCTACTCGGATAGCGAAATCAAGGCTCTCATTGCAGACGGCACTGTCTAAAACATTTAGTGTCAAGGCCTGCAGATGCGGGCCACCCAGGTGACGATGAATTGCCGCCTGAGACTTGGCTGAGCTCTTTTTTGAAATGCCTGCCGCACATCAACTGGGTGACCCGCATTTGCGGGCTATGACAGATCAAGCTACGCCGCAGCTTGCGCCAGCGCAGCGCGGCCGCGGCGGCGGAGGAATTCGCCTTCTTCAGGGCTCAGGAGAAGGCCCGTCAGATCGGCGGCGAGCGTGAAAAACTGCTCGGCGATTTCGCGGCGTTCGCCGGTGGCGGATTTCAGTTCGCGCAGCATCTCGTCGCAATAGGTCTGCAGCACCAGCGCGACTTCCTCCTGCGCGCCGGCGAGCGAAGAGCCGAACGAGCCCTGCGCCGCAAAATCCTTGCAACCCGAAATCAGCTGCGCATAACGCAGCGCGCGCTCTTTCTTCTCGACATCCGGCGCATGGCGCAGGTCCGGCACGCGCGGACTGCCCGCAAACGAACCCGATTTGACGGTTGGCAGCGCCGCCAGCACTTCGCGCGGCGCGCGTTCCATATAGGCGTCCATCACTTCGGCGAGCGCGGCGCGATCTTTCAGGAGCCGCTGGCCCCATTTGCCCGCGCGCCGCATCTCGACTTCCTTGACAAGGCCGCTCGACAGCATGGCGAAGGCCTGGATGTGCGCGACAAGGCCGTCGACATCGAATTCCGGCTGGCGGGCGCTTCGCACCGCGATGGCATGTTCCTCGATGTCGGCGAACAGGATCTCGCCCACCAGGCCCATGTCCGTGTTGCTGATGAGCGTGTCCTGCGTGGTGCGCGAAATGGCGAGCGGCAGGCGCAGCGCTTCCCACGGCCGCGCGAGCCTGTTCATGGCGACGACCGCGATGAAGGGCGCCGCATCCGGCATGACATCGACCACGGCATCGTAGGTCGCGCGCAGCGCATGCAGAATGTCGTCGTCCAGGGCCTGCGCCGACGACGGCAGCTTGCGCTGCAATTCGACGATATCGGAACCGACCGCGAGCATGATCGCCATCTCGCGCGCATCCGCGATGACGGCGTCGCCGCCCAAAGCCGCGCGCGTCGCCTTGTTGGTGGCGCTCGAGGTGGACGAAAGCGCGGACAGAATTTCGCTCGATGCCAGCGGCCAGAATTCCAGGGCGCGCTGATGCGCATTGTCGATGCGAAAGGCGAGAATGTCTGCCTTCACCGCCTCGGAATATTGCGCCGTCTCTTCGGGAAGAAGCGTCTTCGACAGCCACCCCCACACCGTCGGAATCGACGTGTGCGCGATGCGGCCCGCAGTTTTCTCCTTGCGCGGCCGGTTCGTCAGCAGATCCGAGAAAGGCTCGCAGAACAGACGCAGCGGCGACGGCGTACGCTCGACATTCCCGGCGCGGCGCAGCACCGGCCGCAGACCGTCGAGGATGAGATCGTGCGGCAGGCTTTTTCCGTCGGCCAGCCGGTCCATCTCGACGGCCTTGGCAAGGCGCACGGCAACAGTCTCGGGCAACGTGCCCAAGAATGCCCGCAACATCCGCAGTTTTTCGTTCCGAATCATAATCATGTCCGGACGTTGTACGCCGCGCGCCGGACGACGGTTTAGCGCCCGGACCAAGAATAATAGGACATTGTTAACGGGGACTTTCCCGATGTCGTCTAGGCGATAGCGGGCAGCGTCAATTGCGTCTCAAGTCCGCCTAACGGCGATTCATCAAGTTCGAGCGCGCCGCCATAGAGCTTGGCGATATCGCGCACGATGGCGAGGCCCAGACCACTTCCCGGCACGCTCTCGTCGAGTCGCTCGCCGCGTTCGCCCACCAGTGTACGTTCATGCGGATCGAGGCCAGGTCCGTCGTCGCCTACGCGCAGCGCGAATTGCGCGCCTTCGAGACGGTTCGCTGTGACACCGACGCGGGTTTTCGCCCATTTGCAGGCATTGTCCATCAGGTTGCCCGCCATCTCTTCGAGATCCTGCCGCTCGCCGCGAAACGCCAGCTGCGGCGGACAGTCGACGACGATGTCCAGACCGCGATCCTGATGAACGAGCGAGAGCACGCGCGCGAGATCTTCGAGCACGGGTCTGACGGGCGTGCGGTTGCCCAAGGCATCGACGGCGCCGGCGGCGCGGGCGCGGGCCAGATAGTGGTCCACCTGTCGGCGCATGGTGTCGACCTGGCGCTGCACGCTGTCGGCCAGCGGCCCCGGCTCGGCGGCGGCTTCGCTCGACAGCACGGTCAACGGCGTCTTCAGAAAATGCGCCAGATTGGAGACATGCGTGCGGGCGCGGCCGACGACTTCGGCCGAGTGCTCGATGAGGCTGTTGAGCTCGGCGACGAGCGGTTCGATCTCGGAGGGAAAACGTCCTTCGAGGCGGCGCGCTTTCCCCTCCCGGATACGGGCCAGCGCTTCGCTGACACGCCGCAGAGGCTGCAGACCGATCAGCACCTGGATGAAAATGCCGCCGATGAGGCCCGCACCCAGAAGCGCGAAGCTCCAGGTGAGCGTGCCGTTGAACAGATGTACTTCGGAATCGACCTCCGACATGTTGCCGGCGACGAGAAAGGTGTAGGCGCGCACGTCATTGGGCTGCAGAGATCCCGTGATGGGAAATTCCAGCCGCTGGGCGACAAAGCGGACGCGCTGCTGGTCGGGACCCTCGGCATAACCGTACGTGGCCCTCGCGCCGCTCGGATGCAGATCCTGCGGCTTGATCGTGTAGTCGAACAGCGAGCGCGAGATCTGTCCGTCGCCCGCATTCTTCGCTTCGGCGGGAAGGATTTCCCAATACCAGCCGGAGTAGACGCGCTCGAAGCGCGCGTCGGCGAACCGTCCGCTGAGCGAGACTTCGCCCTGTGCGTTGGGCTCCGCCGCCGCGATCATGCCGTCGAGATAGATGTTCAGCCGTTCGTCGAAATCGCTCTGGACGGAATTGCGGAAATTGTCGGACAGGAGAAAGCCGCCGATGGCGAGGCCCGCGATGGTCCACACCGCCGCCGCGAGAATCAGCCGTCCGGCGAGCGAACTACGCCTTCGCGCGATCGCCGTCCTGAATCTTGTCCGGAGTCTCGAGGCAGTATCCAAGGCCGCGCACCGTTTGAATCAGGTTCGAGTCGAGCTTCTTGCGGAGACGCCCGACGAACACTTCGATCGTGTTCGAATCGCGATCGAAGTCCTGATCATAAAGATGCTCGACGAGTTCCGTGCGCGAAACGACGCGGCCGCGATGATGGGCGAGATAGGCAAGGAGCCGGTATTCGAGCGACGTCAGCTTCACCGGATTGCCGTCGACGGTGACGCGCGACGACCGCGTGTCGATGCGCAGCGATCCGATCTCGATCTCGGACGTCGCAAGGCCGGCGGTGCGCCGCAGCAGCGCGCGCACGCGCGCCAGAAGCTCTTCGGTATAGAAAGGCTTGGCGAGATAGTCGTCGGCGCCCGCATCGAAGCCTGCCACCTTGTCGCTCCAGCGATCGCGCGCGGTGAGGATCAGGACCGGCATCTTCTTGTCGTCCTTGCGCCAGTTCTCGAGCACGCGCACGCCGTCCATTTTGGGAAGACCGAGATCGAGGATCACCGCGTCGTACGGCTCGGTGTCGCCCAGATAGTGGCCTTCCTCGCCGTCGCTCGCGACGTCCACGACATAGCCGGCATCGGTCAGCGCGCGCTTCAGGAGCCGCTGGAGGTCTTTGTCGTCTTCGACCAGGAGAATGCGCATCGTTCTTTCGTCCTCAGTGGCCGTGTCCACCGCGCCCGCCGCGCCATCCGCCGCCGCGCCCAAGCCCGCCGCCGCGGGGGCCAGGCCCGTAGAGCCCACCCCGGAAGCCGCCTGGCGGCGGTCCCATATAACCCGGTCCCATGACCGGCGGCGGTCCCTGCTCCCGCCAGTCGCCCCTGGCCTGGCCCAGGATCCGCCCCGAGCGGGCGTCCGCATCGAGCCATATCACCCGGCCCTGCGGGGTCAACCATTTGATGCGGTAGTGATAGCCGCCATACCCGTCCGGAAACGGGCCTTCGGCGTCGTAGAAACGGCCCGGACGGCCGGCGCGTACTGTGGGGAGGATGCGGTCGAGCGGCATCACCTGCCCGCCATATGCCCCGCGGGGGTAAGGCTCCTGCGCCCGGCTCTGCGAGGGAACTGCGCAAGCCATGGCGACAAAGAGCAACAGCGAGAAAAGCGCGCGCCTGCACATGACATTTTCTATCGCCTCCCCGATGAACCCTAGATGAACGGCGCATCCAGACCGCGTTCAGGACCGCTCTGCCATTTTGCATCCCGATGATCACGGTTCGACAGATCGACCCATGATCTCGACTAGTCGGTCTGCACGGCAAGCCCCTCCACGTGCGGCCCGTCAAGCGAGAGCCCGCGTAGGGAAACCTGCGCGGGTTTCTCTTTATGATTTGTCACAATCATCCGCGCAGACGACGCCGCAATTCGCCCGAATTCGGTCGCCTTGCCGCCCCATGGCGAGCGCTAACGTTTCGACCTAGATTTTCTTGCATTCAGGGCGGGGGCATCCATGCGACTTTCAGCGATCTGCATCGCGGCGGTCACGCTTGCGGGCGCGGCGAGTGCCGCCGACCAGCAGCAAAAACTGTCGATCACGGTCTACAACAACAATCTCGCGCTGGTCGAGGACGAACGCCGTCTCGACATGCCTGCAGGCCGCACGCGGCTCGAGTTCAAGGACGTGTCCGCGAGCATCAAACCTGAGACCGCGGCCCTGTCCGGCGCGGGCTTCGGCGTCGTCGAGCAGAATTTCGACTACGATCTGCTGACGCCTTCGAAGATGATGGAAAAAGCCGTCGGGCATGAGATCGAGATCGTCCGCACCATTCCCGGCACGGGCGCGCAGACGCGCGAAAAGGCGACCGTGCTCTCGGTTAACAGCGGCGTCGTTCTCAGGGTCGGCAACCGCATCGAGGTGTTGAGCGCCGACGGTCTGCCGACGCAGGTCGTCTTCGACAGCATTCCGGAAAACCTGCGCGCCCAGCCCACGCTCTCGATCACTGTCGATGCGGCGCAGGCGGGCCCCCACGACGTGGCGCTCAGCTATCTGACGACGGGGCTTTCCTGGAATGCCGACTATGTGGCGCTGTTCGATGAAAAGCAGAACACGCTGAAGCTGCAGGGTTGGATCACGCTGACCAACAACTCCGGCACGAGCTATAAGGACGCAAAGACGCAGCTCGTCGCCGGCGACATCAACATCACCGGCCGATATCAGAACAATTGGCAGCCGCCCAACAGTGTTCGCAGCGCCGGAACGCAGACATCGAACGAAGCCTCGATCGCAGACTACTATCTCTACACGCTGCCCGAGCGTGTCACGATCGCCGAGGCTCAGACGAAGCAGGTAAGTTTCCTCGACCTCGGCGTGAACGCCAAGAAAGTCTACAAATATCGCACTTACGGATTCCAGAGCGCGCAGGATCCCGTCCACGCCGACGTCGACGTCGATTTCTCGAACACGGAGAAGGCGCTTCCGGAAGGCGTCATGCGCGTCTATCTCCGCGACCAGGCGGGCGAACCGAAATTCGCGGGCGAGGACAATATCGCCCACACGCCGGCAGGCTCGGAGTTGTCGGTGAAGATCGGGGAAGCTTTCGACGTCACCGTGCAGCCGACCCTCGTCTCTAGCGAGAAGATTTCGAACGCGCGCACACGCTATGCGATGTCCTATCTGCTGCGCAACGCGAAGTCCGAGCCCGTGACGGTCGAGCTCCGGCAGGACGGGCTCTGGCGAGGCGGCAAAGTGGAGACCGAGAGTCTTCCCAGCCGTCGCATCGACGCGGGGACTCTGGGCTGGAGCGTGCCCGTCCCCGCGAACGGCGAGACGACGCTGACATTCACGGTCGATTCCGGCGATTGATCGTGCGCGCCACCCGCTTACTGGCTGTTGCATTTTTCGCGGCGTGCGCCTCTGCACGCGCCGATGTGATTTCCCAGCGCCCCGACAGCGTCGCCATTACGTTTTACCACGAAGGCGCCGTCGACACGTCCGAGCTTCTGAATGCCGGCGAAAATTCTTCGATCAGAAATTCCGGTCTCGCTTTCATCACCGAAAAGCGCACCATCGATCTGCCGGCAGGGCCTGCGGTCGTGAAATTCGAGGGGGTCACCTCGACGATGGTGCCCCAGACGGCAGACATCCAGGGCCTGCCCACCGGCGCTCTCGAACGCAATTTCGACTATGATCTCTTAAGTCCCGGCTCGCTGCTCGCCAAATCGATCGGCGAAACGGTACGGCTCGTGCGCACCGACACGAAATCGGGCAAGCGCATCGAAGAGACGGCGATCATCCGCTCGGGTCCCGACGGCGCCGTGTTCGAGGTCAACGGCAAGTTCGAGGCGCTTCATTGCAGCGCGCTGCCCGAGAAGCTCATATTCGAACACATTCCCGGCGGGTTGACGGACACGCCGACGCTGTCCGTGCGCACGACGGCGCCCGAAGCGGGGCGCTATACGGTCACGCTCAGCTATATCGCGACGGGCCTCGACTGGTCGGCGGATTATGTCGCGCACATCGAGCCGGGCTCCGACAAGCTCGAGCTGCGCGGCTGGCTGACGCTCGCGAATTTCAGCGATACCGGGTTCGATCACGTTCCCGTCAATGCGGTCGCGGGAGAGCTTCGGACGACCGGCGCCGACAGACCGCTCCGCGCTCAACCGCTGGTGCTTACCACCAATTGCTGGCCGACGAAGATCGATTGGGCGAAGTACCCGCTTCCGCCGCCGGCTCCGCCTCCTCCGCCCGGTCCGCTGGAGATGGTCGTCGTGACAGCCGAGCGCAGAGCCGCGGACATCCAGAGTGTCCCATTGGCCGTGACGGCCTACACGCAACAAGAAATCAAGGCGCAGGCCCTCGGCGACTATAAGCTCTATCCGCTGCCCGAGCCCGTGACCGTCGCCGCGCGGCAGACAAAGCAGATCCAGTTCGTCTACCGGCCGGACGTCACGTTCAAACGGGTTTATCGATACTCCGTGTACGGCAGCGAGGCCGACCCGAACCAGAAAACGGAAGTCGTCCTGCGCCTGCGAAACCGCACAGAAGATGGATTAGGTAAACCTTTGCCCGCGGGCGGCGTTTCCGTTTTCGAGACGTCGGACGATGGAACTCCTATCTTCGCCGGACAGGATTCGATTGGAGACATGGCCGAGGATTTGCCGATCGAGATCAAGACCGGCGGTGCGATGGACGTGCCGGTCGAGGCACGCGTGACGGAATACACAACCACCGGAAGCGGGCGGAAAGACCGGGAAAAAATGGAGATTACGGTGGAGAACAAAAAGGCAGTTCCCATCGAGTTCGAGATACGCCAGTTCGCGTTCGGTTCGGCGCGCATCGACTCGGACGCGCATTTCGAATCCGAGTCCGGCTTCGCGATCTGGCATTTCCATCTGGGGCCCGGCGAACGCGAGACACTTCGTTACGCGATGCGTTGGCCCGCCTGACGATGGCCGAAACGTTAACGACCGCGGGCGCGCGCTATTGGCGGATTAAATTAGTGAACGGGGTATTGCGCGTGACGGTCATGTCCGGCCACGCTACAAAGCTTGGGCGCTACCCCGTCTTGAAACTGCCGTAAAGTTCGAGGAACAACCGCGCCTATGCTAGGCAATGTGATCTTGGAATATCTCGACGCGTTTCTGCGCTGGGCCGACCGGCATCGCGGCGCGCTCGTCATCACGGGCGCGATCGTAGCCACGCCCCTGTTCCTCATCTGGTTCATTCCGCACGTTCTCGTCTGGTTCGCGCCCAAGCTCGACATGAGCCAGGATCTCTATGCTGTGAACCGGCCGGTCGCCTTCACCTTTCTCGACGAGGAAGGCAACGAAGTGGGACACCGCGGCGCGATCGTAGGCGACCGCCTGCGTCTGTCCGAAATGCCCGTCTATCTTCCCGCCGCCTTCATCGCCATGGAAGACCGCACCTTCTACAGCAACGAAGGAATCTCCGTGCGCGGCCTCATCCGGGCGGCGATCGCGAATTTCCGCGCCGGCCACGTCGTGGCGGGCGGTTCGACCATCACGCAGCAGACGGCGAAGATCGTCTTCCTGACGCCCAAGCGCACCTACGCGCGCAAATACACGGAACTCCTCGACGCGGCGGCGCTGCAGAAATCGCTCACCAAGGAGCAGATCCTCGAGCTTTACCTCAATCGCATCTATCTGGGTTCCGGCGCCTACGGGGTCGACGGCGCGGCCCACGTCTATTTCGGCAAATCCGCGCGCAATCTCACGCTGTCGGAAGCCGCGATGCTGGCGACGCTGACGCGCGCACCGTCCGCCTTCTCGCCGAGGCGCGATCTCGCCGCCGCCCAGGAGCGTGCCGGCATCGTGCTCCAGGCGATGGTCGAAACCGGCGCCATCACGCAGGCGCAGGCCGACGACGCGAAGGCCCATCCCGCCGTCGTCGTTGATCATACGGCCGTCGACGAGCGCAACTATTTCCTCGACACCGCCGCCGACGAGGCGCTCACGCATGTGGATACGAGCGGCCATGGATCGACGAACGATCTCATCGTGCACACGACGCTGATGCCGCGTCTCGAAGATGCGGCGCGCAGGGCTGTGGCGAAAACGCTGAACGCCAAAGGCCGCAAACTGCATGCGAGCGAGGCCGCCGTCATCGTGATGAAACCGGACGGTGCCGTGGCGGTGCTCCTGGGCGGACGCGATTACGACGAAAGCGTCTTCAACCGCGCGACGCAGGCCAAGCGCCAGCCCGGCTCTGCGTTCAAGCCGTTCGTCTACCTGGCGGCGCTGGAAAACGGCATCTCGCCAAACGACGTGCGCGACGACGGCCCGGTCGACATCGACGGCTGGACGCCGACCAATTACGGCGGCCGCTCCTACGGCACGGTGACGCTGGCTGAAGCCCTGGCGCACTCGATCAACACGGTGACCGCCGGTCTCGCGCAGGAAGTGGGCGTCACGACAGTGGTCGACGCGGCGCATCGTTGCGGCATCACTTCGCCGCTCACGCCCGACGCCTCGCTCGCACTGGGCACGTCGGAAGTCACGCCGATGGAATTGACGACCGCCTATGCGACGTTCGCATCCGGCGGCTATCGCATCTATCCCTATTTCGTGACCGAAGTGGACGACGCGGGCGGTCACGCGCTCTACAAGCGCAAGGCACCCACGCTGCAGCGTGTTGTGGCCTCGCATGTCAATCGCGACCTGACCGGCATGCTGTACGGCGTCGTGACGGGCGGCACGGGACGCGGTGCGGCCATCGCGGGTCACGAGGCGGCCGGCAAGACCGGCACCACACAGGACTATCACGACGCCTGGTTCGTCGGCTTCACGGCCGACTATGTGGCGAGCGTCTGGGTGGGCAATGACGATTCCTCGCCGATGAAGTCCGTCACGGGCGGAAGCCTCCCGGCCACCATCTGGCATGACGTCATGACGGTGGCGGAGCGCGATATGCCGTCCACGCCGCTCGACAAATCCACCGGCGAAGCGCCGACCGACGACACCAGCGCGCAAACGGCGAGCGACACCGAAAGCGGTCCGCCGGCAGCGACCGATGACGAGTCCGGTCCGGCGCAAAACCCGCCGTCGTCGGGGCAATCGCCGTCGTTCTGGAACTGGATTTTCGGCCGCCAACAGCAACAGCAGGCGTCGCCGCCGGCCAATCCGCAGGCGGGGCACGACGCCAATCCGCCATCGGACGATCAGGACAATTCCGGCAATCAGGGCAATCCGCATCAGGACAGCCAGAACATTCCACCACAGCACCAGCAACGTACCGCGCCGCTCTACGGGCAAAATTATGCGCCGTCGAACAACGCTTCGCCTTACGGAGAACCTCCGGCCGGCTACGGCGCGCCGCCGCCGCGCTATCGCGCCGCCCCGACTCCACCTCCGGACGCGGATGATGACGACGGGCATTAAGCCCGAAAATCCGCGCATCCGCTTTCCGGTTATGGGCGCTCACAGGGCGGCCGTTAATTCAGTAACTGTATCTCCTGAATGAGCGCGGCCTGCGCGCCGGCAAAATACCGGCCCTGTTTGCGGCAATCGGAAGAAATCGTGAGCCCTTCGATCATCTTGCCTGTCGGCGCGGGGAGAACGATCCAGTTCGCATCGATGGTCTTGAAGCTTCCAAGAAGTTTCTCGCCGCCTGAGGCGATTTCGCGCCCTTCGCTGTCGAATGCATGCGCAACCCAGGCCGGATGCGTAACGCCGCTCGGTGACGCCGCCCACAGCGCCGCGCGCAGCAGCCGGACTTCCTTCGCCGGTCGCGCGAAGCGCAGCGTGTAGCTGATCGGCGCCGCGATCGGATCGGCTTCCGCGGTCAGAAAGTGCTCGCTCGATATGGGATTGACCGCCGCGCCGCGATAAAAGCCGATGTTGCTCATGATGATCACGGCGGCCCTCGCGGGATCGAACGACGCGATCGAAATGCCGTAGCGCTTCAGATACGGCGCAGCCGCGACACGATAGTCCGGCGGGGGGACGGCGATATCGCCGAACGCGATGCGCGTGCGATGGAGATTTTCGACGTAATCGTAGGCGGCGCGCGCGGCTGCGCCCGCGGCCAGGACTGACGGGATGGCAAGCGCCAGCCCCATGACGACTCGGCGACGGTCGCGCTGCGCAAGCGAGGCGCGGATATAGGAGAGGATGCGGTCGTCGCCGAGATTCCAGTCATCCGCACGCCGCGCATAAAGCGCCCGCGCCGCTTCGAGCTGCGGACCGGCGGGAATAAGCGCGCGCTCGCCGCGCGACCATTGTTCGGCTTCGCGGGAAAGATCGTGCCACAGGCGGAATTCCGCGCCGTCGCGGCGGAATACGGCAAAGCCCAGGAGGCGTACGGCTTCTTCCAGCTGGGCGACGGGGACCAGCGCGATACCCCGTTCGGCCGCGCGCACGCGCGCGTCCGGCGGCAGATCGCTCTCGTTTTCCCGCGGAAAGACAAAGATGCTCCGCTCGGGCAGATGCGAAAGTGCCAGCGCAAGCTTGCCGGCCACGCCTTCGATTTTTCGGACCTGGCCCTCCTCGTCGAGCGTACCCGTCGCGGCAAGCACGGGCGGCACGTCACCGTCCAGTCCATGCGCAGCCTGCACGGCCGAGGCCAGCGCCAGCGCAAAGGCGAGATCGGCACTGCGGCCGTGCACGTTGAACAATTCCGCATCGGCCGCGTAGCGCACGACGAGGTGATGCTGAATATATTTCTCGCGATAGAGGATTTCGGCGGTGCGCTTCGCGCCCGTTTCCGCAGATTCCTCGAGGTCGGCGCTCGCGTCGCGCATGTCCGCGCGGCGCAAACCTATTCCGCGCGTACCCTCGCCGATTTCGGCCATAAGCGGGACAGCCACGCCGGCCGTGCCTGGTTGAGTGAGCAGCATCCAGATGACGGGAGCGGTCATGGCTGGGCAAATGTCACGTTGATCGCGTCGCGCGAATGCAGATCAAGACCCTCAAGCGAGATGGGCGTATAGATCTCCCCCTTGCGCACGACCGCTTCCGCCAGCACACGCTCGGCCTCGCCCAACTTCACGAACACGCGCGCGACACGGCCTTCATAGGTGGCGCGATGATCGGGATGCACGGACAGAAGAAGATAGCCCTTGTCGGCATCATTGGGCGCCACGAAGACTTCCAGCGTCCAGATGCCGCTCTGGCTGCGGCAGAGCACGGCCTTGTTGCCGGTTTCGCTGGCCGCGGCCAGCGGCATGAAGCTTTCGGCCGGCGGCGCGACATCGCTCCGGGCCCGCGCGGCGAGCGCGACCACGTTCGCCTCCCTGGCGCTCTCATTCCAGTGCCGGATCTCCGCGTCCACCAGATCCGCCGGCACTTGCTCGGAACTCGCTTCGACGGCGTCGCACAGTGCCGCCATCGCCGCCCGGTCCTCGAACCCCGCCGCGTCGTCGGGCTGCGCCAGGCGCGCCGAAAGTTCCGCGGCGAACGCGGGGTCCGATTCGGCGGCTGCGCCGGGCTCTTCGGCGTCGAAAAGCCTCGACAGGCTTTCAAACAGGGCGTTCGTCATGCCTCCTCCTGCCACGCTCAGACGGACGCGAGCCAATTTTTAACCGCATCACGCCCCTCAAGCGCCGCTTTCAGCTGCTTTAGAACGCGTTGCCTGAGCTTGTAGATGTCGGCAACCGGCCGCTCCATCAGCTTTGCGATGTCCCGTGCGGGCAGCGGCTCGGTGCTGCCGAGCACGATGCGGACATAGATCCGGTCGGCCTCGGGAAGTTCGGCCGCCACAGCCCTCAGCGCGTCGGCGGCCGCCGCGAAGCGCCGTTCGTCGTCCTGCGCAATCAGATGTTCTTCGGGCGAAAGGCCGTCGCGATCGGCTTGCTCCGCATCCTCCTCCGTCAGGCTCGTGACACGCGCGGGCTGCGAGTTTGGCGCGTAGCCCTGCGGGAGAACCGCACGCAGGCACGCGAGCGATGCGGCGACATCGTCGGCACCAGGTGGCGGATCGAAACCGTCGAGCGCCGCCGCGAGCTCTCGCGCATCAGTCCGTTTCTCCTGCCAATAGACCAGGCGAAATACGGCCTGATCGAGCGCCGAAAGCCGCGCGACAGCGGCCGGGACGCGGCGGCGCGAACGGAATGTACGGATGAAATCGATCAACAGGCGATCGGCGGCATGCAGCACGAAGCCGGAGAAGCTGCCCGTACCGTTGAAACTCGACAGACGGCGATAATCGTCAGCGACGAAGGCGGCACAGATTTCCTGATAGGCATCCTTGCGCGTCTCTTCGTAATGCGGGCCCGGCAGCCGTCGCTGGATCACGCGACGGATGTCATTGGCGTAGAATGTCTCGAACGCGATCCAGCCCTTGCGCGGCTCCCTCCGCAGCCATTGCAGGACGCGTTGCGCCAGCAGATCGCGCGCGGCGGCAGCGATGTAGGTTTCAAGCCGGCTGCGTCCGTCGTAATTCCTGAGCCGCGCGAATTGATCGGCGCGCAAGCCCGCCAGGACAAGCGCAAAGGCATCGCGCGCGTCGGCTTCGTCGCCCGCCAGCAGGCGGCAGACTCGCCAGACTACGTCGCCGATCCGCCGCATAAACGACTCCGCGGCGCGCGCGTCCCGCGCGAGGACGGCACGCACCAAAGTCAGATCGTCGGTCGTCTCGCTTGCCCCCACTTGGGCCATCCGCAAAGGCAATATGGCGTGTGGTCATCCTAGCGACCTTTGCGCGAACCGGCCACGCGGTGGACTCCATCGCGTAACGGCTTGAATCCTCTTGTGAAATTTTGGCGCCGCACCCGTTTGCGCGCGGCCCCGACACTGCCGGCACGCGACTCCGCTCCGTCTGCCGCTGAAAATTTCTGCCGGCTGTCCGTCTGACCGAGCAATGGATCGATCGATACGATCAATCGCAGCGGAGATCAGCCATGCGCATATCCAGAGTCGGGACCAGCGGGATTGTCGCCAGCATGACAATCGCGACCGGCGCTGCAGCGCTGGCTTGTGAGCCGGCGGATTTCGACGCCGCGACGAAGCACACGACGTTGGCAAAAAAGGACATCGCGGCCATCCGCAAACTGCGTAAGCTGGCCTACCGGCAGGCCGACAATCGCAAATGGAATTACGATCAATGCGTGAAGGCGTGCAACGGGATGATGTCCTGCACCGATCAGTGCTGGAAGGATGGATTTCGACGGCAATCGGCCCGCAGACCGCGCATTGCGACAAGCGCTCGACCAAACGGGCGTTCTGAATTCGACAGGCCGCTCCGGAGAAATGAAGCGAAGGGGAAATTTCATGCGTGAACGGAATATGGTCGGAATTGCGCTTGCGGCGGCCGCAGCGGCGGTCGCGTCATTGGGAGGGCCGGCGAGCGCGTTCGAACAGGGCGAAAACGTTCACGTCGCCAACGTCTACGTGAAGACGCCACTTAGCGTTTCGACCAACGTCTTCGACGCAACATCGAAGACACCGGTCGTCACAGCCGGCCTTCAGTGGGGCGGAGAGACCTGGACGGCGCAGATCGACTATTTTTCCGGAATGCAGGTGATGACGCCTGGTTCTGCTGTCACGGATCCAGACATCACGTCGCCGGAATACCAGATATTCTGCGACTACAGCAACGGCGCCTTCGCGCCGTGCAATCAGTCTCCCGATTACCTGGCGCGCAACATCGTCGTCGATAACAATACGGGCGCCCTGTCCTTCGTCGGCGGCAGCAACGATTACTGGATCGGCGGCAGCTATTATCCGGCCGTCCGCGACCGCCAAAACGGTGTGCCCGACGTCGATGGCGTCTGGTTTTCGCATACCTGGAACGCAACCGACGGCAAGAAATGGCTCGTCCCCGACGAACCGGCCTATTTCCTGTTCGCGAGGCGCCCGAACGACAAGGACACGGCATTGACCTGCACGCTGGACAACGGCGTTGCGTTCAAGCTCGTCATCCAGAAATATCCGACAATGACGAAAGACGGCGCCCTCGCCTTGACCTATGGCGACGACGGAAACGTCTCGGGCGCGTTCAAGTTCGACGCCAGCAGCGACCTGATGGGATGGAAGTCCGGCATCCCCGGCACGAAGCTCTACGGAGATTCAACGTCCATCGATCGCGTCACCGGCAACATCGTGGTCGCCAACAGCGCCAATCAAAGCCGGACAACCGGCCATTGCGCTCTGCGCTCGAACGCGCGCGCTTTTTGAATTCGTCCCGGGCTGATCCGAACGAATAATTCGAAGGGAGAAACATCATGCGCAACTGGAAAATGGTTGGAGTTGTGTCCGCCGCCGTGTTGGCTGCAACCGTCATGGCGTCGGCCTACGCGCCGATATCCGTGAACGCGCCGGCCGCCGCCGCGCTGACCCCGCACATGACCTATGCACCTGCCCATAAGGACGTGCTGCACACGCGCGTCGCGCAGTCCTGCATCGCGCATGGCGGAACCTGCGTCATCAACGGCACGCCCTGCTGCAATTCGACCGACAGCTGCAGGGGCGCGTTCCCGAACACCTATTGTCAGTGACGGCGTTCGCGACCCGCGATCACGGGGGCCACGTAACATGTTCCTGAATGCGTAGTGTCAGCAAGGAGAGCGCCAATGTACCGGTTGATGAATTCACTTGCGAACAATCTCGGCCGGTGCGGCAAGTGCATTCGGCAGTCGTTCGCGGCCGCGCTCGGCGCCTGGATCGCGGTCGCGGTTGTGGTCATGTTCACGGGCTTCTCCTGGATCGCTGCGGCAATGGCGGCAGGTGCAACCTTGCCGAGCGGACTTTGGCTGGCCCATCTGACAGCCTATGCCGCACGCGCGGCGCGCTGTCGTGTGTCCACCGCGACGGCAGACGCCATTGGAAACGTGACAAGGCACAGCCGCCGCGACCTGTTCCCGTTCTTTGTCAAAACTTTTGCCGCCGTAGCCCTCGCCTCGGTGTTTCAGTCGCTGCCGACCGGAGCTCGTGCGCAGTCGACCTGTCCGGCCAACCTTCCGTTCGTTTGCGGCGGACAATATTGCTGCTCCGGAGCAGCAAGTTGGTATTGTTCGGGATACAGAGGCTCCGTGCCAAATTGGCGGCAGATGGGCACGTTCTGCACCAACGCCAACTCCGACGAAGACGTGGCCGATCTTCGGTCGAATTGCGCGATCCTCGTGCATTGCTGAGGCTCGAGGGCGTCAGCGGATGGATATGGACTATTGGAAGAAGCGGCAGCGCGAACGTACCTTTCTGAGGTGGTTTCTTGCGGTCCTCGCCGTCGCCGGGGCGGCCATGCTGGGAGCCGGTTTCCTCATCGGCGAGGGAGAGTTCGCAAGCGGCCTGAAGTTGTTTGGAAGCATCGCGCTCATGGCCGCTTTCCTCTACGCGATGTTCTTCATGACGGGCAACGACATCTAGGGGACCGTCGCGGCGGACTGTCCGCCAGCTATCGCTACGCCGGTTTCGACGAAGGCCAGAGAGACGTTCTTGCGCCTTGGAGAGACAAGACTGCGTGGACAATTCCTTTCGGCCGTCTATCCTCGTGACGAACCTCAATTCGTGATGTAGACCTGCGCCCGGAAACGGCGGGTTCGGGCCATGCATGTCGCAATGAAAATCGTAGGCACGGCGATCGCGGGCGTGGCCCTCGGCCTTGCCGCCACCTGGTTCGTTACGAGCCGCGGGGATATGGGCGACGGCGTGGCGGACGGCCCGTGGAGGACGAGCCTCGTGGCCGGCAGCCTGCAGAGCGACCCCTACACGCGCGCGCGCGTGGCGCTGCACGGTCTCCTGGCGCTCAACCGCAACGAAACGATCTACTACACGGCAACGGAAGACGGCAGCGGGCGCCGGCTCGATGGCAAATGCCGCTATCAGATTTCGGGCCGCGATCCCAACACCCGCTGGTGGAGCGTCACGGCCTACGGTGGTGATGATTATCTGATACCCAACGCAAAAAATCTTTATTCGGTTTCAGCCACGTCGGTCATTCGCAAAAAAGACGGCAGTTTTGTCGTCGACGTCGGTGGCGGCGCCCGTCCAAGAGCCGACGCGAGCTGGATCCCCGCGGGCGAGGGCACGTTCTCGCTGACTTTGCGTCTTTATAATCCCGGTCCGGACGTGGCGATCGACCCCGAACATGCGGCGTTGCCGGAGATCCATCGGGTATGGTGCCCATGAGCGAGCGTACGCAGGAATGGATTTTCTGGATCGCCGCGACAATCCTTGTCGCGATGATGGTGCATCTGGGCTCCATCTATCTCTTGCCGCGCGTCGTGATGATGCGTGCGCTCGACAGGCTGGGGGCCGTGAACACGATGCATGTGGGCAGACGGCCGACCGCGGCGTCTCGCGCCATCGTCAGGCCCAGTCCCGATATCCTCTACGCGTCATGCCCCTATGATCTTTCCAAAGGGCCCTTGCGCGTCACGGCGCCGGTCATCCATTCGAGCTACTGGTCCGTTTCGGCTTTCGACGCGAACACCGACAATTACTTCGTCAAGAACGACAGCCAGACGCCGACTAATACCATCGAGCTCGTCGTCGTCGAGCATGGTCAGGCGTGGCCCAAGCTCGACGCGGCGGTCGAGCGCGTCATTCTCTTCTCGCCTTCCGAAAAGGGACTGATCCTCATCCGCGCTGTCATCGACGATGACAAGCATCTTCCCGCCGTCGAGGCAGCACTTCATCAGGCGCGCTGCGGGACTGTCGCCTCCGCCCCCAAGTTGCGCTAAAGCTCTCCCGTCACGACACGGAGCGGGCGGATGCGGGGTTTGAGAGTTCTTGCGGCATCATTGGTCGCGGCGTTCGGTATCAACGCGGCTGAGGCCGGCACGCATATCACCTTCGTCACGGACTGGAAGGCGCAGGCCGAGCATGGCGGCTTCTACGAGGCGCAGGCGCTTGGGTTTTACAAGGCACGCGGCCTCGACGTGCAGATCGTGGAAGGCGGCCCGAGCGTCAACGTTCCGCAGCTGCTGGCCGGCGGTGCCGCCGATTTCGGCATCGGCTCGAACGGCTTCATCCCGCTCAACATGCTGCGCCAGGGCGTGCCCGTCAAAGCCGTGATGGCGATCTTCCAGAAGGACCCGCAGGTCCTCATCACCCATCCGCGCGCCGACGTGAAGTCGCTGGCCGACATGAAGGGCAAGCCGATCATGATCGCGGACGCGTCGACCGTCGCCTTCTGGCCGTGGCTGAAAGCGAAATATGGATTCAGCGATACGCAAATCCGCAAATACACCTTCAATCTGGCGCCGTTCCTCGTCGATCCGAAAGCGATCCAGGAAGGCTATCTCACGTCCGAGCCTTACACGATCGAACAGGAAGGCCATTTCAAGCCGCAAGTCTTCCTGCTCGCCGACAACGGCTATCCGGGTTACGCCAACATGGTCGTCGTGCCGCAGAAATGGATCGTTGCGAATCCCAAAGCGGTGCAGGCGTTCGTCGATGCCACGCGCCAAGGCTGGAAGGATTATCTCTTCGGCAATCCCGCCCCCGCCAATGCACTCATCAAGAAGGACAACCCGGACATGACGGACGGGCTGATCACGCAGGCCATCGCCAAGATGAAAAGTTACGGCATCGTGGTCTCCGGGGATGCGACGACGATGGGCATCGGCGCGATGACGGATGCGCGCTGGAAAACGTTCTTCGACACGATGGCGTCCGAAGGGCTTTATCCGAAATCACTGCCCTACAAGAGCGCGTACGATCTCCGGTTCGTCACGCCGCATCCCTGAATGACCGCTCTCGTCTCTCTTTCTGGCGTTTCCAAGATTTTCGACAACGGCACGCAGGCCTTTGGCCCGCTCGACCTCGACGTGGGATCGCATGAATTCGTGTCGCTCCTGGGGCCGTCCGGCTGCGGCAAGTCGACGGCGCTGCGCGTGATTGCGGGGCTTTTGCAGCCGAGCGCGGGCGCGCTCGCGTTTCCCGCCAGTCGTCCCGAAATCGGTTTCGTCTTCCAGGAAGCGACGTTGATGCCGTGGCGACGCACGCTCGCCAATGTGCAATTGCCGCTCGAGCTGAAAGGTGTGGGGCGCGGCGAAGCGGAGGCGCGCGCGCGCGAAGCCCTGGCGCGTGTGGGCCTCAATGGGTTCGAAACCGCATTCCCGCGCGAACTGTCCGGCGGCATGAAGATGCGGGTCTCCATTGCCCGCGCGCTGGCAGCGAAGCCTAAGCTGCTCTTGATGGACGAACCCTTCGCCGCACTGGACGAGCCGACGCGGCAGGCTTTGAACGACGATCTTCTGAAGCTCTGGCGCGAAGATGGCCTGACCGTGATCTTCGTCACGCACAGTGTTTACGAGAGCACGTATCTGTCGACGCGCGTGGTGGTGATGACGCCCAGGCCGGGCCGCATCGCCGCCGACATCGCGCTCGATTTCCCGCCGGATCGTACCGAGACCTTCAGGCTTTCGCCGGAATTCGCCGAAGCCGCCGCCAAGGTCACTGCGGCGCTGCATGGAGCGCACACATGAACAAGCTCCTGCAATACGCAACGCCGGTCGTCCTCGGCATCGTCGTGCTGGCGCTGTGGGAATTCGTCGTGCGGCATTTCGACGTTCCGCCTTACGTGCTTCCCGCACCGTCGGCGATAGGCGGCGCTTTCGCGGACAATTTTTCGTCGCTGATGGCGTCGCTCTGGACGACGCTGCGCGTGACGTTGGAGGCCATGGTCGCGGCTTTCGTCGGAGCCACGGCGCTCGCTGTCCTCTTCTCGCAGAGCAAAACGATTGAGAACGCGCTTTATCCCTATGCCGTCGTGCTGCAGGTCACGCCCGTCATCGCGATCACGCCGCTCATACTGCTCTGGGTCGGCTTCGAGCGGATCGATGTTGCGCTGGTGATCATCGGCTTCATCGTCGCGTTCTTTCCGATTCTGTCGAACACGACACTGGGCTTGCGCTCGACCGATCACAATCTGATCGATCTTTTTCGCCTGTACGGCGCGTCGCGCTGGCAGATTCTGTGGAAGCTGCAGCTTCCATCGGCTCTGCCCTATCTCCTGGGCGCTATGAAGATTTCCGGCGGGCTGGCGCTTGTCGGTGCGGTGGTCGGCGAGTTCACAGCGGGTTCGGGAACGGCAACCGGTCTGGCTTGGCGCATCACGGAAGCCGGCAATCGTCTGGAGATCGCCAAGATGTTCGCCGCCCTCGGTCTTCTGGCCGCGCTCGGCATCGCGATCTTCTCGATCCTGACTCTCGTCGAGTGGGCGCTGCTGCACCGCTGGCACGAAAGCGCGCTGAAGAAAGAAAATTAATCACAGGGAGGCGATGAGACACGGAGAAGATTATTGGCGCGCTGCGCGCGCCAGATTTTTCTCACAACCTCACCGACTCCCTGTGCAATTCCCTTAAGCCCGTTTCACTGGCACCAGCTTCGCAGTCGACGTGCCTTTGGCGAGCACCTCGCCGGCCTCGTTGAGCAGGCGGCCTTCCAGGAAACAGGTCGAACGGCCGAGCTTCTCGATCCAGGCTTCCGCGATCACCAACCCCGGTGTGGCGGCCTTCAGGAAGCTGATCTTGATTTCGAGCGACAGGGGCGAGAATTCGCGGCGGGTCGCCGCGATCACGGCATAGGCCATCGCCGCGTCGATCCAGCCGGTCACGAAGCCGCCCTGCACGACCCCGCCCGAATGGCACATGGCCATGGTGGCGCGGTAGTGGATGACGGCCTTGCCGGCCTCGCCGTGGTCGACGACGCGCACAAGGCCGAGACTGTCCGACAGCGCCTCAGGCGCAGCGTGCTGGTTCATAAACCCCTCGACGGAATAGCGTTCACCGCTTTGTGCGGCTCGGACACGCCCGGCGCAAGGCGGCGATTTGGACAGCCAGTTTCACGTGGAAATATTGTTCTTTAGTGAAAAATACATACCAGCTTTGTGAAGACTTGAATTCCCTCGGCCTGCATGTGATTTACTCCCCATGAGCCAGGCCGACCAGATCCTGACCGCAAACCGTCTGCGCGACGGCGAGGTGGTCTATTGGTCCCGCGGCCAATGGGTGACGGCGCTCGATGCCGCTGAGGTCTTCGAGGACGACGCTACCGCCAAGGCGGCGCTCAAGGGAGCCGACGCGTCCGTCCAGGATCGGACGGTCGTGAACCCCTATCTGTTCGAAGTGCGGGTCGAAGCGGGCGTGCTGCGCCCCGTGAAGGAGCGCGAAATCATTCGCGCCGCGGGCCCGAGCGTGCGTCTCGACCTCGGCAAGCAATCCACCGAGGCATTCGATGTATCGCTATGACGAGTTCGACGCGCGCTTCGTCGCCGACCGCGTCGCGCAGTTCCGCTACCAGGTCGAGCGGCGTCTTTCGGGCGAGCTGACGGAAGACGAGTTCAAGCCGCTGCGCCTGATGAACGGGCTTTATCTGCAGCTCCACGCCTACATGCTGCGCATCGCCGTGCCTTACGGCACATTGGCGCCGAAACAGCTGCGCATGCTGGCCCACATCGCTCGGAAATACGACAAGGGCTATGGCCATTTCACGACCCGGCAGAACATCCAGTTCAACTGGATCAAGCTGGTCGACGTGCCCGACGTGCTGGCCGATCTCGCCACCGTCGAGATGCACGCGATCCAGACGAGCGGCAATTGCATCAGAAACGTCACCGCCGATCACTTCGCGGGCGCCGCGCGCGACGAGATCGAGGATCCGCGCATCCTGGCCGAGATCGTCCGGCAATGGTCGTCGCTGCATCCGGAGTTCTCGTTCCTGCCGCGCAAGTTCAAGATCGCCGTGTCGGGCTCGGAGCACGATCGTGCCGCGGTCAAATTCCACGATGTCGGCATCGAGATCGTCAAAAACGGCAAAGGCGAGACAGGGTATCGCGTCTATGCCGGCGGCGGGATGGGCCGCACGCCCTATATCGGCCATGTCGTCGGCGATTTCGTGGAGAAGAAGGACATCCTCGCCTTCCTCGAAGCCGTGATGCGCGTCTATAACCAGTCCGGCCGCCGCGACAATATCTACAAAGCCCGCATCAAGATCCTCGTGAATGCGCTGGGCGCGGAAGAAATGCGCCGTCAGGTGATGCGCGAGTTCGAGGAGATCAAGGCCTCCGGCACGCTGGAGGTTCCCGCCGAAGAAGTCGCCAACATCGCGCGCTATTTCGCCCCGCCGGCTTTCGAAGCCTTGAGCGACGAGGCGCCGGAATACGAAGCCGCGCGTGCATCGAATGAGGCTTTCCGCGCCTGGACGGATACCAACGTCGCGCGCCACCGCGCGCCGGGCTACGCCATCGCCACGATTTCGCTCAAGCCCATCGGCGGGGTGCCGGGCGATGCGACGCACGAACAGCTCGATGCGCTGGCCCACCTGCTCGACGAATTCGGCATGGCCGAACTGCGCGTGAGCCACGAACAGAATCTCGTGCTGCCGCATGTACGCAGGAAGGATCTGCCGGCGGTCTTCGCGAAGCTGGAAGCGCTCGGCCTCGCCACGCCCAATGCCGGCCTCGTCACCGACATCATCGCCTGCCCCGGCCTCGATTACTGCGATCTCGCCAACGCGCGCTCCATCCCCATTGCGCAGAAAATCTCCGAACGCTTCGCGGATCTGGCGCGCCAGCACGACATCGGCGAGCTCAAGATCAAGATTTCCGGCTGCATCAATGCCTGCGGCCACCATCACGCGGGTCATATCGGCGTGCTCGGCGTCGACAAGAAAGGCGTCGAATACTACCAGCTGCAGCTCGGCGGTTCGGGTGCGGAAGACGCGAGCATCGGCGAGATTCTCGGCCCGGCCTTCGGCCAGCACGAGATCGTCGACGCCGTCGAAGGCGTGATCGACGTCTATCTCGAGCGCCGCGAGAACGACGAGCGTTTTCTCGACACCGTGCGCCGCCTCGGGCTCGAACCCTTCAAGGAGCGCGCCTATGCCGGATGGGCGTTCCATATATGACCGGAAAACGCAGACCGCTCCGGGGAGCACGTCCATGCCGCTGATCAAAGACGGCGCCTTCGCCGAAGACCATTTTCAGGCGGTGGCCGACGACGCGCCGCTGCCGGCCAACGGCACCATCGTCTCGCTGGCACGCTTCAAGAAGGATCGCGAGAGCCTTCTTGCCCGCAATGCGCCGCTCGGCGTAAGGCTCCAATCTTCCGAATCTCCGGAAGCTCTGGGCGACGACGTGCACCGCCTTTCCGTCGTCGTGCTCGAATTCCCGAAATTCCGCGACGGCCGCGCCTTCTCCTGGGCGCGCATGCTGCGCACGCGGCTGGGCTTCAAGGGCGAAATCCGCGCCGCGGGCCATTTCCTCTACGACCAGCTCGCCTTCATGACGCGCGTCGGTTTCGACGCGTTCGAAGTTCGCGAAAATTTCACCGAGGCCGAGTTCGCGCGGGCGATGGGCGAGATGACGTATGTCTATCAGCCTTCCGCCGACGGACGGCCGACCATCCGGGACTTGCGGGCGCACGCCCACTCTTGACCCCACCCCCCACCGGCCCTAAGACGCGCGGCGATCTTTTTCCGGGTCCCGCGAGACATGAACATTGCGCCCGTGCACGCCGAGGCTTTGCCGCGCTTTGCCTCGATTGAGGATCTGATCAAGCGCCAGAAGCCGATTGCGCCCGTCTATGCGCTGTTCCCGGAAAAATTCCGCATCGCCGCGAGGCGCTTCCTCGACGCGTTTCCGGGCGACACGCTCTATGCCATCAAGGCCAACCCGGCCTCGCACGTGCTCGACCAGGTGTACGCGGCCGGGATCCGTCATTTCGACACGGCGTCGCTCGCCGAGATCGAGATCGTGAAAGGCCGCTTCCCAGACGCGCATTGCCATTTCATGGCGCCGGTGCGTGCGCCGGGTTCGGCGCATGCCGCCTTCACCAAATACGGTGTGCGCGACTATGTCATCGATTGCGACTTCGAGCTCGACAAGCTGCTGGCCGAAACAAAAGGTGGGCCGGGCCTGCGCGTCTTCGTGCGCATCGCGACACCTCTGGGCGGCGCGGTTCTGGAACTCTCCAGCAAATTCGGCACGACGCCGGACGATGCGGCGCGTCTTCTGAAGCGGGTGGTCGAAGCCGGCGCAACGCCCGCGCTGACCTTCCATGTCGGCTCGCAATGTCTTTCGCCCTTCTCCTACGCGCAGGCGATCGAGATGGCGCGGCGCACGGCGGCAACGGCCGGCGTGAAGATCGCAGCGCTCGACATCGGCGGCGGGTTCCCCGGACCCTATATGGGCAACGACGTGCCGCCCTATCACTGGTATTTCGACACGATCAAGGAAGCGCTGGCGACATTGCCCGAAAGCGAGAAGCTGCCGGTGATGTGCGAGCCGGGCCGCGCGCTGGTCGCCGAAGGGCTTTCGCTCGTCACCCAGGTGATCCTGCGCAAAGGCGACAAGCTCTACATCAACGACGGCATCTACGGCAGCTTCGACGAGCTGACCCTGCCCGGCTGGACGGCGGATTATCCGATCCGGGTCTTCGCGCTCGACGCCAAGGGCCGCGTGCTCGCCGAGCATGACGGCAACAAGCCGTTCCGTGTGTACGGTCCCACCTGCGACACGCTCGACGTCCTGCCGCGGCCCCTGATGCTGCCCGAAGAGATCGGCCCCGGCGATTTCATCGTCTTCGACGCCATCGGCGCCTATTCCGTCGCCGTGCGCACGAACTTCAACGGCTTCTTCCCCGATCAATGGGCGATCGTGGGGAATTAGCGCCGGCCTTTTTGCCGGACTCCGGCCCAGCACATCCTACAACGGCGTGCGGTTGAGCTGGACACGCCGTTCGTCGAAGGTGAACGGATTGAGGACCATGCTGACCGTCGTGCCGTCATCCGAAAACGGCAAAAACAGCGACTCGAAATCTTCCAGCCCACGACCGAGCCAGGACAGATCGCCATAGGTTCGAATGACGACCTTGTCGCGAACGACCTGCTGAAGAATGCGCGTCATAATGGCGCCGGCGTCGGGATTTGCCGCGAACGTTTCGGTGACGGTTTTTCCCGTAGTATCGGTCCCGAAGTAGAGCGTGATCTTCGTTCCGATCAGGCGGTAACGAAAATCGCGGGTATCCGGAAGAACATCGAGGAGACAGAGCCAACCGAGCTGTTTCTTCAGGTCCCGGATCACAAGGTCGGCGCGCGACGGCATGAGACGACCGTTCCGCGCCTTCTGCCAGTAGGCGTGGACGAACGCCAGCTCGGGATGACCGCACCTCTGCGGATCGATTTCGAAGCCGGTCCCCGAATGAAGTTCCATCATCGGATATCCTCTCAAGCGAAATCAGCGAGGCTCCGAACAGGGCGGCGCTGCCCGCATCCGCGCCCCGCGGCGCATAATCAGTATACCCCGCGTCTGTGGGTAGTCCTACGTATGGTGGGGGCCAACCACGGAAATTTAATATCTTGCGCTTATAAGCGAAGCGCTGGGAGAACACATAAGTGGCCGACGCACGCGAGCGCCTTACGCGGCTGATCGAGCTGGCGAGCGAGAACGCGCCGGAGAAGCAGGCCGCGCTCGCTTTCGAGCTCTGCGACCTTCTGGTCGACTGGCCGCCCCGCTATCCGCAGATCATGCGCGAACCGTTCGAGGCGCTGCTTGAAAAGGTGCTGCGCCGGCTCGACGAGACGACGCGCCGGCTGATCGCGACGCGCCTCAGCACGCATTCCGAAACCGCGGTTGCGCTTTTGAACGAGTGCTATTTCGACGTGCCGACCAAAGCGCGCAGCCTGATCCTCGAACGCAATCACGACGAGGACGACCGCGATCCCGTCCGCGCCGACACCGAGGGCGAAGCCAGGCTGGTCGATGCGGCGCGCCGGATGGGGCCCGTCGAGTTCGTCGACGCATTCGCGCGCTTTCTGGGCGTATCGCCCGCGGTGGCGCAGTCCATTCTCGACGACGCCAGCGGCGATGCGCTGGCGGTCGCGTGCCGCGGCCGGGGGGTCAGCCGCATCACCTATTCCGCGCTCGCCGTCTTCGCGGCGCACAGACTGAACGCGGATGCAAAATCGGTCTATCAACGTCTCACGGCCTTCGAGACGATTCCGGAAAACGGCGCACGCCGCATGCTCAACCACTGGCGCCGCGGAAACGCCCGCGCCGCCTGACGCTCAGTGCGCCTCGGCGCCGGTCAGATAGAGCATGCTCCCCTGGTAATCGACATACATGTGCAGCTGGCGGATGACGCTCATCCCGAGAATGATGACGGCATCGTGGTTTCTCTCACGGAAGAAATGATCGTTGGGTATCAGCGTGATCTGCGGGTTGGAGACGGTGACGCCGTCGAAGCTCAACGTGCCGAACGGGAACGTGTAGAAGGCCGACTCTTCGCCGCCGTTCAGGCTCTGCTTGCCGACATACTTCACGCGCGGGTCCTTTTCATCCCAGCCAAACAGCTCGCGCGCGGCCTCGAGGCTCATCGTCGACGTACCCGACCCGGTGTCGAACGTCACCATCAGCGGCTTGCCGTCCAGCACCGCCTCGACGTCGACGTGAAAACTGTGCCTGTCGAGCTTGATGGGCAGCGCCGCGTACGGATCGTGCGTCCAGTACACGACATGGCCGTCGCACGCGTTATGTTCGAACAGGTTGAATTTCCCCCGGTAGAAATCGAATTCGACGTCCATACTGGCCATGATGTCCGGTCCGAGGAGGCCGGCGGTCGAGGCAGGCACGATATCGTTCGGGATTACGAGCACCTGCAGTTTCTCGTCAGAGCGGAGCGGCCCGAGTTTGAACTGGGTGAGCGTCGTGTATTCGTCGATCGCGATGTTGTTGAGAAAGGCGCCTCCGTAAGGCGTCCACGACAGCTTCACGCCAAGCTCGCTCGCCGTTTCATACGTCATGGACGAATGGACGCTTCCCGTATCCACCAGGAGAAAAAACGGATGCCCGTTCATCTCGACCGGCACAGAGAACTGGCCGTCGGATCGCGTGCGCATGTCGATGGATGCCAGTTCCGGCAAGGCGCAGGTGCGAACCGGCGGCGGTGGCGCGTCGGCGGCGCGGCCGGATGTCGCCAGCGAAAGCAGTGCCGATATTGCCAGGGGGGCAATGCGCCAGTGGGCGGTCATGGCGTCCCCTGCGGCAGTTGGCTCAACGCGACGAGTGCGTATTGACGTTCGGCGGTGTAGGCAGTGCAGACGTTCGCCGCGGCTTCGAGCTTCTGCTTCGCAAGCGCGGCGTTACCCTGCATCCGGTACCACTCGCCGACGAAGAACCCCACGCTGCATTGGTAGTCGTCGATCGTATCCGGGTCGGGCCCTTTCATCGCAAGAAGCGCGTCGGGTGTCGTCTTGCCGAGATAGAGCTGCACCAGCGGGCCAGGCCACCGGGCCAAATCCATGGAAGAGAAATGCGCGACGATGTCCTGCGGGACTTTCGCGTTCTCCAGCGATTTGGAGATGAAAAGCCACAGAAAGGCATAGTGCTCGTCTTTGTCCTGATCGAGACTGTCCTCGAATGCAGACGACGCCCTGTGGAATTTCCCCATCGCCCACTCCGCCTGGCCGTAAGCCAGGTGAGCGCCGGCGTCGCCTGAAGCGCGGTCGACCGCGGAATCCCAGGCGTCGGCCGAGGACGGAAAATCGCCGCGAGCAAAATAAACACGGCCTCGAACCGCAAACGGGCCCGACCATTTGGACGCCAGCTCATGCGCGGCATCGGCATCTGCGAGCGCCTTGTCGAACTGCCCGAGCAATTGCAGCGCGTTGGCGCGGCCGACGAGCAATCCGCCATCATCGGGCCGCATCGCGATGAAGCGCGAATAATCCGCGACGATGGCGGCGAAATCCTTCGTCTCGTAGTAGAGGTGAACACGATACAGACGAAGCCGCCAATTGTCGGGCTGCATCTCGATCGCCGCCGTGCAATCCGCAATCGCTTTGTCCAGGACGTCCTGGGCGTCGTAGGCTCCGCAGCGCCCGACACGGGGATCGATCCAGTCGGACTTTGCCGCGATCGCCGCGCTGTAATCGGCAATCGCGAGGTCGTATTTCTGCTGCTCGTAATATTCTTCGGCACGCGCTTCATAGGCGACGGCCCGCAGATGCTCCGGAAGATCGGGCGCAGCGATTGCCGACGACAGATATTTGATGGCCAGGTCGTGATCGAGACGGTCCGAGGCGGCCGCGCCCAGATTGAAATCGCGATACCCGTCGGCGATTGCCGCGTTCCCGACACACAAAAGAAAAACGCAGGCTAGAAACGCCCTCGTCATACCCCTCGCCCCCCGGCTCTCCGCGCACATTAGGCGAGAAGCGTTATGCGCTCAAGAAGTGACCCTGATGATTCCGCATGCACGTCGGCCCGCTTGTGCATCCGGCGACGCAAGCTGATCGACGGGCCTGTCAAGTTCGTCGACGCGTTCGCGAATGCGGCCTAGTGCGGCAGCAGGAAGCCGGCGCCATCGGCGAGCCAATGCGCGAGCATGTTGGCCCAGAGATTGCGCCGCCAGAGATAAAGCGCGGCGAGAACCACGGCTCCGAACGCAACCGGAATCAGTTGCGCCGCTCCCCAGCCGGCCAGATGCGCGTACGTAAACGCGACAACGGAGACCAGCGCCGCGATCCAGCGGCTGCCGCTCAGCTCCTGGATGCGTTCGATGGGATAGGCGCGGAACAGGAGTTCCTCGGAAACCGCGGCGCGCGTGACCAGCCAGAAGCGGTACCAGAACGGCGTCTTCAGGATCGTCGCGATCATCGCGGTATTTCCTTTGAGATGCAGCGCCGGAAAGAGGAACAGGAAGGCGAGAGACATCGCGACGACGATGAGAACGCCGGCCGCGATCGCGAGCAGAAGATCGACGATCCCCGGCATCCTGAAGCCGATGGACGCCAGCGGGCGACGCTCGACCAGGACGACATACAGCAGCAGGACCACGACCAGCGCCCAGTAGGGCAACTCGCGTCCCGCCAGCGGCCCCACTCCGAGATGGGCTTGGCCCCAAAGTCCGATCGGCGCGAAGGTGATGAGAAGCGTCGGAATTAACCCGACGAGAATCAGGGCGCGTCGCGAAGCCGTCATGAAAAACCCCTCGGCACGCGCGGGAGAGTCAGACCGCTTTATGGCGAAATTGCGTTGCGCTAGCCTTCGGCGTGCACGTCGGCGCGTTCGCGCGTCTTGGCGAAGCGGATGGCGGGGAATTTCTCGGCCGCGTAGCCCAGTTCCCAATTGCTCTTGGCGAGAAACACCGGCGCGCCGTCGCGGTCCATTGCGCAGCATGAAGTTGAACAATTTGCAGTATTCTGTTCAGCCCGATCGCGTCGTCGGCCCCAAAAGCATGGTTGTGGGAATGCGGATTCAATTATTGCCCACCCACAACCAGTACTTGTAGTCTTCGAATCCAAAGCTTGCCTGGTTTGCGGGGCATCTTAGTCTTCTGGAGATTTAGTATGGCACTCAAGCTGCCAGACGCACTTCTCGCCGCTATTAGAGAAGGCCGCGCTGTGCTCTTTGTCGGAGCAGGTGCTTCCCGAGGAGCAGCCAACGCCGATCGCGATGGCATTCCTGATGGCCGAGGATTCGCTAATCTCTTAATCGCGAAGTTTTTGAGTTCCGACTATTCGGGCCTCGACTTCAGAACACCGAAACATCGCCGCCACTTGTGGCCAGCACCGAACAGTTGATCGCGTTCATCCGCCAGCTGAGTTTCACGCAGCTTGTCTATAAGCCATTGTGGAACCGGAACAGCTCGAAACAAAAACTTGTTACGCCGCTTCAGTGTGCGGATCACGATAGAGCAGTTAGTGACGTCTATTCGCTCTCCGGTCAGCGCAAGGACTTCTGATATTCTCGCACCGGTCAACGCGAGTGTGACGCAGAAGTTTGCGATCAGCGGGCTTTGCCTAAGGGCGGCATGAATGAAAGCCCGCCTTTCGCTCGAGACAAGATATTTTCGAGTACCAGTGCGGTCGTAGAGAGACTG
>Ga0335074_10000211_pt1 | contig 90626 bp, 25 predicted proteins | sample Lox_Sample_23_FD_206715 | JGI IMG/M metagenome (GOLD analysis project Ga0335074, IMG submission 206715) | Soil microbial communities from Loxahatchee National Wildlife Refuge, Florida, United States - Lox_Sample_2.3 | ecosystem: Environmental > Terrestrial > Soil > Wetlands | place: USA... | reverse complement strand
GAGTCCCACACCATAGTGTAGAATAATGTGGCCCGTGCACGTTAACCCTAACCCTGAGGACTTCAATGATTATGATAAACCTACTACGCTACTACGCTACTACTACTACGCTACTACGCTACTACGCAACATTACGTTTAAAACACAGTGTATACAATTAGAAAACACGTAAGGATATATATTTTAACAATTTCTTAGGCTTTCAAGTGCTTTTATATAGTTTCAGATTTTGCGGATGCTTTGCAGGTTCTTTTGGAAGGGGATGTCGCTAGAATTTTAGTGAGAGGTCGCTAATTTTTAGGGAGATTGTTGCTAAATACCTACGCTGTTGTTCACTAATCTATTGGATTATTTAGCGAAAATATAGATCCCTAAAATTTTAGCGACACATTCACTGAATCTAGGTAAAAGATCGCTAAACCATAGAAATTGCAGCCCCTACGTTTTAAGGTGTTTAGGCTTATAGTCGCTAAATTTCTAGGGAATTTGTCCCTAAATTAACAGCGCGCATCAGCTAAATAAAAAGTATGTCTATACAGAGTAGACGATGTATAGTCTCCTATCTGCTGCTTGTTGTGTTTGCTTAATTGGGCGTACACGTACCCTAGCGCATGTAATCCATGACAGGACCTGCTTTGCAAGCTCTTTGAAGTGTACAATCTGCCCTTCAATTCTCTCCATGGCTTCCTTATATGCACTGTCATATGATTTGGATCCTGTCGGAAGCATTTTCAAGGTAGTTTTGATGGCCTTAGGCGATCTTTTTCTGATCAGTGAATCTAGGTGAAGTTATGTGAGCAGAAACCTAAATGAATATTACTATACTTAGTCTCTTATAATATGAGAAGGCATGTACATCTCGTCAACGGCGCTTCTGATTTCAGTCTTAATTTCCTCTTGCAGATCAGGACTGCGTAAAACAAACGCTGGTAGGTTCGACGTACGACCGTTTAGATATGTCTGCACGTCTTCACTGCTTTCACGGACCTCCAATGATACACTACCTTCAAACTGCTGTACGATATCCGGGATAAACTTTGAAGTAGCAAAGAGACTTACTTCAGTCTTAGCTTGAAGGCTAAATACTTTGGTATTAAGCTGATTGCTATTGCAAAACAAGAAGTCCATGCTGTCTTGCGTCTTTATTTAACATACAAGTGATACTTAACCAAACTAAACTACTGAAGAGCCAAATCGCGAAAACCACAAACCATATAAAGCCCTATGCGATAGCAATACTACAGAAGCGGCGAACTTCCAAACTGTTTGACACAGAGTACGCCTACGGCCAAGAGTGCAGAGAAGAAAAACAATGATGGTACCTGCGAGCCGCCTAATGTCTGTCGAACCTTCGGTACCCGCAAGTCAGGATAGTCCTTCATATCGTCGACACGCATGAGCCATCCGAACGTGTCTTCAGCTCTACCCTTTTGAATATCTTTTAGCAAATTCGACAGCTTAACACAGCAGGGTCCGGCCTCAGGGCTGCCGCCCTGGTAAATAAACTTGTCCCTAGTGGTCTTGCGTGTAATAGACTTGATCGGCAGCAGAGCAGCGGCGGTGCCTACGGCCATGACTTCGGAGAAGCTCGGGAGCTCCGAGTATTTAATCTGAGTTATGTGTCAGGTTAGGAGGCGGTTTTTCATGCGTCGGGGGACATATGCCCAAAGGCACTTACGGGCCTCTTCTCTACCTTCCACCCCTGAGACTTGGCTAGCTCTATACAGCTCTCACTCGTCACACTCCGGATCACATTTTTACTATCTGGCACAACCAGTGTGTACCCGTCGCCATCAGTTTTCACACCCACGAAGCCTGATGTGGAGAATTCCTCAATCTCGCTCTGGGTTTTACTGTCCAGATGCAAAATGATGCCGTAGCCCTCTGCCCTGGCTTCGTTACTCCACTTGATCACTGGCGCGTAGTTACCGCCCACTTTTACTGCTCCTGTGCCGTTCGGCGCCGCACGGTCGAAGTCCTCCAGGATGAGCGCGTCCATGGCTCGGACACCATGGTAGGCATTTCCCGGCTGAATGTAGACACAAAAAGTGAATTCCTCTGGGGCAGTGAGTCCTAGGTGGCCACTGGAACCGAAAACTACTGGTCGGACGTAGAGAAGCGCCTCGACCTCATGGGGTGGAACGTACTCGGCATTCCTGGAAACAGCAAGCTTGACACTGTCGATGAAGATAGAGGGGGGTATTGGAGGTATAGAGACAGCAGATGCCGAGGAAGCCATTCGAGATGCATGAAACTCTGGTCGGAAGATATATATTTGATTATCTGGGGCTCGGTATACTAGTACTAAGTTAGCTTAACCTCAGTACAGCTAGCAGAGGATGTACCCTTCATTCCCTCATATGCTTGTTGACCTAAGAATAGTTGTTATCATCTCCTCTTCAAACCACTTCTGCAAGTTTGTTAAATACCATAATTCAGTCCTGGTGCAAGGCCATGAACCTTCAGGTAGGGATCACGAACAAACGAAGGCTTGCTCCAACCACCTGTCTTGGCATTATATCGGCATTCGCTGTGGCCATTATCTGCGTAAGCGATTGTCAGTAGATGTGAATAGGGCGATGCCTTGAGCCCAAAGCCTCAGCAGAACCTCTCACCTGCGGTGATGTCGCTTCCAAGCTTTGACCAAGCTGGAAACACAATTAGTACGTTGCAATTGTCATGTTACTAGTGGGGAGACATGCAAATAGTTTCTATTGGCGGAGGAGGATAAGACCCGAAATTAGACATGATCGCAAAGTTTTATGATGGAGGTTTCGCTGTGTAACGCAAATACAATAACAGTCTTATCCTTTATAAACGGGGAATCGGTATTGTTATATAAGAAGGAGCAACTTCTGACTTCAAGATTGTCTAGACCCAATAACTGAGAGCCGCATCTCACCGGCTGGTAAACTCGTCATCGCTAGCAGGAGTAAGTAGGAACAACATAGCCATGATCTTACTTTAGCTCAAACTTATATGCATAGCCCCAATTTCAAAGAGTCTAATAATAAATCAATCGTACCTTTTAGACCTCTCCTTACTATCTCAAACCTGCTAAAATCCTTGGATATATCCTTTGACATGCTGCTGTGGTAACTCCATGTTTTCTCCGTATGTAAATACAGCTAGACTGATTGCGCAATAACATCCTTGCCTATTAAATTATACACCATAATTAACGTCCAGTGCAATCAATTGACTTAACTATAGAGAATGGGCTGCGGTTGGGTGTGTTGTTCTACCATATTAATTATAATGATATTAATAGGTTGTGGGGTGTTTTAAAGCGCTGAGGTTAACCTGATGACGGTCAATTGAGCTACAGTTCCTATTAATTTAACGAGCGGCAACACATAATAGGTAATAAGTGCTAGTATCCATTGAATTGTCTTACTAGAATTGGGCGTAAAGCCCACTATTTGCGTTTCAAATACGAATGAATACAGATCCGATTATTGCCTATTTCAATAAGAAGGCGTAAAACATGTCTCCAATTCATAGTGCCTACGGCAGTAGAAATAGTGGCTGTAGGCATGTATACGCTCGCACAGCCTTCTCGCGGCCCGCCGTGGTCCGTCTCGAAGTCCTGCTTGGCCCACGCTTCGCCTTGCCCCGGCGCTTCTGCCAGAAAGTTTCTAGCATCCGCTCGAGTACTTATAAATAGCTCTTTACGAAACAGCGTGTCAAAAGTAATGGAAGTACACCAGAAGATATCTTAGGGGGGCGTCCAGTGACTGTAGCCCCGAGCTCTAATGGTGTATCCATTGGATTTGGTGATTATTAGCCTACAGACGGTCACCATGTATCAGAATAGTGGCATTCTACCTGAACAATAACAGTGGTGATCAGAATTATGAACGGGTGAATAGAGTTCATAAAGTGAATAGCACTGATGGACGGTATAGTATATGAAAATACATTTCATGGTGATAGGATCAGAGCAACATCAAAGAGCGGGTTTAGATTCACTCTTTGAACATACGCACTCTATATAGCGTAAAGTTATAGTGAACGCACTCGCTAAATACGCTGTAGAATTAAGGACAAAGTCCCCTAAAGTTTTAGCGATTAAAAGCCTGAAATTCCAAAGAAGGTTGGATGCTATATGGTGCGCATCCGCCAAAGGGCTACAAGTAATATACAGACTGCCTACAGGCTATTAAAATCGTACAAGACTGCGAAATTCTGTATCCTTTAACGAATGCGCTATTCAGGATCTTAGTAGTGAGAGCAATCGCTAAACACGCTGTAGCCACGAGTAACAAGCTTAGCGACCAAGAGCCTGAAGGTCTGAACGAGGTTATCCATAGGTAATATGTGCAGGCACTGATCGGATAAGGTATGAACTAGTTAGAGGCGCAAGTAACGGGTCCGATCCTCTACCAACATAGAGGGAAAGGCGGGACGAGGATAAGCGAGCCTGCAGGTCTCGCGTCGCCCTGCCTTTTGCAGTGCGCGGCAACAAGACAAGCGAGGTACTGTAGCACCATTTTAAGGCCGTGTAGAGGCTGATACGCCACATAGAATAAAATAGCATCGCTGTTGCTGGGATCTGACAACAGGCTTCGATGTAAAAGTCTGTAAAGTCAGTAAAATCAAGTTGACGTTACTGAAACGTTTCTAGGCGCTAACCTAATTGAGGATAGGTCAGGTTTAGTATTCTCCTACGAGGAATCTCGGGTGGAACATGGATAGGACAAAACATCTCCCAAAATCAGGCATTACCACTACTATATATGGTCCAGTACCATTACACGTGCCTGTTACGTGAAAGTAAATGAGGGCGATTCAGTGTTGGAAATTGAAGCCCTTCGTTACAGTTACTAAAACGATTTCAAGACGGATCCCTAGTTGTCGTAGTCACAGCCACAATATGTAATGTACAATAATATTAGCGCCTATCGACATTCAATCATTTAACGGACTTTTTAGAAGATGATTGCTATTCTTAGATAGCCCCCACCTGCAGGTCGTTGAAGGATGCCTATCCATCCCAAAGAAAGTACAGGCTTTAGCCATTCTTAGACTAGCGGCTCAGAACATTACAATCCTAAAATTTGGCCCCCATTTCTCAGGATCCTCACGACCAACGACCTAAGGCCTTGAGGCAGCTTAATTCTATGACATGTATGGATCATGGGTTTGATGCAACACCACTGCCATGCTACATGGATTTAGCACCTTCAGGTCCAGGGGACTGGACGCAGGTACCGGAGATAGGACTGGAAGGGCTTCCCGCAGGTGCCTCTGCTCGCACACTTTGGTGTGAGAATAGACTTCTAGTTCCAGGATGCTCTGGGTAGCATGAACAGCCAATGGGGGGGCCGTGTAGAGCATGCTACTGCTTGCTTTGGAGGAGGCTTACCATCAAAAGTTTAGCCAGGGCTGATGCTTGCTGCTGACATTCAGAGGCTTGACCAGTTGAGCTTCGGTACCTACGTTTTCCTCCACACATTGCAGATTCCACAGTCAGAAAACATTTTTGCGACGAACAGCTATCCGTCATTATCAGTGTAATCGAGAACCTCAATTTCGTTGCGCGATAGATTAAAGAGTGAGAAATTGCCAACCTTCTCATCGCCGACAGCAATATCTCTAACATCAACGGTATTTAATCCTTCCCAACCTCTATACTAATCATGGGTGAAGAAGTAGGAACTCAGCGGCCCCCGGTGGCCGCAGAACGGCAGAATGGCGTCATCAACCACGAGTGCTATTTCCCTAGACTCGCCTCCGAACATTTCGAGCCAGCTCGCTGGCGCACAATTGAGCGAAGCCTTAACAAACATAGTGGGCGTTTGATCTTGCAGAGTGCTTGCGCGCGCATGGGTGTGGTCGTGCCAGCGGTATTCAAAACCGCTTGGGCTTTGACACTGGGACGATATGTGGGGACTGACACTGCCAGGTATTACGCTGTAGAAGTGAGCCATGGCAAGAATTTTACAAGCCTGGCCTCGACGCAATGGGACGAGTCGACCTCAATCTTCCAGATCTTGAACGACATGAGTGCAAAATCAGATGACGCCATTGTGGGTGAAGAGTACACTCGGGACGGATTTGGCGCTCGACCCGAAGCTCTTGGGCGAGCTACTGCTAATAGTGGCATGCTGGTGAGGGATGGAAATGAGCAACCTGATATGATGCATTCAATTCTCAGAGACATGCCGGAGGTGAGAGAGAGAGATAGGACATCAAGCTCATTTTCGTCCGAGAAATATTTCTGACATGTAGGTCCAGATTGAACTTTTAATAGACATCAACACGGGAGAGGCCTGCACGACGATTTCCCTGAACTACAGGACCTCAATTCTTCCGCAAGAACACGCCGCTAGTGTAATTGAGACAATGTTGAAGATAATATCGACTACTCTCGACCATCCGGGGACACTGGTTGGAGAGCTGGATTATTTCAGCGAGCATGATCGAGATCGAGTCTACGAATGGAACAAGGACTGGCCTGAGATGGTAGCAGAGTGTGCACACGAGAAAATCATGCGGCAAGTGGAGCAGCAACCTGACGCGCTTGCGATTATCTCATCAGAAGAAAATTTCACGTATAGGGAGCTTGATGAGCTCTCAACACGAATTGCTCACTACCTTGTGAAGCGTGGCGTAGGTCCGGAGGTAATCGTTCCGCTATGCTTCGAAAAGTCAGCTTGGGCAATAGTTGCGATGCTGGGGGTGATGAAAGCCGGTGGGGCCCTTGTTTTCCTGGACCCTTCCCATCCAATACCTCGTCTGGAGGAAATTTTATCACAAGTGAAATCTCAGTTCGTTGTAACTTCGCCAATCACTGCCGGGCTATGGACCTCTTTACCCTTCGACATCTTTATAGCCACACGGAATTCTATTGAGGCGCTGCCATCTTATCTAAATCCTCCTACATCACATGTTACAGCTTCGAACGCTATGTATATTGTTTTCACATCTGGAAGCACTGGAAAACCAAAGGGCTGTGTTATCGAACACAGAAGTTTTTGCAGCGGAGCTACAAGACATGCCAAGGCATCGGAAATGGGCCCGGGTAGCCGTATCTCGCAATTTGCGTCGTATACGTTTGACGTCAGCATTTTAGAGATAGTGACTGCCCTTTTAGCCGGTGCAAGTATTTGTGTTCCTGGTCCTGAGTCTTTAAGCAAAGGTCTAGCTAGTACGATCAACGAATTTGGAATCACATGGACGTTCCTGACGCCCTCACTGGTCAGACTCATTAAGCCCAGTGATGTGCCTTCACTCAGAACTTTGGCTCTAGGTGGGGAGGCTTTATCAAAGTTGGAGGTGGAAACATGGGCGGACAAACTACAGCTGATTAATGGTTACGGGCCGAGCGAGTGCTCTATTGCAGCCGCGGCGAACGTGGAGATGAGTTCGACCACCGATCCAACGAATATTGGACGTGCGATTGGGGGCGTCTGCTGGATTGTAGATGCTGACAACCATGACCATCTTGCTCCTATCGGGGCTGAAGGGGAGTTATTGATTCAGGGACCCATTCTTGCACGAGGTTATCTCGACAACCTAGGTAAAACTACAGAGGTTTTTATCGACAATCCTGCATGGATCGAGAAAAGACCTTCAGGAAAAACACAGCGTTTCTATAAGACTGGAGATTTAGTCCGTTATAACTCTGACGGAACACTCCGCTTCATTGGCCGGAAGGATACGCAAATCAAATTGCGAGGCCAGCGCATTGAACTAGGAGAAATTGAACATCACCTTGCAGTAGATGATAACGTAAATCTTGCAATGGTGGTCTTGCCAAAATCAGGTCCTTGCAAGCAGAAGCTGGTTGCTATCCTATCACTTAATAAGTTCCAAGCACCAAGTCGTAACACCCAAGATGGAATTCGCATTATCAGCAATAGGGCAGAGTTACCGACACTGACTCAAAAGATCCGAGAGGATCTTTCGGCTCTGATCCCATTGTACATGGTGCCAACGGTATGGATTGCCGTTGAAAACATCCCGCTGATGTCTTCAGGGAAGATGAACCGTGTAAAGGTCTCTCAGTGGGTTGTCAACATGGACGCAAACATGTATCTCGAACTTGTTGGCGTTGAGCCGAATGGCGAAGCAAACACATCTTTGGGAACGGAATCGGAAAGACTTTTGCAAAAGGCATATAGCGAAGTTCTTAATCTCAAGCTGGATCAGATCGTTCTCGACAGGTCATTCCTGAGCTTGGGTGGGGACTCGATCTCGGCGATGCAAGTTATGGCACGATGCAGAGAAGGAGGATTTTCTCTATCAATCAGAGATATCTTGCGTAGCAAGTCAATCCCAGAGCTTGCTTTGTGCCTTGAGAAGATCGAGGAATCCTTGATTGTAGCACCAGAGCGTTTTGATACTCCTTTCGATCTCTCCCCTGTCCAGCAGATGTACTTTGCAACCGCTACAGAGGAGGGTTCTTCAAATCGTTACAACCAAAGTTTCTTTTTACAAATGGTGCAAAGGGTACCTGAAGAGGCATTACATGTCTCAATTGAGGCAATTATAAGCCGCCATTCGATGCTTCGAGCACGCTTTAATAAAGGCCAAGATGGGCAATGGTCTCAGCATATACCGGAGAAGGTTGAAAATTCGTATTCATTCAGCCACCACATGGTAGACAGCATACAGGACGCTATGCCAATAATCAAAGCAAGCCATGAAGCCATCAACTTCCGACTTGGTCCTGTCTTTATAGCAAGGCTGTTCGTCACAAAGAGCGAAGAACAGTTCCTATTTCTCGCGGCCCATCATCTAGTGGTAGACCTGGTTTCATGGAGGATCATTATGCAGGACCTTGAGAAGTTGGTTAAGGGCGAAGCATTTCCTACGACAAAGCCACTTCCATTTCAGACATGGATAGATATACAAGCGGATTATGCAGCAGAGAAGCTGAAACCTAAGACAGCTTTCCCATTTACCATCCCTGCTGCAGACTATAAATACTGGGGGATAGATGGTAAAAGTAATAAGAATAGTGACACGCGAGAAGAAGTCATTGCAATAGACCTGGAAGACACTGAGCTTCTCCTGGGCAGTCAATGTCACGCTGCATTATCGACAGAGCCTATTGACTTTCTTGTCGGGGCGCTAATCCACTCGTTCAGTGTAGTTTTCGACGATCGGAAAGTGCCAGCAGTTTTTCGAGAAGGCCATGGACGGGAACCCTGGACTAATAACATCGATTTGTCAGGAACTGTTGGGTGGTTTACTACGATGTATCCGTTGTATGTAGCAGCACAAGGCACGGATGACATTGTAGACGTCATACGACGGGCGAAGGATGTCCGCCATAGTGTTCCAGCCAACGGGTGGTCTTATTTTGCATCTCGATTCCTGAATGAAGAAGGAAAAGAATGCTTTGGCGACCATAACAACGTTGAGCTTAGCTTTGATTACCTTGGCCTTTTCCAGCAACTTGAGCGGGATGACGCCTTATTTCGATTAGTTCCTCGGAATGAATATGCCTCTGGTGGCGATGTTGGAGCTGACGTCAACCGGTTTATGCTAGTAGAAATTACAGCAGAAGTAATTGAAGGGAAGATGCAGTACCAATTCCTGTATAATCGGTATATGAGGCATCAAGAGAAGATTCGTGACTGGATCAATCAGTGTAGGGAGTCTCTTAAACTGGCTATTGAACTGCTTTCGACCATGAGCAAGCAGTACACTCTCAGTGATTTCCCGTTGCTACCGCTCACTTACGAGGAACTCAACGACTTGGTAGAGAGAAGACTGCCTCAACATGGTGCTAAACTTGAGGATGTGGAAGACATATACCCTTGTACTCCAATGCAGCGGGGTCTATTACTTAGTCAGTTAAAATCTGCTGGGTCCTATGAGTATTCCCATACGATGGAGGTTATGGCGCCAGCACTGGGAGCTGTTGATATCGAGCGGTTTCGAAATGCGTGGATCCAAGTCGTCTCGCGCCATGAATCACTTAGAACTCTATTTTTCGAAAGCTCGGATCCAGATCGGCTTTATGATCAAGTTGTTCTCAAGAAGATCGATCCTTGGATCTTAACTGTGTGTTGTAGTTCTGAAGATTACTCTTCAGTGTTTAACGAACGGCAGCCAGTCACTCCATTTATGGGCCGGGCACCTCATCGACTCACTATCTGCACAACACCAACCAATCGGGTCTTTTGCAAACTCGAGTTAAACCATGCAATTGTCGACGGTCAATCGCTGCCAATAATTCTACGTGATCTGTCTGCGGCGTACGACAACATTTTGTCGGATCGGAAAGGTCGATCTTTCAGTGACTACGTCGCTTATATCCGCGGGCTCGAGCAAGACTCGGCGCTAGCGTATTGGACACAGTACTTGGCGGATTTGGAATGTTGCTGTATAAGATTCGATCAACCGTCCGGAGCTGGTAGAGTCTTGAGGCTCGTCAAACTTGAACTAGACATAGATTCGAACGGTCTACAAGCGCTCTGTGAGGACTACGGTGTCACGGTATCCAATGTACTCCAAACTGCATGGGGGCTAGTTCTTCGCCAATACACTGGTATGAACCATGTGTCGTTTGGATATCTCTCCTCGGGCCGGGATAACTCCGCAGAACGTATCCATGACGCTGTAGGACCGTATCTTGCGATGATGATCTGCCGCTTAGATCTTGAAAGAACAAAATCTCTTGTCCAAATGATCGAGACAACCCGCGACGACTTCGCACGAAGTTTACCAAATCAATATTGCTCATTAGCTGACATTCAGCATTCCTTGGGCCTATCTGGATCAGCACTTTTTAATACCGTTATGTCGCTGCAGAAACGCATCCCTACGGACATTTCAAAAAATCTCTCACTCCTCATTGATCTGCTGGACGAACATGATCCTACAGAAGTAAGAGATTTTCTGCATCCATGTTGCACCGCTAACTATATTTCTAGTATGACATATCGATTAATGTTACGATTTCAACAGAGGGCATAGCAATAGCACTTGGGTACTGGACATCGAGCTTATCAGACGATCAGGCTAACAGTATCGCTCAATCCTTCCGTAAAGCTGTCTCTAGTGTGATCAGGCATCCTCAAGCTAGGATTGGATCTTTGGATTTATTGACAGAAAATGACAGGGAAAAGATACTTACCTGGAACGCTATCCTTCCCGCGGAGGTTTACAAATGTATTCATGAAGTTGTCCATGAACAGCAATTAAAACAACCCGAAAGACCAGCTGTGTGTGGCTGGGACGCCAATTTTAGTTACCGTGAGTTAGAAGACGCGTCATCAAGACTCGCAAGTCATCTCAGCGTTCTAGGTGTTGGGCCAGAAGTCATGGTGCCTCTTTGCTTCGAACGGTCATCATGGACTATCGTTGCAATGTTAGGTGTTCTGAAATCAGGGGGCACATTCGTACCCCTCGATCCATCGTTTCCGGACCTTGCTCTTCGAAGCCGAATCCAGGAAGTTGAAGCAAAAGTCATTGTGGCATCTGAGAGCTCTAGCCATCGATTTTTGGGAATTGCTGACAAGGTCGTTATTATCTCTGATGTTTCCATGGAAGCTCTAACGAGAGTATCACCGAGCTTCATCTCAACTGTCACTCCTTCAAATTCCGCTTACGTCATGTTCACTTCTGGTAGCACGGGAAAGCCGAAGGGAGTGGTACTTGAACACGCATCGGTGAGCACCAGTATTACATATCATGGTCTTGCCATGGGATTCAATGAAAATTCTCGAACGTTTCAATTTAGTTCATACACATTCGATGCTTGTGTAATTGAAATTTTGACAACACTTTTCCACGGTGGATGTGTCTGTGTGCCTTCCGAGCCCGAAAGAATGGGCGACATTGCAGGCGCCATGAATCGAATGAATGTCAATATCGCCTTTTTGACACCTGCAGTTGCTCGACTGATTGAACCAAAGGATGTTCCAGGTTTGAAAACACTTTCTGTCGGAGGCGAGCAGGTCGGCGAAGATATCGTTAAGTGCTGGATAGATGACGTAGACTTTAAAGATGTCTATGGTCCAACAGAATGTTGTATGATATGTTCAGTTGGACAGACTAGAGGGTTAAAGCGCATGAAGAACAATATTGGCCGCTCCGTAGGATCTTCGTCTTGGATTGTAGATCCAGAGGATCATGAGCGCCTTCTTCCCGTGGGATGTGTAGGTGAGCTACTCGTGCAGGGTTCGTTGTTAGCCCGAGGATATCTCAACGACGCAGTGAAGACAGCCAGAGCATTCATCACCGGTGCCACGTGGTTACCAACAGGCCAGGACGAGAAGCGCCGACGATTGTATAAGACAGGCGATTTGGTCCGATACGGTCCAGATGGCGTAGTGATTTATGTCGGGCGGAAGGACACACAAGTGAAGATCCGTGGTCAGCGCATTGAACTGGGTGAGATTGAGCATTGCCTAGCCCTTCAAGAAGCCGTGGATCAGTCGATTGTGATAGTACCAAAGAAGGGTTATTGTAAGGAGCAACTGGTCGCAATCCTGACATTAAAAGAGCTATCTTCGAAGACCTGTAGTGCTACCGATCTTCAAATTATCAATGATGTCGATAGGCGTGCAATGGACGCACGACTCTCCATGTTACGAAACAACCTGGAAACTCGGCTTCCACAATACATGGTTCCAAACGCCTGGGTTTTGCTCCAGTCAGTCCCCTTGACCACATCAGGAAAAATTGATCGGGTTAAGACCGCCAAATGGATTGAAGGCGTTGATGAGGAGCTCTATGACAAAATTATGTGCCACAATGAACAACAACCTTCTCAACGGCAACCTACAGAAGTCGAAAGATCACTGCAGTTAGTGTGGGCTCGTGTTCTCAATGTTCCAGTGACCAGAATTGGCCTCGATCGATCATTTTTCAGCTTGGGAGGTGACTCAATTACTGCCATGCAGATTGTGTCTGCATGCCGGTCTGAGAATCTTCAAGTGAATGTCCAAGATATTTTGCGAAGCAGGACGATTTCCCAGTTAGCACTACGGACGACAACAAATAAAGTGCCGGTAGCGTTTGAGGATGAAGATCAAGACATTCCATTTGGATTATCTCCAATACAGCAACTTTATTTTAACCAAATAGCCCTACAAGGCTCGGCAGCAGCCCATCATTTCAATCAAAGTTTCTTCGTACGCCTAACAAGACGCGTAGATCCCGAATGCGTTTTTCATGCGCTCCAAGCCATTGTTGCCCAGCATTCGATGCTACGTGCAAATTTCATCCAAGATGGCCTTGGGCAATGGTCCCAGTTTATTCCTGAAGACAAGGACTCATTTAGATTCGAGATTCATGAGGTAGCTGATCATACTCAGATTACCTCTCTTGCTCAGGCCTCTCAGACATGTCTTGATATCATGAATGGGCCAGTTTTCGCAGCCGACATGTTCAACACTCGGGATAAGCAGTATCTTTATGTGGTAGCACACCACCTGGTCGTGGACCTGGTTTCATGGCGCATTATTCTTCAGGACCTGGAAGAACATCTCAGAATAGGCTCATTATCTTGGGGAAAGCCATTTTCATTTCAAGCATGGTGTGCATTTCAGGCAGAATATGCTGCAGAGAGAAATGGCCCGCACATTCCGCCTACCAGTATTTCACCAGGAGATTGGCTGTATTGGGGCATGAAAGGCACTGAAAACCTGCATTCGGATCGTGTGGAGGGCTGTTTTAACCTCGATTTTGCAAATACATCGCTGCTCTTCGGCGAGGCTAACACCAAATTTCGCACTGATCCATCGGAAATTATTCTCTCTGCACTGGTCCATTCCTTCAAGCGTGTATTTGACAATCGGTCTGCCCCAACTTTCTTCATTGAACATCACGGCAGGGAATGCGGGGATAACCGTATTGATCTATCAAGAACCGTGGGTTGGTTCACAACAATAACCCCCCTTGATGTTCCTGTGGATAGCACAGAGGATATATTGGAAACACTAAAGCGCACTAAAGACCTACACCGGAAGGTCTCAAGAAAAGGATGGCCAGCTTTTGCTACGGGCTTCCTTAATGCGAGAGAATCAGAGATTGCCAGCGATTACACCCAAATGGAGGTTGTGTTCAACTACACGGGCCGTCAGCAGCAGTTCGAAATAGATGATGCACTGCTCCAACTTGATGATATAGGTGACACTGTGTCAGATATTGGAGGGCATATGAATCGTTTGGCTCTATTCGAAATTGATGTGACCGTCATCAATGGCACCATGAAGATGTCTTTTGCCTACAATCGACTCATGAATCACCAGACCAGCATCAAACGCTGGATCAACGCCTCAAAGGTAGAATTAGAAGGCATGTTGGAGTTACTGAGAGATAAGAGCGTAGAACACACTCTCAGCGACTTCCCTCTGCTTCCAATGACAAACGACAGCTTCATAGCGCTCAAAGAAGACCGGCTGCGGACAATAGGATTATCGAGCCTCGACGACATTGAGGATGCATATCCATGCTCTCCAATGCAGCAAGGCATTCTTTTGAGTCAAATCAAATCGCCGGGGTCCTACGAGGTCCAACAAGTAGCACGAATCATCTCACCAAAGGCGCTTCCCGTTTATGTTGAGCGCTTTAAGCATGCTTGGCAGCAGGTTGTCAATCGTCATCCCTCGTTACGAACTGTCTTCATCAAAGCACTGTCATCAGAAAGAGTCTTTGACCAAATCGTGCTAAAAAGATACGATGCCGCAATCTTGCATATCAAATCACAGGACGCAAATGAAGCTATTCATACGCTAAAAGAACAAGCACCATTTAGATATGGCGGGGCTCAGCCACCTCACAGACTCACGATATGCGAAGTATTGACAACTGGCGAGGTTTTCTACAAGGTGGAAATCAGTCACGCGCTGATTGATGGAATGTCAATCGCGCTTATGATGCGCGATATTGCTCAGGCCTACGAAGGGACACTGGCTTCCAGTAGCGGTCCACTCTATAGCAGCTATATTTCTTACCTTCAAAAACAATCCACAGATTCAGCTATTGCATATTGGACCGGCTATCTAGAGGGTACTCCACCATCTCTTATCCCGACGTCACCTGCAACGAGAGACCAAGGTATAGATTATCAGTCGGTCGACATCTCGTTACATACAACAACCTTGTATGAGTTTTGTGACGAGATTGGAATTACAGTCGGAACCCTCTTGAAAGTAGCTTGGGCCCTGGTTCTTAGATGTTTTACGAATTCCGATCAGGTGTGCTTTGGGTATCTAGCATCTGGAAGAGGCATCTCCGTCGACGGCATTAGCCACACCATTGGGGTGTTCATCACCATGCTGATTTGTCGATTGAATATCACGCCCACGACTCCTGTAGTAGAATTATTACAGGAGGTCCAAGAGGACTACTTACAAAGTTTACCTTTCCAACACTGCTCTCTGGCTGAAATTCAACACAACTTAGGCCTTTCGGGAGGATCATTGTTCAACACTGCGATTTCGCTGCAGAGGTACGATTTGGAAACTGATATATCCTCAGGGATATCATTTGAAAAGGTTTATGACAAGGATCCTACGGAAGTATGTCACCAGAGTGCTTGCCAGGTTCCAGAATATGCTAACTCAAGTGATAGTATGATGTCATCCTTAACATTGGTCTCCGGGGTCGGAATATAGATGTTTCTCTGGCTTATTCTGGCTGCACTATAGCTAGGGAACAAGCTGTCAGCTTGGCCAACACGTTCAGTCAAACAGTTTCCACTATTCTTAAGAAGAATAAAACGGTGAATGCGTTGGACCTGATCAGTCAACAGGATTTCAAACAGATATTGGGGTGGAATAGCACTCAGCCAGAAATCATTAATGCGTGCCTGCACGAGATCTTCGATAGCCAGGTCACCATGAGACCAGAAGCACCAGCGGTGTGTTCTTATGACGTGAACTTCACCTACAAGGAGCTCGATGTTCACTCAACTCGACTGGCGCGTTACCTAACAAGTCTGGGGGTTGGCCCGGAAGTTATGGTTCCAGTGTGCTTTGACAAATCGGCATGGACCATTGTCGCCATGTTAGGCATTTTGAAAGCAGGAGGCGCGTGTGTAGCACTCGACCCCAAGCATCCGGTGAGCCGTCTTAAAGACATTGCTCATGATGTTGAAGCCCAATTGGTCATGGTCGCCCCATGCTATGCCTCTGTTTTTGAGGAATTTATCTCGCACGTGATTGCCGTTGATGCAGCTACGATCGTCAATCTCCCAGCGGAGAAAATGACAATGGCCAAAACAAAGCCCGCAGATGCAGCGTTTGTCGTCTTCACTTCAGGAAGTACAGGCCAGCCCAAGGGTATTGTCCTCGAACATGCCTCCTTGTGCACTAGTGCACACGCTCACGGTACGGTGACTGGTATTGGACCTCAATCTCGTGTTCTACAATTTGCAGCATACACATTTGATGTCAGTATCCAAGATATTTTTACTACACTCATGCGTGGAGGTTGCGTTTGTATCATCACGGACAACGAGCGGCTGGATGATCTGGCGGGCGCAATCAATAGATTGAACGCAAATTGGGCTTGCTTGACATCTACAGTGGCACGCTTGATACACCCAAATGAAGTTCCTTCGATCAAAACTCTTGTTTTGGGAGGGGAACCTGCTAGCGTTGACGTGGTCATGAAATGGGCTGACCACGTCGAGCTGTCCAACGTTTATGGTCCGGCCGAATCGTCGATTTGGACGTCGTGTAATCCGAAGCTTCGAGCTGATAGTAATCCATCAAACATTGGGAGAGCATTAGCCAGTCGTCTCTGGATCGCAGATATCAACGATCACAGCCGTCTAGTTCCGATTGGTTGCATAGGTGAGTTATTGCTGGAGGGTCCGCTACTCGCGCGAGGCTATCTTAAGAATAAGGAAAAGACGGAAGCTGCTTTCATACAAGCTCCAGATTGGCCAGGGAGCAATCATGGATCCAGAGGTACTCGGCGTATGTACAAGACAGGCGATTTGGTGCGGTATAACCTTGACGGGACGCTGAGCTATGTTGGCCGGAAGGACACTCAGGTGAAGCTTCGTGGACAGCGAATTGAATTGGGTGAGATTGAACATTATATCAATGTTCAGTTTCCCGACCTAGTTCAAGTGGCAGTCGATGTCATTTCTACAGGAACTTCTCTGAACCAGAAAATGTTGGCCGCATTTCTACAATTCAAGGGCATTCATGGCGGGGGTGCCCAAGGGGATGTTGTACTGCCGATATCCGACACCCAAAGATCTCAGCTGATGGACTTACAAATATCGTTGTCCAACTCGCTGCCACTGTACATGATTCCATCAGTCTATATCCCCGTGCGAGTCATGCCGACAACTACTTCTGGAAAGCTTGATCGAATCACGCTCCGGGGACTTGCCGGAGGGATTTCGGACACGAGTATGCTTCGGTATTCGCTTTCAAATGTCGCCAAACGGGCTCCATCCACAGTCTCGGAAACCGCCCTCCAGGGCATTTGGGCGCAAGTGCTTGGCGTTGAGCAAACTTCTATAGGTGCTGATGATAACTTTTTCAGACTCGGCGGGGACTCTGTAGGAGCGATGCGGATGGTTTCCATAGCTCAGAACAAAGCAGTTCATCTCACTGTTGCAAAAATCTTCCGCTATCCTGAACTGTCGAAGATGGCCCAGGAATTAGAGGCTTTGAAGGCTTCAGAGATTGCGGAAGCAAAATTGGAGCCCTTCTGTCTCTTGCAAGATAGGGACAGCCTAGCAGAAATCTTACAACAAGCATCAGCACAATGTCAAGTCAAGCCGGAGGATATTGAAGATATCTACCCGTGTACACCATTGCAGGAGGGTCTTGTCGCAATCTCAGTCCGTCAAGCAGGCGCATATGTGTCTCAAATGGCCTTTCGAATGCCTAGAAGAGTGACTCTCGAACGCTTCAAGGAGGCTTGGGAGAAAGTTATTGAAGCGCATCCCATTCTTCGCACCCGAGTGATCAACCCGACTGTTGGAGCCTCTCTCCAGGTCGTCATCCGCAAGAACATTGTGTGGCAAGCGGGTACATCTCTAAAGGCATATCTTGAGGCCGACAGGAAGATACCAATTACCCGTGGAGGGCCTTTGCTGCGATTGGGCATTTCCGGCAGTTCGGAGGGTGACCGGCATTTCATCTGGACTGCTCATCACGCGGTGTACGACGGATATAGTATCGGATTGATACTTGACCAAGTTTCCAAATGCTTTGAGGAAAACATTATGCCAGAACCGTCTTCATTCAGTCGCTTTATCAGCTATGTTAAAGATTCAGAGAACGAAGCTTCAGGCAATTTCTGGCGGAAACAGTTTGATGGCGACCAGTCGGTAACCTTCCCGCAAGTGACTACCGATCATCAACCACGGTCATATCAGCTTCAGCGCTATTCGATGGCACTTCCACACAGACATAATTCAGGCATTACTACTTCAACAGTAATACGAGCAGCCTGGGCGATCCTTGTCGCTCGATATTCAGACGCAGATGACGTTGTCTTTGGTGCAACACTCTCTGGTCGCAATGCATCTATTAATAGTATCAACAAAATTGTAGGGCCTACTATTGCAACAGTGCCTATCAGAGTACAATTGAATTGTGCCAAGGCTATTGGTGAATTCCTTAATGCAGTGCAAGACCAGGCCACAGAGATGATTCCATTTGAGCATGCAGGTCTCCAAAGTATTCGGAGTCTGCTTGGAAACGCTAGTAAAGCAGTCGACCCAATGAACTTGCTCGTTGTGCAACCGGCCGAAGAGGCGCAAAAGAGTACTAGCTTCCTTGGGCTAGATGCAGTTCCAGTTGAGCTCGAGGACTTTCCGAGCTACCCACTGGTAATGGTATGCACAGTAGGAGTGGGCATGGTCAGCATTGAAGCAACCTTTGACAAGTCTATCCTACCACCAGAACAGGTGCGCAGGATGCTAGAACAGTTTGAACATGTCGTTAGGCAGCTGAGCGAGAAGCCGGAGACAATGCCTCTCGACTCAGTAGACTTATTTAGCGCACATGATCGGAGTCAAGTCTTAGAATGGAACAGCAGGCAACCAGAGGCAGTCGATGCATGCGTTCACAGTATCTTCGAGTCGCAGGTATCGGCAACACCAAATGCACTGGCAATCTGTTCTTTCGACGGAAATTTTACCTACCAGGAGCTTGATGTACTCTCAAATCGTCTTGCACATTATCTTATAAGTCTCGGAATATGCCCTGAGACAATAGTACCACTGTGTTTTGATAAATCGGCCTGGACTGTTGTTGCCATGTTAGGAGTGATGAAGGCTGGAGGAGCATTTTTCTCATTGAGTCCAACACACCCTCTTCCGCGTTCATTGGATATGATTATTGAGGTGGAAGCCAGAATCATGTTAGTCGCACCGCAGTACAGGGACTTGTTTGCGCGTCACATTCCTCAGGTGGTCTCGATCGACTCATCCTTTCTAGAGACGATCCCAAAGACCGAATCTCTTCCCCTGCCGTGCAAAGTTGGACCTGGTAACATGGCAATCCTAATTCACACTTCCGGCACTACTGGGAAACCCAAGGCAGTTGTGCTAGAGCATGGAGCACTCAGCAGCAGTATCAAATATCATGGTCAAGCTATGGGGATTGATTCTTCATCACGAGTATTCCAGTTCAGCTCATATACATTTGATGCATCGATCTTTGATATCTTTACGACTATTTGCAGAGGCGGATGTACATGCATCCCATCCGAGGCACAGCGCATGGGAGATTTGGCTTTTATCATGCGCCAACTAGAAGTCAACGTGTCCTTCTTGACGCCGACTGTTGCGCGTACAATTTGTCCGGATACCGTACCTAGCCTGAAAACGCTTATTATGGGCGGAGAGGCAATTAGTGATACTGATATAAGCGTCTGGGTGGATAGAGTAAATTTGATATTAGGATATGGACCATCAGAGTGCTGTATTGCCTGCTCATGTGAATCTTTCAATAGCAGCAGACGATCTCGGTATATTGGACGAGCTATTGGGTGTTTCTCTTGGATTGTCGAGCCAGCAAATTTTAATAAGCTCACTCCTATTGGCCTTGTTGGTGAACTTCTTATTCAGGGGCCTAATTTAGCAAGGGGATATCTTAATAATAGCAAGAAGACAGCACAGGCATTTATTGAGATGCCCAGTTGGATGCCCTCCAGCCACTCAGCGAAATATCAGAGACTATACCGGACAGGAGATTTGGTACGTTATAACTCGGATGGCACTATGGATTACGTTGGCAGGATGGATACTCAGGTGAAGATCCGGGGTCAGCGGGTCGAGCTGAATGAGATTGAGTACCATGTGAAGGCATCCTTACCGAGCGTACAGCAGTTGGCAGTTGAGATTGTGGTACGACCGAACTCAGCTGAGAGAGAAACTTTGGCTCTTTTCTTGTGTCCTCCCGGCCACGATCTTGCAGAAAAAAGCGAGCCAGGGGACATTCTCCTACCGTTATCAGATGCTATCCAGCAGCAACTAAATACCCTGCAAACGTCCCTTACTAACAAGTTCCCTATGTACATGGTTCCGTCAATGTACATAACGCTCAAAGCAATGCCTACAATGACATCGGGTAAACTGGATCGTGGATTATTACGGCAATTGGTGTGTAGTCTATCAGAAGCTCAGCTATTGCGGTATTCATTGGCGGATATTGCGAAGCGCGCCCCATCTACTGTCACGGAAAAAGAGCTTCAAATATTGTGGTCGGACATTCTTGGCATTCCTGAGGCATCTATTGGTGCAGACGATAATTTCTTCCGTCTCGGAGGCGACTCTGTTGTTGCGATGCGATTGATTGTAGCTGCAGAAGCAAGTGGTTGGACTCTTAGGATTACCGACATCTTCCGCTACCCACAGCTATCTGAAATGTCCAAGGTGTTGGAAAAAGGCAGCATTACAACCAAAGACGTCGAAGCTTTTAGTCTACTGCGTGGAAAAGGCAGGATTGGAGATGTCTTGCGAGAAGCAGCGACTCAATGTTGTGTGGGAGTTGACCACATCGAGGACTTGTATCCGTGCACACCACTACAGGAAGGTCTCCTGGCAATATCAGTTCGACAGCGCGGGGCATATCTTTCGCAGATGGTTTTCCGAATACCGTCTACAGTGCCGATGGATCGCTTCAAAGAGGCGTGGGAGACAGTAATTGGAGTACAGCCTATCTTACGGACTCGCATAGTCAATTCGAAATCTGCTGGCTCTATCCAAGTTGTCGTGCGTGATAATGTTACGTGGGGAAGTGGTAGTTGTCTTGATGGTTATCTAAAAGCCGATATGGAAGTGCCTATCACTCACGGCGGACCTTTACATCGTCTGGCTATCATCGAAGAGTCTTCTACAGAGAACCGACATTTCATTTGGACTGCCCACCATGCAATATATGACGGCCTTAGTATGGGACTGATTTTCGACCAAGTAACGAAAGTTTTCGAGCAGAGCATTGTCCCAACTTCATCATTATTCAATCGTTTCATCGAGCATTTGGAAAAAATCGACATTGAAGCATCTCAGAACTTCTGGCGTGCTCAATTCGATGGGAATCAGCCAACAAGCTTTCCACAAAATGTGATTGCTGGGCATCAGCTGCGACCGGATCTAACCCACCGACACTCCATGAAGCTCCCCAACAAGCAAGGCACACTTGTTACTAATTCAATACTTTTGCGTGCAGCCTGGGCGGTAATTCTTGCTCGATACTCAAATTCCGACGACGTCGTCTTCGGAGCAACCCTGTCAGGTCGCAACACTGCAATTGAAGGAATTGCACAGATTGTTGGACCTACAATTACAACTGTACCTATAAGGGTCAGGCTAGATCGTGACAGAACAGTTAGCGAATTCCTTAAGGCCATGCAGGACCAGGCGATAGAGATGACGCCATTCGAACACACCGGTCTCCAAAATATCCGGCATTTGATCGGCAATGCTGATGCCGCAGTAGACCTGAGAAATCTGTTCTTTGTGCAACCGGCGGAGGAGGCAGTTAAGGCTTCTGGCTTCTTAGGCCTTGAACCAGTGTCTCCCGGGCTCGATCACTTCCAGACCTACGCCTTGGTGATTTCCTGCACAATAGACAAAAGCCAAGTCCACATCGAGGCTACTTTTGATGAATCTGTTATACAAGTCCAGCAGATGAGACGAATGTTGGAACAATTCGAGCATGTAGTGAGTCAGCTGAGCGAAAAGTTGGATATGGCTCTTGCTTCGGTGGACTTGTTCAGCGTACAGGATCGCAACCAGATTTTAGAGTGGAATATTTCTCAACCGGAAGCTGTCAATTCGTGCGTGCATGAGATATTCGAGAGATGGGTAACAAGGACACCTACCGCACCAGCGGTGTCCTCGTTTGATGGTAACTTCACCTACCAGGAGCTCGATGCTCTCTCAACTCGACTTGCACATTACTTGAGTAATCTTGGCGTAGGACCTGAGTCCATGATTCCGCTTTGCTTTGATAAATCAGCGTGGACTATCGTAGCCATGATGGGTGTATTGAAAGCAGGAGGTGCCTATTTCTCAATTAATCCAACACATCCAGTGGCGCGTTCGCTTGGCATGGTCAAAGATGCGCAGGCAAACCTTGTTTTGTGTTCTCCACAACACGCAGGCTTGTTCGTAGACTGGGTTACTAAAGTTGTCTCGATTGACTCTTGGTTTTTAGAGACTCTTCCCGAAAGCCATGCTTTGGCTTCGTCCTTGGCTCGCATTGTTAGACCAGATAACGCTGCGATTCTGATATTCACTTCTGGAAGTACGGGCAAACCTAAAGCCGTTGTACTAGAACACAGAACTATCAGCAGTAGCATGGAGTATCACGGCCGTGCTATGGGTATTAGTCCTTCGTCTAGAGTCCTTCAGTATAGCTCTTACACATTCGACGCCTCTATCTTCGATATATTTACAACGCTGTGCAGAGGTGGATGTGTCTGTGTTCCTTCTGAAGCGCAACGAATGGACGATCTTACCGCTGCTATACGTCTACTCAATGTCAATGTCTCCTTCTTAACACCAACTGTTGCGCGGACTATCCGACAGGACTCTGTTCCCAGCATTAAGACGCTTATTCTTGGCGGAGAGCCAATTAACGAAACTGATATAAGTTCTTGGGTAAATAACGTAACTCTAATATCAGGATATGGCCCATCAGAGTGTTGTATATGCTGTGCTTGCGACTCATTCAGGGGTGATAATCGTCGGGCGGGTTACATAGGGCGAGCAATCGGCTCCCGCTCTTGGATTGTTGAACCAGATAATCACAACCGATTGACACCTGTAGGGTTAATAGGAGAGCTCCTAATACAAGGCCCTATTTTAGCTCGCGGCTATTTGAACGAAAACCAGCGCACAGCAGAGAATTTTATTAAAAACCCTGATTGGCTGCCTTTTAGTCAGTCTGATGAGGATCGCCGCCTCTATAAAACAGGAGACTTGGTTCGATATAATGCAGATGGTACGATGGATTACGTTGGCCGTAAAGATAATCAAGTCAAGATTCGAGGACAGCGAGTTGAACTCAGTGAAATCGAGCATCTTGCCAAGGCTTCTATTCCCAAAATACAATTTCTAGCAGCAGAAGTTGTTGTACGGCCTGGACGAACCAACATGGAGACTTTGGCTCTTTTCCTGTGCAATTCCGAGGATAATTCGAAAATGGATGAGGCAGGCGATATTGCTATACCTTTGTCGGACACATTCCAAACGGAACTGGTCAGCCTGCAGCAATCCCTGGGTGACTCCCTTCCACGGCATATGGTTCCTTCCATTTATATTACTCTCCAAGCGATGCCTAAGACGTCGTCTGGCAAGCTGGATCGGGGGTTGCTTCGGCAGCTAGTACTAAATCTTTCGGAAGCTCAGATGAGACGGTATTCGTTAGCTGATGTCGTAAAACGAGTTCCTTCATCGGTCGCAGAGGAGCAGCTTCAGTTGTTCTGGGCCGACATACTAGGAATTAAAGCATCGTCGATCGGAGCAGACGACAGCTTCTTTCGACTGGGAGGAGATTCAATCGTTGCGATGCGGCTGGCAGCAATCGTCCAGGAACATGGATGGAATCTTACAGTGGCTGACATATTCCGCCGTCCGCAGTTGTCCGACATGGCGAAGGCCTTGGAAGAGTCAAGGACGGGTGATCTTGGTATAAAGCCGGTTGAACCGTTCAGTTTGGTGAAAAATATGGGCTCATTAGAAGATATACTACACGATGCCGCGAGACAATGTCACGTATATATTGAGCAGATTGAAGATATTTATCCTTGCACACCATTGCAGGAGAGCTTGATGGACATCTCGGCACGCCAAGCAAATGCATATGTGTCACAAATGGCATTCAGGATGCCGGCAACCCTTGCAATAGACCGATTCAAAGAGGTATGGGAGAAACTCGTGGAGGTGCACCCTATCTTACGAACAAGGATTATCCATTCGGGAGCATCCTTGAGCTCCTTACAAGTCGTCATCCAAGAGGGCATTGAGTGGAAAGATGGAAAATCTTTGGAGACATACCTTGAAGTTGACAGAAGACTACCAATTGTTCATGGTGGGTTATTAATACGTCTGGGAATAGCTGGCAGTTCCGAAGATGACCGATATTTCGTATTTTCGGCTCACCATGCTGTGTATGATGGATACAGCTTGGGTTTGCTTTTCGAACAGGCCGAAAAACTACTTGAACACGGCCCATTGCCAGTAGGACCGTCATTTAATACCTTCATAAAGTACCTTGTGGAGAAGTCATCTGATTCCACTGCCTCTGATACATTTTGGCAAGCGCAATTTGCAGGCGAGACTCCGTCAGCTTATCCTGCTTTGCCGTCTGCATCATACCAACCTTGCCCACGCCATAGAGAGCATCTTTCTGTGAAACTGCCTCGCTATACAAATTCTAGTATCCTTCCCTCGACAATCTTGCGGGCTGCCTGGGCTCTATTGATGGCTCGGTACGGGGACTCTGACGATGTACTGTTTGGAACGACTTTATCAGGACGTAATGCACCTATTAGCGGCATCAGTCGAATGGTGGGGCCCACCATTACAACCGTCCCTCTTCGAGTTCATCTTGACCGTGAACAGAGCGTAATGGAATACTTTCAAGCTATCCAATCACAGTCTGGTGACATGATCCCTTTTGAGCACACAGGACTCCAAAACATCCACCGTCTTGGCGGGAACGCGCAGGACGCGGTATTTTTCAGGAACCTTCTCATATTTCAGCCATCAAACGAGTCAGGACCTAAGGCAGGCAGTCTCGGGTTAAAAGCAGTGCCTACCGAGCTAGAGGATTTTGCTACCTATGCCTTGATATTAGAATGCGGGTTGGAAAAGGATGCTGTGACTATTGAGGCGCGCCATGATGCTAGCATCATCTCATCAGAGCAAATGCGGATTATGTTGTGGCAATTAGAACATTTGATCGAGCAGTTGAGTGAAGGTCCTGAAACGATGAAGGTTGCTGAAATCGAGATGTTTGGCACAAAAGATCAGGCTCGGGTGCTTAAGTGGAATAAGTCCCCCCCCGAAGTAATCAACTCCTGCGTGCATAGCGTTGTGGAACAACTATGCTTGAAACAACCAGATAAGCCAGCAATATGTGGCTGGGATGGTGAGCTTACCTATGGCGAACTTAATCATCTATCCAATCGATTAGCGAAATACCTCCAGACACTAAACGTGGGACCGGAGGTAATTGTGGCCCTGTGTTTCGACAAGTCGCTCTGGGCGATAGTGGCAATGCTGGGAGTGCTTAAGGCAGGAGGTGCCTACACCCACCTGAGTCCTAGTCATCCTGCCCATCGTCACAAGCTGATTCTGGAGGATACCAAGGCGCATCTTGTCCTAGTTTCACCACAATATGCAAAGCGTTTCGAAGACTACAAAGTTCTTTCTGTCTCATCGCAAGAGATAGATGCTCTCCCAACAGCTGCCGGTCCAGTCTGGTCCAATGTTAAGCCATGCAATATGGCATTTGTGACGTATACCTCTGGAAGTACTGGAATTCCAAAGGGGGTTGTTCTAGAGCACTCTTCTATCGCGACCAGCTCGCAGGCACACGGTAGAGCGTTGGGAGTAGGTCCAGATACTCGAGTTCTTCAGTTTGCGGCTTATACCTTTGACGTTCACATTCAGGATATCTTCACAACATTGCAGCGAGGCGGGTGTATTTGTGTAATCTCCGAGCATCAACGAATAAACGACCTAGCAGGTAGCATCAACGCTCTCAAGGTCAATTTCATACCCCTAACTCCTACAGTTGCAAGGCTCCTCTCCCCGGGAGCCGTGCCAAATGTCAGAACACTGTCACTTGGAGGTGAGCCTGCAACACCGGACATTATCGAAACTTGGAGTCCTTATGTAGCTATACATGATTCTTACGGTCCTGCTGAATGCTCGATAAATTCAGCTTCTGGCACTCTCAAGTGCGGACGTGATGTGGGTAATATTGGACGAGCAGTGGGAACTACACTGTGGATTGTAGAGCCCAATCATGACAAACTTACACCTGTTGGATGTATCGGAGAGCTTCTGGTTGGAGGACCACAGCTAGCGCGTGGATATCTCAATGACAGCAAGAAAACAGAAGCGTCGTTTATTAGAGATCCGAAATGGGCTAGTCGTTATAATCTTGGAAGCGGCTATCGATTGTATAAGACCGGAGACCTTGTGCGGTATAACAGTGACGGAACTCTACACTTTTTCGGCCGCAGGGACGCGCAAGTGAAGCTTCATGGTCATCGAATTGAGCTCGGAGAGATTGAACATCAAATATATTCTCAGCTCACTAGCAAGCAAAGCACAGCCGTAGTAGTTGGTACAGTCGGGGGTTCTATAAAGAGACAGATGTTGGTCGCTTTCTTACAGCTTGAAGAGGGTAAAGGAAGTATGGAACAGTCTGAAAGCTTACTGCTTCCTATTTCCGAGGCTGACTACGCCTACTTGAGAGATCTCCAGGCTTCTCTGGCGAAGCTGATGCCATCATACATGGTACCATCACTCTATATACCACTCAATCACCTCCCGAAGAATCTGTCTGGGAAGTTGGATCGGCTCAAGCTAAAACAGGTTGTGACTGATCTTTCTGAGGCGCAGCTGATACACTATTCACTGGCTGGCAGTAAAAAGCGGGCACCCGCAACTGAGATGGAGCAGAATCTTCGAACTCTCTGGGCTGAAGTGCTGGGCATTTCAATGGAGTCCATAGGAGCCGACGATAGTTTTCTCCGTTTAGGTGGTGATTCAGTTACGGCGATGCGGTTGGTTGCAGCCAGCCAGACCAAGGGCTGGACTCTCACTGTTGGCGATGTCTTCCGCCATCCACAATTGTCTCATCTGGCTCGATCAATGGAACAGTCTGGCTATTATGACACTACAGAGCAGGTTATCGAGCCGTTCAGCCTTCTGGGCAATGTTGACAGCTTGGAAGACTTGCTGCAAGATGCTGCGAGTCAATGCGGCTTGGAGATAGGGCAGATCGAAGACATGTATCCATGCACACCACTACAGGAAGGCCTCATGGCAGTCACGATAAGGAACCAGGGGACTTACTTATCCCAAATGGTTTTCAAGATACCGGCAACGCTCGCAGTCGATCGCTTTCAAGAGGTTTGGCAGAGAGTCATCGAATCCCACCCTATTCTGCGGACCCGAATAGTGAACTTAGCTGCCAAAGGTTCTCTGCAGGTTGTAGCTCGCACGAATATCGCATGGCAGTATCACGATTCTCTAGACGAATATCTCAAGGCTGATAAGAAAGCCCCTATAACGCATGGTGGGCCTCTGATACGCCTCGGTATAACTACTAGTTCGACCGACGATCTACATTTCATCTGGACGGCTCATCATTCAGCATACGATGGTTATAGCATTGGGTTGATCTTCGACCAAGTGTCCAAGTCGTTCGAGCAGAATCTCACACCAGAACCGTCATTCTTCAACCGATTTATCGGTTTTCTCGCACAAGCTAGCATTGAAGACTCTAACAATTTCTGGCGAAGTCAATTTGATGGGAACCAGCCAACACCCTTCCCACAGCAGGCAGTTGGAGGCCGTCAGTGTCAACCTGATCAACGACAATGGCGTTCCATAGCGATTCCTCGCAGAGAAGCTTCGGGTATCACAAAGTCAACCATGCTACGCGCAGCATGGGCAATAGTTATGGCGAAATATTCGGATTCAGAAGACATTGTCTTTGGTGCAACAGTCTCAGGGAGGAACGCTGCTTTAGGTGGGATCGCGCAGATGGTCGGACCTACGATTACAACGGTGCCAGTCAGGGTCCGTCTCCATCACGGGCAATCTATCGGTAGACTACTTCAGACTATCCAGGACCAGGCAACTGAGATGATTCCATTTGAGCACACAGGGCTCCAGAACATTCGGCAATTAGGTGGTAATGCCGTGGTCGCTGGAGACCTGCAAAATTTGCTTGTTATACAACCAGCTGAGGAATCAGGCCAGCGCAACGATTTCCTTGGACTACAAACTGTTCCAATTGAGCTTGATAATTTCCAAATATATCCGTTGGTTATAGAGTGTACAATTAAGGAGGACAGTGTTTGGATCAACGCCCATTATGATGGGCTTATTCTGCCTACGCTACAAGTTCAAAGAATGCTTGAACAATTAGAACATGTTGTCCAGCAACTGAGCGAGCAGCCGGAGACTTTGCCACTAGAAAAGGTTGAAGTCTTCAGCTCCTATGACCTTCAACAGGTCCTAGCATGGAATAAGAGCGAGCCCGAAACCGTCGACGCATGCGTGCACCAGGTATTCGGCGAACAGGTTAATTCAACACCAGATGCCCTTGCCGTACACTCATTTGATGGCAACTTTACATTTAAAGAGCTCGACATCGTTTCAACTCGGCTCGCTCATTATTTAAGCAGCCTTGGAGTAGGTCCTGAAGTCATAGTTCCTCTTTGCTTTGACAAATCCGCTTGGACCATTGTGGCAATGTTAGGGGTGTTGAAGGCTGGAGGCGCATACTTCTCACTCAACCCAAGCCACCCATTAGCACGTTCATTAGCGATGATTAAAGACACGCAAGCTAAGATTCTAGTGGCCGCCCCACAACACGAAGAGCTGTTTGCTGGCCATGGCCTCAAAGTGGTCGCAATCAGCCCAGCATTTCTAACCTCACTGCCCGGCAACGGAGTTGGCTACCCAGTACAAAGCGTAGGAGCCAATAATGCTGCAATTCTGATATTCACTTCCGGCAGCACAGGTAAACCCAAAGCAGTTGTCCTGGAGCACAGAGCAGTCAGTACTAGTATTAGTCATCATGGCAAGGCCATGGGAATTGGTCCTTCATCGAGAGTCCTTCAGTTCAGCTCATACACTTTTGATGCTTCGATTTTCGATATATTCACAACTCTGTGCAGGGGCGGATGTGTTTGTGTTCCCTCTGAGGCGCAACGGATGGGCAACTTTGCTACAGTGGTGCAAGAGCTGGAAGTTAATACTTCCTTTTTGACACCTACAGTTGCACGAACTATCCATCCAGATGCTGTGCCTACCATTAAGACCCTTATTCTTGGTGGAGAGCCAATTAGTGAAGGTGATATCAATACATGGGCGGACAGGTTAAACCTCATATCAGGATATGGGCCCTCAGAGTGCTGTATTTGTTGCTCGTGCGATTCCTTCAATAGTGGCAACCGCCGTTCTCGTTATATTGGTCGTGCGATAGGATCACGTTCCTGGATTGTGGAGCCAACCAACCATGAGCGACTTACGCCAGTAGGGTTAGTGGGAGAGCTTCTTGTGCAAGGCCCTGTGCTCGCAAGAGGATATCTCAATGAACCTAAACGAACTGCAGAGGCTTTCGTGGAGAGTCCGGTTTGGTTGCCTTCTGGTAGAATTCCGAATGACCAGCGGCTTTACAAAACTGGAGATTTAGTTCGATACAACGTTGATGGAACAATGGACTATGTTGGCCGAAAGGACACCCAAGTGAAGATACGCGGTCAACGAGTCGAGCTTAACGAAATCGAGCACCATGTTAAGACTTATCTCCCGGACATGCTACACCTAGCTGCAGAGGTCGTAATACGCCCAGGCAGTATCAGTAGCAAGGAAGATTTGGCTCTTTTTGTCTGTCCTCCGACAAAAGACACAGCAAGTGACATCAAAGGTAGTGGCGATATCGTCTTGCCATTATCAGACTCCTTCCAACAGCGGCTAAATATCCTACAAAAGTCTCTTGCTGACATACTTCCAATCTATATGATTCCTTCGATCTTTCTAACGCTTCGGGCAATGCCTACAACATCTTCTGGCAAGCTGGATAGAGCAGTATTACGACAGATGGTCAGCGATTTATCAGACGCTCAGCTACAACGGTTCTCACTTGCAGACGTTGTAAAGCGGCCTCCTTCAACTAGGACGGAAGAGGAACTTCAAGGATTCTGGGAAGACGTTCTAAACATTCCCAAGAATTCAATTGGCGTAGATGACAGCTTCCTTCGCCTGGGAGGGGATTCTATTGTTGCGATGCGATTAGCGGCAGCTTTACAAGCCCACGGCTGGACTATCTCCGTGGCAGATATATTCCACCATCCTCGCTTACACGATATGGCTAGAGTCTTAGAGGAGTCTAAGAGACACAGTGGCGTCATAGAAGAGATAGAACCTTTTCACCTAGTGCAAAACCTTGGGAGTCTGGTCGACCTATTAAAAGAGGCATCAATGCAATGTGGCTTGGAAGCAGAGGCGATAAAGGATATATACCCCTGTACGCCACTGCAAGAGGGCCTTATGGCAGTCTCTGTCCGACAACATGGGGCATATCTCTCGCAGATGGTATTCCGCATGCCGGCAGATCTTGACACAAATCGTTTTAGAGAGGCCTGGGAAAAAGTGATTGATGCACATCCTATTCTAAGGACTCGTATCATCAATTCAGCATCCGGACGTGCTTTGCAAGTTGTAGTCCAAGAGGCTGTCCAGTGGCAAAGCGGGGTTGCCCTTGATAAATACCTTGAAGCGGACATGAAGATACCAATTATGCATGGTGGACTTTTGAATCGTTTAGCTATTATAGGCGAATCAGGAATGAGCTGTTACTTTGTCTGGACAATTCACCACTCTATATACGACGGCTTTAGTATTAGCTTGGTCTTTGACCAAGTGTCCAGATTCTTTGAACAAGGTGTTAGGCCGGAACCGTCATATTTCAACCGATTTATAGGCTACCTTGCAGAAGGTGATACCGAAGCTTCTAATAGTTTCTGGCAGAGCCAGTTTGAGGGTGGGCAGCCAACAAGCTTTCCCCAGCCGGCAGTTGCCAATCGTCTACCACGACCAGATTGCTCCCAACACTATTTCATACCACTTCCATCTAGGCATGGTTCTGGGATTACTACGCCAACGATATTACGTGCAGCATGGGCGATGCTTATTGGGCGGTACTCGGACTCTGATGATGTTATTTTTGGGGCAACTCTTTCAGGCCGTAACGCCGCAGTGACTGGAATTGTCCGAATGTTGGGTCCTACTATCACAACCGTGCCTGTTAGGGTACGCCTGGGTGGTAAGCAATGCATCAAGGACTATCTTCAAGCTGTACAAGACCAATCAATAGAGATGATCCCATTCGAGCATACTGGTCTCCAAAATATCCGACAATTAAGCAGTAATGCTAGAGATGCAGCAGACCTGAAGAACCTATTACTTATACAACCAGCTGAGGAATCAGGTAATGAGGCTGCCTTCCTTGGCCTAGAGCCAGTTCCAGTTGAGCTTGAAAACTTTCAGTCCTATGCTCTAGTGATAGAGTGTAATCTAAGACAAGAAACCGTCGATATCGAGGCTCAATTCGACGACGCTATTATTCCGGCATTGCAAGTGAAGAGAATGTTGGAGCAATTTGAGCATATTGTGAAGCAGCTAAGCGAACTAAAGGACACAACAGTTATAGACTCCATAGATTTCATCAGCTTATCGGATCGGAAGCAGATCCTTGAGTGGAACAACACGGACCTAAAATCCATCAATGCATGCGTTCACGAGGTCTTCCAAAGACAAGCAATTGCTCGACCAAATGCCCCAGCAATCTGTTCCTATGATGGCAACTTTTCATACGAGCAGTTAGATGCTTTCACAAATCAACTTGCTTATTACTTGCATACTTTGGGAGTCGGAACCGAAGTGATGGTTCCACTCTGCTTTGGCAAATCCGCATGGACTATAATAGCAATGCTGGGAGTGTTGAAGGCCGGGGGTGTTTGTGTGGCCCTTAATCCTCAACATCCAAAGCGTCGACTTGAAGGTATCATTCGTGATACCGAAGCTCACGTTGTAATCGTTGCTCCTAATTACATTAGTCTCTTCGAGGACATGGTTCATCACGTTATCGCTGTCGATACAGCTATATTTGAAAACTTTCCTACTCAAGTCCAAAGCTTGCCGGTGACGAAGCCTACAAACTCAGCTTTCGTTGTCTTTACTTCTGGGAGCACGGGCCAGCCAAAAGGAATAGTTCTAGAGCACTCGTCACTGTGCACTAGTGCGCAAGCTCATGGAACAGCTACTGGAATTGGGCCTCATTCTCGGGTTTTGCAATTCGCTGCATATACATTCGATGTCAGTATTCAAGATATCTTTACTACTCTTATGCGTGGTGGCTGTGTTTGCGTTATATCCGACGAGGAGCGACTTAGTGACTTAGCAAATGCAATCGGAAGAGTCAATGCGAACTGGGCCTGCTTGACTTCGACTGTTGCACGCCTTCTTGAGCCGAGTCAGGTCCCAACAATCAAGACGCTCGTGCTTGGAGGCGAACCCGCCAGTGCCGACGTAGTCATGAAATGGGCTGACCATGTTGAATTGTCAAATGTCTACGGACCTGCTGAATCATCAATATGGACGTCTTGTAATCCGAGACTTACTGCACAGAGTGACCCAACAAACATCGGAAGGGCACTTGCAAGCCGGCTTTGGATTGTGGAGAGTAACGACCACAATCGGCTCGCGCCAATCGGTTGCATTGGTGAATTGTTACTTGAAGGCCCGCTCCTTGCACGAGGCTACCTCAATAACAAGGACAAAACAGAGGCAGCATTTATACAGGCACCGGGCTGGCTTAAGAATAAAATATTTGAAGGTCATGGGAGAATGTATAAAACTGGTGATCTAGTCCGATACAATATGGATGGAACAATCTGCTACGTTAGCCGAAAAGATACGCAGATAAAACTCCGTGGACAACGACTAGAATTGGGTGAAATTGAATATCATATTGGCGCCCAGCTTTCTGAAGTAGGACAAGTGGCGGTTGACGTTGTGTCATCAGGGTCTTCTCTAAATCCACAACAAACACTGGCAGCGTTCTTGAAGTTCAAGACATATATCGCTACTGACTCCTCAGAAAGCGCTGTACTGCCGATGTCTGATAGTCAGCAATCTAGGTTGCTGGAGCTACAATTGTCTTTGGGCCAGTCATTACCAGCGTACATGATTCCTTCTCTCTTTATCCCGTTACGAAACATGCCTAGTACAACTTCTGGAAAACTTGACCGGAAGGCTCTACGTCAGCTTGCTGCTAGACTTTCCCCCGCGCAGATTCTTTGCTTTTCATTAGCAGATGTTGCAAAGCAAGAGACAGTGACAAGGATGGAGAAGATTCTCCAGGCTCTTTGGGCAGAGGTGTTAGGCACTGAGCAAGGCTCAATTGGGGCTAATGATAGCTTCTTCCGACTTGGTGGAGACTCCATTGGAGCTATGCGAATGGCAACTATGGCTCAGATGCAGAATTTGCCGCTAAGTGTTGCTCATATCTTCCAATACCCTCAGTTGTCTAAGCTTGCTAAGGCTCTAGAGAGTATTGAAGTAATTGGAGATGAGTTGACAGAGTTGAGACCTTTTGGTCTACTTGAGAGTGGCGATTCCTTGAAGAGGATAATCCACGAAGCCTCAGCACAATGCAGAATCGATCAAGAACAAATCGAGGATATTTATCCATGTACGCCCCTGCAAGAAGGTCTCATGTCACTTTCAGTTCGACAACAGGGCGCATACGTCTCCCAGATGGTGTTCCGAGTACCGCCAACGCTCTCATTAGATCGATTTAAACAGGCTTGGGAGAGGGTCGTCGAGGCGCATGGTATTCTCAGGACCCGAATTGTCAACACAACATCTGGTGGTTCTCTGCAAATTGTTGTCCGCGAGAAAATCCCATGGCTAAGTAAGAATTCTCTTGACGAATATCTCGAGGAGGACAGAGATACTCGCATTACTCATGGTGGTCGACTGAATCGCCTAGCTCTTACCGGTGACTCGGAAAATCGACACTTTATCTGGACAGCCCACCACGCGATTTACGACGGATATAGCATCGGGTTACTCTTCGACCAAGTGTCAAGGTACTTCGAGCAGAATATCGAACCGGAACCCTCCTACTTCAATCGGTTCATAAACTATTTGACTCAGTCTGACATCGAAGAGAGTAACAGCTTCTGGCGAAACCAATTTGATGGCGGCCAACCAGCGAGTTTTCCGAAGCAGCCAGTCGGTGGTGAACGTCAGCCTCGATGTGATCGAGTGCAGCGCCATTCAATGATACTACCCCACAGGCATGCCTCGCGTTTTACGATGTCAACTATACTCCGTGCAGCGTGGGCGATGGTACTTGCGCGATATTCGGACTCTGATGATGTCGTGTTTGGGGCGACCCTCTCAGGTCGTACCGCTGCTATAAAGGGTATCATGAAGATGCTCGGTCCGACTATCACAACCGTACCTTTGAGAATACGGCTAAATCACCTGACAATCGGTGACTTCCTCGAGGCAGTTCAGAGCCAGGCGACCGACATGATTCCATTTGAGCACACAGGACTCCAAAACATCCGCCATTCGAGTGCCAATGCAAGGGATGCAGTTGACATTCAAAATTTGTTTGTTGTACAGCCTGCGGAACAAGCGGAAGGTTCTGTAGGGCTCCTTGGCTTAGAAGCGGTTCCAGTTGAACTTGAGAATTTTCGGACTTATGCGTTAGTAATGGCCTGCAACTTGGAGCCTAGCAGAATAAGTGTCGAGGCTCGCTTCGATGAGAACACTCTTCCAGCCAAGCAAGTTCAGAGGATGCTGTACCAGTTCGAGCATGTGGTGAAGCAGTTGATTGAAGAGTCGGAGACCACCAGTCTAAGTTCAGTCGAGCTGTTTGGTCCGCACGATCAAAAGCAGATCTTGGAGTGGAACAGCCAGCGACCTGAAGCAGTCAATGGATGTATCCACGATATTTTCAAGAAGCAAGCGATGACAACGCCAGATGCACCTGCCATTTGTTCTTCAGACGTCAGCTTTACATACCGGGAGCTTGATGCTCTCTCTACTCGAATGGCACATTACCTGACCAGTACTATACTTGGGCCCATAGCAATGGTTCCACTTTGCTTTGACAAGTCAGCATGGTCAATTATAGCCATGTTAGGCGTGATGAAAGCAGGAGGAGCGTATGTCTCACTAAATCCATCACAACCACTTCCGCGCTTATTAGATATGATTGGTGATGTAGAGGCTAGTATTATACTAGTTGCGCCTCAGTACGCGGACTTGTTTTTGCATCACGTTCCTCAGGTAGTCACGGTCGACTCATGCTTCCTGGAAATACTTTCCAAAGACTCGAAAATATCCACTTATCAACTGGCAAAAGTGTCGCCAGATTGCCCAGCACTTGTTGTATTTACATCTGGTAGCACTGGCAAGCCCAAAGCGGTGGTATTGGAGCACAAGTCAGTGTGTACTATGACTCAAGTCCAGAGCAAGAATATGCGACTTTCTGCCAGCAGTCGGGTCTTGCAATTTGCGGCTTACACTTTCGATGTCAGTAATGGGGAAATTCATAGTACGCTGATGACTGGTGGGTGCGTGTGTGTACCATCAGAGGACGAGCGACTAAGCGATTTAGCTGGGGTGATCGGCCGATTGAACGCAAATTGGGCTTTCCTCACTCCAACTGTAGCTTCGCTTTTATCTCCAGAGAGTGTACCTGGTCTGAAAACACTCGTACTTGGTGGAGAGGCGTCTACAAAGGCCCTTGTACAGCGATGGGCAAATAAAGTTTACCTGGTAATGTGTTACGGTCCAGCAGAATGTGGCATCCATTGCATGAGCAATCCGCCTGCCAATGCCGACACCGACCCAGCAAGAATAGGCAAACCAATCGGGGCATTAGGATGGATCTGCAATGTTTCGGACCATGATCGCCTTGCACCAATTGGCTGTGTGGGCGAACTCCTGATCGAAGGCCCTATTGTTGCCAGAGGATATTTTGGTGACCAAAAGAAGACTGACGAAGCATTCATCCGCAATCCATCCTGGCTTTCTCAGAATTCCAGGGTGCAATATCGAATATACAAGACAGGCGACTTGGTCAAGTACAATCCGGATGGAACGATAAGTTTCGTTGGTCGTAAGGATACTCAAATCAAGCTTCATGGCCAAAGAATTGAGCTGAGCGAAATTGAGCATCATGTCAAATCGCGATTGCCAAGTGTTGAATACTTGGCTGTGGACGTAGTTGAACGCTCAACTGGGGCGCCGAAGCAAAGTTTGGCCCTTTTCGTATGTCCTATTGCAACTGATGCGAAGGAGGACATCCTCTTGCCCCTATCGCACAGCTTGCAGTCCACGATGGCGGACCTTCAGAAGTCACTAGGTGAATCATTGCCGACGTACATGATACCCTCACTATATATTCCATTAAGATCTATGCCGACAACAACTTCCGGAAAGATAGACCGAGCTTCCATACGTCGAATCGCTGCTAGGCTTTCCGATGAACAGATGCTGCGCTACTCGCTCGCAGACGTCGTAAAGCGAGCGCCGTCAACTCAGGTGGAGCAGATAATGCAAGCTCTGTGGGCAAATGTCCTCTGTATCTCACCACAGTCGATCGGGGCCGATGATAGTTTCTTTGCAGTTGGGGGCGACTCTATCACCGCAATGAAGCTCGTTGTGCTAGCTAGAAGTTCCCACATCACCTTAACTGTTGCTAACATATTCGCCTTCCCAAGACTTGCAGATATGTCCACTGCGGTTGCCAATGGCAAATCATCATTTAGTGACTGCTCCCCGAGATACCAGCCTTTCTCACTTATCAATGTTCCCGATATCGAGCAATTTATATCCGAAATCATCAGTTCTTCTCCTACGCTGTCCAGGGATAATATAACCGATATATTGCCTTCAACAAACTTCCAAGACTTAGCAATAACTGGTACATTGATGAGATCTCGATGGATGCTGAACTACTTCTGTTTTAGTGGCACTGGACCTCTGGCTATCGAAAAATTAAAGCAAGCCTGCTTCACAGTGGTCCAAAACCATGCGATCTTACGAACGGCATTCGCTTTGCACAACGGCAGATATTTTCAGGTTGTCCTTGGCGAGGCTAATCCGGGTTTCAGGTTCTACGAAACAGAGCAGGACTTGCATCACTGTTCCATGGCACTGCAAGAGAAAGACAAGATGCATAGCCTTCAGCTGAACGAGTCCCTTATTCAGTTCATGGTGATTAAACGGAGGGGCACAATGGATCATCAAATCATCATCCGTATGTCGCATGCACAATATGACGGGGTCTCTCTTCCTTTGATTTTGCAGGACCTTGCTGCGGCATATAACTCGCAACCTGCTGTCGCAAGTCATGCATTTTCTCTCTATATATCTGATATGCTGGCACAAAAAACTGCCTCCTTTGGCCATTGGCGTAATCTTCTCGCAGGATCTTCTATGACAAGCATCACTTCTCAGCAGAAGCCTCGCTACAACAGACCCTCAGCTAAGATTACACATGTTGTGCGGACAATTCCACAGTTTTCATTGACGTCGAAGGGCTTAACATCAGCTACCATCATCAAAGCAGCCTGGGCATACATCTTGGCCCAATTATCTGCTCAGTCAGACGTTGTCTTTGGCCACGTCGTTGCTGGGCGCAACACTGAGACACTTCAGTCGGAGAATATATCAGGTCCTTGCATGAACATCCAGCCAGTTAGAGTCACAATGACCAGGGGTTGGAAAGCCATCGATTTGCTCTACGTTCTGCAAGATCAGTACGCAGGGAACATTCCTTTCGAAAGCCTAGGATTTCGAGAGATTGTCCAGCATTGCACCGACTGGCCGAACTGGACTCGCTTTACTTCGGTTGTACAGCATCAGAATATTGCCGAGAAAAATCCCTTTATCCTCGGAGATACAAAATTCGATCTGAGTGTCTCGGTAGCGCAAGAGGAGACGGCGGATCTCACTATTTTCTCGCTTCCCAAAGAGCACGAAATTGAGATCTCTTTGTCTACGGCAAATGACGAGATCACACCTGCATTCGCGGAAGAGATTCTTGTCATGCTATGCTCGACAATCACAAACTGGACAAATAACCCTGATATACCTCTTTATTCTCCAGAAATTCTGTCTGGCATGAGTCGGCAAATCCCAAGGCCAGCGGCACAGTCTTTCACAAATGGGGTCATCCAAATTCCCTCCCGGCCACTGGAGGCAAAGGCGATCAAATTGCGCAACATCCTTTTAAAAGCATGGACAGAGCTTCTAGGCGAAGACGTTGAGATCAAGCTTGAAAGTTCATTTTGGGATTTGGGTGGTGACTTGATTGGAGCTGGTCAGTTAGCCTTGTTGTTACAAAGGAATGGAGTGCATGTTGGGATCGAAGATTTGATTGACCATTCAACTTTAAAGGATCAACTGTATTTGTTGTCGCTGGAATAATTTGGTGATGTTAGGAGTTTATGGGGGATAGTTTGATCATTAGTTTCATATGCACCTAGTCTTAAATTCTGTTTAGAGTATTTCGGATTATTTTCAAAGGTACATACCAAAATCAAATGTCCTACTCATGCAGTGGCGAACTCACTCATCTATATTTTAATTGCTCCAAGATATCGGTTTGGATACAAGCACCGTCCTCCTTACCGGCGTTGGTGGTGGCTCGCTGCCACTCAGTGGATCCTTCATCCCGAAATTCATGGCAATAAGTATATCAGACTGGTGTATTGCATGTTGTATACCTGACTCTGTCATGGACATTGCTATTGTATTGACGATCTTTCCACCGCAATCTATTCATGCAAATGCTAATAACTAAACCTGTATATTCTATATGTAGATCTATAATGCCAAATTCAAAGGAAAAATGAAGTGATGATGTATTTGAACAGCCATACGGAGCTCATCACCTTCGGAAGAGACGAGGCATTCCGAGACACCCACATAAGGGTTTAACTCATCGTTGGGAACGTGCATCCATATGAGTTCTGTGACCCAGCTAGCGTTCCAGTACGACGCCATGGTTCTCCTGCGCACACTACGCGACAGCCATCTCCAATCCGGATATTGAACCTGTGGTATCAAAGATAATTCTCAAGTCATTGGCAACCGAGTCGCCGGGTTCATCAAGTAGGCAGCCTCCTCTTCTGTAGAGTAAGGCGGTTGATGCTTGGCCACGAACATTTTGTTCGTGATAAGTGCGTTGTGAAAGTAGCGATACACCTTCTTCTGCCTCGCGTTCACCTTCTGCTGGTAAGTGGAATAGGCACTTTCTTCCAGAGTAGCGAAGAGGTACTTGGGATGAACGCCAATAGCCTGGGCACCCTTTTGCCCGAAGCCAAACGATGTCACAGAGAAGGCCTTCACGCCATCAGTCTGTATGCTTCGGTTAGGGAAGACGATGTGGTCGAATTTCTTAAGCGTTTCATCGACATTGTCGACATTGCGATTGCCTGGAACTAAGCCTGTGTCGAGGATTTGTAGGCAGCCGTTCAGCATCCATGCTCCTGCAGCGCCTTTTGGGTGGCCGGTAAGATATTTCTGAAACACTCCGAGCACTGGATTGCCCTTTGCACGATGGAGATTTTCAAATTGGGTATGGATGACCTCGGATTCATTCTTCTCGCTCATAATTGTCGAAGTACCATGGAATGAGGCTACGCTGAGATCATCAATCGTAAGTCCCCAAACCGCCAAAGCTCCACGCAAGGGAGAAATCCTCGCATCGTCTTTCCAGAATTCATTTCCATAAGTACTCTGAGCTTTCTTAATCTCTTTCTCATAATCCATTTCGATCTCGTTGCGAAGCATTTCCAGTTCCTCTTCTGGAGCTTTCGATTTTGCGTTCGCATCCATTAAGCCATATATCTTGTTGAGTTGGTCCAATCCTAGATCACGTTGCTCTATTATTTGAGCTTTTCTTAGTTCGAGGCGTCTCTTACGGTACTTAATGTCCAAGAGTGGAGGTGTGTATGTATTTGGCAATTCTCTCACCACGGTTAGCAAACCCTTACCTGGCGCGGGAACTGATCGGCTGATCTTGTCACTCGCCGTTGCAGTCAAGGCAATCACTCCGTGAATAGGCAGACCCATTTTCAGAGCAACACTGGCAGTCGCGAGAATTTGGATACCTGCACCGTGGGATTCCACAAACCCATTCCTTGTCGTTGCCGCAGGACGAGACATCTCACGTGGCGTACGGCCCATCGCAAGCTGCTCCATAACATTGACTGTCGCCTTCATATTGCGGAACTCATTTGAAGTCTCTTCGAGAGTGTTGTCGAACCCACCGACTAGACACATCTTTGCCTTTCCACCAACAATTAGGTCGTATCCACTATCTAGAGACTCTAAAGAAGTTGCGCATGCGCCAACTGGCGTCTTGATGGCACCAGAGGATGAAAGTAAAAGCATGTTCACCCATGCTCCTGTCGTGTTGATAAATGATTCCTGGAGAATATCGCTCTGAACTTCTTTATCAAGTAGGCGATCCTTGAAGATTTTGGAAAACGATAGAGTCCCTCCTACTCCTGAGCCAAGGCAGTTCCCAAAGTCGGAAACATGAATATATTGATAGATCTCGAAGGGGTCAGTAATACCCGCTGAAAGAAGCGCCTCAACCGTGCAAACCAGTGCGAAGAGAGTTACTGGATCCACTTGAGAAATGATTGTATCGTCTATTCCATACGTCTTCGGATTCCAACCAGTTGGCACTTCTCCAACGACTCTTGGGCTTGTCTTCAAGGCTTTGGGTATCAACAGTCTTGCGCCCTTCTTAAGACACACCTCATACTCTCCTGTTTCTGGGACATAAATAATGTTGACTCTGTCTCCGTGCTCTCTTTTAAAATCGTAAGCTGTGTCTCTAGAGGTTCCGAATGGTTCAAGATCTGCTTGAACAATGACCTCGTGTAGGATTTCTTTGCTACGGCCATTCGAAGTGCTGGAATTGGAAGAATTAATGAGGCGTATCCCTGAGTGTTCCAAAATGCGCTTCTCGTACTTGCGCTTGATATCAACATCAGAGATTGGCTGTCCAGTCTCTGTCTCGACCCATCCACAATAGTCTCCGTGTTTCGTCGGTCCACTGTAATGCTTAATAATATTCATGATCCAGGCCATCTCTACACAGCCCTCGAGAGAAAATTCGCCATAGGCTTCCATCTCCCACCGCGTCCGGGCGTTGCCATAAGGACCTACTTCGGCGAAACCAGTGATAACGACGACCTTGTCAAGGTCTATCAACCCCTTGAGTTGATCACTGAGGGGCTCAATTTCCATCTTGTAATCCGGAAGTTTTGGGAAAGAGAACTTGATGTTGCTACGATGTTGCAGGCTCGGAGGTGCGTCAGTTTCTGCCTCACTATGTCCTGAGACAAGGTTCTTTGCTATGCGATCCTCCTCTGCGATAGCCCGACGTTCTTCACTAATATTTATAATTTCTTTGCGGATGCTTATCATCTTTTTTTTAAGATAAGGTATTGAAGTCATGTTTCCACTCAAATCAGCTTTTATCGGCTCTAGTCGACAGCGTTGGAGCATATCTGGAGCCATAAGCGCCAGTATATGAAACGCCATCTCCTCTTTGGAGAAGGTTCTAATTCCCAATTTTTCGACACCTCCCGAGATGATGTCGCTGCCTTCCATCAAATTTGTACCTCGGGTCCAGCCTATGACAGCTCCACAAATCGAAAGATAATCGCACCAGCTTTCCGAATTCCACTTTCCGAACATCCCTTCGAGTCCCAACTTGGATTCTGAATATAGGCCATCGTTGCCTAAGAGTCCATGATTTGGAGAAAGAGGTAAAATAACTTGAGCTGGCCGGCTAGTAATTCGACGAACGCATTTTGCCTTCTTCACGGCCCCTAGAAGGCGAAGCGTATTCGTGAGCATGAGACGATGCGCAAATTCAGACTTGGAGTCCAGTTCATCTATTTCGTGACCATTCTCTGAAATAGCAGCAAAGGGGATGATGTGGTCAAGGTCCCAGCCCAGCCCATTCTTTGAGTCGTAGATGTAGGAAACGAGCTTCTCTACATCTTGCTGGCTTCCTTGGTTGAATGGAACAACTACGAGACAGGAGCCGTGAGCACCATATTTTTTATAGAGTCCTTGGTACTTTTGGAGTGTCTCTTGGCTATAGGAGCTTGTTGTCACGATAATGTTGGCGGCCCCGCTAAGGAGACCTTCTATCAGCTTGGCTCCAAGGGAACCTTCTCCAGCGCCTGTCAAGAGAACATAACTGTTCTCAAACGATAACCCTTTCAAACCAATTGAGTCAAGGGTGTCCAAGTACTGGGATGTCATGTTCTCGCTGCGCTCCCAGCCAAATTCCGTTTTGACCTGAATCTCGGGAACAGCTGAAAGTTTTCCAGGATTCGTTGGCCAACCTTTCAGGGATGGTTCCTTGCATTGAGGTTCAGGGTTGTATCCTTCTTCGCTGTTCGCCAATCCACCATTGCAATAGAGTTTGCTGCTCCCATTTACACGGTGTCTTCTGAAATCCCAATTTCTTCGGTAATTTAGGGGCTCAACAGGTCTTGCCACTTCGACATACTTGATTATGCCCAAGGGCTCGATGATCGTCCGAGGTGCAGTAGGTACTAGGCACTTTTTGAAAACTGGCGGTGATTTCATGTGGAATTCGACGTCCTGAAGCAGGCCTTGGACGAAGCTCAAAACAAGTGGTGAGGTATGTTTAAGACCGCTGAGTTTCCTGAAAAAATATCTTATAGTTTCGAAAACCCTTAGATCTGACCGGTTGATAATGCAACGGGTGAGATCTTGGGTTTCTTGATCCTTAACTTTGACGGTATCATTCAAGATACCATGGAATAATAAGAAGACGTCTTGTAGCGCCCAGTTCCAGGAAGAATCGTATCGCCGGGTTTTCAGAAGGTCGAACATGGGCTTAATCCCTGAGGAATAGACATCGCCGTGCTCGGAATTCCATAGCTCAAGTTCGCTGCGCAAGTCTTCTACTAACTCTTCTTGCTCGATGAGTTTCCTGTCAGTGGCACGTAGGTCGAGTTCAAGCTCCTTCGCATGGAGTCTCAACATTTGGTCATGATGATTCCGTTGAATCTTCTGCACTTCCTCTAGCACCTCTTGTTTCCCAATACTGGATTTTGTTGCTTCCTGGCTTGGCTGAGTGGGGATCGATGGCAAGGACAATCCCCGTGTCGAGAAGTAATTTTCGGCTACGGAGTCTAAAAACCGTTTCGATTCACTTTCAGATGGAATTCGAGTTGAGGGTTGTTTAGTTATGGCGGCCAGCAGAACTGCATCCTGCCGGCCAGATAGTAGCGACCATCTTTTTTCTAGATATTCTCTTACTGTTCTGATATTAAACTGCCCTGGCATCTTTAATGATAGCATGCGATCGATCAGAAGCCGCGACTTCTTCCCTAGCTGCCCGTGAAACGTGGCCTGTATGGTCGAACTTAATTCACTAAGAGGCATATCTTCTGCGCCTCCAGGCATCAAATCGAACTCCTTACTTAAATCTCCTATAATTTCATTTTGAAGAGTTGATCGTCCTAGAGATTATTGTCAGCTTGGGGTTTCTTGATGTGAGCAGCTTAGAATTGACATACCTGCACAGAGAGTTTTTATGGACTCGGAAAACGAGATATCTTCTAATGGCTTCTTCATACCCACGGACACAAGAGCACCTATGATTTCTGCCGCAGAAATGGCTACATCTGGCACAGCTACCTGAGTCTCAAAACCTGGATGCACAACTAGCTTTGTCTGTGAACCAGGTTCCACGTGGAATGGTTGTTTGACTGTGGCCGGAAGATCACTAGTTTTAGAGACAGGTTTTGTATCTAGGACTTCTTCGGGCTCTACTGGATGGGATTCATAATAAATCTCTTTTGCATCGGTTTTGTAACAAAGCAGTTGCCTCCGGAGTGAATGGACGGCATCGAATGCTTCGTATTTGTATGCTATTGTCTTCTGTGCCATTGCCATAAGGGTATTCGAAGGACCAATTTCCACGATCCGTTCTGCTTCTTTTTCGGCAAGGATAACATCTTGAGTCTCGATCCTGAAAGATACGTCTCAGATTGCTCGCTTGAAATGTTATACCTGCCAGTAATGTATTACGGCAGATAGAATATGGACCTTTGTCAAGCAGGGAACTTACCAACGTACAGGAGAACAAAACTGGTATCTGTTTATTGGGGTTAGTACGTTGAATTGAGATACTAATTATCAAAGAACTGCCTACGCTAAAAGCTCTATCATGAGAATGTACGTGAGCTCCCTGGTCACCTCTGGATCCATAGTGAACAGGCACGCGAAAATACGGGAGAATGGACGCAAATAAATTGTGAATGTATGGAAGAATACACTTTTTTCGAAAGGGATCTACTATTCAGGTCTGAGATGGCGTAGATGGCGTACAAGTCACGTTACCTAAGCGCATCATAAGACGGAGCCCTGAGTGTGGCTAAATATAGATACCTAAGGTAAGGTACCAGGAACGCGCTGTGTTTCGAATCTCTGCCGCCTTACTGCATACGACATAGTCTTTGCTGCTGGCTATGCGTAAGCCGCTAGGGCTGGCGCTTGTGCCTCAGTGGGAATAACTGGGCACGTTCCACTCGTCTCGCGCTGCAGGGGTTGGCACATAATATAACGAGTGATGCCTTAGTAGCTTCGTCTCGCGCTGCTAAAATTGGCAGATTACACAGCGTGCACTGCGCCAATCGGCAGACCAATGATCGTGACTGCGCCCCCAATCTTCTATATTGGATTGTCTAAGCACAAGTGGATGCGGCCATGCAAATTGCACTATGCATACACCTAGGAGCTTGACCGTTGCTGAGGCTCCAACAATCTTTCCCCAAAGTTTTAGTCAACCTTATCGTGAATTAACATTTGGCGACAGCGAGCTTTGAAAGAAAGAATCCGATCGAGTCTCCACCACACATTAACTCACAATTGAATTACGCTAAATCGTCTATCTAAGAACTCTAACAGGTAGATATCAGCCCCCCTACATTTACTAACAATGGGAGACAGCAAGGCCTTATATGTATTTGACGAGATTGCGGGGCAAACACAAGCAACCGATGGCAATAGCTACATCACCCCGTTTCCACAATTGACACACAGGTATTCTGGTAGAGAACAACAAGGAAGCTGGGCGCTATGCCTAAACGACAGGCACGAAATGCTCGAAGAGCTTTGTTCGTCCCGCAATGTTACGATTGCTGCCGTCTTCAAGACGGTTTGGGCCTTGGTACTGGGTCGCTACGCAGGCGCAGATACGGTCGGCTTTTGCTCTGTCGAGCCTAGGCCAAACGTCTACAGTGTAACTTTGGATTTGGCCGAAATAAACGAGGACAGAGCTGTCGCAAGTCTGGTAGACGATCTGGACAGAGGACTGCGTTTCAGTCAGAGGCATCAGCGACACTCACTTGCCGAAATCCAAGATGTGCTATCCAGAGCTGGAATGTCGGCGATTGACAGCATTCTAGTCATTCAAGGGGAAGAGTATGCAGAATTGGAAGATGTAATGCTACGAAAACTCTATGAGGTAACTGAACAGCAGGATCAGGAAGGAGGAGCAGAGGACGATTGCTAACAACTATGTGTTCATAGTCTTACATCGTAGCTAGCTTTCGGAGCGATGATGGGGATTTGTACATTCGCTTGAGCTATCCGGTTTCAAAGATTTCGAATGAACATGCGTCAAACTTTGGGGAATCGCTGGGGAAAATACTTGCTATGGTTATAGAAAATCCGGACATCTACATTGGCGAATTAGACTTCTTGAGTGAGAGACAACGCAAACAAATATACCAATGGAATCAAGAATGGCCGGAAATGACAACTGAATGTGCGCACGATATGATAAAGAGGCAGGTAGAGCAGCAACCGGAGGCAATGGCGATTGTCTCATCGGAAGGAGACTTTACTTATAGAGAGCTTGATGAACTCTCGACAAGGCTATCTCATTTTCTCGCAGAGCTCGGAGTAGGGCCGGAAGTCATTGTTCCTCTGTGCTTTGAGAAATCGGCCTGGGCTATAGTAGCGATGATGGGTGTCATGAAAGCTGGCGGAGCCCTGGTGTTTTTGGATCCTTCTCAACCCATGGCTCGACTTGATGAGATTTTGACGCAAGTCGGAGCTCATTTTGTGATAACTTCCCCAACGACTGCCTCATTATGGGGCTCACCCTCTACTTTCAATACAGTTATAATTGCACGCACTTTTCTCGAATCCCTTCCTAAATATCCCCAGCCTCCCTCATCTAACGTTAGAGCGTCTAACGCCCTATACGTGGTCTTCACTTCAGGGAGCACTGGTAAACCAAAAGGGTGCATTGTAGAGCACAGGAACTTCTGTACTGGGGCTAAGATACACTGGCACGGATCCGGCCTAGGCCCTTGGAGTCGGGTTTCACAATTTGCATCATATACATTTGATGTGAGCATTCTGGAGATAGTCACAGCACTTATGGCTGGTGCATGCATTTGTGTTCCTAGTCTTGCTTCTCTAAGCAAAGGTCTTGCAAGTGTGATCAACGAGTACGGAATTACGTGGTCATTTTTAACACCCTCCTTGGTCAGACTTATGAAACCCGACGACGTGCCATCGCTTCGGACATTGATCCTAGGAGGAGAGGCTCTGACTAAGCTGGAAGTTGAAACTTGGGCAGATAAAGTGCACCTGATCAATGGTTATGGCCCGAGCGAGTGTTCAATTGCTGCTGCCGCAAACCCGCATGTTTCTGTTAATGACGATCCAGCTAACATTGGACATGCAATTGGGGGTGTTTGCTGGATAGTAGATGCAATAGACCACAATCGCCTTGTTCCCGTCGGAGTCGTTGGTGAACTGCTGATCCAAGGACCAATACTTGCTCGAGGATATCTTGGAAATTCAGAAAAAACAGCGGAAGCATTTATCGAAGATCCTGCTTGGGTACAGAATGACGATTACTCAGGAATCACAAACCGCTTCTATAAGACTAGTGACCTGGCAAGATATAACGAGGATGGATCGATTCATTTCATTGGCCGAAAAGATACCCAAGTCAAGTTGCGAGGCCAGCGTATAGAGCTGGGTGAGATTGAACATCATTTGATGGCCCATGAACTTGTGAACCACGCATTGGTATTGCTACCAAAGTCCGGACCCTGTATACAGAAACTGGTTGCCATTTTATCAATTAACGGCGTCTCTCTTCAAGAATCTAATGCTGAAGTTAGAGATGATATCCGCAGAGTTGATAGAAACGCTGAGGAAGTGGCAGAGGCAGCGGAAAAGATCAAAGCGTATATATCAGCTCTACTCCCCTCGTATATGGTTCCAGCATTATGGATCACTGTGGAGGGCATCCCGTTGATGGTGTCCGGAAAAATGAACCGGGTACGGGTGTCTCAGTGGGTCAATGACATGAGCGAAAAGACGTATCTCAACATCATTGGTGTTGAATCTAGCAGCATCGATATATCCTTAGGGACTGAGTCGGAAAGGCTTCTGCGACGAGTCTATAGTGAAGTCCTCAACATGAAGGCCGATCAGATCCCTCTAGGCAGATCATTTCTAAGCCTTGGCGGTGACTCGATCTCAGCAATGCAGGTCGTGGCAAGATGCCGAGAACAAGGCCGTTCTATCTCTGTCAAAGATATTTTACGAAGCAAGACCGTATCCGAGCTTAGTTTACACATGGGCCATACTAACAAGCCAATTATCTCTACCCCTGAAAGGTTTAATACGCCATTCGGACTATCACCTGTGCAACAGATGTACTTTCAGACAACTTCAGAAGGAGGTTCTTCTAAGCACTACAATCAGAGCTTCCTCCTGCAGTTGACACAAGCATTGACAGAAGAGGTCTTAGCTATGTCTATTGAGACAATCATCAAGCGCCATTCAATCCTTCGGGCGCGATTTAGTCAGGGACCAGACGGGCAGTGGACTCAGCAGATACTAGAAGAGGTGCAAGTATATTCGCATTTATTTACCTCTCACAAAATAAATAGCGTACATGATGCTACGCCGATCATCATGTCCACTCACGCCGCTATTGACTTTAGATCTGGACCAATATTTGCGGCTCGATTATTTAATACGAATGACAATTCACAGTTTTTGTTCTTGGTAGCCCACCATTTGGTAGTAGATTTGGTTTCGTGGAGGATAATTATGCAAGATCTCGAGAAACTGGCAAGAGGGGAGGGGCTCGCCATAACTAAACCTCTTCCATTCCAAATATGGCTAAGCCTACAAGCGGAATATGCTGCGAAGCACCTAGATCCTGATCTTGTACTACCATTCGAAGCCCCACCAGCAGATTACGGCTACTGGGGAATGGATGGTAAAAGCAACACGGTCAGCGATACACTAGAGGAGATTGTCTCGTTGGATTTAAAAGAGACCACGTCGCTACTAGGCGATCAATGCCATGTTGCACTGCGGACAGAGCCGATTGATCTTCTGCTTGCAGCGCTGATTCACTCTTTTAGCATGGTATTCAGCGATAGACAGGTACCTGTACTATTCCGCGAGGGACACGGGCGAGAACCATGGACTGATGAGATTGACCTCTCCGCAACAGTGGGGTGGTTTACAACAATGTATCCCTTTTATATAGCAGATGTAAATGGCCAGGACATTGTCGATATCATTCGACAAGTTAAAGACACGCGGCATCGTGTCCCAGGGAATGGATGGCCGTACTTTGCATCGCGATTTCTAAATGCACTGGGCATTGAACGATTCCGGGACGATAGGAAGGCTGAAGTGAGCTTTGATTATCTTGGGCTTTATCAGCAGCTAGAAAGAGACGATGCCTTGTTCCGCTTAGCTCGTCGAGATGATTCTGTTGCATACGACGTAGGAGCTGGCGTTCGCCGTTTCATGCTTATAGAAATCACAGCAGAGGTGATTGAAGGAAAGATGCAATACCAATTCCTCTACAATCGCTATATGAGACATGAGGAGAAGATTCGTCACTGGATCACCCAGTGCAAGGAGTCTCTCAAACTAGCTATCAACCGGCTTTCGAACATAAGCAAGCAGTACACTCTCAGCGATTTCCCGCTCCTACCGCGGCTTACTTACGAGGAACTCGACGATTTGATGGATAGAAGACTTCCCCAGTATGGTATTAAGCCTGAAGACCTAGAAGATGTGTATCCTTGCACTCCGATGCAACAGGGCCTCCTTTTGAGCCAGCTGAAGTTGACAGGGTTATACGAGTATTTTCATACGATGGAGATTGTGCCGTCGAGATCGAACGAGTATGTTGATATCAGATACCTTTATGATGCTTGGTGTCAGGTGGTTTCTCGTCACCCGGCTCTGAGGACAGTATTTGTGGAAAGTTTGAGTCCAGATCGACTTTATGATCAATTCGTACTCAAAAGGATAGACACTTGGATTGAGCATTTTGAGTGCTCATCTGAAGACTATTTAGCAGTTTTCAACGAGCAGCAGCCGGTAACTGCATATATGGGCCGTGCGCCTCATCGGCTTACAATTTGTACAACCCCTACCAAAAGGGTATTTTGCAAGTTGGAGCTGAATCACGCTATTGTTGATGGAGCATCTCTGTCTGTCATTTTAAACGACCTAACAGCAGCTTATGATTGCAAGTTATCCGGTCTTGGTCTACCCTTTAGCGACTATGTCTCCCACATCAGTCAGTTTGATCAAGAATCGATGCTCAACTATTGGAGAGAGTACTTGAGGGACCTAGGCCCTTGCCGCATCGAATTCCAGCGACCGAAACTGCCACAGACAAAGAATCAGTGGAATACTATTAAGCTTGACCTGGATGCAAACCTGGAAAGCATGCGGGTGCTCTGCGAGCAGTATGGTGTTACAGTGTCGAATGTGCTTCAGACGGCATGGGGGCTGGTTCTTAGACAGTACACCGGTCTGGATCACGTCTCATTTGGCTATCTGTCTTCTGGCCGAGATGCTCTTGTGGTTGGTATTGAGGATGCGGTTGGACCTTATCTCACGATGTTGATTTGCCGCCAAAACCTTGAAAAGGAAAGCCCTCTTACAAAATTGTTAGAGACTTCACGAGACGACTTCACGAGAAGTTTAGAAAACCAATTCTGCTCACTGGCTGATATCCAGCATTCCATGGAATTGTCTGGATCGTCTCTATTCAATACGGTGTTCTCTTTGCAGAAAATACAAAACGTCGCTGGTCGAATGCATAAAGATGCCAGTATCTCTATTGATTTATTAATAAAACATGATCCAACAGAGGTAGGTGAACTCTCTTTCGGAACTGATTGCATGTGTCTGGTGTTTGATATTGATTTATTGAATAGTACGATATTGCAATCGACATTGAGCTCTCCGACAACAGTTTGTCCTGCTCGCTTATCTATAACGGCTTCTCTTTGTCTGAAAAGCAAGCACTCAGCGTCGCTGACACGTTTGTCAATGCTGTGTCGTGTATCCTAGAGAACGCCCAAGCAACAGTAGCAGAGCTTAACCTGATTAGTGAGCGAGACCGGAGCCGGATTTTAGACTGGAACAGCCAACTGCCAGAAGAGGTGAACGTATGCGTCCACGACATGATTGAGTTGCAGACTAAGCGCTCGCCATCTGTGCCCGCTGTCCGCGCATGGGATGGAAATTTTACTTACAGCGAACTCGATGACTTATCTACTCGATTAGCCAACCACCTCGGTCATCTAGGTGTTGGACCAGAGATCATGGTTCCACTGTGTTTTGAGAAATCAGCGTGGATAATTGTCGCAATTCTAGGGACTATGAAAGCTGGTGGAGTCTTCGTACCATTGGATCCTAATCATCCTAAGAGTTACCTGCAAGATCAAATCGAAAATTTAGATGCCAGGGTCATGCTCGTCTCTACAAAATTCGCAGACAAATTTGATGAATTTTGCAAGGTCATAGTTGTGTCGGAAGCGACAGTCAAAACTCTGCCATCAGAAAATAAGAATATGATGATTGCCGCAACTCCTTCAAATGCCATGTATGTTCTATTTACTTCTGGTAGTACAGGAAAACCGAAAGGTGTAGTACTTGAACATAGGGCCGTTGCTAGCAGTATCAAGAATCATGGCAAGGGGATGGGGTTCTCGGCAGCGTCTAGGGTTTTCCAATTTAGCGCGTACACCTTTGATGCGTCGATATTCGAGATATTCAATGGATTGTGCTGGGGTGGGTGTGTGTGTATCCCGTCTGATGCACAGAGAATGGGCGACATTGCGACGGTTATGAGAGATATGGAGGTTACTATCTCCTTCTTGACACCGACAGTTGCGCGTCTTGTTCGTGCGCAATATGTTCCAAACCTCAAAACACTCATTCTCGGTGGAGAGGCTATTGGCGACGACAACATTTCAGAGTGGGCCGAAAAGGTGGACTTGATCTCTGGATATGGGCCAACAGAATGTTGCATGTGCTCTGCATACGGCCTCTTAAGCAAAGCAAGCCATAATGCAGGGTATATTGGACGTGCTGTTGGATCCACGTCCTGGATTGTGGACCCTGAAAATCATGAGAGGCTCACTCCTGTGGGTGTTATAGGGGAACTTCTTGTGCTAGGACCCATCTTGGCACGTGGCTATCTTAACGATCCGCAGAAGACTGCGGCCACATTTGTGGAAAATCCAGCTTGGTTACCACCCAAATATCTGAGGCAAAACCGAAGACTTTATAAGACTGGGGACTTGGTACGTTACAACGAAGATGGTACAATGAACTACATTGGGCGTAAAGATACGCAAGTCAAGATTCATGGACAGAGAGTCGAACTAGGTGCCGTTGAATATCGGCTCGCCAGCCAGCAATTGGCAGAGCACTCCATGGTGATGGTTCCAAAGTCCGGACCGTGCAAGCAGCAACTCGTTGCAGTGATTTCTTTATCGAATACATTCTCTCATGCCTCTAATGGGGACGAGATACAGCCCATCTCCAAATTCCAGAGACAGCCAGCAGCATCGCGACTTACCGAGATTCGAGATCAATTAGTGGACAGGATACCAGGCTACATGATTCCTACAATTTGGATCATCCTTCAGTCAATTCCTGTGACCATAGCAGGAAAGTTAGACAGAACCAAGACTGTCAAATGGGTTGAGAACATGAGCAAGGACACCTATAACGATATCATAGGCCTCGAATCGGAAAATTTCCCAGCAGAAAACGCAACAGAGACAGAGAAACGGCTCCAAGCTGTGTGGGCTCGTGTGCTAGATATTCCTCCGGCAAAAATCAGCTTGAGCCGATCGTTCTTCAGCCTGGGTGGTGATTCTATCACCGCAATGCAGATAGTGTCAGCTTGTCGGGCCGATAACCTACTCATAAGTGTACAGGATGTTCTACAAAGCAAAACCATTTCTCAACTGGGCTTACGGACGACAATAGGTGGGAACGCGTCGATCCATAAAGAAGAAGACTTTGATATACCTTTCGGGCTCTCTCCGATCCAGCAACTATACTTCAAGCAGGTAGTTCCGCAAGGCATGGCAGGAAGCACACCGGGGCATTATTTCCACCAGAGCTTCTTAATACGATTCACGCAAGGTGTCGACCCTAAACAAGTTTCTCGAGCCGTCCAGTTAATTGTTACTCGACATTCAATGCTGCGTGCGCGCTTCCACCAGGATAATAGTGGCAAATGGACGCAGCTCGTTCCACACGACACCAGGTCGTTCTATTTCCAGGAGCAAGAAGTTGCTGGTCGTGGTGAATTAGCGATGCTGGCTCAAGTGTCTCGGAGCTCTCTAAATATTGTGGAAGGGCCAGTCTTTGCCGCTACTATGTTCAATACTCGTGAAAACCAACAGTATCTTTTTCTGGTTGCGCACCACCTTGTGGTAGATCTTGTCTCATGGCGTATTATTCTACAAGATCTCGAAGAGCAGCTGAAGACAGGCGCGCAATCTTTCCAAAAGCCACTTCCGTTCCAGACATGGTGCAGACTACAAGCTGAACACGTCATGCACAAGTTCGATCTCAGAACTGTTCTCCCTATTGACATTAAACCAGCTGACTGGTCATACTGGGGGATGGAGGAACACAAAAACCTAGAGGCAGACCGCGTAGAAGAATGCATCACCTTCGGTTCGGCAACAACATCTGTTTTGTTCGGCGAAGCTAATAGCGCTTTCCGTACTGAGCCATCCGAGATCATTCTCTCTGCGTTGCTCTACTCTTTCAAGCGAGTTTTCGCTGATCGCCTTCCTCCGACCTTCTTTATTGAAGCTCATGGTAGAGAATCTTGGGATTCGGCGATCGACCTATCGGGAACAGTTGGATGGTTTACAACAATAAGCCCTCTATTCGTTGCTCTAGAGAACTCTCATGATATATTAGACGTACTCAAGCGAACTAAAGACACTCGACGACGCATCCCAGGAAATGGATGGCCATACTTTGCATCACGCTTTCTGACTGCGAATGGCAATGATGTGTTTGGTGAACACCAGCAAATGGAGGTCGTGTTCAATTACGCGGGCCGTCAACAGCAACTGGAAAGAGAGAATGCTCTCTTCCAACTAGAAAATTTGAACGAAGATCCGATCGGTATAGATGTCGGCGGAGATATGATGCGTTTAGCACTATTCGAAATCAATGTCACGGTCGTCAACAATACTACTAGGATTGACCTTGTTTACAATCGTCTTATGCATCACCAGGACCGGATAAGAGACTGGATCAGCTCGTTTAAAGCCACGGTAGACCTGCTTCTAGGAAAATTGATAGGAAAACAGATGGAGTACACGCTAAGCGATTTTCCTCTGCTTGAAATGACCTACGAGAGTCTTAAAACACTCAAGGGTGACCATTTACAGACTATGGGTTGTACAAGTCTCGACGAAATTGAGGACATATATCCATGCTCGCCAATGCAGCAAGGTATTCTTTTGAGTCAGATCAAGCTGTCAGGGTCTTACGAAGTCCAACAAATCTCACGGATAGTTTCACCAAAATCGCAACCGATAGACACGGAGCGCTTTAAAAGGGCATGGCAACAGGTTGTAGACCGCCATGCATCGTTACGAACTATTTTTATAAAGTCAGTATCGGTGAATGGGGGCATATTTGATCAAGCAGTGCTGAAGAGACTTGACGCGGCAATTTTACACGTCACAGCGCACAGCGCAGAAGAAGCTATTCGTGTTTTAAAAGACCAAACAAAAATCCGGTATAGCGACAATCAACCAACTCACAGGCTCACAATCTGCGAAGTATCACCGCAGGAAGTCTTCTACAAAGTGGAAATCAGTCACGCGCTAATCGATGGGATGTCGAAGACCCTGATAATGCGTGACCTTATCCAAGCATACGAACAGACGCTCATCCGTGGATTTGGGCCTCTCTATAGCAACTACATTTCGTACTTGCAACAGCAACCTGCCGATCAAGCTCTTGAATATTGGACGTCTCGTCTGAGGAATACTCGACCCTGTCTTATTCCGACCTTTTCCAGAACGCGAGATCAGAGAGTAGATTACGATTCGATTAAGGTGAACCTGGATGCAGCCAACTTATGGCAGTATTGTGAAATGACTGGGGTCACCATTGCTAGTGTCTTTAAAGCAGCCTGGGGACTGGTTCTCAGGACTTTCACAAACTCTGATGAAGTTTGCTTTGGTTATCTGGTCTCTGGAAGGGATATACCCGTCGACGGCACCAGTAACTGCGTCGGAGTTTTTATTAACATGTTAATCTGTCGCCTCAATGTCTCTCCTACAACTGACGTGCTACAATTAGCACTCAAAATTCAGGAAGATTTCTTACAGTGTTTACCTTATCAACACTGTTCTCTAGCTGAGATTCAACATAACCTAGGCCTTGGTGGATCGTCCTTGTTCAACACAGCACTTTCAATACAGAGACATGTTTCAGAAGCCGAGGAAGCAGGAAGATCGCCAGAGATATCATTTGAGACAATTTATGACAGTGATCCTACAGAGGTATTACAGAAATCTTAATATTTTGGACAAGATTAATTACTAAATAATTTATTTTTCATAGTACGACGTATGCCTAAATATTGATCAGCGGGATCGACAGATCGACATTTCCCTGGGTTACTCTATTAGTGCCATACCTAAAGAACAAGCGGTCGGCCTCGCCAACACATTCAGTCAAGCAGTATCATCTATTCTAGGAACCCACCAACTAGTCAGTTCAATAGATTTGATCAGCCCACATGATCTTCAAAAGGTCTTGAACTGGAACTCCCAGGAACCGGAAGCCATATACGCGTGCGTCCACGACCTCTTTGAAAATCAAGCATTAACCACACCACACGCACTGGCGATTTGCTCGTTCGACGGTAGCCTTACATACGAAGAGCTTGACAACATTTCAACACAGCTTGCTTCTCATTTAGCGATGCTCGGAGTGGGGCCTGAGGTCTTGGTTCCGCTTTGCTTTGACAAGTCATACTGGACAACTGTCGCAATGTTAGGAGTTATGAAGGCTGGTGGTGCTTGCGTTTGTCTGGGTCCTACATATCCTATAGCTCGACTGAAAGCTATCATCAATGATTCACAAGCTACTATTATCTTGGCGGCTCCGCAACACGCACACATGTTTGAGGGTCTTGTCCAACATGTTCTCCGAATTCCTCAATTATTCGAAGGGCTTCGACAAGGAGGCTCTATCAAGCTTCCTAAAGTCTCGCCCAGCAACCCTGCATTCGTGCTCTATACCTCAGGAACAACCGGAAATCCGAAGGGGATCGTCATAGAGCACAAGTCATTCTGCACCAATACGAAGGCATTCGGTGAGCGGTGGAACCTTGGAGCTGACAGTCGCGTATTCCAGTTTGCAGCTTACACCTTCGACGTGAGTCACGCCGATCAATTCGCGACTCTAATTCGAGGTGGATGTGTGTGTGTGCCTTCGGATCAAGAGCGAGTGAATGATTTGTCTGGAGCCATGGTCAGGTTGAATGTCAATTGGGCCTTTCTCACACCAACCGTTGCCAATCTTTTGGAGCCACAAGCAGTTCCAAACCTAAAAACTCTTGTTCTCGGTGGAGAAGCATCAACTAGGAATATCATAGAGAAGTGGGCGTCCCATTTAAACTTAATCATTTGCTATGGTCCAGCGGAGTGTACTATCTACTGTTCGGGAACCCAGCCAGAAAAGCTTGGTAATGATCCGGCCGACCTTGGATATGCTATAGGGTGCCGATTGTGGATTACTGATGTGTCCGACCATGACTGTCTTGCTCCTATTGGGTGCATCGGAGAACTGCTAGTAGAAGGGCCCATCCTTGCCCGTGGCTATCTCCACGATGAGTCAAAGACACGAGCCTCATTCATCGAAAATCCCAGGTGGAGCCAAGGAAGTGGCGATCTACATCGACGATTCTACAAGACGGGAGACTTGGTGCGTTACAACCCTGATGGAACCATTCATTATGCCAAGCGTAAAGATACCCAAGTCAAAGTCCGCGGCCAGCGTGTTGAGCTTGGGGAAATTGAATTCCATGTGACGAATCAATTACCCGATATACAGCAAAGTGCAGTGGAGATTGTCAACCTTGGAGATGCTATCGACAAGCAAACTCTAGCTGTTTTTCTTTGTTTGGGCACGCATGATAGCGGTCGAAAGAATATAATACCATTGACTGACGCACTTAAAGCACGCCTTATAGGTGTTCAGGCGAATTTGGCTGACTTGTTGCCACCGTACATGATTCCCTCGCTTTTCATAACTCTAGTGCAAATGCCATTAACGGCATCCGGTAAACTAGATCGAAACAAACTAAAGCGGGTTGCGGAAGAACTGACTTCACACGAGGCTGCTCATTATTCCTTTGCCGATGAGAACAAGAAAACCCCAATGACTGAGACGGAAATCAAATTACAAGCACTCTGGGGGGAAATTCTTGATATTCCAGAGGCATCTATTGGAACCGGCGACAGCTTCTTCCGTTTAGGAGGTGACTCGATAACTGCTATGCGACTGGTTACTGCTACTCAGAAACAGAGTATGTCATTGACCGTGGCAGATATCTTTAGTCAACCGCAGTTGAGCAAGATGGCCGAGACAATCGATGAATTACAGAGTCATAAGATAGCTGATGAAGATGCAGAACTGAAGCCTTTCTGCCTACTTCCTATCAATGAGTTGGTAGAAACAGTGCTGGAAGAGGCTGCAAAAGTATGCCGCATACAGTCGGAGGATATCGAAGACATATATCCGTGCACGCCAATGCAAGAAGGCCTTATCGCAATATCACTTCGGCAACCGGGTGCATATATTTCTCAAATGGTTTTTCGGATGCCACCTACAATTGCAATGGATCGTTTTCAAGAAGCCTGGGCCAATGTTGTTAAAATACATCCTATCCTACGAACACGAATAGTTAACTCAGCTGTAGGCCCGCTGCAAGTCGTCATTAAAGATGGAATACTTTGGGAGACTAGCAAATCTTTGAAAGCATACCTTGAGGCCGATCGGAAGCTGTCTGTCTCATATGGCGGGCCCCTAATCCGGTTAGGCACGGTTTCAAGCCCTGACAACGACCAATACTTTGTCTTTACAGCTCATCATGCTGTCTATGATGGGTATACTCTGGGCTTACTCTTTAAACAAGTTGAAGAGATGCTTGTACTTGGGACCGTGCCGGAGTGCATACCATTCAATAGGTTTATTAGCTACCTTGCTGACAATGCTTCCGGCTCTGCAGCTTCAGAGCAGTATTGGAAAGCTCAATTCCAAGGGGCTCGACCAGCTAGCTACCCCCAATTGCCTTCAGCGACGTATCAACCTCGGACAAATCACATAGAGCGGCTTGCTGTACAGATGCCACATCACATCAATTCTGACCTTCTCCCTTCTACGGTGCTGCGCGCCGCTTGGGCTCTTGTAACAGCACGATACGCAGAATCTGATGATATCTTGTTCGGGACTACCCTTTCGGGCCGTAACGCACCAATTCCTGGAATAGGACGGATGATGGGGCCCACCATTACGACTGTCCCACTCAGAGTTCGTTTAGATCGACAGAGTACTGTCAAAGATTTTCTTCATGCAGTTCAAAGTCAGGCTACAAAAATGATCCAATTTGAGCAAACGGGGCTTCAAAATATTCACCGTCTAGGAGGTAATGCACAAGTCGCAGTGGCATTCCGAAACCTGTTTGTTGTTCAACCATCAGGCCAATCGGTAGTCAAATTCGGCGACCTTGGATTGGAGGCTGTAGCTACCGAGATGGGTGGTTTTGATTCGTACGCCCTGGTTTTGGAATGCAATATGGAGAAGGGTATTGCCAATATCGAGGCCCGACATGATAAAGCAATAATCTCGACAGAGCAGATGCGTACAATGCTGAGGCAACTAGAGTGCGTGATCCAGCAATTAAACAGCCGGTGTACAATGAGTCTTAGTGAAATCGAAATATTTAGTGGAGAAGACTTAGCGCAAGTTCTTGAGTGGAACAAAACTGAACCCACAACTGTGGATTTATGCATTCATGATGTTATTGAGCAACAAAGCTGGTGTTATCCAGAAAAAATAGCTATATGTGCTTGGGATGTCGAGCTCACATACAATGAAGTGAGCGACCTATCCAATCGACTGGCTCAACATCTCCTTGATTATAGTGTTGGACCGGAAGTGATTGTGCCACTGTGCTTTGACAAGTCAGCCTGGGCTATTGTGGCAATGTTAGGTGTACTTAAAGCTGGAGGCGCATGCGTCTCTCTGAGTCCTGATCATCCTGCACAACGCCGCCAACTGATCTTAGCCGACACAAAGGCACAGGTTATCTTGGTGTCTCCCAATTATTCGAAATTGTTCAAGGGCTCCGTACGCAATATAATCTCTATCTCGCCCGAATTTTTAGGCGCTCTTCCAAGGGCTGTATTTCCGGTCCAGTCGGAGGTAAAACCATCAAACATGGCTTTTGTAACGTATACCTCAGGCAGTACTGGTATACCAAAAGGAGTCGTTCTCCAACACTCTGCCATTGCTACAGGCTCACAAGCACATGGAACAGCATTCGGAATTGACCATAGCACTCGGGTTCTTCAGTTTGCGGCATATACCTTTGATGTCCATATCCAGGATATTTTCACAACACTGCAGCGAGGCGGATGTGTTTGTGTAATCTCGGAGTATCAACGAATAAACGACCTAGCAGGTGGCATCAATACTGTTAAGGCTAATTGGATGAACCTAACTCCAACCGTTGCAAGGCTCCTATCCCCAATAGATGTGCCAAGTATCAGAAAATTAATACTTGGGGGTGAAGCTACAACACCAGATATTGTGGAGAAATGGGGTTCAATTACTTTATATGATGCTTATGGCCCTGCTGAATGCTCAGTGAAGTCAAGTTGTAGTGCGGCTCTGAAGAGCAAACGCGATGTAGGAAATATCGGTCGGGCGATTGGGACCGGCCGGGTGATTGGAACTGTACTATGGATCGTAGAGCCCGACAACCACAACAAGCTGGCACCAGTAGGCTGTGCCGGAGAATTGCTCATTGAGGGCCCACAATTGGCACGCGGGTATCTCAATGACGAAGAGAAAACAGAGCAATCCTTTATCAGAGATCCAGAGTGGGTCGCACGCTACAACCTCGGCCATAACAAACGCTTTTATAAGACAGGAGATCTTGTGCGCTACAATAGCAACGGAACGATAAACTATATAGGGAGAAAGGACGCGCAAGTAAAGCTACACGGCCAACGAATTGAGCTGGGGGAGATCGAATATCAAATCTGCTCTCGTCTTACTAGCAAGCAATCAGTAGCGGTAGATATGGTTTCGACAGAGTGTCCGACCAAGCGCCACATGCTCATTGCTTTCTTGCAGCTAGGGGAAAGTAAGGATACAAATGATTTCCGGGATTCCCAGAGCCTTCTACTCCCGGCTTTGGAGACAGATAAGGAGTACTTAATAGGTCTGCAAACTTCTCTAACTGAGACTTTACCTTCCTATATGGTTCCGTCCGTATTTATACCACTTCAGCAGCTCCCAAGAAATTTGTCTGGTAAGCTAGATCGGAAGAAGTTGAGGCAGATAGCAAGTGAACTGTCCCAGGCAGAGCTTTTACACTATTCATTATCTGACGTTGTAAAACGTAGCCCGTCTACAAATATAGAAAGGACGTTGCAAGAGCTTTGGTCGAATGTTCTTGGAATTCCAAAATCAGCTATAGGAGTAGACGACAGTTTTTTCCGTCTAGGGGGTGATTCAGTTCTGGCTATGCGACTGGTGGCTGCGAGTCATTCTCTGAACTTCACTGTTAGTGACATCTTTCAACACCCGAAGCTATCTACGTTGGCCCAGACCCTAGAAACATCGGAGAGTTCAAATGTCATAACAGAAATCTTAGAGCCTTTCAGCCTATTAGGAAATACTGGGAACCTGGCAGAGTTGATTCAAGAGGCCGCCACGATTTGTGGAGTGCCACCTGAGCAAATCGAAGATATCTATCCATCCACGTCACTTCAAGAAGATCTTCTCGAACTTTCTATTAGCCAAAAAGGCGCATATATATCGCAAATGGCCTTTAAAATACCGGCAACGCTACCACTCGATCGCTTCAAAGAGTCATGGGATAAACTGATTAGGGTGCATTCAATTCTACGCACTCGGATAATCCGTTCGACGTCTCGTGGATCTCTACAGGTTGTCGTATCCAATAGCACTTCGTGGTATACTGGCACATCCCTTGAAGCATACTTAGAAGCTGATAAGTGTTTGCCTGTAACTTTAGGTGGACCTTTGATGCGCCTTGGTATAACTGGCAGTTCTGTAGATGATCGGTATTTTGTATGGACTGCTCACCACGCCGTGTATGACGGTTACAGTAGAGGTTTGTTGTTTAGACAGATCGAAGAAATGTTTGAACATGGTATGGAGCCACAAGAGTCATCATTCAACTACTTTATAAAATACCTGGAAGATACCAGAGCTGATCCACTTGCGTCGGATCTTTTTTGGCGCACACAGTTTGAAGGCGACCGACTAGCAAGTTTCCCAACATTACCGTCATCAACGTATCTGCCTCGGCCAGATTGTCGAGAACATCGTTCTATGTCCTTGCCTCGCTATGCTGATTCTAGTGTTCTTTCATCTACAATGATGCGGGCTGCCTGGGCTTTATTGATAGCTAGGTGGGCAGAAACTCAAGATGTTGTCTTTGGTACAACCCTCTCAGGACGTAACGCTCGAGTTCCAGGGATTGCTCGAATGATAGGGCCTACTATCACAACGGTTCCACTTAAAGTCCACATTGACTATCAACAAAGCACTATTGATTTCCTCCAGACTGTCCAGACACAGGCGATTCAGATGATGCCGTTTGAACACAAAGGACTTCGAGAAATTCATGGGCTCGGTGGTAACGCACAAGTCGCTGTTTCGTTTAAAAATCTGTTAGTCATTCAGCCATCAGAGGAATCAACATTAAAAGCGGGTAGTCGACTAGGGTTAGAGACTGTCCCTATAGACATCCTCGGCTTCGAAACCTATGCGTTAGTGTTAGAATGTCATTTAGACAAACGAAATGTTAGTATTGACGCACGCTATGATAAGACTGTCATCTCAACAGAGAGAATGCACACCATCTTGAATCAACTGGACCTTGTAGTTCAGCAACTGAGTAAGGCACCTAGGACGACTAGAGTTGGCGATATCGAGCTGTTTAGTACATTCGACCAGGCACAGGTTCTTGCGTGGAATAAACCTCAGCCTGAGCTTGTCAACGCCTGTATCCATGATATTATAGAGCAGCAAAGCCTAGCTTGTCGCGATAGAGTGGCAATATGTGCTTGGGATGGCCAGTTTACGTACGGCCAGGTCAATGACTTCTCGAATCGATTGGCCAGATACCTTCAGTCCCTGAAGGTAGGACCAGAGATAATCGTTGCTCTCTGCTTTGACAAATCAGCGTGGGCAATAGTGTCAATGCTGGCAGTGCTTAAGGCAGGAGGCGCTTGCACCTCACTGAGTCCTGATCATCCTACCCACCGTCACCAGATGGTTCTAGCAGATACCAAAGCGGACATTGTTATAGTTGCACCGCAGCATGCAAAGAAATTCCAAAGTCTCGCAAAGACGATACTTCCTATTTCAGATGAGTTTTTCCGCACACTTTCGACAGTCGCGTGTTCAGTAAAATCGGGGGTTCGACCTTCAAACATGGCGTTTATTACATACACCTCTGGAAGTACTGGGATCCCAAAGGGGGTAGTTTTGGAGCATTCTTCTATTACTACAAGCTCACAGGCGCACGGTACGGCATTCGGAATTGACCATAACAGCCGAGTGCTACAGTTCGCATCGTACGCATTTGATGTCCATATTCAGGACATCTTCACGACGCTCCAACGTGGTGGATGTGTTTGTGTGATTTCAGAGCACCAACGAATGAACGACCTAGCGGGTAGTATTAATGCTATCAAGGCTAATTGGATGAACCTGACACCCACAGTTGCAAGGCTCCTGTCCCCGATAGACGTGCCAAGTATTAGAACATTGATACTTGGAGGTGAGGCTGTAACACCAGACATTGTCGAAACTTGGAGTCCCTATGTTACCTTATACAATGCTTATGGTCCTGCTGAATGCTCAGTGAAGTCAAGTTATAGCATGGCTCTGAAGAGCGGACGCGATGCAGGTAACATTGGGCGAGCGATCGGAACTATACTGTGGATTGTAGAGCCATACGATCATGACAAACTTACACCTATTGGCTGTATTGGAGAGCTTCTAATTGAAGGACCTCAGGTAGCACGCGGCTATCTCAATGATAGCGAGAAAACGGAGGCGTCCTTTATTAGAGGTACGAAATGGCTTCGGCGCTACGATCATAAAAGCGGCAGTGACCACCGGATGTACAAGACTGGAGATCTTGTGCGTTATAACGGCGATGGTACTATGACTTTTATAGGTCGTAAAGATGCGCAGGTAAAGTTGCATGGTCAAAGAATTGAACTTGGGGAAATCGAGTATCAGATCAACTCTCGGCTTTCAAGCATGCAATCAGCAGCTGTATTGGCGGCCATGGTTGGGCAGTCAGAGAAACGTCAAGTGCTGATTGCATTCTTACAGCTTACAAAGAGTGCTAGTATCTCGGAACAGGCTGCGCCTGTTCTATTTTCAGAGGCAGAGCAGGCCCAGGTAATTGCTCTTCAAAATTCCCTGGCAGAGGTCCTTCCCACATATATGATTCCACCAATTTTCATAAAGATGCAGCAGTTGCCCAGAAATACTTCAGGGAAAGTGGATCGCTCAAAATTGAGACAAATTGCGACTGAGCTCTCAGAGTCAGAGCTGGCCATATACTCGCTAACTAATTCTGTTAAGCGTACGCCATCGACAGAGTTAGAAAAAGAATTACAGGAGCTTTGGTCTAATACCCTAGGCCTTCCGAAATCATCTATAGGAGCTGACGACAGCTTCTTCCGTCTAGGTGGCGATTCCGTTATGGCGATGAAGTTGGTGGCAGCTAGTCACACGCGAGGTTTTACTCTTACCGTTGGCGACATTTTCCGGCACCAAAAACTATCCGATCTAGCCAGCGCCTTGGAATTGTCAAGCCGAAAGAGCACTGTAGCGGAAAATATCCCGCTGCCCTTTAGTTTGGTGCAACATATTGGGCATCTAGACGAAGTCCTACAGCAGGTAGTCGCTCAATGCGGTCTCGATATAGAGCAAATTGAGGATATGTACCCGTGCACTCCATTGCAGGAAGGACTTATGGCAATATCACTTCGGCAGCAGGGAGCCTATTTAACCCATATGGTTTTCCGCATTCCAGAAACGCTTGATATAAACCATTTTAAACGTGCCTGGGGAGAGGTCATTAGCGTGCATCCTGTCCTTCGCAGTCGAATTGTCAACTTAGCCTCTAGTGGTTCCTTGCAGGTCGTTGTCCGTGAGAGTATTTCTTGGCAAATTGAGATGTCCCTTGACAAATATCTCGAGGCTGATAGAAGACTCCCTGTTACAAATGGTGGGCCTCTGGTACGTATGGCCATCGCCGGAAACTCTGTTGATGGCCTATACTTCGTCTTCACAGCCCACCACGCGGTATATGACGGCTATAGCCTTGGGATTGTTTTTAACCAAGTCGAAAAGATGTATGAGAATGGCGCAATGCCGCAAGGACCACCATTTAGCGAATTTATTCGTTATCTTACCACTACCGTTTTCAACTCGACAGCTTCTGAAAACTATTGGAGGTTGCAATTTGAAGGAGGCAGACTAGCAAGCTTTCCATCGTTGCCTTCTCCGTCGTACCGCCCTCGGCCTAGTGCAAGAGAGCATGTTGCTATGACTATACCTAAGCGGCTTAGTTCTACCATCCTACCTTCAACGCTATTGCGGGCTGCTTGGGCTTTAGTGCTTGGTAGATATGCTGACGCTGAGGATATTGTTTTCGGAGTTACACTTTCTGGGCGTAACGCGGCTCTCAGTGGTGTAGCAACAATGGTTGGACCTACGATAACTACAGTACCTGTCCGCATACGACTCCATCCTGATCAGCCGATATCTACGTTTCTCGAGAATGTGCAGCATCAGTCTGTAGAAATGATACCATTTGAGCACACTGGCCTCCGTAAGATTCGTCAAATAGGCGGGAACGCAATCGACGCCGTTGATCTCAAAAGTCTTTTTGTTATTCAGCCGCCAATAGAGACAGGCTCTCAGTCAAATTTTCTAGGCTTGGAGTTAGTTCCTACTCATACTGGAGAGTTCGACACTTATGCACTGAACATCGAATGCCGACTAGAGGCGAACCAAGTTATTGTCGAAGCTCGGTTTGACTCGATTGTTATTCCGGCAAAGCAGATGAATAATATGCTGCATCAGTACAAACATGTTTTGACACAGCTGAGCTCAGCCTCTGATACTTTGCCTATCAAAGAAATTACTCTGTTTGGTCCGTATGACCTAGAGCAAGTGGAGATTTGGAACAATTTTATGCCGCAAGCTATCCAATCATGTGTTCCAGATCTCTTTGCAGAGCAGGCGCAGAGTTATCCAAACAAACAGGCTATAGAAGCTTGGGATGGCGACTTCACTTATAGCCAACTAGACAGTCTTTCTACTCAGCTAGCATATTACCTAGTTGAATTAGGTGTTGCACCTGAGGTCCTTGTCCCTCTGTGCTTTGACAAGTCGTGTTGGACTACTGTTGCAATGCTTGGCATAGTAAAGGCTGGGGGAGCTTGTATATGTTTGGGTCCTTCTCATCCAATGGCTCGAGTCAATTCTATTCTTGATGATGCACAAGCTACCATTATTTTGGTTGCTCCACAGTATGCACACAAGTTTGAAGGTGTTGTAAAGCATGTTATAGCTCTCCAGCCTTCCTTGTTTAAAGGACTTCAAGCGAGCTCTATTAAGCTTCCCAGAGTCTTACCAACCAACCCCGTATTTGTCCTATATACTTCAGGTACTACAGGCAAACCTAAGGGTATTGTCATTGAGCACGCTTCTTTTTGTACTAGTTCTTTCGCTTTTGGCAAGAGATGGAATCTCGGACAAAGCAGTCGGGTATTTCAATTTGCATCCTATACTTTTGATGTGAGCGTCGGTGACCAATTTGCAACTCTCCTTCATGGAGGGTGTATTTGCGTACCATCAGAGGAAGAGCGAATGAACAATCTCTCAGGAGTTATCGCTAGGATGAACGTCAATTGGGCATCCCTTACCCCTACAGTGGCCAATCTCTTGCAGGCAGAGGATATCCCAAGCCTGAAAACCCTTGTTCTCGGTGGTGAAGCATCGACTAGGAATATCATAGAGAAATGGGCGTCATATTTGGACCTGATTATTTGCTATGGCCCAGCAGAGTGTAGCATCTACTGTTCGGGTGCTGAGCCTGCAAAACTCGGCAATGATCCAGCAGATTTGGGATATGCAATAGGCTGCCGATTGTGGGTTACTGATACCCATGATCATAATCGCCTTGCTCCAATTGGATGTATTGGAGAGCTTCTAGTTGAAGGACCTATTGTGGCTCGAGGATATCTACACGACAAGGCGAAGACCAACGCAGCATTTGTCGAAAACCCAAAGTGGGTGCAATGCAAGGACAGGGTGCGGCGATTCTATAAAACCGGTGACTTAGTTCGTTACAATTCAGATGGGACTATACACTACATCAGGCGCAAAGACACTCAGGTCAAGATATATGGTCAACGGGTCGAGTTAGCAGAAATTGAATACCACGTCAAGAATCAATTGCCGGATATACCACGAATTGTAGTGGACATGGTCACTATTGGTGCTGACGCTACTGAAAAACAAGCACTAGCAGCTTTTGTATGTCCTGGAACCCCTGGCGGCAGTCGAGGCATTCTGACTATGCTGAACGACACCCTTGAAAAACGATTGAAGGGTGTTCAAGCGACATTGGCTGACTTGCTTCCCTCCTACATGGTACCGTCACTCTTTATAGCCGTGGAACAAATGCCAATGACGGCATCCGGCAAACTTGACCGTGCTCGACTTAAGCACCTGGCACAAGATCTGACTATAGAGCAATTGGCACATTACTCTTTTGCAGATCAAGAATCACAATTACCCACTACTGAGATGGAGTTCAAGCTAAGGGCGCTTTGGGCAGAAGTTCTCGGTTTTCAGGAGGAATCTATTAGTGCAAACGATACATTTTTCCGCCTCGGGGGCGACTCTGTAACTGCTATGCGACTTGTAGCTGTAGCTCAGACACACAATCTCCCTTTGACGGTAGCAGATATTTTTCGCCAACCACAGTTGACCATGATGGCTCAAGCGGCCGAGGAGCTTGAGAATGAGGATAGCACTGAGACTGTCTTGGAGCCGTTCAGTTTACTGCCGATTACTCAGCCTTTAGAGACAGTGTTAGAAGAGGCTGCAACTGCATGTGGGATAGAAACAAAGCAGATCGAAGATATCTACCCTTGTACTGCCCTGCAAGAAGGTCTTATAGCAGCTACCATGCGTCAGCCAGGCGCTTATGTGACTCAAATGGCATACCAAATCCGGTCAGAGTTGGCTTTAGATCGCTTCAAGCAATCGTGGGAGAAAGTGATTTGGGCCCATCCGATTCTCCGCACCCGTATTATTCATTCATCATCCCTTGGTGCACTACAAGTCGTTGTACGCAAGGAAATCGAATGGCGATCTTCTGTTTCTTTGAAAGAATATCTCGAGTCTGATAAGAAGATACAAATAGTCTACGGACAGCCGCTGATACGATTGGCATTGACTGGCTGCTCCACTAGCACCCAACATTTTGTCTTGACAGCTCATCATGCGGCCTATGATGGTTACAGCATGGGCTTGCTTTTTAAGCAGGTAGAAGACGTACTTAATGGCTTTGAGCCAGAAGCGTCATCTTTCAATAGTTTCATAAGCTACCTCACTACTACCACAAGCGACTCAACTGAATCAGATAACTTCTGGCGTGCGCAATATGCCGGCGGGAAGCTCACAAGCTTTCCACAACTACCATCGGCAACATATCAGCCTCGGCCTGATCATAAAGAACGGATATCCGTGCAATTGGGCCGTCAGGCCAAGTCCAATATACTGTATTCAACAATCTTACGAGCATCCTGGGCCCTGTTAATGGCGCGATATGCCGAATCCGAGAATGTTGTTTTTGGAACGACAATGTCTGGACGCAATGCTCCAGTCCATGGCATTTCCCGAATGATAGGACCTACTATTACGACAGTACCTCTGCGAATTCGCCTAGACTGGAAGCAGAATATTGATGACTATCTCCAAGCTGTTCAGATGCAGGCGATAGATATGATCCCATTTGAGCATACCGGCCTTCAAAATATTCGTCGCCTCGGAGATAACGCGCAGGATGCTGTATCTTTCAAAAATCTGCTTGTCGTTCAGCTAGTAGACGAGTCAGGATTCAAGACTGGTAATAATCTCGGAATGGAGGTTGTTCCTACCGAATTAGACAGCTTTCATACCTACGCCTTAGTAGCTGAGTGCGGCTTGGACCAAGATATTGTGCACATTGAGGCACGTCACGATACATCTGTGATTTCGGCGAAGCAGATGCGGATGATGTTGAACCAATTAGAGTATGTGATCCAGCAAGTGAGCAGAGGCTCTGCAACAACAAAGATTGGTGAGATTGATATGTTCAGTTCACAAGATCAGGCCCTGGTGTTTGAGTGGAACAAATTGCAACCCGAAGCTGATCAGGCATGTGTGCATGAAGTTATTGAGCAGCGAAGTCTAAATCATCCAGAAAAATTTGCAATCTGTTCTTGGGACGGTGAACTTACATATGGTCAACTCAATAACCTTTCTGGTAAATTGGCGCAATATCTCCAGCAGCTTGGTGTTGGGCCAGAGGTCATTGTTGCTCTTTGTTTTGACAAGTCAGCGTGGGCTATAGTTTCGATGCTAGCAGTGCTTAAAGCAGGAGGCGCTTGCACCTCACTAAGTCCCTATTACCCAGCACATCAGCACCAAGTTATACTGGCCGACACTAAAGCAGACGTGGTTCTAGTTTCCCCTCAGCATGCAAGCACGTTTGAAGGTCTAGTACAATATGTTCTTCCAATCTCCCCGGAACAAATAAATACGCTCTCAACATCCATCTCGGTATTAGAGTTGAAAGCGCAGCGCAAAGTTCTACCATCCAATATGGCATTTGTGACCTATACCTCGAGTAGCTCCAGGGTTCCAAAAGGTGTTGTTCTCGAGCACTCAGCTATCGTGACCAGCTCAGAGGCACATGGCACAGCATTTGGCATAAGTCCAGATACTCGCGTTCTTCAGTTTTCTAGCTATACCTCTGCTGCTCACATTCAGGAAATTTTCACAACATTGCAGCGAGGTGGTTGCGTTTGTGTGATTTCCGAGGATCAACGAATGAACGATTTAGCTGGTGGTATTAAAGCGGCAAAAGTCAACTGGATGAATTTGACACCAACTGTTGCAAGCCTGCTTACACCTACAGATGTTCCGAGTATTAGAACGTTGATCCTCGCAGGCGAGGCTGCCAAACCAGATGTTGTCGATGCCTGGGGTCCGCATGTTAAGCTTTATGATTCATATAGGCCCGCAGAATGCTCAATAAATTCTACTTGCAGCGCGGCACTGAAGAGTGGGCGTGAGGTCGGCAATGTTGGACGGGCTATTGGAACCACACTATGGATCACGGAACCTTCGAACCATAATATACTTGCACCGGTGGGCTGTGTTGGGGAGCTGCTAATTGAAGGCCCACAGCTAGCGCGCGGTTACTTAAACAATGACCAGGCAACGAGAGAGGCCTTTATTACGGATCCACAGTGGGTAAGCCGGTATGGTCTTAGTGGCGGCCGGCGATTATACAAAACAGGAGATTTATTCCGATACAACACTGACGGGACGATGCATTTCATGGGCCGCAAAGATTTAGAGGTGAAGATTAATGGTCAGCGAATCGAGCTAGGTGAAATTGAGTACCAGATCACCTCTTATCTTACAGGCACACAGTTAGTAGCTGTGGATATTGCCGCTGTAGGGCTCTCTTCAAAACAACATGTGCTGGTTGCTTTCTTGCAGACGGTGGAAGGCACTAATAAAGCACGGTCTGAGGGTTTGCTAGTCCCAATTTCAAAAGAACAGCAAGCTCAGCTGATTGACTTGCAAACTTCCTTAACGGAGACTTTGCCGACCTCTATGATTCCATCAGTCTTCATAACGCTCCACCATTTCCCCAAGGACATGTCTGGAAAGCTGGATAGGACTCAGTTACGACAACTGGCAAATGGCCTCTCCGATACTGAAGTGCTACATTACTCGCTAGCTGATGTGGTGAAGCGCAAACCATCAACACAACTTGAGGAGCTAATGCAGGAGCTCTGGTCTGATGTTCTAGGCATTGCAAAGTCCTCAATAGGAGCTGCCGACAGCTTTTTCCGCCTAGGTGGTGACTCTGTCATGGCAATGCGACTTGTGGCCGCCAGTCATGCCCGGGGCTTGAATCTCTCAGTAGCTGAAATCTTCCGGCATCCACAGCTGTCCAAGCTGGTCAATGTTCTAGAACTGCCGGTGAGAAGTGGCGCTGTTTTGGAAGAAATCAAGCCTTTTAGTTTGGTTCAAAAGCTCGGAAATTTACAAGATATCCTAATAGACGCATCAGCTCGTTGTGGCTTGGAGATTGGAGAGATCGAAGACATTTATCCTTGTACGCCTTTGCAAGAGGGCATCATGTCAATCTCAGTTCGCCAGCAGGACGCATACGTATCTCGAATGGTGTTCCGGATGCCAAATACACTAGCCGTAGATCATTTCATGGAGGCTTGGGGAAAAGTTATCAGTATCCACCCAATTCTCCGTACTCGAATTGTTCATCTGGCATCTCTAGGCTCTCTCCAAATCGTTGCCCGACAAAAAATTCACTGGTATACTGACAAGACTCTGGAAAAATATCTGGATAATGATAGGAAAGTTCCTGTTGCCCATGGCGCGCCTTTAGTGCGTATGGGCATCGCGGGTGACTTAAATAATCGATATTTTGTCTGGACCGCTCACCATTCCGTTTACGATGGATACAGCCTGGCTTTACTCTTTAGGCAAGTTGAGCAAATGCTCAAGGGTGGCACAGTGCCGGAAGGACCATCATTTAATGCTTTTATAAGCTATCTTGAAGATAGAGCCGCCAATACCACTATATCTGAAGACTTTTGGCGCTCGCAATTCGATGGTAGGAGAATAGCAAGCTTCCCCTCACTCCCGTCAGAATCATACGAGCCTCGGCCGGATCATACAGAAGAGCTCCGCATACATATCTCTCTTCATGATCCTAATATACTTCCTTCAACGTTATTGCGAGCTGCCTGGGCTCTCTTAATATCACGATACACAGGCTCTGATAATGTCGTATTTGGTACAACCTTATCAGGCCGAAACGCTCCTATTCCTGGCATTGATAAGATAGTGGGTCCTACTATTACAACTGTTCCAATTCTAGTCTGCCTGAACCGTGAACGCAGCATTAATGACTATCTTCGAGCTGTTCAGACACAAGCAGTAGAGATGATTCCATTCGAACATACTGGATTGCAAAATATTCGGCGTCTTGGAGGCAGTTCCCGGGACGCAGTCGCTTTCAAAAATCTACTAGTCATCCAACCATCAGACAATTCAAGACTAGAAGCTGGCAATAGTATTGGGCTAGAGGCTGTTCCTATAAGCTTGGGTGGCTTTCATACATACGCCTTAACTTTAGAGTGCGAGCTAGAGAAGGATGTTGCTACCCTTGCAGCACACCATGATACAACCATCATCTCAGCAGAACAGATGCGGGCAATGCTAAGGCAATTAGAACACGTAGTTTACCAGTTGGGCGAGGGTTGCGGAACGTTGAAAGTTGGTGATATAGACATGTTTAGCTCGGAAGATCTGGCACAGGTCCTCAAATGGAACGAAGTGCAGCCGAGGGTCTTCAATGATTGTATTCCAGATATCATTCAAGAACAGGTTCTGAGACATGGACGTGGGAATTCACCGGCAATCAACGCTTGGGACAGAAATCTGACTTATCTCGAACTCGAAACTCTCTCAAATCGCCTGGCGTATCGTCTCCAGCAACATGGAGTTGGGCCTGAAACAATGGTTCCTCTTTGCTTTGAGAAGTCTGCCTGGGCTATTGTGGCGATGTTAGCGGTCTTGAAAGCAGGAGGAGCCTTTGTACCGCTTAACCCTTCATCGCCAGATACGAGTCTTCTCTATCAAATTGAGAATGTAGACGCTGCTATTATTCTGGTTTCTGCCAAATACTCGAACAGATTTGCAGGAATTGGCACGCAGATTGTAGCCTTATCGGAATCTGTCATCCAGAACCTCCCATCAGTCAGCCAGGCACTTCCTCAAATCAATCCTTCAAACGCGATGTACGTGTTATTCACGTCTGGCACTACAGGCAAACCGAAAGGCGTTGTGGTAGAGCATCGGGCCGTCAGTAGCAGTATCAAAAATCATGGCCGCGTTATGGGATTTTCTGCAACATCGAGGGTGTTTCAGTTCAGTGCCTATACGTTCGATGCATCGGTATTTGAGATATTCAATGCACTTTGCTGGGGTGGCTGTATCTGTGTACCGTCAGAGGAAGAGAGAGTAGGCGATATTGCCTCTGCTATGACGAAGTATGAAGTGACTATTTCCTTCCTGACTCCAACGGTTGCGCAAATTGTCCGAGCAGACGATGTTCCTACCCTGAAAACACTTATTCTTGGTGGAGAGGCTGTTAAAGACGACAATATTACTGAGTGGGCTGAAAAGGTTGATCTAATCTCTGGATATGGACCCACAGAATGCTCTATGTGTTCTGCATATGGAAGGTTGAATAAAGGCATTCACAGTAAAGGCTACATTGGAACCGCTGTTGGATCAACATCATGGATTGTGGAGCCACACAATCATGATAGACTAGCTCCTATAGGTACTGTGGGCGAACTTCTTGTCCTAGGGCCTATTTTGGCACGAGGCTATCTCAAGGACCCGGAGATGACAGCGGCGGCTTTCATCGACAATCCTGCTTGGCTCCCAGCAGCTTACCCCACGCAAGGCCGGAGACTCTATACAACAGGGGACTTAGTACGATATAACTCAGACGGCACCATGACCTACGTGGGCCGCAAGGACACTCAAGTCAAGATCCATGGGCAACGAATTGAACTAGGCGAGGTTGAATACCACGTCAGAGCTCACTTGCCAAAGCATCTGAACCTTGCTGTGGAAGTCATCGATCGGGTGGTCGGAACTAATAGTCAAACCTTGGCTGTGTTTCTCTGCCCCGATGAGGATGGCAGTGCAGATAGAGACACGTCCGAAAGGAGCAAGATAGTCATACCGCTCTCCGATTCCTTTCGTTCGGACCTAGCATGTCTACAAACTACCTTAACCTTATCTCTACCCATGCACATGGTCCCATCAATTTATATCCCTCTACGAGAGATGCCTGTTAGTACAGCAGGTAAGCTCGACAGAAAGAGGTTGCGACAAATAGCAATGGAGCTCTCAGAGTCAGAGATTACACTATACTCACTTGCAGAAACTACAAAGAGGGTACCATCAACGGACAATGAGAAGATACTACATGAACTTTGGTCTGAGACTCTTGGCATTACGAAAGCCGCTATAGGAGTCGATGATAACTTTTTCCGACTTGGAGGTGACTCTATTGGGGCAATGCGGATGGTGGCTATAGCTCAGGTCAAAGGCATTTCTCTCACAGTAGCAAATATTTTCCGCTATCCGCACTTACTTCAGATGGCGGAGCTCATCACAACGTCGATCGATACATATGAGGCAGACATAGAGCCATTCAGCTTATTGTATGAGGACAATATCACACTGAATAGTCTGTTATACGAAGCAGCAACACAGTGCAATCTTCATTTTGAAGATATCGAGGATATTTATCCCTGTACCCCGCTGCAAGAGGGTCTGATGTCGATATCGGTTCGGCAGCAGGGGGCATATATGTCTCAGTTGGTGTTCCGTCTACCACAGGACTTTGCCATAGAGCGCTTCAAAGAAGCCTGGGAAAAGTTGTTCAAGATCCATGCTATCCTCCGGACCCGAATAATCAATTCTGCTTCCAGAGGGTCTCTGCAAGTCGTTATTCGTGAAGGTATTTCCTGGCAAAGTGGTCCTTCTCTAAATGAATATCTTGATGCAGACATGAAGACGCTTGTCACTCACGGAGGAACTTTAAATCGCATGGCTATAATTGACGAGACTACAGAAGATCGCTACTTCATCTGGACGGCTCACCATGCAGTATATGACGGCTACAGTATCAAATTAGTCCTTGATCAAGTTTCAATGTTCTTCAACCAGAGACTGGAACCGCAGCCATCTTCTTTCAATCGGTTCATAGGCTATCTTGCGCACGCCGATGCTGACTGCACTAAAAGGTTTTGGCAGAGTCAATTCGAAGGAGGCTACCCAGCTAGTTTCCCTCAACAGGTAGCAGTTGGTTATCATCCACGGCCAAGCCAAGTTCAGCGCCATTCGATGACACTTCCTCAAGAGGGTACTTCCGGAAATACCATGTCGACAATACTGCGTGCAGCTTGGGCAATTCTCATTGCGCTATATTCTGATTCGGATGATATCGTCTTCGGGGCAACCCTTTCAGGTCGTAACGCGGCTGTTAAGGGTATCTCGAAGATGATCGGACCTACAATTACAACTGTACCTGTAAGAGTACGACTGGACCGTAATAAGACTATTGGCGAATTTCTCAAGGCGATTCAAGACCAAGCTACAGATATGATTCCTTTCGAGCATACCGGTATACAGAATATTCAACATTTAATTGGGGACGCCAAAGATGCAATAAACTTAAGGAATTTGTTCATTGCGCAGCCAGTAGACGGGTCTGGTCAAGATCCTGACTTCCTTGGCTTAGAACCGGTTCCACTTGAGCTTCAGGATTTCCAAACCTACGCATTAGTCATAGAGTGTAACTTGAAACCCGGCAAAGTCAGCATAGAAGCTCGCTTCGATGAAGATGTTATCCAAACATATCAAATACAGAGAATGCTGAGACAATTTGAACACGTGGTAAAGCAGCTAAGTGAAAGACCAGAGACGCTAGTCTTGGCCTCGGTGGATCTATTCAGCGCATATGATCGTCAACTGGTGTCAGAGTGGAACAGAACGCAGCCAGCAGCAACTATGGAATGCATACATGAAATCTTCCAAATGCGGGTAGCAGCAACACCAGACGCGCCGGCAGTGTGTTCCTTAGATGGAGATTTTACCTACCAAGAACTTGACATTCTCTCATCTCGACTTGCAAAGCACCTATCCAATTTTGGAGTGAGTCCCGAGGTCATTGTTCCAGTATGCTTTGACAAGTCGGCATGGACAATTGTATCTATGCTAGGAATAATGAAAGCCGGAGGCGCTTGCGTGGCCCTTAGTCCTGATTACCCAAAACGACGGATTCAAGATATCATTCACCAAGTCCAAGCCGATTTGATTGTGACTGCGCCTCATCACGCTTCTCGATTCGAAAACTTTGGGACAAATGTTATCGCTGTCAATGCCGCGATGATTGCCAATCTAGCAACTGTGCAAGATTCTAGTTTGACATTTGCTAAACCCTCAAACTCGGCCTTCGTAGTTTTCACTTCAGGGAGCACAGGTCAACCGAAGGGAATTGTCCTAGAGCACTCGTCACTGTGTACTAGTGCACAGGCTCATAGCACAGCTCTTGGAATTGGGCCTCATTCTCGGATTCTGCAATTCGCAGCATATACATTCGATGTCAGTATTCAAGAAATCTTTACTACTCTTATGCGTGGTGGCTGCGTTTGCGTTATCTCCGACGAGGAGCGACTTAGTGGTTTAGCAAATGCAATCAAAAGAGTCAATGCGAACTGGGCATGCTTGACTCCGACTGTCGCACGCCTACTAGAGCCGAGTCAGGTCCCAACAATCAAGACGCTTGTGCTTACAGGCGAACCCGCCGGCGCCGACGTAGTCACGAAATGGGCCGGCAGTGTCCACTTATTTAATGCGTACGGTCCTGCTGAGTCATCTATCTGGGTGTCATATAGACTGCTTTCTGGAACAGAGATAGAGCCATCCAATATTGGAGGACCCTTAGCGAGTCGGTTCTGGGTCATAGAAAGGAACAACCAGAATCACCTTGCACCAGTTGGATGTATAGGTGAACTACTACTAGATGGTCCCTTACTAGCACGAGGCTATCTCAACGACAAGGAGAAGACAGAGGCCTCATTTATCCAGGCGACAAACTGGTTTGAAGAGCCAATATTAAAAAGTCCTCAACGCTTGTATAAGACAGGCGATCTGGTCAAATACAACTTAGACGGAACTCTTAGTTATATTGGCCGGAAAGACATGCAGGTCAAACTTCGAGGACAACGTGTCGAATTAACTGAAATAGAACATCAGATCAGCTCACGGCTTGCGGTCATACATTCAGCAGCTGTAGATATAGCTATGGTAGGGTCATCGGTAAAGAATCAAATGCTGGTCGCCTTCCTGCAGTTTGAGGAGAGTATAAGAGGCGCATGGGAGCTTGACACAGTTCCTCTTCCACTTTCAGAGAGGCAGAAGTCGCAATTGATAGAGCTGCAAGCTTCGTTAATGGAAGTCCTTCCGCCATATATGATTCCAACAGTCTATATTCCACTTCATTTCTTGCCCAGAAATGCATCTGGAAAGCTAGATCGTTCCAAATTGAAGCAGATAGCAGGAAGGCTTTCCCAGACACAACTTACACACTACTTACTGGCGGAAACTACCAAGCGAGTGCCATCGACGGCGATGGAAGCAAGCCTTCAGATGCTCTGGGCGGAGTTGTTGGGATTAGACAAAAGCTCGATAGGCGCTGATGACAATTTCTTTCGTCTTGGAGGCGACTCAATCATAGCGATGCGAATGGTTGCGACAAGCCACGCTCGAGGATGGAATCTGACCGTTGCTGATATCTTCAGACACCCGCAACTCTCCAAACTAGCAATGTTCTTAGAACAGTCAAAGACTGCCGAACGCACTACGAGAAATGTGGAAGCTTTCAGTCTATTAGCGAATGTCGAAAACCTAGAAAAAGAGGTGGAAGATGCTGCAAGACAGTGTGGAGTAGTGCCTGGAAAGATTGAAGACATGTATCCATCCACACCATTACAAGAGGGCCTGGTAGCGATATCTGTGCGTCAACCAGGCGCATACGTATCTCAGATGGCATTCCGAATACCAGCAGTATTATCAATTGATCGTTTTAAACAGGCATGGGAGAAGGTAGTCGAGGCGCATTCAATTCTCCGCACTCGAATCATTAATTCGGCATCCCAGGGCTCTCTGCAGGTTGTTATGAGCGAGAAAATCGCATGGCAAGCTAGGAAGTCTTTGAAGGCTTATCTGCACGCTGATAAAAGGATTCCTATTACCTACGGCGGGCCTTTAATAAGGTTCGGTATAACTGGTAACTCCGAGGAAGGCCAATACTTTATCTTGACAGCTCACCACGCCGTGTACGACGGGTATAGTCTGGACTTGCTTTTCAGACAGGTCAAAGAGATGTTGGAGAATGGAATTATGCCAGAAGGGTCATCATTCAATGGCTTTATCAGCTACCTTAAAGATACTATGGTCAATTCAGACAAGGCCGACGAATTTTGGCGTGCACAATTTGCGGGTGAAACACTGGCCAGCTTTCCTTCACTGCCGTCGCCAATTTATCAGCCTCGGCCAGACCACACAGAACGGCTTTTAGTGCAAGTACCTTATCATTCAAATTCCAATACAATTCCTTCAACAATTATACGAGCGGCATGGGCTCTCTTGATCGCTCAATACGCAGAATCCGACAATATCGTAATCGGCACAACTCTATCAGGACGAAACGCCCAAATTCACAATATTTCTCGAATGGTAGGACCTACTATTACAACAATTCCGCTCCGATTCCAAATAGACCACAAACAAAACGTCGTGGACTTTCTTCAAGCCGTGCAGATGCAGGCTGTCAATATGATCCCGTTTGAGCATATAGGACTCCAGAATATCCATCGTCTAGGAGGCAACGCTCGAGATGCAGTAGCATTCAAGAATTTGCTTGTCATTCAACCATCTAATGAATCTGGGGAGAATGCAGGAAGCCACCTTGGATTAGAAATGGCTCCTACCGAATTGGGCGATTTCAACACATACGCATTGCTATTAGAAGTTGAATTAGGCAAGGACGCTACTAGTATAGTAGCCCGTCATGATGCAGCGGTTATCTCCAAAGCCCAGATGCAGTTGATGTTGAGTCAACTAGAGCATATCATTCACCAACTTAATGATAGCTCTGCCTCAACAACTCTAAATGACATCGAAGTGTTTAGCGCACAAGATCGAGCACAAGTTCTTGAATGGAACAGAGTCCAGCCAAGGGTTGTGAATGCGTGCGTTCATGACGTTATCGCCGAACAGACTTTGAGACGTAGAGAGGCACTTGCAATTGTTGCTTGGGATTGCAATTTCACCTATAATGAGCTGGACTTACTTTCCACTCGAATAGCTCAATACCTTAACAGCATCGGAGTTAGCCTTGGGACTATAGTTCCTCTTTGCTTCAGCAAGTCAGCCTGGTCTATCATAGCAATGCTGGGGGTGATGAAAGCAGGCGCAGCATATGTTTCACTTGATCCCAGTCATCCACAGCTGCGACTGAAGAGCATACTCAACAGTGTCAATGCTAAGTATGTTTTGGCAGGCACTGACCACATTTGGATTTTCCGGTCCCTCGACGTGCATACAATTGCAATCGATTCTTCTTATTTCGAAACTCTCACTCCAATAGCAACAGGAATAGGATATTTGTGCCACACTTCACGACCATCGGACCCTATGTGTATAGTGTTCACCTCTGGCAGTACTGGTCAGCCGAAAGGCATTGTCCTAGAGCATTCATCCATCTGCACAAGTGCTTTGGCACATGGGGCCGCTACGAATATCGGGCCTCATTCTCGAGTTCTGCAATTTGCCGCCTATACCTTCGATGTCAGCATTCAGGATATTTTTACTACACTCATGCGGGGTGGTTGTGTGTGTGTTATCTCAGATTACGATCGGTTAAATAATCTCGCAGGTGCTATTCGTGATCTCAAAGTCAATTGGGCTTGTCTTACCTCGACTGTCGCAAGTATCCTAAATCCGACAGATGTTCCGAGTCTCGAGACGCTAGTGCTGGGAGGAGAGCCAGCTACTCGCGAGATTATAGCCTCTTGGGCCGGTGAAGTCGAATTGTTCAATGTGTATGGACCAGCGGAGTCGTCTATCTGGACTTCTTGCAAGCGTATTGCCTACAAGGACGAAGACCCTTCAAATATTGGCACTGCACTAGCTAGTAGACTATGGGTGGCGGATATGCATAATCACGACAAACTTGTGCCCATAGGGGCTATTGGGGAATTGCTCCTTGAGGGCCCGTTATTGGCGCGCGGGTATCTAAATGATGACGAAAAGACAAGGTCTGCGTTCATCGAAAACCCAATATGGAGTCAAAGGGTTAAAAACGACAACGAGCCAACTCGCCGGCGGTTCTATAAGACAGGTGATTTGGTCCGTAACAACACAGATGGTACCATTAGGTACATCCAGCGGAAGGACAGTCAAATCAAATTATATGGACAGCGACTTGAATTAGGAGAAATTGAGTATTATATCAAGACGCTTCTTGCAGAAGCCCAGCATGTCGCTGTGGATCTGGCCACTACGAGGTCTTCTACAACATTGCTAGCATTTCTTCAATTCCGAGATCAAAGCCTTGTAAATGGTCACATGGAAGATGTAATTCTTCCAATGACAGACGCTCTGCGGGCTCGACTTTCAGACATTCCAGCTTTGCTTGCCGATCGACTTCCATCATCCATGGTTCCCTCCGTGTTCATAGTTTTACGGCAAATCCCAACTACAACCTCAGGGAAACTTGATCGAAAGGCTCTCCGCCAAATAGTCTCAGAGCTGTCACCAAATCAATTAGCCAAATACTCGGTCACAAATTCATCTAAGCATGCACCAACGACCCCGATGGAAATGAAAATCCACAGTTTGTGGGTGAAAATGATGCATTGTTCAGAGTCTTCCATCGGCATAGATGATAATTTCTTTTCTCTCGGGGGAGACTCTATTATTGCGATGCGTCTCGTCGGAGAAGCACGTACCTGGGGCCTTGCGCTCACCGTTGGGGATATTTTCCGCTACCCTCGGCTTTCGGACCTGGCTGCTCATATAGCTCAAGATTCGGGCGGCATTCAGCAACCACTCCAATATGAACCATACTCACTGCTTAATGCTCCTGAGAATAACGACGGTACTAATTTTCAGGACCTCATTCTGTCGTCATTGAATTGCCCAAAAAATGAGGTGCAAGACGTACTCCCAGCCACCGATTTCCAAGCTTTGGCAATTACCGGACTTTTAATGAGAAACCGATGGATGCTGAACTACTTTTGGTTCGAAGGAGAAGGCTCCATTCTCGCTAACCAACTCAACCAAGCATTCACTAATCTTATCCGTGAATACGATATTCTCCGGACTGTTTTCGCTCTCTACAGAGATCAATACTATCAGGTGATTCTCAAGGAAATTGATCCAATCTTTGCTACTGTGGATACGGATCGAGACCTCGTGGAATTTACAAAGAATCTCCAAGTTGAGGATTCGAAGCACAAGATAGATCTGCGTACGCCTCTCATAAAACTCACTCTTGTGAGACAACGTCGTACAAAGAAATACCGGATCATCATACGAATGTCGCATGCTCAATATGACGGAATGAGCCTTTCTAGGCTCTGGCTCTCGCTATTCGCAACATATCAAGGCCAAAACCGATCAAATATTCCTAGATCCAGTTTCTCGATCTATGTGGCACACTCGGCAGCACGCACAACACCTGAAAGCCTGGAACATTGGCGCAAACTTCTTACTGGATCTTCGATGACCCAGATCGTGAAACGAGATCGATTGCAGTATTTCCACAACAGAGATCATACCATAAAACTCGCAAGGAAAGTTGACCTCCTGCCCTATTCTTTGGAGGGCGTGACATTCGCGACATTACTCAAAGCTGCTTGGTCTTTCGCTCTCGTTTCCCTGACTGGCAAAAACGACGTAGTATTTGGCAATGTGATCTCTGGCCGCAACGAAGGCACCGTGGAGATGGAAGAAATTGTGGGCCCGTGCTTGAATGTAGTCCCCGTACGGACAGCTATAGTCCCAGGGTTGAAGGTCATCGATTTGCTTCACACCGTCCAAGACCAACAAGTTTCCAACATACCTTTTGAGACATTAAGCTTCCGGAAGATCATTCGGGACTGCACAAACTGGCCAAGCTGGACTTATTACAGTTCCGTTGTGCAGCATCAAAATACCGATGACAAGCCGCAGATCTTCTTGGGAGACTCGCAAGTCAAGCTTGGAGTTCTCGCTACTCCTGAGAGGACCGCTGATATCTATATCTTCTCTGTTCCAAGCGATGACCACATTGAAATTACGCTCTCTGCTACAGCCAGTGTCACTTCTGTGATCGCACAAAGCCTTATAGACACACTGTGCGATACCATATCCGGATGGGCACAAGATCTTCACCAGACGCTTCCAGCTCCTAAAATTGCGCCTCAAGCAAACGGCCACCAGGTTGAGGATGAAACCAAATCGTCTATTCCCTCAAGTTCGACCAAAGAGTACACATATAAGCGGACTGTGGAAAATGCTTGGAGGCAAGTGTTGAATTTTGATGGAGACATAGACATGGCATCATCTTTCTTTAATTCTGGTGGAGACATGATTGCTGCGGGCCAGTTGTGTCTCCTATTGCATAAAGAAGGATTGTTTATGAGTATTGAGGAAATCATGGGGTCACCGACACTGGGGGAGCAGTTGGAACTTATGACTAGGAAGTGAAGCTTTTGTTATTGTTTTGGCTAATTTTCAATTATGCATTCATATGTCTGTTAGAAGAGGGCGTTGGGCGTTCTAGAGATGATAGATTCATTATTTTTTGGTGCGAGCTTTCTTTTGACTTAGGTTTATACGTCCAATATATTTATTTACTTTTGACTAAACTCTTGGAACATCGAGAGGCTCAAGTATTCATCAAATACCTCTCTTATCGTTGTTACTATGATTCTGACGAGCCAGTAGATGCAATTGTGGCAACCTGGGCATTCGGGAGTAAACACAGTAACAAGGTAAATATGGAACTTTGGAAGATTCCGTTCACCATGTGTCGCATGGGAGAGTGGGACTAATTTGGGAGCAGTTGAATTGAATTGGGTCTGTAGAATAGCCATCTAGGAGTAGGGTACTATAGGGGTAGGTATAAGGGTTCGGAGATTACGGCGGGTCTGGAGCGATTCCTGATACTTCTATAACATACTGTCATGTGACACTAATACCGTATATTGAGAAGACAACTAAACTAGAGAAAGAAGAGTGAGTTGCAGAGTGAGCAAATAATATACTTACAAACGTCTAACCGCTTGAGACAGTTGAGTGAATGTTACACTAATCTTCGCAGGTAGTTCAGCGTCCGCAGGTAGCCAGACTACGGGCGTGATTCGAGGTGCATGGGCCATGGTGTCACAGGACAGTACGTCATACTGTTGGAATTACAGCTATAGTGGACCGCAAACCCCATGACTAGCTGTTCAGAGTGGCAATTGGGACATTCGTAGCTGAGCTTTCAGCTGCTTTGCCACTGCTATTGTATATAAATAGACCTACGTCTTATAGGATCATCAAGCAATTCAATTAATTCTATGCTGCGCACTTATAATCGCTACTTATAACCTCGTGATTCCAACATATAGAAGTATCAGGAATCACTCCAGGCCGACTGTAATCTCCAAACCCCTATTCCTACCCTTATATAGTACCCTACTCCTAGATAGCTATTCTACAGACTCAAATCCAATTCAATTACTCCCAAATTGGTCCCACTCTCCCATGCGATAATTAGACTCGCTCTGCCCATTCGTGACAAGGATAAACCTCGCGGAATTTGAGCCGCCAATGCTGCATAACTATGAGATAGTAGCGTTCGGAGCCCGCCAGCACAAGACGATAGCTGCTGCCGACCAGATGATTGGCTGTTTTAACCCAGAGCAGTACACTATCTATCTGGAGTCAGAGAGCATCGTCGAGCAGGCTAATGATCCCCATCTCTACTTCCTTGACCGTAAGGAAGGCCAAGGCAGGAAGTTTGCCATGAGCAGTTGCCTTATTAGCAAATTCAACCAAATAGATGTGACAGGAAAGCAGGTACTAGCTAATGTAGCAATTCACTTTTCTGCCTCAGACAGAGACGCGTGCTGTAGCGCTGCGACTTCATCTCTTCCTTCTTGTCTTTTTAATGTACGGCATTGACCTACTCTACCGGTCCCTGAAAATAGATCACTCGGAGTAGAAATCAAATCAATTCACAGCTATTTACTCGCATTTATAATATACAGTGGTATCAATATGTGACCAGAATAACGTACGATCAACAATCAAACTCTTAGTTCGTTAGGCGTAAATCAGCAGCCTTGTATGACTTCAATCCTTTCCTTATTTCGTCCTTGTGGTTCTCGGACTCTCTTCCCCCACTAAAAAAAAAATAAATCACGTGAGAATCACGTGTATCCGGTATATGACTAGCCAAAGCAGGATCAAGCAGAGACCCACCGATATGCTCTCTCTTCATACGAGAAGCGCGGGGGAAAATGGAACATCGCTCCATTTGCATGGGGCCGTCTGCGTTTGTCGCAGTTCCCAGCAGCTCTGGATAATGCTTATAGCCTTGGTGTGTCTTCTGCTGAAGATCCTATCTCCCATATCAGTGAAGAAGGCGTATTGGCTTTCTACCGCCAAGCATCCTGCGACACAGAATGGCCAGATGACGCTGTTCAAGAGGTGCGGTTCAGGAATTTGTTGCAGTGCCTCGATGGTCTTCGAAACACTTTCCTTTATCTCCGGCAGCTCCGGGCATCCTCCTGAGACGACCACATGGAGGTAAGTCAGTGACGACAAAGCAAAAATTGCTGTGATAATTTTCTCAACATAATCTTCTGATACCTGAGAGGAACTCAAGCTTGGATAGCGGGAAACGCAGAAGGCGTCATTTCCCAGCATCTGGGCGGCCTGATCCCGGATACTCTGTTCTATGGCGGTCGCTTCATCGACTAGCTTGCGAGTACTGAGGCGATTTTCTCTTTCAAGCGTTTTCTTCCAGCTATCGAGCTTACATACTTTGACCACGGCAGCCATGGCCCAATTCCGGCAGCCTGTTACACTCACCATGTCAACTTCGTTTTCCTCGAGAAGACGTTGGTGGTCGAGTGGTAGGATAGGCTGGGTGCAAGTGGATGCACTTGCGATTGAATCAAGCCAGACAAATGCACTTAGTAAGAATCTTATAGCAGGGCCGTCAACCACAGGACGATCATCTACTCCACGTTGATTATCTGTACTGCCTTTGTCGCACGATTCTGTCGCGTTCACTGGTAAGTCTTTGATCAGACGCAATTTCTTTGTTACTGTGATTAGGGTTGTGGGTATTAAAGTAGACGAAGCCTGAAGATGCATTCGCCAACCAGCCGAGAAATTCCCTGAAAGCTAAGACTTGTAAGTATAGCTACCGAGCACTCTAGACTAACTAGGACTTACCGAGAGGAATATCAGCTGTAGCATACCGAACAGAATATTGATGCAAGAATGGTCGATTTCTGTTGATGCTCGTTTTAAGACAAGATCGATATTTTGTTGCATGTCTTGGATGGCTAGAGCTAAATACCATTGTGATAAAGCATTCCTGGGGCTTTCCGTCTCCACGTCTCGGGGTGACAGAGCATGCTGATAGTTGGCGCTCAAACTCAGACAAGCATAATATGAGGTCCCTGGATTCATGAGCAACGAGAGAAGCCAACCTCGCCCAGAGATTGCGGTATGTGGTTTGTAGAAAGGAAATTGCTCGTAGAAGACGAAGTCGAGATAGTAGGCAAGTAAGGCCATCTCTATTTCTCTAATATCACACGGAGGAATAGAAACCTGGCACTCATCTTCAGGGCTGGGCACCGAAGAGGAATCCGGCGTTGCAATGCTCTGTAGTGTAGGTGCAAACCTCACAGGAATAGCATCTACACAGACCGGCTCCTTGGTCTGAGAAGCTCCTGGCGCCGGTGGGCTCAGACGGGCTGAAGTTGGATTGGGTGATTTTTGGCAAGCAGGAGTCTCAGGCTTCTGGTGCCCAGAGCACTGGGTATTCTGAGAAGGCGATCGTGGAGAAGGAAAACCAAGATGTGTACGGACAGCGCCATCCTCATGTTGATTCCACTTGGGCCCCGTTTCATCAGGATGGCATGCAGAAGTTCGTTGGCGAGCAGCTGAGGTTCGCCGCAGTCGCCGCCTCACCGACAAGTTGACCAAACGCTTCACTTCTTGAGCAACCGCCCTCTCTTGCGCCCCCCCGTCCATCCATTGTGGTTTTTGACCATAGCTATAACAGGGTATGTCGAGTGAAGTACACGTATTGCACATCGGATGAGTCTCATCGCATTTCTTCTTGCGAAGCCGACAAGTCCAGCAGCCGCCGTTGCTGCGTCTGCCGATCGCACCTGGACGAGGTAGCCAAATGTTAGCGAGGCAATAATTAAGTTTCGTAAGCTGGAGTTGGAAGCTTCATGAGAGTAAGAACCAAGGGCCTCTACCTACTTGACATGGTCGCGAGATGCTGCTGCCCGTCCAACGTGGCGAAAATGCGAAAGCTTCAGAGGTTGAACTCGTGTTGAAGTGCACAGTTCTTTCTACACGACACTACACATCTGTACATTGGTAGCACGCTTTACCATATTGGCATTGCGGCTACGCCGAGGCGCAAGACAGCTTCTAGACTAAGAGCTATGGATTATTATTATCATTAGGGCTTGGGGGCGTAAGCCGATATCAGAACTTATGGCTCAAGGTAGGTGTTCGCCGAGGCCTGGGGCTTTAGGTACAATACAAGGTTACATAGCGCATAACGATCATCAGCAGGGATATCTTCCCGCCGGGCTTTAAAAAGAGCGACTTGGGGGCCACAGGGGGTCTTTCCGTCCAGTAAAACACCGACACCGCCCTCCATGCCGGGTCTTAACGGGTACCCACTACCCCACACGGCACGGTACACACCTGTCGTTGTTAATTGGCCATCCATTTCCGCTCCTCTGACGTACATAGAACAGGTAGGGATGATACACACTATATTTAGCCCTGATAGTAATGGCGGATGCACCAGAGACCTGATTGGCGCTTTAAGACGCAAGTCGACCCCGCGTGCAAGAAAACCAACATTTTTACGATGCATACAAATATAGAGCTAATCCAGATTGCTATAAAATTTATATCTGATTTGAGAGTAAATCCAATTGGTTTACCGTAACCACAATGGGAACATGCATCTACCCGTATCTTCGATTTGTCCAATTTGGAAGAAATGTACATATTTTCCGATGGCCCTTGTCCTCAACCACATTTCGGCAGGGCAGCAGTTTAGCGGAACCTCGTGCGGACCAGGGACTATCGCTAGGATAACCGTTGTTGCCATGTTTCAAGTCTTTACAGTAGCTTATGTAGATCGGAAACGCCTCGTTAGCAGGGTTAGCGAGCCAGTGACATCTGCACCCCCGTTTCAGGGATCATTTTAGAAGTGGAAGATGAGATGGAATAACTTCGCATTGCGGCGCATGCGGCGTAGTTGAATTCACTTTCTACGCTGATTGCTAAGGTGAACTGGATTCGGCGATCCTGCGTCAGATTTAGGTAACGCCCTGTCCGGATTTAGCTACCCCCTTGGCCAACACGAACAGGTACAAGATTGACCCCCGCTGTAGAGTTAGGAGCCGCAATCAATTGATCTTAGAGAAGGTTCACTACTACTCAGTGGTCTACTACGATCCAGCGGTGCACTGCGACTCAGCCTCCACTTTCATCTTTGATTCAAGTAGCTAAAGTGGCTATAACCTGCAGTGAAGCATGGATTCGCCTCTAAACTTAGGAGCGACTCCGCCTTGGCTCGAGTCAAAGAGGGAAGGGACGGTAACTCTGAGAACGAAAATAGGTTTCAATCTGAACTCTGAACTCAAGAATGGGGCGGGACTCTGTTTGGGCTCCTGAAGATCCGCCAGGTCATATATCATCAGATATCCTATTATCGTTTTGATTTCTTGCTAGATCATCTTCGTGACATCTTACTCTGATATCCTCATTTCTATATTATAATTCCATTTACATTTTGTCCCTCCATCATGGCTTTACCATTTAAACTGGGTGTCTACAACTTATATGTGCCAGTCGCACTGGCTGATACCTCAAGGGTGCTTTCTGGCGGTTGCCGTCTCGGCCTTTGTGTAGCCCTCCTATACGTATGTTGGCCACTTCGCCTCTCCCAAGGACTTTGTACTTGACCGGCAACACATTCTAACGGTATCTCAGGTTGTTGGATGGGTGTTATATCAAGTCATATTACACCCTCTAGCAAAGTACCCTGGGCCATTTCTCGCAAAATTCACAAACGCAAGAGCAGGTTACTATGCGTGGACTGGTGATATCCACCTCGACATGTGGAGATGCCATGAGAAATATGGTAAGTCAGGTTACATTATCCTCTCAACCGCGTTAGATCATTCCGCTTATTTGTCTCTTCATAGGACCATATGTTCGATACGGTCCAAATCGTCTCTTGGTCAACACTGCTTCTGGACTGAAGGGTGAGTCAATATCATAATGTGAGACCGATCGTCTTACTAATCTGTCTTAATTCGCAGACATCCATGGCACACGCACAAATGTGACCAAGGCCAAGGAATACCTCGGAATGGTCCACCGCATGCCCAGCACATTTACTCTTCTAGACAAGAAAGAGCATGCACGCAAACGCCGTGTTCTTAGCCAAGGTGTCTCAGATGCTGCCGTTCGATCATTTGAGCAGTCTATTCTCTCCCACGTTGAGAAATTCTGTTCCAAGATCGCATCCGGTTCCGATACAGCCGAAGGGCTGGGGTGGTCTGTCCCTCAGAATATATCAACATGGTGTAAGTGAATGATACATTTTGTTTATTTAAATGTTCTACCATCGCTAACTCATTCTCTAGGTGAATACCTCTTCTTCGACATGATCACCGACTTTGTTTTTGGCCGTTCTTATAATCTTTTGGACAGCCCGGAATACCGCTATGTTCCCGCAGCAATCAAGGCCTCAAACAAGCGCGTCAGTGTGCTCGTGCAAGCACCAGAAATCACATTTAAGCGAATGGACAAGAAACTCTTCCCGGAGGCTATTCTCGCGCGAAACCAATTCCTCAAATTCGTGAAGATGGTTGTCACGGATAAAATGCAAGCCAAATCCGGCAAGGACGTTTTTAACATCCTCGCCAGCGCAAAGGACCCGGAGACCAACCAGGGTTTTAATATGCTGGAGCTCGGAGCCGAGTCCATCTCTCTAATTGTCGCTGGCTCCGACACCACCTCAACTCTGATGGCATCCCTGTTCTTCTATCTGAGCCACAACCGTGGCGTCTACGATGCTGCTGTACATGAAGTCCGCACCTGCTTCGCCTCCGCCTCAGAGATCCGCCTAGGTACCAAACTCAACTCATGCAAATACCTGCGCGCCTGCATCGACGAATCCCTGCGCATGTCCCCGCCCGTAGGCGCTGCTCTCTTCCGCGAAGCCCTCGTCGGCGGCGCCACAGTTGACGGCCAATACATACCCGAGGGCATCGCTGTCGGCACAGGCATCTACAGCATCCACCACAGCCCGCTCTACTTCCCGGAACCCTTCGCCTTCAGGCCCGAACGCTGGCTCGATCGCACTGCTCCCGTCTTCGAGGGCTACGCGCCATTCTCCCTCGGCAACCGCGGCTGTATCGGCAAGGGCCTGGCGCTCATGGAGGCCATGCTCACCATGGCGACAGTGCTGTACACCTTTGATTTCGAGACCGCTCCAGGCTGTGAGTCGTTTGGTGGTGGTTGCATCGACGCGCCGTGGGGCCGCCATCGGGAAAATGAGTTCCAGCTGAGGGAGCACCTCACCGCTGATACCGCGGGGCCGCTGCTTCGTTTTCGCTACAGGAAAGATGTCGGCCAGGGCTTAGAAGATGGCTGGATGTGAGAGGTTATGCTGGTGATTACCAGTACGAGGTGGATTCGGAGTTGCAAGTGCCATTAGCGGCACTATGGCGTTTAGGTAGTGTTTGATTTTTGAGACACAGATTCCCGCATGCATGCGATGACGTTCAGGTAGCGTTCATCATTGAAGATGTAGATTCCTGCATGCATGTTACATTTACCAAGCGGGCAGCTCATTTTACATAAGGTTTGTTAAGATAGCCTTGGCTTTATCACGAAAACTAGATAGAAGATATCACATCTTAGTCTACCTTGCAGTGATCCTATGCTGTGCAATGCTTTATGAGCTTCCTAGTATTGTCGAGCTCTTCTCCGAGGTTCTGCCGTGCACTGCACATACTACAGAACAAGTGGGCCTATACATACTGCATAGGACGTCATTGACAATGCGATGGATTGCTTGGCAATCTGCTAAGCTGTCCTTACCAGCTCGGACGGGAATCCAGAAAGGGGGGATGCTTCTCTTGCATGTGGCACGCCACCAACTCCTCCGTCTGACATATATACATAGAGGGGCGGAGAACCCAGAATAGAAAAGGGAAACCACGCTGTTCCTGCGAGCGGCATAGCCACCGCACCACCTAAAGGATTCCCGTGCGTGAACATTTTTATCACGTCTCACTAAACCATATCATCCAAGCCCTAGGATATGTACTATCTTAAGAGGTGGAAGAAGCCTTGACCATATGATTTCCCGTCTAGCTGGACCGTATATTGAACTGCAGGAACCAAAACATATTCTTCGTTGGATCTCGTGTCCTGCAGAATCCCAGTTCCACATCCCGGCTATGTCAAACTCAGATTCGGTGAGGCCCGATATAGACGACTATCTCTGTCCAGAGATTCCCGATGGATATATTAAGCCTGTTTTAACTACGCTATTCGAGCGCGAGGACGCGAACTCTGCTGATGCTTCCTTCGATCGTTAAGACTGTGAGACACCCGATGAAGCACATGTTCCTACGGTTTCCGGCCTCAGGGCTCGATTTGAGATGAAGTCAGCGGGCACAGGCGGCTACCTTGGGAAGCAGACTACAAGGAGCATCCGAACACTTACCTAAAAGCTAGAATTACAAATACAACCACGAAACCCCGCTCATTTCTAATAACGGAATAGAGGCAAGAGGAACATAAGTTTCTTTTTACCGTGAACTTGGTGTTGCGATTTTGAACATCGTCGGATCAGTCGGGCTATGTGTTAGCGATCAAAACTGTTGCAGTGTTGACTACTTCAGGTAAGTGGCAACAACAAAATAGACAATAAATGCTCCCAAACCCAGTAAATTGTCCTACTAAAACTAGGCACAAGGGCCGCCATATATGCACCTACTACGGATGAATACAAGGGCTAATACTAGTCCAATAATTGCCTATTCAAGTAATAGGACATAAATTATAACTGTGGATTATACATGGTACCTAAGATCGCCGTGGGAATTGTAGTTACAGGCATGGACCCTGTAGCCTTTGCAATAAAAAGTCGTCGAATTTGGGCCTCCACAGCGATGCGTTGGTGGCTTCGCTACGGTGACGTACATACACGCTACTGCAACAAGGGTGTCTTATGGAAATTGACTGGTGAAGAAGGCAGGGCGGTTACGTGTAGGGGGGTTCCTGTACTTTCTAAAAGTGGCCCCTCTGGCGCACGGGATGCCCATGCAAGTGTGCAAGGGCCGGCATCTCCACTATGCAGATTCTGCATCAACAGGAATGGCCCCCAATAAGGGCAAAGGTCCACAATATGAGAGTACTTTACTTTGTACTGTCACACCTATCC